>SMVA01237512.1_pt1 | contig 12659 bp, 12 predicted proteins | sample 2456451 | NCBI WGS metagenome assembly SMVA01 (sample SAMN11095933, study PRJNA526329) | marine sediment metagenome | biome: Marine sediment; feature: Surficial sediment; material: Deep marine sediment; isolation source: Hadal surficial sediment | place: Pacific Ocean | collected 2014-05 | depth...
TGGATCATTTTCAGTGGATTGTGGCCCTGACGCGGTTGATGTCCGCGGTGTTCCGCAAGGGTGGTGACGTGACGTTCCTACCCGAAGAACTACAGGCCGTATTTGACCCCAAGGGAGGTTACTTCAAACCCGGCGGCAAGTTCATGCCTTCTATCGTGGCCGAGATTGGTGCTGTCATTGAACACCATTTACAAAAGATCGGTTTGATGGAGAAGGAAGAATTGTCACAACAGCAGCAGCTGATGCTTGACCAAAAACGCGCTGAAGTTGTTGCCTTGAAAAAAACCGTTACAGATTCGGCCGGAGAGGATGCCGAGTACCCTGCATCGGCCACCTTGTGCAATAAATGTAGCACCAAGGCGGTGATTGTTATGGATAATTGTGCGACTTGCCTGTCCTGCGGTTATTCCAAATGCGGGTAGCCAGGCAGTTATCACATTGAAGGAGCACTGGCAGTTCGGACTAACGGTTTCCATGGCCACCGCCAACACGGATGTTGGCGGCAGTGCCTGACGGGATAAACAACCCGGCGTCCAGACACATTTCGCTTTGTGATTCATCTGCATCGCAATAACTCATTCAAAACTCTGTTAGACCACGAGCCTGCATTCACTGCTATAGTGAGTATATGTTGCTTCCCCAGGAATTAATAAGAGCAAAGCGGAACGGTGAAGCACTTACGGATGAAGCAATAAAGCATTTTGTGAATGGTGTCGCCGGCGGTCAGGTCAGCGATGCCCAGATCGGCGCTTTCACGATGGCGATACACTGCCAGGGTATGAGTTTGTCTGAACAATCTGCAATGACGCTGGCGATGCGTGATACAGGACATTGCCTCGATTGGCCCGGGCTTGATGGGCCGGTACTCGACAAGCACTCGACAGGTGGTGTGGGTGACCTGGTGAGCCTGGTACTGGCACCGATGCTGGCTGCCTGTGGCGCCTATATTCCGATGATAACCGGACGTGGCCTTGAGCATACCGGTGGCACACTGGATAAACTGGAAAGCATACCCGGTTTTAACGTCAATCCCTCGCAACAACTGTTCAGTCAGACCGTTAGGGAAACGGGATTTGCCATGACAAGTCAGGGAGCAAACCTGGCCCCTGCAGATCGTCGGTTTTACGCGATTCGGGACGTCACTGCGACAGTGGATTCGATACCATTGATCGTGGCGTCTATTTTGTCCAAGAAGCTGGCGGAAGGCTTGACCGGTCTGGTACTCGATATCAAGACCGGCAATGGCGCCTTCATGACCGATCGTAACCGATCCAGGGACCTGGCAACAAACCTGGTGGAAGTCGCAGAAATCGCGGGCTTGCCTTGCCGCGCGATCATTACCGATATGAACCAGCCGCTGGCCAGTAGTGCCGGCAACGCGGTGGAAATGCTTGAGGCGATCAGGTTTTTACGCAGTGATTATCGCCACGCAAGACTGGAAGACGTGGTTTTTTCCTTAGGCATCGAATTACTGTTGCTGGGTGGTCTCGCAGACAAACCGAAGAAAGCCCGCAAGCAGCTTGATACCGTCCTGGATAATGGCAAGGCCGCCGAGCATTTTGCGCGCATGGTAGTCATGCAAGGTGGCCCGGCAGATTTGCTGGATCAACCGCAAAAGCACCTTGCCAAGGCACCGGTTATACGCCCGCTGGAATCATCAACTTCCGGATGCATTGAGTATATCGATACACGGGCGGTCGGCATGTGTGTCAACCAGTTGGGCGGTGGCCGCCACAGCGTTGAGGACCAGATAGATCATCGTGTGGGATTATCAGGTCTGAACAATGTGGGTGACCAGATCAACACCGGTGATCCACTGGGAACTATTCACGCCGCAGATGAAGCAGCCTGGCAAAATGCTGCACAGGCATTGACAGCGGCTATCGTCGTGGGTCGCAAGACAGATGCCTTACCAGCGGTTTATGAACAATATTAAGTCCTCATTTTACACACTATTCGGGAGATGAGATGACCGGAACACCTCATATTGAAGCGGCACGCGGGGATTTCGCTGAAACCGTATTGATGCCCGGCGATCCGTTACGCGCCAAGGCGCTTGCTGCCAGTCACCTTGATGGGGTCAGACAGGTCAACAGCGTGCGTAACATGCTGGGTTTTACCGGTACTTACAAGGGCATACCGGTGTCAATCATGGGTTCCGGTATGGGTATGCCATCAATCAGCATCTATGCCCACGAATTATTCGATTATTACGGTGTAAAACAGATCATTCGGGTGGGTACCTGTGGTGGCCTTCACGCGGATATGCAGGTCGGGGACCTGGTATTGGCAGCGGCCGCCAGCACCGATTCCGGTATGAATCGTGAACGCCTGGGTGGTTGCGATTTTTCCGCCATGGCAGATTTTGATTTGCTCAATCGGGTGCATGCCATGGCCTTGCAAAACGGACTGAAAATACGCACCGGTAACGTTTTTGCCTCGGATTGGTTTTATCACCCAGATGACACGTTTATCGAAAAGTTACAAAAAATGGGGATGCTGGCGATCGATATGGAATCGGCGGCCTTGTATGCCCTGGCTCAACAGCACGGCACCCGGGCACTGACCATACTGTCGGTGAGCGATGTTATTCCAACCGGTGAGAAGGCTTCTCACCAAGCCCGCCAGAATGCCTTTGGCACTGTCATTAACGTGGTACTGGATGCGGTACTCAATGCGGTACCAGACGCGTGAGTGGGCCTGGAAAAAACATTGAAGCAAGCATATCGGCCTTGTTTGCCACAGCTAAATCAGCCAGCGAGCACGCATATTCACCTTATAGTGGTGCCCGGGTTGGCGCCTGTGTGCTGGATGACTCGGGCAACATCCACAGCGGTTGTAATGTCGAGAATGCCTCTTATGGGCTGACCCAGTGTGCCGAGCGCAATGCCCTGGCAAACGCGATCAATGCCGGTATGCAACCAGGCAGTGCGCATACATTACTGGTATACGCCACCGGTTTTGACGTGTTGGCGCCCTGCGGCGCCTGCCGCCAGGTGATGAGTGAATTACTGGCCGCTGATGCGGTGGTAATTTCCTGTGTCAGTGAAACGGATTTTCGCAGTTGGCAACTGCAGGAGTTACTACCCGATCCATTTATTTTAACCTGAAGGAGCACTAGAGTAATCACGCAATGATCACAGAAAAAAAGTCCCGTCGGCAATTCATCACGGCCTCCGGTTCCGTGCTGGGCGCTTCTTTCATGGCCATCAATATGCCCCTTATCCTGGCGGCCTGCGAACAGGCACAGGATAACCAGCAGGCCGAGGCGGATTATGCACATATCACTGCGGCGCAGGCCGTTGAACTGAGTGCCATTGCTGACCAGATCGTTCCTGAGGATGAGACCCCGGGTGCCACCCAAATCGGTGTGGTTTATTTTATCGATGCAGCGTTTGGATCGTTTATGGCCAGTGCTCTGCCCATGCTCGGTGAAGGCCTCGATGATTTGAATCAAAAAGCCCAGGCAATCGATGCCCAGGTGGAGCGCTTCTCAAAACTGACGTTTACCCAACAAACCCAATTATTAAACGGCGAGGAAACCTCGCAGTTTTTCGGCATGTTGCAGTTTTTGACCACCTGTGGAATGTTCTGCTTACCGAGCTATGGCGGTAACAAGGATCATGCTGGTTGGGAATTGCTGGGTTTTGAGCATCAGCACGTCTGGCAACCACCTTTTGGTTATTACGATGCTGCTGTTTATCAATCAACTGAGCCTAAAGGTGAAGACCATGGCGATGCGTGAAGGACTGCCTGAATTCCCGACAAGAGCAGCGGTTGATTTTGTCATCATCGGCTCTGGAGCTGCTGGTGGCGTAATTGCAAGGGAGTTGTCCACCAATGGTTTTGACGTGGTGGTTCTGGAACAGGGTGAGTACCGCAGGGCCGCCGATTTCAATCATGACGAATTACAGGTCATGTTCCAGAACGAGTTGCTGAATCACCCCGGGTGGAATGATCCACAGACTTTCCGCGCCAGCGAGAATGACACTGCCACCATCCCGCAAGGCGGCCCGCCGCCGGCTTTCTACGCCCGTGGAGTCGGTGGCAGCAGTGTCCACTTCACGGCCAATTACTGGCGCTTTCATGAAAGTGATTTCAATGAACGCAGCCTGTTGGGGCCGATGCAGGGCACCGGTTTCGCAGACTGGCCGATAAATTACGCTGAACTGGAACCCTATTACACACGGGTTGATTGGGAAATTGGGGTTTCCGGGCAGCCCGGACCATTTGATGCACCCAGGTCGAGGCCGTATCCGGTACCGCCGTTACCGGTGAAGTCGTCCGGTGTCCTGTTTGAACAGGGCGCCAGGGCCATTGGTCTGCATCCGCAAGCGGCGCCGATGGCCATTTTATCCGAGCCCCATAATGGCCGTCCGGCCTGCATTCACTGTGGCTTCTGCATGGGGTTTGGTTGTGAAGCCAATGCCAAGTCATCGACGCTGGCGTCGATGATTCCCGAGGCAGAGGCCAGCGGTCGTTGCGAAATACGGCCCTTGTCGACAGTGTTCAAAATAGAAACCAATGAGCAGGGCCGTGTGACCGAGGTTGTCTACCTGGATTCAGATGGACAGCAGCAGGCGCAAAAGGCCAGGGCAGTGGTGCTGGCAGCCAATGGCGCCGAAACCCCAAGGCTGTTGTTCCTGTCAGAGTCCGGACGCTGGCCCGATGGTCTGGCCAATTCCTCCGGAATTGTCGGTAAATACCTGATGGGAAATGGTCATTCTGTGACTCAGGCTGCGTTTGAGCACCCGTTGAATGAATTCAAAAGCGTGCAGGTCACCCGGATCGTCCATGATTTTTACGAGCATGATCCGGCCCGGGGTTTTTATGGTGGTGGTGGCATGGATGGCAGGCCCTTCCTGGATTCCACGCCTATTTTGCATGCCCTGGCGGGTTTGCCACCGGACACACCCAGGTGGGGCAGTGAATACAAGAAAATGCTGCGTCATTACTTCACACGCAAGATGGCGATCCTCGGCAGCACCACGTCGGTGCCCTTGGAACGTAACAATATTACACTCGACCCGACCATCAAGGATGACAAGGGTCGTGCGGCCATACGCATGACCTATCTTGATCACGATGATGACCTGGCGATGGCGTCGTTTTTACAAGACAGGGCGGTGGAGATTTTTGCAGCAGTCGGTGCAACCGAGGTATGGCGTGATGAGATAAGCGGCGGCACGATACAGGCCCATCTGCTCGGTACCTGCCGCATGGGCAACGATCCGGCGACGTCGGTGGTTGATAAATATCACCGTGCCCATGATGTGCCCAACCTGTTCATTTGTGACGGTTCAAGTTTCGTCAGTTCGGGTCGGGGCCAGCCGACCATGACCATCCAGGCATTGGCCTTCCGTGCAGCCGAACACATCGCCAACTTTGCCCGGCGTGGTGAAATCTGACCCGCTAATTAGAGCCAACCCATTGATTAAAGTGTGGAGTAGTGACATGAAAATTATTTTGAATCTTTTACTGACAGCCATATTGTGTTCCAGTATTACCGCCTACGCCGGTAGTCACAGGGCGACCCACTACCCGGTGTCTGTGGATCTGCAACTGCCCTTTTCTGAAGCGGTGCGGGTCGGGCATATGCTGTATCTGTCCGGGCAACTCGGATTCGATCGGAAAACCTCCAAATTGGTTGAGGGTGGAATTGGCCCTGAAACCCGCCAGACCCTGGAAAACATCAAGGCGACCCTGGAAAAACACGGCTCCTCGCTGGCAGAGGTGGTCAAATGCACGGTGTACCTGGCCGATATCGGTGAATGGGCCGCCATGAATGAGGTCTACACGACCTATTTTCCGAGCAATCCCCCGGCCCGTAGCGCACTGGGTAGCAGCGGTCTTGCCTTGGGTGCACGCACCGAAATTGAGTGTATGGCGACCGTGGAATAAGCCGGGTTTTACGCAGTTGGCCATGAATCGCTGGCTCTCAGGTGGGTGTTTGTTGCTTGTCATCATGTGCTTTCCGGCAATGGTATGCGCCCAGGTTGATACCAGTGTCGGTCGTTTTGCCGATCTGGCGCTGGCTTGTGTCCACCAGGAGTATCCCAACAAGATTTCACATGTCATGTCTGGCGATCAGGATGTGGCACCGCCAAGAAATTTGACACCGGTTTTCTACGGTTGTTTTGATTGGCATTCTTCGGTGCACGGGCACTGGCTACTGGTGCGATTGCTGCGTTTATACCCGCAAGATGATTTCACTGCCCGAGCTGAAGTGGCATTGGAAGAAAGCTTCACGGATGCCAAGGTGGCGATTGAAGTTACCTATGTCACTCATGAGCAACGGGATTCATTCGAACGGCCGTATGGTGTTGCCTGGTTGCTGCAGTTGACCGCCGAATTACGCGAGTGGGATGATCCGCGGGCAAAACGCTGGCTGACAACGCTTGAACCACTTGAAGCAGCACTGCTGCAAAAAATGCAATCCTGGCTTGGTAAACTTGCTTACCCGATCCGCGTTGGTGAGCACGCCCAGACTGCATTTGCATTTGGCCTGTTCCTGGATTGGGCGCGTGCCGCCGGTCGTGCTGATTTTCTCACCTTGGTAAGCCGTCGCTCTCGCGATTTTTATGCCGCCGATATCAATTGTCCAATGGCTTATGAGCCCGGTGGACAGGATTTTTTATCCCCTTGCCTGGCAGAAGCGGACCTGATGCGCCGAATCATGGCCGAAAAAGAGTACGCAGAATGGTTGCTGGTCTTCCTGCCGATGATACCTGCAGACGGCAGTATTGGCTGGCTGCCACTGGCGGTTGTGACAGACCCGACCGATGGAAAGCTGGCACACCTGGACGGACTAAACATCAGCCGCGCCTGGATGTTGGAAGGCATGGCGTCTGGGTTGCCATCTGCTGACGAACGCCGGCAGGCTCTGCTCAATACGGCAGCGGCACACAAGACATCCGGTTTGGCCGCAGTGTCAGCGGAAAATTACGCAGGGGGTCACTGGTTGGGCAGTTTTGCAACCTATCTGCAGACCGCCCGGGGTCTCGGGCACAATTAATTTTGTGCCTATAACAAAGCCAGGTTAAAACCACCTCTAAGCAGGCTTAGCCCGAATGCAGCAATGGGTTTTTGAGTTTGTCAGTGGTGGGCATTTGAGCAAGGCGGTGTCTTACCTGTGCCATGATGCCATCAGTATCCAGGCGGGCTGCGGTCAGGCAGTCTTCACGTGTGCCGTGTTCAATAAAGCAGTCCGGTAAACCGATATTGAGTACATGGGCGTGTATTCCGCTCGCCACCAGTAGTTCGTTAACACCGCTGCCAGCACCCCCTGCGACTGCATTGTCTTCAATTGTGACCAACAGATCATGGCTTGCGGCCATCTGCTTGATCAGGTCAGCGTCGAGGGGCTTGACGAAGCGCATATTGACCACTGTCGCACCGATTTCAGCTGCGACTTCACTTGCTGACTCCAGCAGAGCCCCGAAAGACAGGATGGCGACCGATTCACCTGTTACCACTACTTCGGCCTTGCCTATCGCCAGTTCGGTCATCGAAGTTTCGACGCTAACGCCAGGGCCTCTGCCCCGCGGATAACGAACCGCCGCCGGCCCCTGGTGCTTAAACCCGGTATAGAGCATCTGCCGGCATTCGTTTTCATCGGCTGGAGCCATGATCAGCATATTGGGAATACAGCGCAGATAACTCAGGTCGAAACTCCCGGCATGGGTAGGGCCGTCGGAGCCAACCAGGCCGGCCCGGTCTATGGCAAACAGAACCGGTAAGCCCTGTACCGCAACATCGTGAATGAGTTGATCGTAGGCACGCTGTAAGAACGTGCTGTATATCGCGACGACCGGATGTGCATTTTCGCAGGCCATACCTGCGGCGAGGGTAACCGCATGTTGCTCGGCAATGCTGACATCGAAATAGCGGTCCGGGAATTGTTGCTCAAACTCAACCAGTCCTGATCCCTCACGCATGGCCGGCGTAATGGCTAACAGGGAACTGTCTGCCGCTGCCATGTCACAAATCCACTGGCTAAATACGTTGGTATAGGTTGGTAAGGGCTTGACTGCCGGCGTAGTAGGCACGATGCCCGTGGACGGATCAAATGGTCCCACCGCATGATATTTGACTGGGTCTTCTTCTGCCGGTGGATAGCCTTTGCCCTTGGCGGTAATGATGTGCAGCAGATTTGGGCCTGCAACGGATTGAATGGTCTTCAGGGTTCGAATCAACAATGGCACGTCGTGACCGTCAATCGGACCGAGGTAATTGAAACCCAGCTCTTCAAACAATGTACTCGGTACGATCATACCCTTGACGTGCTCTTCCCAACGGCTCATAAAACGCCACACGCGGGAATCCCGATGCAGCATTTTCTTCCCCCGTTCGCGCATGTTGGTCACCGTCGGACCACTCATCATGCGGGCCAGCATTTTTGTCATGGCACCGACATTGGGAGAGATCGACATCTGGTTTTCATTGAGGATGACCAACATGTCGGGATGCAAAGAGCCACCGTGATTGAGGGCCTCGAACGCCATACCCGCGGTCATTGCGCCGTCACCGATAATTGATACGACACGGCGGTCCACCTTTTGCAGGGCTGAAGTGACGGCCATACCGAGACCGGCACTGATGGAGGTTGATGAGTGACCTGTGCCAAACGTGTCGAATTCGCTTTCGGTGCGTTTCGGAAAAGGTGCAAGGCCGCCAGCCTTCTTGATCGTGCCAATGCGGTCTCGCCGGCCGGTCAAAATCTTGTGTGGATAGGCCTGATGACCAACATCCCAGACCAGCCTGTCATGCGGCGTTTCATAGCAGTAATGCAACGCTACGGTGAGTTCTACGCAGCCGAGCCCTGCGCTGAAATGTCCGCCGCTTTGTGAGACAGATTCGAGCAGAAATTCACGTAATTCATCCGCCACCTGTGGTAACTGGTCTTCATCCAGTTTGCGCAGATCGGCTGGTACTGTGATTTGATCTAACAGTGGATATTTTGTCGTATTCATCATTATCGGTCACGATCCACGGCATAAGCTGCCAGCCAGGCTAAAGTATCGGTATTACCGGGTAAATGTACCAGTTCTGCCAAGGCAAGGTCACGAAGTTCGTAGGCACGCTGATAGGATTTATCCACGCCAATGATCGATGGAAAGGCTGGTTTCGAGCGCGCCGCATCTGCCTGGCTTGGTTTGCCGGTTGTTTCACTGCTGGCGGTAACGTCAAGCAGATCATCGAAGACCTGGAACGCCAGGCCGATGAATTGTCCAAACCGGGACAATCCATCATGTTGCTCAGCAGGGGCCGCGGCAAACAAGGCAGCCGCTGTGGAGCTCGTCTCAAACAGGGCACCTGTTTTAAATGCGTGAATATTTTCAAGTTCTGCCTGTGATATTTCGCAACCAACGCTGGCCAGATCAAGAACTTGCCCACCCGCCATGCCTTTGGCTCCGCAGGCATGTGCGAGCCTCTGGATGATCGCAACCTGGACTTTTGGCTGTGCGGATAATGCCGCATCACTAGCCAGGATTTCAAATGCCAGTGCCTGTAAAGCATCACCAGTGAGAATAGCTGTTGCCTCGTCAAACTGACGATGACAACTGGCTTGTCCACGTCTGAAATCATCATCGTCCATCGCCGGCAAATCATCATGGATCAGGGAATAGACGTGTATAAGTTCAACTGCCACGGCGATGCCATCGAGGCTTTCTTCGCCTATACCGAGTGCACGGCCGGACGCATACACCAGCAAAGGCCGGATATGTTTGCCGCCGGAAGTAGCGGAATAGCGCATGGCCTGGAACAATGGCCGTGGTGACTGCGATTGCTCGGCTAGGTATCCGGGAAGAATGCGGTCAAACCGCGTTTGCCATGCGTCGATGATGTCGGCGGTTTCAGGCATCTGGCTTGAAGGGAGCAATTGAGTCTTCGTCCTCTGTGTCCATCAGCTGATCTACGGTTTGCTGGGCATTGTCCAGCATATTCTGGCATTGGCGGGTCAGTTCTATACCGCGTTTGAATCCGGTCAGGGAATCATCCAGTGACTGCTCACCCTCTTCGAGACTGGCAACCAGTTTTTCGAGTTCGGTCAGGGTGACCTCGAAATCGGGAGTCTTTGCACTTTTTTTAGTCATCATCTTCATTCCAAAATCAGCCGAGCGACACTAACGTACCGACTGGGTGTGGTCAACTCTGTTGGTCCACAATGAACTGCAACACCGGGTGTTCGGGTTGCCAGCTAAGTTCGACACGGTGTTCAGACATCCATTCCGCAAATCGGTCGGCAAAACACCAATCACCGATGGCGACCACTTCACCATTGAGCTTACACAGCGGAATGCTGTCCCTTAACCAGTCAGGGATGCCGGCTGCTTGAAACATGTTTTTAAGGCTCTTGTGATGTTTGCCATGCTTAATCCTGTTTACTTTGCAGTTTTGTCGACTGCTGATTGAAAAGCCCCCGGGTGGTCCGCCGGCGTGTGTTCCGTTCAGCGTGAGTTTGCCAAAATCCTCACCTAAATCAATCACAGCCTGGTCCGCAGGCCAATCGGATTCGGGGCAGGGTGGCAGGTCGGTCCATGCTTGCAGCCATAACTGATCGTGAAAAAACCGCAAACAACAGCCACCCCACTGCACATATACCTTGTGTACATGATCGGCCTGGTACATCTGGCTGTGCAGTGTTTCCAGACTGCGCGCGGGGATGGGCGGGACGCCGTTTTGTTGTAACCAGCGCCGGATCACCAGTTTAAGCAGGGCTGCATCCTGATCCAGTGGTGATGCAACCTGCATCACCAGGTTATGACGGAGATTCTGCTCAAGATATTCATCTGCCATCCGTTCCAGCAAGGAACGGGCCTCGGCCATTGCATTACGCGTTAACAGAAAACGCTGGTTCACATTCTGCCACCGGCTTTTTAACAGTGGCATGATCTCGTGGCGTACGAAATTGCGATCATGTTGCAGCAGTTGGTTGGATGGGTCTTCAAGCCAGGCAATATCGTTTTCGCGCAAATAATCGATGAGTGCCGCGTTCTCAAAACCCAGCAATGGCCTGCATAGCGTTCCTTTCCCCAGCGGCCTGCGTTGTGGCATGGCTGACAGGCCATCCACACCACTGCCACGCATGAGGTTCAGGAACAGGGTTTCGGCCTGGTCATCTGCGTGGTGGGCGGTTAACAGGCTGTCGCCGGTTTGGAGTAATGCGGTCATCGCCTGGTAACGCAAATGCCTGGCCTCGGCTTCCTGGCCAGAGCCTGTGTCACCTTGCAGATTGATTTTCAGACAAACCAGGGTGATATCCAGTTGCCGGCAAAATTCTTCACAGTGGTGCTGCCACAGGTCAGCATCGGCGTGAATTCCATGATTGACATGAATCGCCTTGATCGGAGTCACAAGTTGCGCCTCCAATTGCTTTAGTGCAAACAACAGCGCCGTGGAATCCGCGCCTCCGCTGAAACCGACAAAATAGGTGTGGGCATCTGGTTGCGACTCAAGGACGTCCAGCAGGCGCTCTTCAGTGAAGGGCAGCAAACGGTTGCTCATCTTCCTGACCGCGTTTAATCCTTGTATTCGCCGTATGACAGCAGGCGCTGATATCTTTCTTCCAGCAAGGATTCGGTTGTCAGCTGATTGAGTTCTTCAAGCTGGGCAGCAACACAATCACCTACCTTGCCGGCAACCTTTTCCGGGTCTTTATGGGCACCACCGAGAGGCTCAGGAATAACTTCATCAACCAGACCCAATTGGAGTAGACGGTCAGAAGTGATACCGAGTGCACTGGCCGCGACTTCGGCCATCGCGGTATCCTTCCACAAGATTGAGGCACAACCCTCCGGCGAGATCACCGAGTAGGTGCTGTATTGCAATATATTGACCCGGTCACCGACACCGATGGCCAGCGCACCGCCGGAGCCACCTTCACCGATCACGGTGCAGATCACCGGCACTGGTAATTGCGCCATGTATTTGAGGTTGACTGCAATGGCTTCTGACTGACCGCGCTCTTCCGCACCGACCCCGGGGTAGGCACCGGGAGTATCAATAAACGTCAGCAAAGGTAAACGAAAGCGCGCTGCCATTTTCATCAGGCGCAACGCTTTTCTATACCCTTCCGGGCGTGGCATGCCGAAGTTTCTGAAAATCTTGGCCTTGGTATCCCGACCTTTTTGCTGGCCGATAACCATCACGGCTTGATCACGGAACCTTGCCAGCCCACCGACGATTGCATGGTCATCGGCAAAAGCCCTGTCACCATGGAGTTCATGAAATTCATCAAACAGGAAATCGACATAATCCAGCGTATAGGGCCGCAACGGATGACGGCTGAGCTGCGAAACCTGCCATGGTGACAGATCCTTGAATATACTGGCCAGTTTCTGACGCATCTTGGACTGCAGTCGCTGAATCTCTTCATCCAGGTTCAGTGCGTTGTCCGAACCAACATTACGCAACTCGTCAATCTTGGCCTGCAATTCAGCAATCGGCTGTTCGAAATCCAGGTAGTTCGGGTTCATGGCAATCCGCGTTCGTTATAGATGAGGAAGTATAACGGCTGTAGGCGATTTAGGTTAGGTCTTTGCGTGCGAGACCGGCTTTGTGTCGGGGTATTGAGGCACTGTTCCAATGCCCTAATGCCCAGTCCCATAATCGCCCAAGCGGCAAACCCGGGGGCGGCCGCTGGCCAAGAAAAACCA
>SMVA01124589.1_pt1 | contig 12657 bp, 12 predicted proteins | sample 2456451 | NCBI WGS metagenome assembly SMVA01 (sample SAMN11095933, study PRJNA526329) | marine sediment metagenome | biome: Marine sediment; feature: Surficial sediment; material: Deep marine sediment; isolation source: Hadal surficial sediment | place: Pacific Ocean | collected 2014-05 | depth...
CGAAGGTGACCCAGAAATCGGCCCAATACCTCGACGGGGACATCGACCGTCCCATCCTGAAGCGCCCGCACCAACTCCTCGAGTGTCTCCGTGGACGAGAGGTCATCCAGGAGGACATCACACTCCATTTGGTGGACTTCGTCCAGGATCCCCGGCTCAGCACGGACCGCGGCCAATTCCTCGAGGATATTCGCCACCGACTCGATGGCCCCGCGACTCAACAAACCCGGCAGGAGCTCGCGAATAATTTTCAGGATCTCCGACTTGCGGTCCGACCTCTCAGGATCTTCCAATCGGTCGAAGAGCGCCGACAAGACATCATGCCTTACATCGCGGGACATCTCGGCCGCCAACGCTCGCTTGAGCTCCGCCATTTCTTCCGGCTCGAGCGCATAACTTTTCGGCGAAAAATCCTGGCCGATCTTGGGCGGTGGGTGTCCATTTTTTGCTGTGCCCGCCTTATCTTCCTCGGCCTGGGCGGCTTCCGCCTCACCCTGTATGACTTGGGCCAGATTGGCACGCTCCTCCACCGCTTGAGCCGTCGGAACTACGGCACCTTCGGTGAACTGAGCCACATACTGGCACTTGAAGAACTCGAGATCCTCCTCCCAGAGCATCGTAAGGAGGTCATCCGCCTCAGCGGTCTTGAGCATCCTCGCCCGCTGGAGAACACCGAGAACCTTGTCGAGTTCGGGACCCTCGAAGCCCGGGAGAAACGTGACGTCGCGGACACCGTCCTTGTAGAGCAGAAACGCTAGGGAGTCCGAGCGCGACGGGTTCTCGTAAATTGCTTGACCGCCCAACAGAAGCCGGTCCTCCTCAACCGCCAAATTGAGGCCCTCGACTTCCTGCCAAAGTTTCTCGAAGGTCTCACGAAGGTTCGTGACAAAACGCCTCCGGACGGGGTTGTTCTCGTCGTAGAGCTGGAAAGCCCGGAGGGCCTTGCCGAGCACGACAAAAAGCTCCCGAGCCTGAGCGACCGGAAGGTCGTCTCCCTCGCTCCAGTCCTGAGCCTCGGTGGGAGCTTCGTCCGGAGCCTCGGTGGGAGCTTCGTCCGGAGCCTCGGTGGGAGCTTCGTCCGAAGCCTCGGTCGGAGCCTCGTCCGGAGGCTGCTCGGAGATGTCCGCGGGGTTGTCGGTCAAGGATCCCTCGTACTGAGAGTTAGATACTTTTGCTCAAAGATAACGCGCTCTTTCCTCGATGCGAGCAACATGTTTCACGTCCTTGTCCCCCCTTCCACTCAGACAGACCAAAAGAGGTCCCCGGTCTCGGTACTCCGGAGCAATCTTCAGGACGTGCGCAATGGCGTGCGCGCTCTCTAACGCGGGGATGATTCCTTCCAAATCCGACAGCGTGTGAAACGCCTCGAGGGCCTCCTCATCGGTTACGGACACGTACTGGGCACGCCCTGTGTCCTTTAGGTAAGAGTGTTCGGGGCCGACACCAGGGTAGTCGAGCCCGGCGGAGATCGAGTGCGCGGGCGATACCTGACCGTCACTATCCTGCAGGAGGTAACTCATGGCACCATGAAGCACGCCCGGGCGTCCTGCCGCGAGCGTCGCGGAGTGTCTTTCGGAATTCAAGCCTTCACCGGCCGCCTCGACGCCGATCAATTCCACTTCGGCCTCGTCCCGGAACGCCTGGAAGATGCCCATAGCGTTCGAGCCACCGCCCACGCACGCGACGATGGCGGCGGGCAGCGCACCGGTGCGATCGAGCATCTGCTCGCGTGCCTCGCGGCCGATCACTTCCTGGAAATCCCGAACGATGCGCGGGAACGGCGAGGGCCCCACTACCGAACCGATGATGTAGTGCGTCGTCTCGACATTGGTGACCCAATCACGGATCGCTTCGTTGGTCGCGTCCTTGAGGGTACGCGTTCCCGATCCGACCGGCTTGACTTCCGCACCGAGGAGTTCCATGCGGTAGACGTTCAAGGCCTGTCGTTCCACATCGACCTCGCCCATATACACGACACACTCGAAATCGAAGAGCGCGCAGGCCGTGGCCGTGGCCACGCCGTGCTGGCCGGCCCCGGTCTCAGCGATGATTCGTCGTTTTCCCATGCGGCGGGCGAGAAGTGCTTGCCCGATCGTGTTGTTGATCTTGTGGGCACCGGTGTGGTTGAGGTCCTCCCGCTTCAGAAAAATAGGAGGCCCATCCGCATGAGCCTCCAATCGTGAGGCCCGGTAAAGAGGTGAGGGGCGGCCTACGTAGTCGCGAAGTAAGAGGTCGAGTTCTTGGCGGAAGGTGGAGTCGGTGGTCGCTTCTTCGTAGGCGGCGGTCAGTTCGTCCAGAGCCGAAATGAGCGTTTCGGGCACATACCGGCCCCCGAATGGACCGAATCGCTCCCCTTCACTCTCCATGGTCACTCCTCCCCGCGGGCGTTACGGACGAAGGCTCTGATCAGCTCCGGATCCTTGCGGCGAACGTCCAGCTCCACGCCGGAGCTGACGTCGACGATGTCGGGCCGAAGAGCGTGGATCACATCGGCCACATTCCCAGGTGTGAGGCCCCCGGCGACGATCACCTTCAGGTCGGAAGGAATGTGATCCCTCGCCGGGCGCACATCCTCCCAGCAGAACGATACTCCGCTGCCGCCGGGCCGGTCAGCGTGCCAGCCATCGAGGAGCAAGCCGTCCACGGACGTTCCAAGGACCTCCACTGCCCTCGTCACATCTTCAGGGTCTCGAACCCGAACAGCTTTCCAAATGGCCCACCCGCCGCGACGACGCAACTCCTCGGCATACTCCCTGTCCTCCTCACCGTGTAACTGGATCACGGAAGCGCCGCACAACTCGGCGATGCGTTCGGCCTCGTCCAACGATTCGTCTACGAGGACCGCCACTAGGGGAGCCTCGGCAACCAACCCGATGTCCACGGCCTCGTCGGGCAGAATGCTCCTCGAGAACCCCTGGGAAAGTATCATGCCCAAGTAATCGGCCCCGAGTTCTTGCGCAGCGACGGCATCTTCTGGAGTCGTGATCCCACAAATCTTGACGGCGAGTTCGCTCATTTCGATCCCGGTTCGCTCATTTCGATCCCGGAAGGTGCGTCCGCTGAGTCTTTCGCTGCCCTACCAAGGAGGTCACGCCGGCTCCGGGATCTTCCTGGCGAAGGAGAGATTCACCCACGAGTACAGCATCCACTCCGCTGTCTCCTACGCTACGGACATCGGCCGGAGTGTGAATCCCGCTTTCGGACACGAGCACTACGCCGGGCGGGACCTGAGCCGCCAACGCGAGGGTCACATCGATCCGCGTTTCGAACGTCCGGAGGTTTCGATTGTTGATGCCGAGGAGCTGTGCGCCCGCTGCGAGGCCGCGCTCCACTTCGGGCCCGTCATGGGCCTCCACGAGTGCGCACATTCCGAGCTCTTCGGCAAGTATCCTCAAGGAACGAAGCCTCCCCTCGTCCAGGATGCGGACGATGAGTAGAATCGCATCCGCACCCGCCCCTCTCGCTTCATACACCTGCGACTCGTCGATGACGAAGTCCTTCCGAAGCACGGGAATCTTCACGAGACCGCGCACGCCGGCCAGGTCCCCGAGGGAACCACCGAAATACTCCGCATCCGTGAGAACGCTGAGCGCGGCGGCCCCTCCCGTTTCATAGCTGGGTCCGAGGCGAAGGGGATCGAGATCCGCACGGATCTCGCCGGCGCCCGGCGAACGCCGCTTGATCTCAGCGATGATCGCCACTCCATTTCCGCCCTGGAGCGAGCCGATGAAATCTCTCGCGCGAGACGCATGCTCGGCTCGATCCCGGAGTCCCGAAAGGTCTCGCCTCAATACCCCGACTTCGGCCCGTTTGGTCTCGACGATGCGCTGGAGGATGTCGTCGGCTATACGGTCTTGCATTTCGGGCAACCTTCGGGTAACCTTTGTTCGGGTCCTATTCGGGTTTCCATCTCACAGAGGTTGTCGATATGCCCCTGACTAAACGACAAAAAGAAATCCTCGACCACGTTGGGAGCTTCATCGAAAAACATGGGTACGCCCCGAGCTTCGAAGAGATCGCCGACGCGTTCGGGTACTCCTCCTTGGCGACTGTGCACGAGCACCTGAGCAATTTGGAGCGCAAGGGCTATATCCGGAAGGCCTACAACGAGAGCCGCTCCATCGAGTTGGTCGGCGCGACCTTTGGCACAAACGTTACCGAACTGCCGCTTCTCGGCGCCGTGGCCGCTGGACAGCCCATCGAAGTGATCGAGCAACAGGAGACGATCGCCGTGCCGCCGGATATGGTACGGTCTGGAGGGGAGAGCTTCGTGTTACGGGTCGAAGGTGAGTCGATGATCGATGAGCAGATCCGGGACGGTGACTACATCGTGGTGAGCTCTCAGGAGACCGCTGAGGACGGGCAGATGGTTGTCGCGCTCGTAGGTGGCGATTCGGCGACGCTGAAGAAGTTGTACAGGGAACCGGACGGCCGGATTCGGCTTCAGCCGGCGAACCCCTCCATGCCCCCGATCGTCGAGGATGCGAGCAATGTGCAGATCCAGGGCGTGGTCGTGGGGGTCATCCGGAAATATTAGAGGCCTGCAGAAGCAGTACCCTGCGTGGCCTCTCGCAGGCTCTCGAGCGCGTCCAGCGCACTGCCGTCGTCGATGGCTGCGGCGGCGGCCTCAGCACCCTCTTCCAGCGTGTCTGAAATGCCCGCCACGTAGAGCGCTCCACCGGCGTTCATGAGGACCGCGGTTCGGGCGCCTCCCTGCTTCTCGCCTTCCAACACACTCAGAATGATCCCCGCATTGTCCTCTGGCTCCCCGCCCGCCAGTTCCTCCTCAGAGCAGGGTTCCAACCCGAAGTCTTCAGGCCGGACGGTCCGCTGGGTCACGACCCCATCATCGAGCTCGGCCACATCAGTCGGTCCCATCGGACTCAACTCGTCGAGCCCGGCCTTGCCGTGTACGACGAGCGCGCGGATATGACCGAGCTCTCTCAACGCCTCGACGACGAGCGGAACCAGCGCAGGATCGGCGACCCCGACCAACTGCCTACGCACACCGGCCGGGTTGGTCAACGGACCGAGGAGGTTCATGATCGTCTGGAAACCCAACTCCCGGCGGACCGGCCCCAGGTGGCGCATGGCAGGATGGAGCAACGGCGCGAACATAAAAACGAGACCGGTCTCCTCGAGGACCCGAGCCATCTCCTCCGGGCTGAGCTCAATGCGGACGTCTAGCGCCTCGAGCACGTCGGCGCTCCCGCTCCGGGATGTGAACGAGCGGTTCCCGTGTTTCGCGATCCGTGCGCCCGCACCACGAGCCACGAGGGCCGCAGCCGTCGAAATGTTGAAGGTGGTCACGGCTCCACCGCCGGTCCCGCAAGTATCGACCAACTCGTCGGGCGAGCCCGAGTAAATCGGAATCATGGCCTTTCGGAGCGCCCTCACGCCGCCAGCCACCTCGCCGGGAGTAACTCCCTTTACTCGAAGCGCGGTAAGGAGGGCGGCCATTTGTACCGGTGACGCCTCGCCCTCCATGAAAACGTCGAACGCGAACTCGGCTTCAAATGCGGTGAGATCCTCGCCTCCGGCGGCCTTGTGGAGCACGGCTCGGAGGTCGAAGGGCTCCAGCGGAGAAGTAGAATTTTGACTCACTCTTGCACCCCACCTACCTTTCGGACGTGAACGCCGTCAAGGACAATCGCCTCAAGTTGATTCTCCAATATGATGGATCCGCCTTCCACGGCTGGCAAATCCAGCCCGAGGAGCGCACGGTTCAAGGGGAGCTGGAGGCGGCCCTGGAGCAGCTCACGAGTACCCATCGCCCGGTGATCGGATCGGGAAGAACCGACCGCGGGGTGCACGCGACCGGCCAAGTGGCGGTCGCGTCCCTTCCAGACACGTGGCAACCCGAAAAGCTCGAGAAGGCCTTGTCCGCTGTGCTGCCGAACGACATCTGGATCAAGAGTGTAGAACCCGCCTCCCCGGGTTTCCATCCGCGTTACGATGCGGTAAAACGCACGTATCTCTACCGTCTCGGCCTTTCTGCAGAGGCCTGGTCCCCCTTTCACCGCAACTGGTGCTGGCCGTTCGCCAAGCCCTTGGAGACTGGGCTTCTCGAGAGTGCCGCGGGAATGATCGTGGGCGAGTATTCCTTCAAGGCTTTTAGAAAGTCGGGCCAGCCCGAGAGAGGAGACCGGTGTACGGTACACGAGTCCCTTTGGGAACCCTGGGAAGACCTCGGGCTCACGTTGCGGATCACCGCCGACCGCTTCCTGCATCATATGGTTCGGTATTTAGTCGGAACGATGGTAGACATCGCAGGAGGCAAGCGCCCCCTCGAGGACCTCCCGAGTCTTCTCAAAGAGCCCGAGAGTGACCTTCGGACTTCCCCCCCCGCTCCTCCGACCGGTCTATTTCTCCACCACGTTACCTATCCGGCCCCATCGTCGGATCCACCCTCGGTCCCGTCCCCTTCATCCACGAATAAGTGAATCAATGAAAATCTTTCTCGATACCGCAGACATCGCAGAGATCCGGCGCGCCGCAGAAGCCGGCTTGATCGACGGCGTGACGACCAATCCGTCACTCATGGCGAAGTTAGGGGCAGAGCGTGAGCCCGCGGAACTGTTTCTCGAAATCTGCGAGGTCGTGGACGGACCCGTGAGCGCTGAGGTCGTGGTGCTGGACGCCGAGGGTATGATCGAACAGGGCCGGCGCCTGGCAAAGATCCACGACCACATCGTGATCAAGGTCCCGCTCACCGAGGCGGGACTTCGTGCATGCCGCACGCTGACCAACGACGACATTCGCGTGAATGTGACGCTCTGTTTTTCGCCCACCCAGGCTCACCTCGCCGCCAAAGCGGGAGCGACGTACATCTCACCGTTCATCGGTCGGATCGACGACGTGGCGGGGGACGGAATGGAGTTGATCAGCCAGATTCGCCAGATTTACGACAATTACGACATCGAGACGGAAATTCTGGCCGCGTCGATCCGACATCCTCAGCACATGGTTCAGGCCCTCTTGCTCGGAGCGGACTGCGGCACGTTACCGCCTAAAGTGCTGTATCAGTTGTTGGAGCATCCCTTGACGGACAGGGGCCTCGAGGGCTTCATGGCGGATTGGAAATCCCTCGGGAGGGAACTATGAGACCTGTTGAGGCGGACCTCTAGCCGACAATGGCGAACCCTTGCCGGCCCCGATGATGAGTCCCCGCAAGTGACTATGAGTCCCAGCAAGTTCAGAGCGATGTTGTTTTGGGTCGCAGCCGTGGTGGTCCCCCTCGGGGCCTGCGACGGAGGCGACGGAAGCGACGATGTTGTCGACTCGGCGCCCGCCACGGAGACGGCGGTCCAGCCGCCTTCGCTCGTCCGGCGGACTGCGCCCCCTCCGCGACGGCCCCGAGGGGAAGAGATCTTCGGTTCCAGAAACACCGCCATCGTCGCGGCGGCGGCCCGGGTGGCGCCCGCCGTCGTGAGCGTCAACGTGATTCGCACGGAGCAGTTCCAGCCGAGGTCGTCCTTCTTCGACCCCTTCCCCATGCCTCGCACTCGACGCCGTCGCGGCTTGGGATCCGGGTTCATCGTCAGTGACGACGGGGTGATCCTCACCAACGATCACGTGGTTCGGGACGCCGAGCGGATCATGGTTACGCTCCCAGACGGTCGGGACTTCGAGGCCGAGCTACTCGGGACGGACCAACTCACCGACGTGGCGGTGCTCAGGATCCGGGGAACCGACTTGCCCGTGGCACCCGTGGGTACTTCAGAGGGACTGCTCATCGGAGAGTGGTCGCTGGCGATCGGTAACCCGTTCGGTAACCTGTTCTCCAATTCGGAACCCTCGGTGACGGCGGGCGTGATCAGCGGAACGGGGCGCCACATCATTCCGGATGACGAGGACCGGGTGGTTTACCTGGGGATGATCCAGACCGACGCCTCCATCAATCCCGGCAACTCGGGTGGACCTTTGGTGAACTCCGCCGGTGAGGTCATCGGCGTGAACAGTTCTATCTTTTCGCGCAGCGGGGGGAGCGAAGGGTTCGGCTTCGCCATACCGATCGACCGTGCGATCCGGGTGGCCAATTCGCTCATCGCTTCGGGAGAGGTCGAGCGGTTCTGGCTCGGTTTCGAGGTGGACGCGGGCGAAGAAGATATTTGGGGCAGGACCCACGGTATTACCGTATCGAGCGTGTCCCCGTCTTCGCCGGCGGCGCGCGCAGAGATCGCACGAGGCGACCGTGTGGTCACGGCCAACGGAAGAGCGCTCCGCACCTTGTTGGACTTCGAGTCCTTGATCCTGGACCTCGAGGAGGGTGAGTCCATCGTGTTGGGAATCGAGGGACGGCCAGGTTCCGTGACGCTCGTGTCGGAGGCGCTACCCTCCATCTCCGCGGACCGTGTCACCGCCCTTGAACAGATGGAGTTGATCACCGTCACTCCAAGCATTCGGGCCGAACGGAGTCTTGGCTATGAGACCGGAGCCCTCATCGTGCACATCGAGCCCGACCTGGAGGGCCGGATCGGTTTTCGCGCCGGGGACGTGATCCTTCAGATCGAACATCAGCTGATCGAGTCGGCGGAGCAGGCCGCGGAAGTCCTCCGCCGAGCGTCCGGGAACGTCGCGGTCTATATCGAACGGAAGGGCGAAGTGATTGTGCGACGCCTCATTTTCAGGAGAGGCCGTGGCTGAGCCGGGAACGGACCGCTACAGCCATCCTCTCGGGGAGCGATACGCATCCAAGGAGATGCAGGCCATCTTCGCACCGGCGAATCGCTACGGAACCTGGAGGCGTTTGTGGTTGGCCCTCGCCGCGGCGCAGCGCGAGCTGGGGCTGTCGATTCCGCAACAGGCGCTCGACGAAATGCGAAGTGGCCTCGACGAAATCGACTTCACCAAGGCGGCTGAGTACGAACGGCGGTTCCGCCATGACGTGATGGCCCACATACATCTTTTCGGAGATGTGGCGCCCGCCGCACGGGGGATCATCCACCTTGGCGCTACGAGTGCGTTCGTCGGGGACAACACGGATCTCATTCTTCACCGGGAGGCACTCACCCTGGTTCGAGACCGGCTGATCCGATGTATCTCACGCCTGGCCAAATTCGCGGCCGACTATCGTGATCTACCCACACTCGGATTCACCCACTTTCAGCCCGCGCAACCCACGACGGTCGGGAAGCGGGCGACCCTTTGGTTGCAAGACTTCCTTCTCGATATTGAAGACATCGATTTTCGTCTGGAGAAGCTACGTTTCAGGGGTGTACAGGGCACGACCGGAACGCAGGCCTCGTTCCTCGAGTTGTTCGAGGGGGATCACGAAAAGGTGGACGCGCTCGACGACGACGTGGCGCAGCGTATGGGTTTCGGAGAGCGTTACGGCGTTACCGGCCAGACCTACACGAGAAAGGTGGACGCCCAGATCCTCGGGACACTCGCGAACGTGGCTTCCTCGGCGTCCAAAATGGGCAACGACCTACGCCTTCTCGCCCACCTCCGGGAGATCGAGGAGCCGTTCGAAGAGGAACAGATTGGCTCGTCAGCCATGCCCTACAAGAGGAACCCGATGCGAGCCGAGCGTATCTGCGCCATGGCACGCCATGTGATCGTTCTTGCCCAGGACCCTCTCTTTACGGTCGCCACGCAATGGCTCGAGCGCACGCTGGATGATTCGGCCAACCGGAGACTCTCGATCCCGGACTCATACCTCACGTTGGATGGGATTCTGGTCCTGGTGGAAAACGTGTCGTCAGGGCTCGTGGTGAACCCACAGGTGATCGGAAGGAACCTGGAGGAGCACCTTCCGTTCATGGCTTCCGAGATGATCCTCATGCACGCGTCGGCCGCCGGAGGGGACCGCCAGAAATTACATGAGCGAATCCGGCAGCATGCCATGGCCGCCGCCGGCCGCATGAAAATCGAGGGGGGCCGCGCCGACCTGCTGGAGCGGATCGCGGGCGATGACGCCTTCGACATGGACCTGGAGCAACTGGTTGGGATCGTCGATCCCGCGCGATTCGTCGGGAGGGCTCCGCAACAGGTGGACCGCTTCCTGGTCGAGTGGGTAGAGCCGGCCTTGGCGCGCCTCCAAGCCGGTGCCAATGAACGCCTTGGAGAACCCGATGTCCGAGTTTGACGCTGCAGCCGTGCTGGAATCGCAAGTGCCCCTACCGCTCCTCCACCGGGGGAAGGTGCGCGACGTTTACGATGTCGGAGACGGCCGACTCCTGATGGTCGCAAGCGACCGAGTGAGCGCGTTCGATGTGATCCTGCTCCAACCCATCCCCCGCAAGGGTGAGGTCCTCACGCAGCTCACCGCGTGGTGGCTGGACTCGCTGGATGGCGTACTCGACCATCATCTACTGAGCTGCGATCCGGACGAGATCGTTGATCAGGTACCCTCATTGAGAGAGTCCCGGGGGGCCTGGGCACGTAGGAGCATGCTGGTTCACCGCACGGAACCGGTGCTGGTAGAGTGTGTGGTCCGGGGGTACGTATCGGGTTCGGCCTGGAAGGAGTATCGAGCCGAGGGAACGCTGGCGGGGGAAGCCCTTCCGGAGGGTTTGGTCGAGAGTCAGAAACTGCCGGCCCCGATTTTTTCTCCCTCCACCAAAGCCCAGACAGGCCATGACGAGAACATTCCCTTTTCCAGCGTCGTGGAGCGCCTGGGCAGAGAGGAGGCGGACCGTCTTCGGGACCTCTCCTTAACCGTCTACGAGCACGGCGCGGCGATCACGAAAGAGCACGGCATCATCCTTGCCGACACGAAGTTCGAGTTCGGGCATCAAGCGGACGGGCGCCTTCTCTTGATCGACGAGGTGCTCACACCGGACTCCTCCCGCTTCTGGCCGGCGGACTTGTACGAACCCGGCCAAGGCCAACCGTCTCTGGACAAACAGCCGGTTCGGGATTTTCTGGATGGCCTGACCGACTGGGACAAGTCCCCGCCGCCGCCCGATCTACCCGACCACGTCGTACGCGAAACGACGGACCGATATCTGGAGATATTCAAGCGCCTGACCGGAACGGATCTCGATGAATTTCGACCCCCGCATTTCGGGTAACCGCCGAATGCGCTTCGCCCGTGAGGGGTACCCGTTCATGTTCGGCACAATGATTCTTGCCGCGCTAACGTGGATCGTGGTGGCCATCTCAGGCTCCTGGGCGATCGTGCCGGCGAGTCTGCTCACCCTCCTGACGGGGTTCGTGTTCTATTTCTTTCGGGACCCCGAGCGTGAAATTCCTTCCGGCGAAGGCGTGGTTATTTCTCCTGGCGACGGCAAGATCATCGACATTCGTGAAGTGGACGAACCCTCCTTCGTAGGCGGGCTGTGCCGGCGCATCACAATCTTCCTGAGCATATTCAACGTCCACGTGCAGCGTGCACCGGTTTCGGGGGAAGTGGCGCACCGCGAATATCGCCCCGGTGAATTCGCGGTGGCCTGGCATCCGAAGGCCAGCGAAAAAAATGAACAGTCCTCCCTGGGATTGAACGTGCGGGGCCATCGGGTGTTGGTCCGCCAGATCGCCGGGCTCATCGCCCGCCGGATCGTCACCTACCCCGAGCAGGGCGACCACGTCGAGCGGGGAGAGCGCATCGGTCTCATTCGGTTCGGATCGAGGGTGGATCTGTTCATTCCACTCCACTGGAATCTCGACTGCGCGGTGGGAGACAAAGTGGCCGGTGGATCCACAGTTCTGGCACGTATTGAGGGTCCGGCGGAGGCCATATGATCGATCGAATGCGGCCCATCCGGCGGCTTCGAAGGGGCGTCATCATCCTGCCGTCGGCCTTCACATTGTTGAACCTGTTCTTCGGGTTCTATGCGATCGTGGCCGCGACCCGGGGCGAGTTCGAGTGGGCCGGGTGGTTCATCGTGTGGGCTGCCGTCACCGACCTGCTGGACGGCCGCGTCGCCCGATTCACACGGACGGGATCCAAATTCGGTGAGGAGTTGGACTCGCTGGTGGACGCGATCTCCTTCGGGGTCGCGCCCGCCTTCATCATGTACACACTGTATTTCTCCGAGGACTGGAGTTGGGTACTCCCGTTCCTTTACGTGATGGCAGTGGTGGTCCGGCTGGCCCGCTTCAACATGGAGCAAGAGGGAGAAGCCAAGCGGCACTTCCACGGGCTTCCTTCGCCGACGCCCGGGATCATCCTTGCCACATTTTACCCGTTCAGCCAAACCGCCTTCTTTGACACGTACCTCGCGGACATGCTGCCTTGGCCTCGCGTCATGGGCATCCTGCTGATCCTCTTGGGCGCCTTGATGCTCAGCAACATCCCCTACGCGATTGTCCCCAAGCTGAATTTCAGATCCGGAAAAGGTATCCTGTTCTCGCTTTGGCTCTTCGCGAACGTGCTCGTGGCCATCAGGTTCCCCGAATACTACTTCTTCCCCATGTTCCTCGCTTATACCGCCTGGGGGCTGCTCGGCTCGGTGATTCACGGCCTCCTTGAACGTCTGCCTGAACGCGATCCGCTGGCGCACAGCTTCGACGATGCGGACGTAGAGGTACGGCCCGTCGACTACGGGGATTTGACGCCTGGCGAATACCGGCGCCCCGCAGCACCTACTTACCCTGACGATATGGAGAGCGGAACGTGAGTCGTTTTCGTCTCGAGATCCGAGTGACACCGCGCCCGGGCCTGCTGGACCCGGAGGGGAAGGCCATCCAACACGCCCTCCACTCGTTGGA
>SMVA01159528.1_pt1 | contig 12655 bp, 11 predicted proteins | sample 2456451 | NCBI WGS metagenome assembly SMVA01 (sample SAMN11095933, study PRJNA526329) | marine sediment metagenome | biome: Marine sediment; feature: Surficial sediment; material: Deep marine sediment; isolation source: Hadal surficial sediment | place: Pacific Ocean | collected 2014-05 | depth...
GCCTGTCGCAGCGGTGCCTGTCGCAGCGGTGCCTGTCGCAGCGGTGCCTGTCGCAGCGGTGCCTGTCGCAGCGGTGCCTGTCGCAGCGGCTCCAGCGCCTGTGCTCTGCGCTTCATTGGAAACCACCGGGGCGGCCGCGACCCCTGGGTCATCGTTCCCGTCCCGAGCACCAGAGCTCGCCTCGGGGGCCGAACAGCCGGCCTGAATGAAGAGGGCGGATGCGGCCACGACCACTGGACCGACCCGAGATCGGACCAGGCTCCCCCTCATCGATGCGACGGTCACGGCCGAACCACCCGCACGACGCGCCCGGAAGCGTTCACGACCAGGAGCCGCCCGAGGTAGGCGTCATGGCTGAGGTCGAGCGGTGGTGCGCCCGCGTACAGCAGTCGAGCCGGGCCCCCGAACGCCTCGCTGAACGCATCCGCCTGAGAACTGTCGACCGTGTAGCCCAGATCGGCGAGAGACTGTGTGGTGATCGCACTGAGGGGGTTGGGTTGACTGCCGTTCAGCACAGGTGTCATCAGCTCGTTCATCAGGACCGACTCCCGCCAGTGGACGTCGCCAGAACCCTCACCCAACAGGTTTTCGACGGGAACCTTGTTGCCTCCAGTGTACGATGTCCCACCCGTAGCGTCGAAGGCGGCGATCGCGAGGGTGCCGGTGAAGTACGTGTCCACGCCGGGACTCGAGGGCAAGGACGGGTTCTGCACCAGCGCGAAGGGGCTGTCCCAGAGTGTCCCGAAGCCGAGCACATGGCCCATTTCATGGAGCGCAACGTCGATCAAGTCGCCGGCAGTCTCCAGGTTGGCCACGTCTGCCGAATCGAACTCCATGAAGCCGATGACAGGCAAGTTCGAATCGGAATGGAGACGGCACGGTCCGGCTTGCCCAAGCGTTCCGCCCGGCCCATCGATCGTGACGATGGCGACGAAGACGCGCAGGTCGTCCACGACGTCGTTGACCACCGGCTGACCCGTGAGGCAGGCGTCGGCGGCCACCGGATTCAGGGAAAAGTCGACGTCGGTGAGCTCACCTCGGAGAATGCTCATCCACCGGTCGGCGGCACTCACAAAGGCGGCGTCCTGGCTGGGCGTACCGTTGTTGATGAACACCAGCTCTATCTGGAAGTCGGTGGCCGTCGCGGAGAACGGCGCGGTCCCTCCACTCACGCCGTCGATCGAGACCGTCACCTGTTGTGCGCCCTCCTGTGTGCCGAGTGTCCAGGACGACGACGCGAGGCCCTGAGCGTCGGTCTGCACGGTGGTCACGCTCAGCGAGCCGTTCCCTCCCGTCACTGTGAACGACACGTCGACATTCCCGACCACGGCACCCCCGCCGTCCGAGCTCTGCACCACCAGGTTGCTCGCAAGAAGTTGCCCGACTCCACCGGACTGGCCATCGCCGAACACGGCGGTCACCTGACTGGCCACTGGGCCAACGGTCACCGGCTCCGTGGTGTCACCACAGGTCGCGAGAAACGGGAGTACGGCCACCGTCCACGACAAACGATTCAAGAAACGAGTTTTCAGCACTTAGATGGGTCCTCGTGGGGCTAATGCGACGGACACTTCTCGGGGTGCATCCTGATCCAACGGTCAATGCGCCTCCGTCGTACGCGTCAATCGAATTTCCGACCGGAGGCTTTTAACTTCCGAGTCTCTCTGCTAAAATGCCGACATGATGTCTCAAATGATTCAGGGCGCCGGCCTTTCCGAGGCTCTCACACAGAGCCCTCTCCTAGCCTTCGGCGTCCTCTTCGGCGCCGGGCTGGTAACGAGTCTGACACCGTGCGTCTATCCGATGATCCCGATCACCGCCTCGGTGTTGGCCGGAACAGTGGGGCAGGACGCCCCTCGGTCCAGAGTCGTCGGCTTGACGCTGACCTACGCCCTCGGCCTGGCCTTGCTGTATGCCATGCTGGGACTCCTGGCCGGCATGACCGGAAGTTTGTTCGGCGCGGTGAGCGCCAGCCCCTGGACGCGATTCGCCATCGCCAACCTCCTCTTGGTGTTTGGCCTGGTGATGCTCGACGTCATTCCGATCTCCGCGCCCCGTCGGCTCCTTGGGTGGGCCGCCGGCTTAGGGGGCGGGTCGTATCCGGCCGTCTTCCTTCTCGGGGCCACGTCGGGCATCGTCGCGGCCCCGTGTGGCGCACCGGCGTTCGCCGTCATTCTCACGTGGGTAGCGGCGACACAGTCCGGTGCGATGGGCTTTGCCTACCTCTTCGTCTTCTCGCTCGGGATGACGGCACTTCTCGTGGGCGTGGGCCTGTTCTCCGGCTTCGGGGCCCGCTTGCCCACCGCCGGCTCATGGATGACTTGGATCAAAAGGGCCGCCGCGGTGGTTATGCTCTTGATGGCAGAATATTACTTCGTCCAGGTTGGCATGGTACTATGAGCGCAATGCATCCCGGGACCCGCGGCCGGGTGGCCATGAGAACGATTTGTTTCATCGGCGCAACGGTCTTCTTCCTGACCGCTTCCCCGCCCAAGGCCCTCGAGGCTCAGGCGTACGGCGAGATCGGGATCGCGCTGGGGGAACACCCCGAGTTGGTGGAAATCGAGGACCTGGATGGTAACCCGGTAAGCCTGGCACAGTACGAAGGCCGCCCGGTCCTTATCGAGTTTTGGGCGCGCTGGTGTGAGAACTGCGAGGCGCTACTGCCGCAGATGAGAGATGTCTACTCGCGCTACAAGGACCAAATCGAGTTCCTCGCCGTCAGCGTCGCGGTAGCGCAGACACCTCGATCGGTCAAGCGCCACCTCGCCGAGCATCCGGTGGACTTTCCGACGCTGTGGGACGTGGGCGGACGGGCGGTAAGAGCTTTTCTCGCCCCGGCGACGTCGTACATCGTGGCCTTGGATGAGGACGGTCGGGTGGTCTACACGGGGACCGGCCCCGAGCAGGATATCGAAGCGGCGGTGCTGCGAGCGATCGGGGAGACCGAGTAGCCCTGAGCTGACCTCCTTCGAGGAGCCCTGGAGCCGGCCTCCGTTCCAGAAGGCCGACTCCAGCAGGTCGCGCTTTACTCCCTTCCTTCGTCGCCGAGTGGCGGCGCTACCGCGGCTACCGCGGCAGCGAGCTCCTCATAGGCGGTCGGATCGACCTCTCTGAATCGAAGCGCGGTCCAGGAGATCCGTCCCTCCGGATCGACAACGACCACCGATCGGGTCTGAATATTTCCGCTCTCTCTGAAGTCCAGGCCGAAGCTCGCTGCGGCCGAATGATCTTCATCACTGCCGAAGAGAACCGGGAAATCGGAATCATCGGCCCATGACGCGAGCTCCTCAGCGGAGTCGTTACTGATGGCGAGGACGGTTACGCCGCGGCCGCCACGAAAAACACTTGCGTACTGATCACGGTACGCTTCCATTTGGATTGTTCAGCCACGCGTTCGTGCCCTGAAGAAGAAGGCGAGTACCACCGCCTCTCCCCGGAAATCGGACAGGCGAACCGGATCCTTGAGAACCCCGTAACGGGTCGCGCCGATCACGGTGAAGTCCGGTGCCATTTGACCGACCTCGATGAGGCCGGACGTGTTGTCTTGTGCTGTCATCGGCTGTGCGCCTATCGCGAGGCCGAGGAACAGAGCGAACGCGAGCGTGGTACGGCGAAGTCGCATTCGGTACTCCTTTCTCGTCGGTGACGGGAAACTGAATTCACCACAGTATACGTGGGCAGGTCATGGTGCGCATCAGTCTCTCGATTATTGTCGCGCTCGTTGTCGGGGTGGCCGCCGCGAGCGTGTCCACGGGCTCGACCCCCATCCACGAATCGCCCCCGATGAAGGCGCTGACTCCACTCGAGGAGGGGATCGTGAGGGAGCACAACCTGGCCCGGCAGGATCCAAAGGGGTACGCGGCCCACGTCCAAGCCTTTCGAGAGCTATTCGACGGACAGTTCATTCGGATCCCTGGCCAGGCCACGGTCCTCACTCGAGAAGGCGTGGAGGCGGTGGATGAAGCCATCGCCTTCTTGATGACCATCGAGCCAGCCCCTGCCCTGTCCACCTCTCAAGGGATGTCCGACGCCGCCGCCGACCACGTTCTCGATCAGGGCCCCGCGGGGAAGACCGGCCACGGTGGCAGCGACGGCTCTAGACCCGCAGAGAGGGTTGCGCGCCATGGTTCTTGGGACATCATCGTGGCCGAGAATCTCTCCTACGGGCCCGACATGGCACGCCACGTGGTCATGGGCCTAATCATCGACGACGGCGTGCCAGACCGTGGGCATCGCACAACGATCTTCAACGGCGCCCTCAACGTCATCGGTGTCTCGTGTGGCCCGCACGTGACCTTCGGAACGATGTGCACCATGGATTACGCCGGCGAGTTCACAGAGCAGGCGTCGAGCGACGACGCGACCCCTCAAGGCGCCCGCTCCGAGAAGTGATACTGAACGATCTTCCAGATTCCCCCGTCCAGCATGCGCGTCTCGGTGTAACGCCAGGTCCCGGGTATCTCCGTTCCCGTGGGCAGAGTCACGGAGCCCTCGAGCAGCGAGGCCGTCACCGCAAATCCACCGTACCGTTCCACCGTCAGCTCACTCACCTCGATGCGGGTCCGCAGTCCAGCGGCATAGGCGGCTTCGAGGGCAACTCCGTTGAAGCCGGCAATCATGGGGCCGCCGTCCATGAAGAACCCGTGCGCCTGTGGGTGGTAGAAGCTCCGGAACGTTTCGAAGTCTCCGGCTCGCCACGCCGCCAGGGTCTCCGTCACCGCGGCTCGGATAGCGGCGTCCTGAGCGTCAGCCGAGGGTGTAGACAAGAGGAACGTCAAGAAAAATACCGATATGACCTGTCGAGCTCTCAAGTGACCGCATCCTTTCGCGGGGGAAAATTCGGCCGAGCGACGGCGTGGCTCGAACCCAGCACTCTTTTCACTTCGACCGCCCGCGGGCTCTGATGTTCCGCCGGGCCTGGACGCACCGTCGCGCTCCCTGGGTCTCGATCGCCATCATGGTGGGCGGACTCGGTGCGGTCTGGACCTGGGTAGACTTGTCCCCGAAGGTTGAAGCTGACTTCTTCTTCGCCGCCGACGATCCCCAACTCAGGGCATCCAAAGAACTGGCGCAGCGCTTCCCAGGTCGTTCTCAGGTGATCGTGCGTGCCGAAGACACCCAGGGAGACCCGACTCTCTACCGCGACCGGGTCGGCGCACTCACCGAGGCGCTTTCGGACGTCGAAGGGGTGGTCGACGTTCGTTCGATCACAACGGACGACGCCTCCCGAAGCCCCCTGTTCAGCCGGATATTGCTGACGCCAGACAGTGCGGCCACCAATCTCCTCCTCCAGGTCGACGAGGGGGACCCCAAGGTGCTCGTCCCTCGACTGGAAAGCGTAATCCAATCCGCCGGTACACCGGAGTTCTCCCTCGTCATGTCCGGAGTCCCGGTCATCGTGGAACAGATCCGCCGGAGCCTCTTCCGCGATCTCGTCGTCTTCAGCTTGGCGTCCCTGGTACTGTACGGCCTCCTGGCGGCGCTCGTGTACCGGAACACCATGGTCGTGATGGGTGCGCTCACCACGTGTATGGCCGCTTGCTCAGGAACCCTCCTGCTCACGCGTAGCATCGGCATCGATATCGGTCTACTCACGGCCAACCTCATCACGATCGTGTTCGTGCTGACGCTCTCCCACATCGTATTTCTCACAGAGAACTGGCGCCGCGCAAACGCGCTGGGACTCCCGCGTGACGAAGCCGTGGGACAAGCGGTCTCAGTGACGGTGGAAGCATCGTTCTGGTCGATGGCCACGACCCTCCTGGGGTTTGCGAGCCTGCTCGTCGCGTCGGCTCAGCCGCTCCGGGAGCTCGGTATCGCCGGAGCCGTCGGAGCCGCCATGGCGATGACGATGGCCTACGCCCTCTATCCGACTTTCCTTGGGCACGGAGCTCGCAGCGAGGTGCCCGGAGCGTCGGCGGATCTCGATTCAGAGGACGACCTCATCGACGTCGCCCCGGTGTCCTTCCCCCGCACCGTTCTGGCGGGCATCGGTGTGCTGGTGGTCGTCGCAGGAGTCGGCCTTCCGCGTCTGAATACCGATCCGGGACTCCTCACCTATTTTTCTGAGGGGTCCGCGCTTCGACGTGGGCTCGAACGCATGGACCTGGACGGCGGCAGCAGCCCTCTCAACATCGCGGTGAGGGACGAGAGCGGTGGACGGATGGACAGCGACGATGTCTATGAGCGGATGTGGGCCTATCAGACCGCCCTGGAGGCGGATCCGGCGGTCGGAGTCGTGTTGTCGCCCGCAGTTCTCCTCGGGCACGCCCGCCTGCAACCCTTCGCGCGATTCCTGAGCCTCGGTGTGCTGCTCGACATCGCGGAGAGTCCGGAGTTGGGCCGGGTCGCGCTGAGCTTCGTGACCCCGGGTCGGGACGAAGGGCTATTTCAGCTACGGATGAGAGAGTCGGTGAACGCGGGCACGCGGCGGGAGGTGATGGACCGACTGACGGGCTATGCCCATGATGCGGGCCTCGATCCCGTCCAGATGGGGGGGCTGTACGACCTTCAGGACCAACTCGGTCGACTGATCTCGTCTAGCCTCCGAATCGGCCTCGGCGGACTCCTCCTGCTGTTCGTAGGAGTCGCTTGGGTCGTGTCGCGCTCGGCCGACATCACGGCCCTCATGGTAGCGTGCCTCGCCGCGATCCCCGTCGTCGTCCTCGGCGTGTTCGGGCACCTGGGCTTGTCCATGGATATCATCACGTCACCCGCGGCGAACGTGGCGCTCGCAATGGGCGTAGACTCGATGATCCACCTCGTCGTGCGCGTCCGGCACCTTCAAGAGGACCGGGGCCTCGACACGCTCACGAGTTGGAGCCTGGCGCGAATTCAGATGGCGCGGCCCATTCTCACGACCACGCTGCTGATCTGTGTGGGTTTCGGCGTCTTCGGCCTGTCGAGCTTCCCACCGACGCGCCGTTTCGGCCTCGCCGTGATCCTGGGGACCCTGACGGCGGCCACGATGGCGCTCGTGGCCCTGCCCGTGTCAGCGTCCCTATCAACGTCCCTGCGGCGGCGCGGCCGCAAGGCCGTCACCGCCGCCTAACTCTATAGACCGTCAGACCTACGATCCCTGCAGACAGACCTGCGGTCCCTACAGTCGGTCGATCGCGAAGCAGTAGAACAGTCCGTCGCCGCCGGTACCCTGGAGGTCTTCCTGGCTGCAACCCCTACTTGCGTGGGCCGCGTTCCACGAGGTCGGATTGTCGCCGCCACCCTCACGATCGAAATGGCCAACCCGCGCACTCCCCTCACCACTGCCTGTCCAGTTCTGGCACGTGGTATCGTCGTCGCCACCGAACGCCGTTCCGTCCAAATCTGAACCCGTCAGGATGTCGTGTCGGTTCGGGTCGTCACCACGCCCGTTGGTCATGCCGCCCATTTCGTTCAGCACCGACTCCTTGGTGAGGTTGTTGGTCTCGCCGTGGAGATCGTCGACGTTACTGGCCACCTGGTCGCCCGCATGGTTGTACCACGGACCCGAGCCGATTCGGTCGCGTGCATTCACGACCGCGGCATCGGCCGTCGCGGTGGCACTGAGGTAGGCGTGCCATGTGAGATCGCCGGCTCCGGCCGCCCCGGCCAACATCTCGCAGTGCTGGTCGGCTCCGGCGAGACCTCCCATGTCGGCTCCGTTCCCCGGACCCGCGCTCGTGAGGAAGAAGGTCATGCGAGTTGCGTCCGCCGCGTCCGCCGCGTCTGCCGCGTCCCCCGAGGCGTCGTCGCCCGACCCCCCGCAGGATCCGAGTAGAGCCATCATAGCCGCCACGAAGAAAAATTTCGTTCTGCTCATGGGTGCATCCCCCACCTTATTTATGGACAGATGTGAAACTTCGGCCCATCGGTGCCGGTCCCGACCCAAACCCTCCAGGACCGGCCCCCACGGGCCGAAATCGTCTAGTTCTCGATTCTCAACTAATTGCCGGGCCAAGGCGCTCCCTGATTCTCCGCAACGATCGGCCCCATTCCCATGTACTTGAACTTCTGAATCCGCTTACCCTCGTAGGTCTCGGTCGTGTAGATATTGCCCTGCGAGTCCGTCGCGATGCTGTGTACAGCGAAGAACAGCCCCGGCTGCCGTCCGCCGTCCCCGAAGCTCGTCAGAACTTCCATCGTCTCCCGCAGGATGATGTACACCTTCATGTTCTGGCCGTCGGCCAGGTAGATGTAGGTCTGTTCGTCGTCCGGCGAGAAGGCGATGTCCCACGTCGAGCCCTGAGACAGCGTCGCGGGCGCGATAAAGGTCTCGCTCACATATGTGCCGTCGAGCTGGAAGACCTGAATCCGGTCGGAGGCACGGTCACACACGTACAGGAGTCCGTCGTTGGACGGCTGGGCACAGTGTACCGGGCCCCGGAACTGTCTGGCAGGCGGCGCATCCGGCGAATAACGGCCAAGATCGAGCCCGTCGTCCGGCGCATCGCCGTACGCTCCCCAATACCGCTTGAACTCACCCGTGGTCGCGTCGATGACCGCCACGCGCTTGTTCAGGTAACCATCGGCCAGGAACATCTCGTTGGCGTTCGGCTCGAAGGCGATCTTGGCCACTCGACCGAAGCTCTCCGTGTCGTGGCTGTTTCCGGTGTATATCGTCGATCCATTATCCCTCTCGCCCGTGGCCCGCGCTCCGTCCTTGCCTATCTGCATGATGAAGGTCCCGTCCCGCGTGAACTTCAACACGTGAGCGTCGCCCCCCCCGTTTCCGCCGATCCATATGTTGTCCATGTGGTCGACGACAATGCCGTGGTTCGAGGCCGGCCATTCGTACTCACCGGAGTCTGGCGGACCACCCCAAGAGTTTACCAGATTTCCATCGGGATCGAACTCCAAGACCGGAGGTGCCGGCTGGCAGCACTCACTGAGCGGCGGGTCCTGGGCGAGACCGATCTCGGTCCGCGCAGCGAATTGGTCGGGCGTATTCCGATGGACCAAGAACACGTGATCACGGGAGTCGACCGCCACACCGATCGTCGCGCCTTGCAGCCAATGGTTCGGCAACGGCTTCGGCCAGAAGGGGTCCACCTCGAACATCGGAGCCTGTCCGTTGATCGCGGAGATGGCCGGGGAGCCCTCCCCAGTTGAACACGCGCCGACAAGTGCGACTACCGCCGCGCCAAGGAGCAGATCGAGCTGCCGTTTCATTACCTTCCTCCATCATCCGGTGCGGGTTTCGTTGCCGGGGGTTTCGGCGACATCGTCAGTGCCAGCCCTTACGAGGCGACCCCTTTTGTCGGTCATGGGGAGTCACGGCACGACCCGACCGAACCAGCCGGAAATTCGGTCGCTACCCGATCTAAGTTGCTGTATGTTGGTTTCGCAAGTGCCCCAGGTAGGTATCGCTGTGCAGCCGGTACAGTTGGAGAGGAAGCTCGTGGTACGAAACAAACGCAAAATCGTCACGTTGAGCCTCGCCGGGGGGGCGGCACTGGCGTTTGTCGCGGCTCTGCCCCTTGGCTCGCCCGCTCACGAGACACCGGCCGACGTGACGGTCCAGGCGTTTCTCAAGCCCGAAGGCGAGCGGATGCGCCTTCTCCTGCGCGTTCCGCTGACGGCCATGCAAGAGGTCACGTTCCCCACCTCGGGGCCGGGTTACCTCGTGATCGATCAGGCGGAATCCGCGCTACGAGACGCGGCCATGCTCTGGGTCGGCCAACCACTGCAGCTCTATGAGGGGGACCGCCCCCTGGGCACGCCTGAGATCGCCGCCATCATGGTTTCGATCCCTTCCGATCGATCTTTCAGGGAGTACGACGACGCCCTCGCTCATGTGACGGGGCCGAGTCTGCCCGACGACACGGCGTTGATCTGGCAACAAGCACTTCTCGACATTCTGTTCGAGTATCCGATACAGTCCGAGGCCTCCGAATTCTCGATTCGCCCCGGACTCGAGCGGTTGGCGTCTCGTGTGGTGATGGTGCTGCGGTTCCTGCCACCGAGTGGAGTCGTTCGCGCCTTCCGGTACATCGGGGATCCGGGCCTGGTCAGGCTCGACCCTCGGTGGCATCAGGCGGCGCTCCGGTTCGTGAAGTCGGGATTTCTCCACATTCTCGATGGATTCGACCACCTGCTGTTTCTCTTTTGCCTGGTGATTCCGTTCCGGCGCCTCGGTCCACTCGTCAAGATCGTCACGGCGTTCACCGTGGCCCACTCCGTAACACTCATCGCTTCGGCTTATGGGCTTGCACCAGGCGGTCTTTGGTTCCCTCCGTTGGTGGAAACGCTGATTGCCGCTTCGATCGTCTATATGGCCCTCGAGAACGTCACGGGCGCCAACGTGCAACGTCGCTGGCTGCTCACGTTCGGATTCGGTCTGATCCACGGATTCGGTTTTTCCTTCGCACTCCGGGAGTCGCTCCAGTTCGCCGGTTCCCATCTTCTCACCTCGCTGCTTTCGTTCAACATCGGTGTGGAGCTCGGCCAACTCCTCGTGCTCCTCTTGCTCATCCCCAGCTTGGACTTCCTCTTTCGTTTCGTCGTCGCGGAACGCATGGGGACGATCATCCTTTCGGTGCTCGTCGGTCACACGGGCTGGCATTGGATGACCGAACGCTGGGGTATCTTCCGCCAGTACCAGATCCGGTGGCCTGCCCTGAGCGGCGAAGTCATCGCGACCACTCTGGGGTTGGCACTCCTGACGCTGGTCGTGGGCGGTCTGAGCTGGTGGGTGTTCGGCACGTTGTGGAAGCCGGGTGAGCGTGTCGCGCCGAACGAGGCCGTGTCCGCCCTCGACGATTAGAGACGGTCCGTGATCAGAGACGATCCCCTTCCCGTTGGTTCTTCCTTTGATTCTCCCCTTATGGGGGCTCCGATGTCCGATCCCAAGCGAGTGGGAGCAAAGCTCGCCGTAGCCATTGTGAGCCTCAGCATCACACTGACGGGCTCCCCGGCCACGGCTCAGACCTTTCGAACCTCCGAGCCGGCCCCGAAGTCCGCCGGATTCGCGGCGGCCATGGTCTTCGAGGGCGGCGAGATCTTCGTCGGTCGTCCGGGTGAGATCCCGTTCTTTCCGATCCCGCCGAACCATGCGGGTTCCGTGCACATCTTCGGAAGCAGTGATGGCGGCGCATGGGAGGAGACGGCCACCGTATCCGCGGCCTCTGTCGAGGTGGGAGACGGATTCGGTATGGCCCTCTCTGTAGAGGGCAATACACTTCTGGTCGGAGCCCCGAAGACGGGCGAGAATCGGGGAACTGTATACGTGTTCCAGCGCGCGAACGTCGACTCGGAGTGGACCTTGATCACGAGGCTCACGGGACCGGGCACGCAAGCGGGTGACGAGTTCGGGGGTGCGGTCTCACTCGCCGGGGAATTCGCCCTCGTCGGGGCTCCAGGCCGAGGTGAGGGCACAGGCGCTGTGGTAGTCTTCCGATCACGGGGCGGGTCTTGGACGGAGGTGGGGATCCTCGAAGGATCCGCAGCCGGCGCGGGGGAACGCTTCGGCGCCACGCTCGTGGCCGATGGAAACCGAGTGCTGGTGGGCGCTCCGGGAGCGTTCCCCGGCCTGGTCCCCGGTGCGCAAACTAGTCCCCTTCCCGGATCGGCATACGTGTTCGAGTTGGAGGGCGCCTCCTTTGCCGAACGCGCCCACCTCACCTCGAATGAGAGCGGACCCGGCATGTTCGGCCAGGCTCTCGTGCTCGACGGCGGCGAAGCGTTCATCGGTGCCCCCCTTGGAAATGAAGCGGCGGGCATAGTCTACCGATTCACGCGTGCCGCTTCGGGGGCATGGTCCGAGCGTGGGCAGCTTACGGCCTCGACACCCGTTCCACAGTCGGGGTTCGGGATGGCCATCGCGCGCACCGGTACCGATGTCCTGGTCGGCGCGCCGCTCGCCGGCACAGCCTATGTCATCCGCCGCTCGGGTGACGACTGGAGTGAGCTACAAATTCTGACGACGGAGCACGCTTTCTCCTTCATGGGGGTGTCGGTGGTCGCCGAAGAGGACATCGCCGTCGTCGGGGTTCCCGGCGCAGACTTCTTCGAGGGTATCGGCGACGTCTACCGACGGGACGGTAGCTTCGGCGAGTGGGCAAGAGCGGGGTCCATCCTGGATGTGGCTTCGGGCATGGAGAGCATTGTCGGATCGCCCTCTGACTGCGAGGGTGGCGAAGTCGGCGGCTTCAGCTGTTCCGACGTCGACCTGATCTCATTCCTGTCGGTTAAGGACTTGGGTGGGGATCGAGGGATGATGGTGAACGATATCTGGGGCTGGACCGACCCCCAGACCGGCATCGAATGGGCGCTCGTGGGTCGCATGGACGCGATGACCTTCGTCGATCTCAGCGATCCGGCCAATCCCCGGTACGTGGGTGAGCTACCACTCACGGAAGGGGCCACGCGAAACCTATGGCGGGACGTGAAGGTGTACGCCGACCACGCGTTCATCGTCTCGGACGGTGCAGGCGCGCATGGGGTACAGATCTTCGATCTCACGCAGTTGCGCGACGTGGCGGGTCCGCCGGTGACGTTCGAGGAGACCGCACATTACGACGGGATCTTCAGCGCCCACAATATCGTGATCAACGAGGACACGGGCTTCGCCTACGCGGTCGGATCGAGCATGGGCGGTGAGACCTGCGGAGGGGGGCTTCACATGATCGACATCCGTGACCCCATCAACCCGACGTTTGCGGGATGTTTCTCCGAC
>SMVA01384120.1_pt1 | contig 12650 bp, 10 predicted proteins | sample 2456451 | NCBI WGS metagenome assembly SMVA01 (sample SAMN11095933, study PRJNA526329) | marine sediment metagenome | biome: Marine sediment; feature: Surficial sediment; material: Deep marine sediment; isolation source: Hadal surficial sediment | place: Pacific Ocean | collected 2014-05 | depth...
ACGTGGAGTTCATCGACGCGTGCAAGGCGGGTACTACAGGCGGGTCGGACTTTGCTGCCCACGCAGGTCCGCTCACCCAGATGTTGCTGCTGGGGAATCTCTCAGTGCGGTCAGGTCGCGTGGTCGAGCTGAATTCCGAGACGGGCGAGGTTCTGAACGCAAATATCTCAAGCGAGATGGTCGATCCGACGTATCGGGAGGGGTGGAGCTACATGTAGGCGGGAAGACGGGAAGATATTTGTAGGGGTTACGGGCACTGTGCCCATGTATGAAGAATCCTTAATTATCATTTTCGGATGGGATTATCCGGGAATATGATACTTCCTCCAGTCAGTTTTGGGGCAATTCCAATCGAAACCTGGAGGAACCTGTGTCAAGCGTAAGTTGGAAAAGCGTAATCATTGGAGCCATCGCCCTCGGGTTGGTCGGCTTTGGTGTCGTGAACGACATAAAGGAACCTGAAGTCGAATACACCGACTTTGGGGCCGTCCGAACCCCGACCGAGCCGGCCTTCATGGCCGAGATCGAACCAGTGTCCGACGCACCCATCAAGGAGTTCCGGATCCCTATTACGCACGAGACGATCGAGATCGCCGCCGGCGTGACATACGATGGGTGGACGTTTGGAGGCACGGTGCCTGGGCCGGTGATCCGTGTCCGGGAGGGTGACTTGGTTCGTATCACCTTGACGAATGAGTCTCCGATGCCTCACTCCATCGACTTCCACGCGGCGCGCATTCCTTGGGACGTTGCCTACCAGAGCATCAACCCTGGTGAGGAGATCGCGTTCGAGTTCACGGCGCGCGACCCGGGCGTTTACATGGTGCATTGTGGGACCGTGCCTGTGACCATGCATATCATGCAGGGGATGTATTTGGCGATCGTCGTCGATCCGGCCGAAGGCTGGGGTACCGAGGTGGACAAGGAGTTCGTGATCGTTCATAGTGAGTTCTACACGCAGACCATGGACGACGGATCGGTGGTGCCGGACCTCGCGGCAGCGATGGACAAGAAGGCGTCACACGTAGTGTTCAATGGGCGCGCGTTCCAATACAAGGAACATCCGCTCGAAGTGGATGTTGGAGACCGCATCCGCTTCTTTGTCGTCGCAGCTGGCCCATCGTTCCGGTCCGACTTCCACATTGTCGGTGCTGTGTTCGATCGGGTGTACCCGGACGGCAACCCGCTCAACGTGCTCGAGAGAGTGCAGACCTATAGCGTTCCGGCGGGTGGTGGCGCGGTATTCGAGACCGTGTTCGAGGAAGGCGCGAGTGGACCCGGTCTCTATCCGTTCGTGACCCACGCGTTTGCCGATGCTGAGAAGGGCGCCATTGGCCTGATCAAGGTTCGGCCACAAGCTGCAACCACCGACCGGCCATAACTGGTTCTTCACCCTAGAGATCTCGGAGCCCTGGGCGCGATGCGCCTGGGGCTCTTCCGTTATGGGGGCCTACCTTGCGCCTAGAACATCGAGAATCACTCAATAGTGGCTTGCCGTTGTTCGATGAATGGGAAATGACTCGAACGTTGAATGATCGATGTCACCATAAACGATCAGCGCGGGGACCGCGACCGCTGACAGATCGGCGGTGAAATTGACACTCGTGAGATCTTCCATCATGAAACCGAACTGCCGACTGCGTTTGGCATGGTCACAAGGGACGTATAGCTCGAGCAGCGACGTTCGCCCAATGGACGCCTCACGATGAGGGTGTTCGCCGGCTCGCGATCCAGGCGTCCAACGACAGTCGATCTTTCGAACGAGGCATCACCAAGACAAACAACAGAAGCGCCGTTCGCGGAATCACGTGGGTGTGAAACTGGTACAAGGGTTCAGCGAGAAGGTGGCCGAAGGTCACGGTGACGAGCACTGCACCGAGCGCTAGGAGCGCTGGGCGCGTGCACATCCCCAGAATGACCAGTGCTCCGGCTGTCAATTCGATGATGGGAATGATGATGCCGGTCAACCACAGTGACCATATGGGGAGGAACGTGTCGGCATATGGCTCGACGAAGAGGCGCCGAGCGTGCTCGACGGGTCCGAGGTCGAACACTTTCCACATGCCGGCCATGAAGAAGATCAGGCCGAGGATGGTTCGGGCAATGAAGATCGCCCAAGTGTGGTCTGACAACTCTTCATGCTTCACGTATACTGACCTGGCCGACGTGCTTCATGGTACCGATCCTGCTGTTCCCGATCTACGGGGGTCCGCGGCCGCTGTAGCCTGTCCGTCCCTTACCATCACCGCGGATCCGTATCCCATTCTAAGTTCCCCCGGCAACGAGATGAACTGGATCTTGTGCCCGCGGCTTTCGAGACCGTCGATCACCGACGGTGGCACCCCCTGTTCGAGGAGTACCACGTAGTCCAAGTGACCGTCCACTTGGCGACGCGAGAGTAGAAACCGGGGCAGCTCGATTGCCGCCTGCGGCCCAAGCCCGGCATCGATGGTTCCGGTCACGATGGAGTACACGGCAGCGGTGATCCATGCGTTGCCGGCTGCCCCGGTCGCAAGGAACGCTTTCTTTTCGTCGCCTGTGCCCTTCAGTACCAGCGTAGGCGAGATGCTACTGCCGTGCCGTGCGTTGGCAACGCGCGCGCCGTAGCTTTCGGGGTTCGAGGCGTACGATCGGAGCTTGTCGTTGTAAATGAATCCAAGTCCCGGTGTAATGTAGAAGTTTCCACCCCAGGTGCCGAGCGTCTGCGTCACGGCAACCATGTTGCCGTCGCCATCGGCAACGGCGAAGGAAGTGGTCCCAGAGAAGTGGCAAAAACGTTCGGTAAGCAGATCGCCGGCGCACAATTCGTAGACCTCGAGTGTAGCAGCATCGAACGAGCCGCCGGTAGTTTCGTCGTCAACGCACCCTGCCGAGCTCCGTCCTGCTTGGTCCGGGGTCATGCGGTGGTCCGCATCGAAGCATTGCCAGCGCGCTCTCGCCGAGTCCTTGCTCGTGTGCGCTTCGGTGTTGACCGGCCACAAACCGGGGTCGGCAATACGGCCGCGTCCGGACGGCACGAGTTTCCATGCCTCGATCATCGCATGTAGGCTTGCGGCATCCATGGTGTAGTTCTGAATTCCCGGCGCATTCTCCAAGTTGTTGAGTTGTGCTGAAATTGTCGCGCCGCCGCTCGCAGGAGGCGCGGACCCAAAGATGGAATACCCACGGTACGTCGTACTGATCGGCTCCCGCTCGACGGCCCAATAGCGCTGCACGTCGGTCATGCGCATCGCATTGCCCTGACCGCGAAGGTCGGCGACCATTCGCCGACCAACCTCGCCACGGTAAAGCGCGTCCTCACCGTCTTCCGCGATCTGTTCGAGTGTCCACGCCAGATCGGTGTTCACGACCGTGTCGCCGGCCACGAGCGGTTTCCCATCGCGGAAAAACAAGGCGGTCGGACCATCGTACTTGAGGTAATGGTCGCGCTCCAGTGACAGCGTGGTAGCCAAACCGTCGCTCACTTCGTATCCGTTGGCGGCGCGAATCGCGGGCGCCAACACATCCGCCCACTCGATGTCGCCGCTCCCATACTTTTGCCAGGCGAGATACATCCCAGCCACGGTTCCTGGTACGTTCGCGAGCACCGGACCATCGGGCGGGTACCGCCCGTTCTCGAGGTAGCCGCCGAGCAGCAACGACGATTCTTCCGGCGCTCGTGTCATGAACTCGATGAGCTTGGGCTCGGCCATCTCGGGGTCGTAGATCAACATCTGACCGTACCCGCCGATCCCGCTCGCGTCGGGCTCCACGACGCCGAGCGTGAAAGAGACTGCAACGGCGGCATCGACGACGTTGCCGCCCTTCTCCAACATCTCGACACCTGCAGCGGTGGCTACGGGATGCGCACTCGAAACGGCTGCCCGTCCAGTAGCGGATGCGGCGTACGGCGGGCGTTCTTGCAGCATCTTATGGAGGACCATACTGAGCGCACCGTCGTCGGGCGCGCCCAAGGCCTGGGGTCGATACTTGGTTCGCAAGTCGTTCCATAGGTCGCGAGCGTCTTCGCCGCCGGGCCGATCATAGTAGAGTCGGGTGGTGCGTCTCCACATCCGATCGAATGCCTGGGCGTTCAATGTGGTGCGGTCACCCACCGTCACCGCTATTTCGCTCAACCCGAAATCGATGCCCGGTGGGGCATTCAGGGACCACATTCTGCCGAAGGTGGGTAGTTCGGTAGAAGTGGCTCGATCACCGACGCGGTCGGGATCGCCGTTGTAGCCGAGTTCCGAGGGCGGGAGTTCAACGAGTACCATGCGTTCCTGGCCGGGTTGCCAGGCGGAGGCAGCGACCCTGGGCGTTACCAGATTGGTGTAGGATCCGTCAATCGGCGTGATCCAAACACCGGCATCCCCGGATCGTGTGGTAAACGTGAGGCGGGTGCCGTCGGGTGCCCATGCCAGGTGTTCGATCCCGTTTCTCGAAGTGATCGTCTTGGCGGAGTCACCGTCAAACCACCGCACGTGGAGCTGATCCGGCCCCTCCGCAATTGCGACGTAGGCAATCATGCGGCCGTCGGCAGCCACGGCAGGCCACCGTTCCGGAGTCTTGCCTTCGGTGACACGGTTTTCAGCACCATCTAGGTCGCGTTTCCAAATCCTGGCAGTCGCCCCACTCCCGCGAACGAAGAAGATCGTCCCATCGGGGCGAACCGTCGGCTCGGCATCGGGCTCGGGCGAGGTAGTGATTCGAAACGGCGTCGTGCCGGGTGTGACGCGCCAGAGATCGAAATTGCCCGACCGATCGGACGAGAAGACGATCTCACCCGCCGGCGCCCACGCCGGTTGGTGGTCGATTGCCGGTCCCGATGTCACCTGCGTCCACTGCTCCTCGTGTTGGATCCAAATGTCACCACGGACGGCAACCGCCAACCGGCCATCGGGTGAGTAGGCTGGGTCGGAGGCGCCAACTCCCTGTTGGGCGAACAGCGTCAATGCCGCCGCGATGATATGCATCATGGCTTCCACGTTCCCTTGGCCACCTTGGGTTTGAAGCTATCGAGGTGCTTCGGTGGGAAGCTCAGCGTTTTGCCCTGCTCGGCGCTCATATACGCGGTCATCAAGATGCGGACAACCTCGACACCGTCGTCGAACGTGAGTCGCGGTTTTTCCCTGCCCAGAAACACGCGAGCAAAATGACGGTCTTCTGCTTCGTACCCGTAGGCAGCAGCCTCATTCGCGACGACGGGCATCAATCCGACCTCGGCGTTTTGCTTCTCGACCAGATCCTCTCCTGCCTTCCCTCGAACACGGCGACTGAAGAACAGCTTGAGACCTGAATCGAGCGTATTCCACTGCATTGAATATTCTGGGCCCAACAATTCGGCCGACAATCGTAGGCCTGCGCCCACGAAGCTCCACGACGTCGTCGCTTCGCCAATGACTGTGTAGCCATCGTCCGTCTGAAAATCGATCGTGACGTTGGCGAAATCTTCAGCCGGTGACCTTTTGTAGTTCACCGCGCGGCCCATGGTCTGGGAGAGTTCTCGCGCGTACTCGGGGCGGGTCCATTTGAGGCTCGCGATGTGTCCAGTAATTCGCTTTGGCTTGACGGTCGACAACGGGTCGCCGGGTCGCGTCAGCAGGTGACGCACGACCAATACAGAATGGCACATCATGTCGTTCAGTACGCCACCGCCTTGAAGTTTGCCCTGCCAAAACCACGGCATGTGCGGTCCGGCGTGTTCTTCAGCGGCCCGAGCCAGGTACGGCCGGCCGGAATTAGCGGCTCCCCTATTCCATAACAGAACGTGCCCGAGATCGACTTGCGGGGCGAAGATTTGGTTCTCGAGATAGCCGTGCTTCAGACGCACACTCTTCACGAGCCTGGTGACCTCGCGCGCTTCCCTCACGTTTCGCGCCAACGGTTTCTCGGCGGCTATGCCCTTGAGGGAACCCTTACCGCGAGCGAGTGTGTCCACCACCTCTTCGACGTTCTCGATTCGCGTGTGGTTCGGCCCACAGAGCCAGACTGCGTCAATGGCCGGGTCGGCCACCATCGCACTGATCGACCTGTAGGCCTTCGCGTCGCCGACGTCGAGTTGACGGGCGTATTGAGCGGCGTTGGCCGCGTTCTGTCTGTTCGGGCTCCACACACCACGAACGTCGGCATCACGCACGCCAACCATGCCCTGCATGTGAAACTTCGCGTTGAAACCGGAGCCGATGAATCCGATGCCAAGTCTCTTGGTCATTTACCTAGGCCCAGTTTATCGAGTTGTTCCTCGGGACATCCTGTCCACTCTGGTACCACAGTATTGCCCATGTACTGGAGATCTTCGACTCCCATTTTGGACGACCAGAATCCACTCGCGGTCATATTGCGAAACGAATTGAAGAACCGAACGCCGTGACTCAAATGTTCGGGGGCTCGTTCTGGATAAGCGATGTCATCGAGCACGACCTTCCGCTGATCGTCGGTGCAGTCAACGAAGTTCGGCCCATCAAATCGTTCGCGGCACTCGGTGTCCAGCCACGCGAGCCCACCGCGCATCGCCGTGCGTCGATCGTCGTCACCATCCATCATGACGAAATCCATGAATTCAGGGACCCCGGCGTCGGTCGCTGATCCGGATTTCTCATCGCGAGGGATGATGATGTCGGTGAGGAGGCGGACGGTGGACCATTCGTGGGGGGTGAAGAATTGAGCTTGAGGAGAGCTGAGGGCGGAGGGCGAAGGGCGGAGACGAACAGCTCTCGCAATTTCAGACGGTGTCACCACAAACAGCGCACCAGTGGCAACCATCGCCGTAATCGCTTCCCGTCGATCCAGGGTGCCTTTTGCGTCCTCCGCCCTTCGCCCTCCGCCCCTCTTAGATTGTTCCAGCATTCCGTAGCTCCATGATCTTATCACTCGCCCTCCAGCTCAGTGCCAGGATCGTCCAGGTCGGATTCTTGTCTGGTTGGGAGACGAGTGGACCGCCATCGACGACGAACAGGTTCTTGGTGTCGTGTGCCTGGCACCACTGGTTAAGTACCGAGTTCGTGGGCGATACGCCCATACGGACCACGCCGAGTTCGTGGATGATGCGGCCACCCGGGGCGATGCCGTAGCCTTGTTCACGGGTGGGCATGGTCCCGAAAGGCTCGCCGCCCATTTCCGTGATGATCATACGGAAGGTTTCCTGCATGTGTTTGACCTGGTCGTGTTCGTAATCACTCCACTTGAAGTGAAACCGCAGGACGGGGATGCCCCATTTGTCGACCACGTTCGGATCGATCTCGCAAAACGAGTCTTCATTGGGGATCATTTCCCCACGGCCTGACATTCCAACGACCGAGCCGTAGTAGCGACGATAATCGTTTTTCAGATCCACGCCGTAGCCGCCGCCTTGCAGGTCATGGATGTTGCCCATGAAACCGTAACCCGGCATGCCGCGGCCACCCCAGATCTCGATATGGTAACCGCGCGGGAAGTCGAGTTGCTCGTTGTCGAGCCACCATGGCGCGTAGAGGTGTGCGCCACCAACGCCGTCTTCATTGTGCGGGACGCCATCCATCAAAGCCGGCACGAACCCGGCCACATCCGTCCCTGTCGTGTCGGTCAAGTACCGACCGACCTTCCCGCTGGAATTGGCTAGGCCGTCCGGATGGTGGGTCGAAGTGGAGTTCAACATGATGCGCGCGGATTCGCAGGCGCTGGCAGCGAGTACGACAATGCGTGCGTCGATTCTCTGCTCGCGGCCCGTCTCCTTGTTGATATAGAGGACCCCGTTTGCCAGGCCGTTGCTGTCGACTGTGACCTCTCGAACCATGGCGTCGGTGTGTAAGGTCAGCTTGCCTGAGTTGAGCGTGGGTAGGATCAGTACATTGGGCGAGGTGAAGTTTGCATTCGTGCTACACCCGCGGTTGCACTGGCCACAGTAGTGACACGCTGGGCGGCCGTTCAAGGGCTTCGTCAGTATCGAGAGTCGTGACGGAATCATCGGAACACTGATTCGTTCGGCGCCTTGCTTGATCAGCAGCTCCCAACAACGGGGCTGTGGTGGCGGCTGGAAAATGCCGTCGGGTGCGTTCGGAAAATTCTCGTGGCTTCCGAAAAGGCCGATCAGTCGATCGACCCTGTCGTAGTACGGCTTGATATCATCGTAGGTAATTGGCCAGTCATCCCCGAGTCCCTGCAGTGTGCGGCGACGAAAGTCGTCGGGACCGAATCGAAGGGAGATGCGCCCCCAGTGATTGGTCCGGCCACCCAGCATGCGGGAGCGAAACCAATCGAATTGTGTGCCCGGCGCTCGGGTGTACGGCTCGCCGTCAAGCGACCATCCGCCGAGGTTGGCCCCGAACTCTCCGAACTGGCGTTCAGGAGTCGACGCGCCCCGTCGCGGAGAGTCATAGTTCCATTTGAACATGGCGGAGTCGGTGGTGTTGTCCCACATCGGTCCTGCCTCGAGCATCACCACCTTGGCGCCGGCCTCTGTCAAAACCTTCGCAGCCATGCCGCCCCCGGCTCCCGAACCGACGATACAGACGTCGTACGGGTCACGACGTTGGAAGAACATCACTGCCCTCTGGATGGGTACGGACTGAAGGTATCGCTGGTGGGTGAGCTGCGTTAGTCTCTCTTCATCATCGACAGCGTGGTCGCCATGGTCTGGACTCGTTTCTTGTTCCTGTTGTTGGTACCGTCAGTAGCAATCCCAATGGTGGCCATTGGCCAGTTACCAAGCGCCAGCGCGAACATCCACGATGTCGATTGGTTGGCTGGCTGCTGGGAACGCCGAAGCGGCGACGGAGCGACGATCGAGATCTGGATGGTTCCCGCGGGTGGCATGATGCTTGGCGCAAGCCGTACGGTCGTAAACGGGGCGACCCGCGAATACGAGCAGGTCATGATTCGCGAGAACGAAGGCCGACTGGTATTCACGGCTAACCCTTCCGGGCAAGCTGAGGCATCGTTCACGTCCACTGAGGTTACCGACTCGAGCTTCGTCGTTGAGAACCTAACGCACGATTTTCCGCAGAGGATTACCTACGTGCATACGGGACCCGATGCTTGGATGGCGCGGGTCGAGGGGCCTGGTCCCGATGGTATGCGAGGGTTCGAACTCCGGATGACGCGTGTGAGTTGTGTTCCGTAGCCTCAGGAACGTTGTGCTTCAATGGACCACTCGGTCCGCTCGGTGTAGAACAAGTGATACAGGTCCCCTAGGCGTTCGAATCGGCGAGTATGTTGGTGGATGTGCCGAGCCACTCCCATGGACGCAGGATTTTCAGGATGTACCATCGAAACGAGGCGTGCGGCACCAGCGATTATGAACCCATGGTGCATGCACGCGGAAGCTGCCTCGGTAACGAGGCCGCGGCCTCGATGGTCGGCGCGCAGGTGATATCCAATCTGCATCTCAGTCGCTCGTTCGACGGTTTGGTTGGCGAGTCCGCAGTCACCGATGAACTCGCCTGTCGACCGCAGGCACAAAGCTCACAATCCGAACCCATCCGTTGCATACCGCTCGAGATTCTTTGCGATCCAGCGTCGCGCCCCGGTCCTTTCGGCCATGTCAGGATAGAATCGTTGCGCATACGCGTCATCGAACACACGAACAAGGGCTGCTTCATCGTTCGGGCGAAACTGGCGCAACGTGACGCGATCGGTTTCCAGAATGACCTAGGGTGGAATCAACGTCCCAGCACGGCGCAGTCTGCCTCGTTTGCGGTGATTGCCCACACCACACCGTTCACCAGCTCGGCAACTCGGGCAAGCTGCTGGTAATCGAGCGTGTTGGGAACGTCAGTAGGCTGGTGGTACTCATCGTACTCGAACCCAGACGTGAAGAACAAGACGGGTAGCCCTGCGGCGAAGAATGAGTAGTGGTCGCTTCGCGTGAACGACTTCTTCCGATCGATATCGGTAACGGCAAGATTGACTGTCGCTCCAATCTCGAGGGCGGTTTCGATCAAGACGGGGCATTTTAGATTGCCGTGTAACAACCCGATCATTGGTCGCCCAGTCGATTCGGTCTCGAGATGTCCGACATCATCGATATTGATATAGGCGAGCAAATCGGCTTCCGCTTCGCTCATGAGATCGACAAACGCCAAGGATCCAAGCTTTCCCACTTCCTCGGCGCTGAAGAAGGTAAACAACATCGATTGGGGTGGTCGACCGGCTGCGAACCGACGGGCTACTTCGAGTACGGTGGCTACGCCGGACGCGTTGTCACTCGCACCGTTGTAAATCTGCGTTTTGTCCGGCCACGAGATGTGGTCCACATGCGCCCCCACCACGACGTATTCGTTGCGGCGGGATGGATCTGTCCCCTCCAGGATGCCCACGACGTTGTATGTCCGCACCGATTCGCCGCCCAAGCTTTCCGCGTGAGCGTCGAATTCGTGGAAGTATCCTTCCACTGAAGAGCCGGCGTCGTAGAAGGCAGGTTGCACGCCCACGGCGCGGAGTGTCTCCGCTACATAGGTCGCTGCCTTAAAATACGCCGGCGTACCCGTTACCCGCCCCATCATGCTGTCATCGGCCAGATCGTACACGTATTGCTCAATGCGGGCTGCAGCGCCTGGAGACGACGCAGTCTGGCCGAACGCTGGCGAACCCAGCGTCAGCAACAGGGCAGTGGTACCAAGGAGCGGCTTCATAGGTCTGTCGATCTTACGAGGGTGCGCCGTTGTGGGTTTCTGGCGAATATCCGTCTATAGAAACGCTTGAACCTGACCTGGAGCTTCTATGGACCCCGATCTCTCGCGGATCATCGATAACCTACCGCTCGGTCGTCTCGAACGCATCGATTGTGCCTTTGAGGGCGACTGGAGTGGGAGTGTGCGAACCGTCTGGTCGCCCGACGTCCCGGAGGTGCGGCTCCCGGATCGGACGTGGACGACAGCCTGGTACCGGCCGAGCATCGAACTGATGTTCGACTCTTCTTGGTTTGGGATCCGGTGCTACACAGAGGGTGATGGCATCCGTCGATTGGACGCTCGGCGCGCGACCGAGATTATCTACTACGTTCTGCGTGCGCGCAGCTAGTCTGTTTTCAAGCTGCCAACGACATCCACGCCCGTTGCCCGTTGCGCAGGTACGACTATCGCAAGCGCTGCCGCTACCAACAACACGACAGCTGCACCAGCAAAGCTCACGAGGTCCAGTGCCTCCACTTCAAAGAGGAATCCTCGGAGAAATCGTGAAAGCAAGAACGCACCAGCGAGTCCAAAGGAGAGGCCAGCTACCGTCACCATCATGCCTTGATTGAGGACGAGTCGGAAAATTCCGCGACGCGGTGCGCCAAGCGCCATGCGAATCCCCATTTCCCGCGTTCGACGCCCGACCGCGTGGGCGAGCGACCCGTAGAGTCCTACCGCTGCCAATAGCAAGGCGACCGTGGCGAAGCTCCCCACGAGTAGCGCCTGGAATCGCGGTGCGGTGCGAACGACGCGAATCCGCGACGCCATCGATCGAAGATCGCGAACTGGTACATACGGACTAAACTGTGCGGCCGCGCGGCGAAGCGCAGGTGCAAGTGTCGTCAGGTCGCGATCGCTGCGAACCATGACATTGGCGGTCGGCCAGTCGAACTGGGTATAGGGAACGTAGATGGCCGGCCGCGGTCCCTCCTCAGCGCGCGTCTGAACCACGTTGCCCACTACACCGACGATTTGGAGTTCGGAAAAGGCATCATCACCGTTCCGGAAGCGAATTGGCAAGCCGAGGGGGTCTTGCCCAGGCAGGTGTGCGCGGACGAATTCCTGATTGACGACGGCCACGTTCGATGCGCCGGGGCCGTCAGCCGTGGAGAATGAGCGGCCCTGTACGATTGGGATCTCAGCGACATCGAAAAAGTTAGGGGTGACGACGTAGCCGGCAATTCCATCACGACGATGGTCCGACGGTTCACCGGGCAGGAGAACCCACGGTGCCCATTGCGGCGAGTAGAAAGGTAGGACCGATGTGGCGGCGACCTGCGTGAGGCCCGGGACACTCCCCAATTCACGCAGCAATCCATCCCACGCCTGCCATACTTGCTCGCCCTCGGGGGCGCCCGGGCGCTTCAGTGGCATCGAGAATGCCGTGAGATTCTGTGCGTTGAAGCCTGGGTCTACCATGGTCACGTGCAGAAACGAATTGAACAGGAGGCTCGCTCCTACCACCAAGACGACCGCGAGTGCGAGCTGCGTTGCCACGAGCATGGATCTGAGTCTCGTGCCTGTGCGTGCGACGGTTGTGCCGATGTTTTCCTTGATCGTTGTCGAGAGATCTCGGCCGGTGAGCTTCAATGCCGGCAGCAGGCCAACGACTACCCCGGCACCGAGCGAAACAAACGTGCTGATGGCAATGATGCGGAGGTTGACGGTGACTTCGCCGAGCCGTGGCAGGGAACTCGGAGCCAGCCGCAGGAATGCTTCTACGCCCCCAACGGCGATGGCGATCCCAACCAAGCCGCCTCCAATCGAGAGCAATACACTCTCTGTGAGGAGGCTACGGGTCAGACGCGCGCGGTCGGCTCCCAGGGCGCGACGAATACCCATTTCGCCCTGGCGGTCGAGACCACGCACGAGGAGCAAGTTGGCCGCATTCAAGCCCGCGATCAGCAAGAGCATTGCCGAGGCGCCGAAGAAGATCATGAGTGTGCGGCTCGACGTCCCGACCGTATCGGTGTGTAGCGAATTCACACCAGCACCGAGGCGGTCACCGTTGGGGTACAC
>SMVA01146872.1_pt1 | contig 12647 bp, 9 predicted proteins | sample 2456451 | NCBI WGS metagenome assembly SMVA01 (sample SAMN11095933, study PRJNA526329) | marine sediment metagenome | biome: Marine sediment; feature: Surficial sediment; material: Deep marine sediment; isolation source: Hadal surficial sediment | place: Pacific Ocean | collected 2014-05 | depth 0-1...
CGGCCAGCTCGGGATCGGGCCCGTCGGGCGGGCGAAACCGGCTCGGATCCACCGCGTTCGGCACGACGGTGATTTTGTCGGACCCTATGCCGCGATCGACGATCTCGCCTCGCAATCCCTCCGAGATGGTCACGATGGCCTGTGCCCGCTTGAGCGCAACGGTCTCCAAGAACCGGCTCGCCCGGTAGCGGGGGCCACCGTGCCTGGCGGTTCCGTGATCTATGGCGGCGTCCTCCCAAAGCGCGCGGACCTCGTAGACCACCGGTAGATGGTATTTCCGTCCGACCCAGAGCGCCGCCAGCGCGTTCAGGACCGGAGAGTGGGCATGGAGAATGTCCGGCTTGATCTCCGGAATCAGCTCCGCCAGGCGGGTCGCCGTGGCCCGCACCACGCTCAGGTGCTGGCCCAGGGGGATCCCCAGCACCTGCGCCCGCCTCGCCGGCGTCCGCGCGAACGCCCAACCGTCCACCGTCTCCTCAAGCTGCGCGCAGGGGCCTTGCTTGGGTGACGTGAGGTGGGCGCTTTCCCAGCCGAGCTCCCGCTGCGCGCGCAAGATGCCCAGGGTCCGATAAACGTAGCCGCTCTGCAACGGCAGGCCATGGTCCAAGATATGCAGAACGCGCATCCGCTCCTTCGTCCTTTTCCTGTGGCAGGCCAAGGCTGGAGAGTCCGATACCGTAGTCAAGGAGACGCGGCAAGAGTTCTCCTGCCCAGTGCATGCTCAGGGCCTGGTCGAAGCTCTTCTGAATTTCGAACCCGTCGGCTATGGTAGACCTCATGAGGCAGCTAGTCCTGAGACTCGTCCCCTTCGGGGCCTTGGCCTTGATGTTGGTTTTACGGGTCCTGGACCCGGCCATCGTCGAGTCGGCCCGCTGGCTGACCTTCGACTCCTATCAGCGGCTCAAGCCACGAGTCTACAACCCCCAGCTCCCGGTCAAGATCGTCGACATCGACGCCAAGTCCCTGACCAAGTTGGGTCAGTGGCCCTGGCCGCGCACCTACATCGCGGACATGGTTCAGCGCCTGGGCGAGATGGGCGCGGCGGCCATCGCCTTTGACATGGTGTTCGCCGAGCCGGACCGGCATTCGCCGGAACAGGCCCTGGCCAGTTGGACCTCGACGCCGGAGGTGGAGGCGCTGCGCGCGGCCATCAAGGATCTGCCGTCCAACGATCAAATCCTTGCCGACGCCATCGCCGGCGCGCCGGTCATCACCGGCTTCGTCCTGACCTCCAACGAGGGCACCAGGTTGCCCGAGCCCAAGAGCAGCTTCGCCATCGCCGGCGACAATCCCAGTCCCTTCATCCGGAACTTCATCGGCGCCGACACCAACCTGCCGGTGATCGAGGCCGCCGCGGTGGGCAATGGCTCTTTCAACACGATTCCCGAAGTCGACAGTGTGATCCGACGGGTGCCGCTGGTGCTGCGGGTCGGCGAGCAGTTCTACCCGTCGCTGGCCGCCGAGGCGCTGCGGGTCGCCCAGGGCGCCCAGACCTACATCATCAAGGCCTCGGGTGCCAGCGGGGTGCTCGCCTTCGGCGCCGAGACCGGCATCCACTCGATCAAGATCGGACAGGCTGTGGTGCGCACCGATGATGAAGGGCGCGTCATGCTGCACTATACTAAATCCGTGCCCGAGCGTTACGTGCCCGCGTGGCAGATTTTCGAGCCGGACTTCGATTCCACGCAGATTGCGGGCAAGATCATCTTGATCGGCACCTCTGCCGCTGGGCTGGGCGATATCAGAACCACGCCGCTCAATCCTTTCGCGCCGGGGGTTGAAGTTCACGCCCAATTGGTGGAGCAGTTGTTCACCGAGGACTTTCTGGTGCGGCCGGAAATCGCCACGCCCATAGAATTGGCCTACATGCTGGTTCTGGGCCTCGTCCTGGTGTTCTTGCTGCCTCGCATCGGCGCGCTGTGGAGCACGCTCCTGGGAGTCCTCGCCACTGCCGTCGTGGTCGCGGGATCGTGGTACGCCTTCGTCGAGTACCGTTGGCTGATCGACCCGGTGGCGCCCTCGGTGATGGTCTTCGTGGTGTTCCTCTCCGCGACTTTGGTGTCCTATTTCACCTCGGAAGCCGAGCGCCGCCAGGTGCGCAATGCCTTTGCTCACTATCTTCCGCCCGCGGTGGTCGAGCGTCTCGCCGAACACCCCGAGCAGCTGCAATTGGGCGGTGAGCTCAGGGACATGACAATCATGTTCTGTGATATTCGAGGCTTCACCACGATCTCCGAGCATTTCAAGGACGACGCCCAGGGTCTGACCACCTTGATCAACCGCTTCCTGACCCCCATGACCGACGTGGTTCATGACCAAGGCGGGACCATCGACAAGTACATCGGCGACTGTCTGATGGGCTTTTGGAACGCGCCGATAGACGATGAGCAACATGCCAGCCATGCCTGCCGCGCCGCCTTGAAGATGTTCTATGCGCTGGAAGTGCTCAACCAGGAACTGGCGGCCGAGGGGGATGTCGTCGGGGCTGCGGTGCTCGACCAAAAGGCCACGGCCCTCACGCGCGGCGCCCGTCGCGATGGCGATGAAGGGGCCACGCTTGCCTCGGAGGTCAAGGAGCTGCGAGACCATGCGGAAGCGGGCCTGGCCAGCGCCCAGTACAAATACGGCAAGGCTTTTCGAGACGGCAGCGGGGTCACGGCTGACCCGGCCGAGGCGGCGCGTTGGTTCAGAGCGGCCGCGGATCAGGGCTATGCCAAGGCGCAGCGCCACCTGGGAACCCGCTACGCCCAGAGCGACGGTGTTGAGCAAGACACCGTGGAAGCGATCATGTGGCTGATGCTGGCGGCCGAGCAAGGCCTGGCCACCGCGGAGATGAGCCTCGAACAGGTGTTGGCAACGGCAAGTCCGGAGCAGCGCAACGAGGCCGAACGGCGGGTGCGGACCTGGCAGGCCAAGATCGGTCAAGGACAGGCCATTCAACTGAACATGGGCATTGGGATCAGCACCGGGCGGTGCGTGGTGGGCAATCTGGGCTCCAAGCAGCGTTTTGACTATTCGGTATTGGGCGACGCGGTCAATCTGGCCTCGCGCCTCGAGGGACAGACCAAGAATTATGGCGTCGGGGTCGTGGTCAGCGAAGCGACCCATGTGCTGGCCCCGGAATTCGCGGCCCTGGAGCTGGACCTGATCGCGGTCAAGGGCAAGAGCGAGGCGGTTCGGGTCTATGGCGTGCTGGGAGAGGAGGAGATGGCCGAGAGCGAGCATTTTCGAAACCTCGCCGAACTCCACGCTCAGATGCTCGTCGCCTATCGCGCCCAGAAATGGCAAGACGCGCGCGCGCTCATGGACGAGTGCACCAAGCTCGACACATCCTTGGAGAAACTCTACGACCTCTACCGGGATCGCATCGGGCACTACGAGCTCGAACCGCCAGGGCAGAATTGGGACGGCGTCTATGTGGCGCTCACCAAATAACCCGATCTCGGGCCGGTGAGACGGCGCGCTTTGGCATCATAGGCCACGGTCGCGTCCTGGAAAATTTGGCGTGATCTAAGATCGATGTAATCTGTTGTTGCATTACGGTCTGGATGTATTAGGACTTGGGGCGCGGCGTGGGTCGGTTATGATGCGCTATCCCGATCGATCGAGGTATGGGGCATCGTAGAGGGGAGTGATGGTCAATGAGGCGCTTGGTTTATGGACTAATGTGGGTGCTGATGATTGGTTGGACCGCTGCGCTCTTGGTAAATCTTTCGCAGGGGCTCATGGCTAACGAGCAGCTTATGCAGGTTTTGGGCGGCAACGTCGTTCCGGAACAAGCGGGGCAGATATTCAAGGGTTTCTGGGGGGAGGCCGCCCAAGCTCGCGCGGTGGTTTGGGGTATTCCCATGACGGTTTTCGCGCTGATTGCGGTCATCACCCATCCTGGAAGAAGCTAGACCGGCCGTTCGACTCGTTCAATTGGAGGGTCGATGAGGACGCGCGCTCCGAGTGAAGCGGGGTGGGCTCAAGGCCGACAGGATTCTTTTATGATTCGACTTGCCGGGCTATACTCGCCCGCAACGGGACAACATCGCACATTTTGGAGGAACTCATGACCGCGCAAGTTCAAGCGGCGGCTGCCAATGGGGCGCCGCAACTCAACGATCCACGGCTTTTCCGCCAGCAGGCCTATATCGACGGCGCCTGGGTGGATGCCGATTCCGGCGACACCATCGACGTGACCAATCCGGCCAACGGCGAGGTGCTGGGCACGGTGCCAAAGCTGGGCCGGGACGAGACCCGGCGCGCGATCGAGGCGGCGGACCGGGCCTGGCCGGCCTGGCGCGCCAAGACCGCGAAAGAGCGTGCGGCGATCTTGCGCAACTGGTTCGATTTGATCTTGGAGAACCAGGACGACTTGGCGCTCCTCATGACTCTGGAGCAGGGCAAGCCCCTGGCTGAAGCCAAGGGCGAGGTCGTCTACGGCGCCTCCTTCGTCGAGTGGTTCGCCGAGGAATCCAAGCGGGTTTACGGCGACATCATCCCCCACGCCCAGCCGGACAAACGGATCGTGGTGATCAAGCAGCCGGTCGGGGTGGTGGCGGCGATCACGCCCTGGAACTTCCCCAACGCCATGATCACCCGCAAGTGCGCGCCAGCTTTGGCCGCCGGCTGTCCCGTGGTGATCAAGCCGGCGACGGCGACGCCCTATTCGGCCTTCGCCCTGGCCGAGCTGGGCGAGCGGGCGGGTATTCCGGCGGGAGTGCTCAATGTGCTCACCGGCGAGGCCAGCGCGATCGGCGGCGAGCTCACCTCCAACCCCATCGTGCGCAAGCTGTCTTTCACCGGCTCGACCGAGGTGGGCAAGCTCCTGATGGAGCAGTGCGCGGCGACGGTCAAGAAGGTCTCCATGGAGCTCGGCGGCAACGCGCCCTTCTTGGTGTTCGACGACGCCGATCTGGACGCCGCGGTGGAGGGCGCCATGGCCAGCAAGTTCCGCAACGCCGGCCAGACCTGCGTTTGCGCCAACCGTATCCTGGTGCAGGATGGCGTCTATGAGGCCTTCGCGGCGAAGCTGGTCGCGGCGGTGAAAGCGCTCAAGGTGGGCAACGGCCTTGAGGACGGCGTCACCCAGGGGCCGCTGATCGACGTGGCCGGGCTGGAGAAAGTGGAGGAGCACGTGGCCGATGCCATTGCCAAGGGCGCTCGGGTGGCGGTCGGCGGTGCGCGCCACGGCCTGGGTGGCACTTTCTTTGCGCCCACGGTCCTGACCGGGGTGACCACGGACATGAAGGTGACCAACGAGGAGACCTTCGGCCCGGTGGCGCCCTTGTTCCGTTTCCAGACCGAGGAAGAGGCGGTGGCCATGGCCAACGACACGCCCTTCGGCCTGGCCGCCTACTTCTACAGCCGGGACGTGGGGCGGGTCTGGCGTGTCGGCGAGGCCCTGGAGGCCGGTATCGTTGCCGTCAACACCGGCATCTTCTCCACCGAGGTGGCACCCTTTGGCGGATTCAAGGAATCCGGTGTCGGCCGGGAAGGCTCCAAGTACGGCATCGACGAGTTCCTGGAGGTCAAATACCTCTGCATGGGCGGTATCTGAGGCGGTTGGCACCGTCGATGCGCGGCACTGAGCCATGAGGACGGTTCTGGTGTGACCGACGTTGTCAACACTCGAATCATCCTCAAGGGCCGCCCCCGCGGCGGTGTGGTCTCTGCCGATCTCTTCGCCAAGGACGAGGCGGCGCGCCTGGAACCCGGACCGGGCGAGCTGCTGATCCGGGTGATCTATCTGTCGCTCGACCCGGCCATGCGCGGCTGGATCGCCGAGACGCCCAACTACCGGGAACCGGTGCCCCTGGGCGCCGTCATGCCGGGGTTCACCGTGGGCGAGGTGGTGGTCTCCAAACATCCGGACTTCGGCCCCGGCGAGTTCGTGCTGGGCCGGCAAGGCTGGCAGGCCTGGGCGCTTTCCGACGGCGGTGACATCCACCGCAAGGTGGATCCGACCCACGGGCCGATCTCGGCCGCGCTCCACGTTTTGGGCCACACGGGCCTCACGGCCTATCTGGGCCTCACCACCATCGGCCAACCCAAGCCGGGAGAGACCGTCGTGGTCTCCACCGCGGCGGGCGCCGTGGGCTCGGTGGTCGGTCAGGTCGCCAAGCTCAAAGGCTGCAGGACCGTCGGCCTCACGGGGTCGCCCGAAAAAGTTCGGCTCTGCCTGGAGGACTTCGGCTACGACGGCGCGATCGATTACAAGATCGCGCTCCTGCCGACCGGTCGGAGCCTATCGGAGGCGATCGCCCGGAACTGTCCGGACGGCGTCGACGTCTATTTCGACAACGTGGGCGGCGCGATCGCCGATGCGGTGCTGGAACATATCAACGTGGGCGCCCGTATCGTGGTCTGCGGGACCACGGCCATCGCGGACGTCGAGCCCGGCGAACCGCAGCCCACGGGACCGCGGCCCAATCGCCAGCTCTTGATCAAGCGGGCGCGCATGGCGGGCTTCCTGGTGCTCGACCACCTGGACCAACTGGACGCTCCGCCGCCGGAGCTGGCCGCCTGGGTGCGGGACGGCAAGATCAAGCACCACGAGGATTTGGTGGTCGGCCTGGAGCAGGCGCCCAAGGCCCTGTTGCGTCTCTTGTCTGGCGGCAACATGGGCAAGATGATCGTTCAGGTCGGCGGGCTCCCGGCGTCCGGCGTGACCCACTGAGGGGCACTTTTCAACGGCAATGCGGCCCCCTAGAGTGATCGGCGGTTTGCGTTAGCGAGGGATCACGATGGCTCACGACTTCGACCTCTTCGTCATCGGCGGCGGCTCCGGCGGGGTGCGCGCGGCGCGCATGGCGGCCCGGACCGGTGCCCGGGTGGCCATCGCCGAGGAGGACCGCTACGGCGGCACCTGCGTGATCCGCGGCTGCGTGCCGAAGAAGCTCTTCGTCTATGCCAGCCATTTCCACGAGGACTTCGCCGATTCGGCCGGCTTCGGGTGGACGGTGGAGGGCGCGCGCTTCGACTGGTCCCGCCTGATCGCCAACAAGGACCAGGAGATCGCGCGCCTGGAGGGGATCTACGAGCGGCTTCTGAACGAAGCGGGCGTCACGATTCTGCGCGGCCACGGGCGGCTTCTGGATGCCCATCGGGTGGCGGTGGGCGAGGATGAATACAGCGCTCAGACCATCTTGATCGCGACCGGCGGTCACCCGGTCTTTCCGCCCGGCCACGGCTGGGAGCACGCGATCTCGTCCAACGGCGTATTCCACCTGGACGATCTGCCCGAACGCGCCGTGGTCTATGGCGGCGGCTACATCGCGGTGGAGTTCGCCGGCATCTTCAACGGTTTGGGCACCCAGGTGACCCAGGTCTATCGCGGCCCGCAGATCCTACGCGGCTTCGACGACGAAGTGCGCAACACCTTGGCCGGCGAGCTGGTCAAGAAGGGCATCCGGCTGATCGTCGAGACCACGATCGATCGGATCGACAAGACCCCGGCGGGACTAACGGTGCATCTTTCCGACGGCACCACGCTCGAGACCGATCTGGTCCTGGCGGCGACCGGCCGCCGGCCCAACACGGAAAACCTGGGCCTGGAGGCGGCGGGCGTCGCGCTGACCGAGGCCGGCGCGGTCAAGGTGGACGGCTACGGCCGGACCAGCCAGGCGAACGTCTACGCCGTGGGCGACGTGACCGATCGGATCAATCTCACCCCGGTGGCGATCCAGGAAGCCATGGCCTTCGTCGACACGGTCTATGGCGGCAGGCCGCGGACCATGAATCACGCCGACGTGCCCTCTGCCGTGTTCAGCCAGCCGCCGGTCGCCACCGTGGGCCTGACCGAGCTGCAGGCGCGGGAGACCTATGGCGCGCTCGACCTCTACCGCTCCACCTTCCGGCCGCTCAAACACACCCTCTCCGGGCGCGACGAGCTCACCATGATGAAGCTGATCGTGGACCGGGCGACCGAGCGCGTGGTGGGGGCCCACATGGTGGGCCTGGACGCGGCGGAGATCATCCAGGGCGTGGCGATCGCCATCAAGGCCGGCGCCACCAAGGAGATCTTCGACGCCACGGTCGGCATCCACCCCACCGCGGCCGAGGAGTTCGTCACCCTGCGCGAGCCGCTCCCGGACCCCGAACAGCAAGCTGCGGAGTAAGACATGGCCAAGCAACCGGTTTCCCCGGCGCTCGATCCCTCGAGCGTCAAGCCGCGCATGGGCTCGAGCTATCCGGCGCCCTATGACGAGCCCTGCCGGGACCGGCAGAAGCGGGCACTGGGCGAGGCGCTGGGGCTCACCAACTACGGGGTCAACCTGGTGCACATGCCGCCCGGCGCCTGGTCGGCTCAGCGCCACTGGCACAGCCACGAAGACGAGTTCGTCTACGTGCTCGAAGGGGAACTGACTTTGGTCACCGAGGACGGCGAGCAGGTGTTGGGCCCGGGCATGGTGGCCGGCTTCCCCGCCGGCAAAGCTGACGGGCACCATCTGGTCAACAAGACGGAGACCACCGCGGTCTACCTGGAGGTGGGCGACCGCTCGGACGACGACGAGGTTCACTATCCGGACATCGATCTCACCTTGCCGACGGGCCGGCCGGGCTTTACCCGAAAGAACGGGGAGCCCTATTGAGCCGCTCCGGCGAAGCGCGGTTGGCAGCATGGAACTGACTCTCGAGGTGACCCTGGCCATCCTGGCCGTGGCGGCGGTGGTGGTCGGGTTTTCCAACTACATGTCCAGAAAGCCGGCGGAACCGGGCAAGGTCCGCTGGATCCCCTATGTGGGGGTTCAGTTCCTGGGCATCCTCGTGGTCGTGCTCATGGTCGCCCACCTGATTTCCCTGGTCACCGGCCAACCGCTGGTCGGGCGCATGTCCCGGTGAGGGCGGGTTGGGGCGCGGGGCTCGCCAGTTTCCTGTGGAAAACTCTGGCTGAGGCGTATAAAACCCTTACTCCGTCAAACCACTCTAAAGGAAGAGGTCAGTCATGACCGCCCAATGGACCCGGGACTCCTGGCGCGCGAAGCCGATCCGGCAGGCCCCGAACTATCCCAATCCCGAGGCGCTGAGCGCCGTGGAGCGGATTTTGGCGAACTATCCGCCCCTGGTCTTCGCCGGCGAGGCGCGGCGCCTCAAGGACCAGCTCGGCAAGGTCGCCGAGGGTGACGCTTTTCTGCTCCAAGGCGGCGACTGCGCCGAGAGCTTCGCAGAGTTCCACCCGGACAATATCCGCGACACCTTCAAGGTGCTGCTTCAGATGGCGGTGGTGCTGACGTTCGGGGCCGCTTGTCCGATCGTCAAGGTGGGCCGCATGGCCGGCCAGTTCGCCAAGCCGCGCTCGGCCGACACCGAGGTCTTGGGCGGCGTGGAGCTGCCCAGCTACCGGGGCGACATCGTCAACGGTATCGAGTTCGAGGCCGCCGCGCGCGAGCCCGATCCCGAGCGCTTGGTCCGTGCCTACAACCAATCTGCCGCCACGCTCAATCTCTTGCGCGCCTTCGCCCAGGGCGGTTTTGCCGACCTGCACAAGGTGCACCAGTGGAACCTGCGCTTCGTGGACGGCAGCGCCCAGGGCGCCCGCTACGAGGAGCTGGCCGGGCGGATCGACGAGGCGCTCAGCTTCATGGCGGCCTGCGGTCTCACGGCCGAGACCGTGCCCCAGCTCAGCGAGACCGAATTCTACACCTGCCACGAGGCCTTGCTCCTGCCTTACGAGGGCGCGTTGACCCGGATCGACAGCCTGACCGGGGATTGGTACGACTGCTCGGCGCACCTGCTCTGGGTCGGCGACCGCACCCGCCAGCTCGACGGCGCCCACGTGGAGTTCCTGCGCGGCATCAAGAACCCGATCGGCATGAAATGCGGCCCCTCGCTGGAAGTGGACGACATGCTGCGCCTGATCGATGTCTTGAACCCGCAGAACGAGCCCGGCCGTCTGACCCTGATCGCGCGCATGGGCGCCGACAAGGTCGAGGCCAAGCTGCCGGCCCTGGTCCGCGCCGTGAAGGCCTCGGGCTACAAGGTGGTGTGGTCCTGCGACCCCATGCACGGCAACACCATCAAGTCCCCGACCGGCTACAAGACCCGCCCCTTCGACCGCATCCTGGCCGAGGTGAAGGGCTTCTTTGCCGTGCACCGGGCCGAGGGCAGCTATGCTGGCGGCGTCCATTTCGAGATGACCGGACAGGACGTCACCGAATGCACCGGCGGCGCCCAGGAGATCAGCGACGAGCGCTTGCGGGACCGCTACCATACCCACTGCGACCCGCGCCTGAACGCCGACCAGGCGCTCGAGCTGGCGTTCCTGATCGCCGAGCACCTGAAGGAAGAGCGCCAGGCGGAGCTGGGCAACGGGCGGGGCATCGCGGTGGCTCAGTAAGCGCCGATAGGCCGGCGCCGCCCGCCCGAATCTGCTAGGATGGTTCCATATTTGGCCGAGAGGTGACGCCATGACGGCTGACGGCGTAAAGGCGGCGCAAGCCGTGAAACTGGTTCGTTCGGAGACACCGGAGTTGGGCACGGCCTCGGACTGGCCCCGGGACGACCGGACGCTCACCGCCTGGACCGACCACTATTTCAATAAGACCAAGGCGGCGGTGGGCCGCTTCGGCGACCAAAGGGTCACCTATGCGATCTTCATGCGCCGTCCGGTGGTCTCGGCGCCGCGCCTGGCGATCGCTTGGCTGAAGGAGATGGCGGCGGGCCGGGAGACCAGCTTCGAGATCGACCTGCGCTACGAGGAGGGCCGCTGGGTGGGGGCCGGCGAGCCGCTCATGTACCTGACCGGTCCGCTCTACCACCTGGTCGATCTGGAGACCCTGCTGCTGCAGAAGCTGGGGCCGCCCTGCGTCGCCGCCTACAACGCCTACACCATGTGCGCCGACCTGCGCCGGGTGGGGTTCCTGGCCATGGACGCGCGCCACTGCGCCGGCACCGAGATGGCCGACATGATGGCCTATGCCGCTTCGGTCGGCTCGGACCGGGCCAAGCGCAAGGTGGACGCGGTCGGTTTCATCGGCAACTCCACCGACGCCACGGCCCACTACTTCGGCCTGCCGGGCGGCAAGGGCACCATGCCCCACGCCTTCATCGGCTACGCCGGCTCCACGCTCAGGGCCGCGGAGATGTTCGACGAGGCTTTTCCGGACGAGCCCATGACCGTGCTGGTGGACTACTTCGCCCAGGAGATGACCGACACGCTGACGGTCTGCCGGCGCTTTCCCGCTCGTGCGGCTAAGGGGGATCTGGCGGTCCGCATCGACACCCCGGGCGGCCGCTTCCTGGAGGGGCTCGACCCCCAGGCCTCCTACGCCGCGCTCGAGCGCCACGTGCCAGAAGCGGTGCGCGGCTATCGCAACGAGGCGGAGCTGCGCTATCTGGTGGGACCCGGGGTCTCGGCGGCGGCCATCTGGGCCCTGCGCGAGGCGCTCGACCGGGATGGCTTCGACAAGGTAAAGATCGTCGCCTCCTCGGGCTTCAACCCGGCCAAGTGCAAGCTCATGGCCGAAGCCAAGGCGCCGATCGACGTGATCGGCACCGGCAGCTTCCTGCCCGAGCGCTGGTCGGAAACCTACGCCACGGCCGACATCATCGAGTACGAAGGGGTGCCCAGGGTCAAGGTCGGCCGCGAGTTCCTGCTGCGGAAATAGCTCGACTTCGTTTCCGGGTCTTGCTACTTCGCGGCCCCCCTTATACCTAAATACCCATGCCCAAATCCCTCGCCATCGCCATCGCCCAGATCAACCCGACCGTGGGGGACATGGACGGCAATGTGGCGCTGATCCGTAAGGTGCGGGCGGACGCGGCCGCGCAAGGGGCCGAGCTGGTGATCACCGGGGAGACCAGCGTCACCGGCTATCCGGCGGAAGATCTGGTGCTCAAGCCCCTTTTCGTGGACAAGGCCCGGGACGCCGTGGAACGGCTGGCGGCGGACACGGCCGACGGCGGGCCGGCGCTCCTGGTGGGGGCGCCCTGGCGCGAGACCGGCCGAGACGGCCCGCTCAGGCACCATGTCTACAACGCCGCCCTGCTGCTCGACGGCGGTAAAGTCCAGTCCGTGCGCACCAAGCACGACCTGCCCAACTACAGCGTCTTCGACGAGAAGCGGGTGTTCAAGCCCGGGCCCTTGCCGGGGCCGGTCAATCTCCGGGGCGTGCGTCTGGGGGTCATGGTCTGCGAGGACATGTGGTTACCCGACGTGGCCGAGTGCCTGGAGGAGTCCGGCGCCGAGATCCTGGTGGTCACCAACGGCTCGCCCTACGAGGCGGACAAGGTGGACGAGCGGATCCAGCTGGCCGTGGCCCGGGTCGCCGAGACCGGCCTGCCCCTGGTCTACGTGAACCAGGTGGGCGGCCAGGACGAGCTGGTGTTCGACGGCGCGTCCTTCGTGCTGGACGCCGATCACAGCCTGCGGGTCCAGCTGCCCTCCTTCGAGGAGAGCTTGGTGGTCACCCGCTGGCGCCGGGGCCCGGAGGGCACTTGGGCCTGCGACGATGGAGAGAAGACGGCGCCCGAGGACGGCATGGAGCCGATCTACCGGACCCTGGTCCTGGGCCTGCGCGACTACGTCAACAAGAACGGCTTTCCGGGGGTGGTGATCGGCCTGTCTGGCGGCATCGACTCGGCGCTGAGCGCCGCGGTGGCGGTGGACGCCCTGGGGGCCGAGCGGGTGCACTGCATCATGATGCCCTCGCCCTATACCA
>SMVA01034866.1_pt1 | contig 12642 bp, 14 predicted proteins | sample 2456451 | NCBI WGS metagenome assembly SMVA01 (sample SAMN11095933, study PRJNA526329) | marine sediment metagenome | biome: Marine sediment; feature: Surficial sediment; material: Deep marine sediment; isolation source: Hadal surficial sediment | place: Pacific Ocean | collected 2014-05 | depth...
AAGGGGCAGGTCGTCTTGCCGCTAACGGGTTCGTTTCGCTTTTGCTAATCGGTGCGCTGGGACTGACCGGATTAGTCAGCAACAAGGCGAAATTACCGGGCGAAACTGCGACTAATAAGGGAGAATCAGCCGGCTTGCAAGCAGACGCTTATTCACCCGAACGGTTGAAAGCACTTGTGGCAAAGGGTCCGGTATTTGTAAATTTCACTGCCGCCTGGTGTATTACCTGCAAGGTCAATGACCTGGCAGCACTGAGTTCCGACAAGGTGCTCAAGGTATTTGTGGATAATGGTGTCAGCTATCTTGAAGCTGATTGGACTAATGAAGATCCTGTCATTACCCGCGCGCTGGCGGAGTACGGGCGCAGTGGTGTGCCGCTTTACCTGCTCTACTCAAAGGGTGCTTCCACTGCAAAGATCCTGCCGCAGATCCTGACTGAATCGATTGTCATCGGGGCGATTGAAGCGTTGTAAATGAAACCCCCTGGAAACGGAGGAAATGATGAAACTGATTATTGCACTAATGGCTTTCTCCTTGTTGGTCGCCTGCGAACCACAGGATCGAACACCGGGTATGTGGTTAAGTGGTGAACTGGTGGAAACGGAGGTTGTTGACTGGACATTTACCGATGAATTTACTGAAATTTTCATCCAGACCAACCCCTGGTATGGGATACCGTTTTCGGTCACCGTTGTTGTGGCCTCGGTTGGCGACAGGATCTATGTTCCATCTATCTATGCAGAACCCGCGGAGTTCCCGGGCAGCAAGTATTGGAATAACGTTATCGCTGACAACCCGGATGTGGTGCTTAAAATGGGCAATAAGCTTTATCCCCGTCGGGCACGGCTGGTGACGGATAAAGCGGAATTTGAAGTGGCCTATGAGGCACTTGCCACCAAGTATGGGTTCTGGCGTGACGGTAAAAATAATCCAGACAAACGTCCGCCTTTTGTACTGATCAGTATGGATGATCCGGACTAATTTGTTGGTTGACCTGAACGAAAAAGAAGACCCAACTCATCACGTGATGCAATTTGTCGTTTCCTTCAAGAGGGTTGTATTTTTCATGAGCAATATTCATAACATCGAACTGATTGCTGGTACATCGAGGCTGCATTACTTTCCCCCAGGCTAACCGAAAGTAAATCTTAGTGAGGCATCGCTGATGAAATGTGGCATCGTCATGCCGTACCCCAATGCCGCAGATGCAGTGGCGTTCGCGGCCATTGCAGAAGACCATGGTTGGGACGGCTTTTTTGTCTGGGAGTCAGTGTGGGGTATCGATGCCTGGGTGTCCCTCGGTGCTGCTGCCGCCAGAACGAAGACAATTCAGCTTGGTACGATGTTGTCGCCGCTATCACGAATGCGCCCATGGAAGGTGGCCAGCGAATACATTACATTGGATCAGCTTTCCGGGGGACGAGCGATTTTGGCGGCTGGTCTGGGTGCCGCCGACACAGGATTTGCCGAATTTGGTGAAGAAACCAACATGAAGGTGCGAGCAGAACTGATGGATGAAGCCCTGGATATCATCACAGGTCTGTTTGATGGTCAACCATTCGAATACGCAGGCAAGCATTACAAGGTGGAATCGACGCAATTCTTTCCACCGCCAGACCCGATCAAACAAACGATCTGGGTTGTGGGGTTGCTTGGAAGCAATCGTTCGATGTCTCGTGTGGTTAAGTTTCAGGGATTGCTGCCATCGGTTCGCGACGGGAATGGAAAATGGCGAGCACTGGAATCTGGCGATGTTGAGCAGATGCGAGCCTATGCTGAACGGCAGGGATGTGATGCGTGTTACGACATTGTGGTTGAGGGGACAACGCCGGGAGATGACAGGGCGAAGGCGGCCGAAGAAGTGAGCAGGTGGCAGGATGCTGGCGCTACCTGGTGGATAGAATCGATGTGGCAAATCCAGAATGAACCAGGTCGACGTGAGTTGTTTGAGGAGCGGATCAAGCAAGGCCCGCCCGCCTGATCCATGCAGAGTCACACCCAAGGTTGATTGCACAAACAGGGAATGACCCGGGAAGATTCTCACCGGAATATTTCAGACAAAGCGGGTGCGCTGGAAATTGTTAACATCTGCTACGAAGCGGGCAGGATAAGCGATGGGGTTTAAGCCTTTAACTCTCCCAACGGAGATGTCCGCAACTTCATCTAGCAGGTTCCAAATGGGGTAGTGAATGCTCACAGGAACTGAGGAATGGTGGTCAAGAAGATCTTAGAACACCTGGATACCAAATCTACCACTCGAGTCTGACGGCTTGTCCCAGCGCTTCCCATCGCGCACCAGGTGTGCACTTCGAATGAGCCTGGATGCACCAGTTTAATAGCCCGGACTTTCTCAGCCGGTTTATTGCATTTTCAGGCAAAGGGAATTAAGGCCGCGAAAAAAAGGGTTTTCTCCCCAGTCCTGTATATCGTCCGCCAATATCAGCCTTGGAAAGTTGTCCAGCAGCTGGTTAAAAACAACCTTTGCTTCAAGTCGCGCAAGTGACATGCCAAGGCAAAGATGTGCACCATAACCGAATGAAACATGTTTAGGGTTGTTACGTGTTACGTCAAAAACCTGCGGATTCTCATTAAGCCCCGGTTGGCAGCTGCGTAAAACAGGCTATCGCTAGGCTGTGTCTTCCTCAGTCTCTCTTTCTTCTACGCTCGGAGTCTCAACACTCGTGTTCGATCTTGCGACGAGCATTTTGTCTATGCTCCAGATCCCACTGCCGGTACAGGCGATGTATAGAAAGCCAAAACAGAACATGATGGCCAGTTCACCCTGATTTAGTATGGGGTACAGCGCTTGAGTGGCATGGGCCATGAAGTAAGCTGCGGCCATGAGACCAGAACATAAAAAGGCCGCCTGTCGAGTGAACAACCCGAGCATTATAAGCGCTCCTCCCACAAGCTCTATGGGCCCAGCTGTATAGATGATAAAAGGGGGTATCCCTTCTGGTACGGCACTGGGAAATCCGAGTAGTTTCTGTGTGCCGTGAAATATGAAAAGAAATCCGGCTACAATTCTAAATAACGCGTAGGTATGGTCTGTAAAACGATCTAGTTTACCAAACATGCTTTTACCCTCTAGGCAGATTGTTATTGATATTGTTCCCGAGGCAAAGTTTCGTACCTGATGAAGCGGTCCGTGTCTGACCGACTCCTGATGGCAGTTTCGAGACTTTCCAATGGCTCTCGTAGAAATCCTCCTCCTTCCTGTAATTTGTGTCAAGAAGTCTGACTAATAAAAAGCTGGGTTTTATTGCTGAGAGTGGCTCTAGATTAGGGGAGTGACGTACCACCGATAGTCGCCAGGATCAGTAACCATTCCAGCTCTGACTGGGTTGAGTTCAATGTATCGCAAGCAGGTCAGTAGATAGATGTCATCCTGTACCAAGCCGATAGGAGGCTTCTGGGAAATTGGCTTTAGCGTTATAGAAGCTTCTGCTTGTCCATTGAAAGCGGGACTGAACAGCTATATCACGTGATGCAATTTGTCGTTTTCTTCAAGATGGTTGCATTTTTCATGAACAATATTCATAACATCGAAACGATTGCTTGTGCATCGGGGGCGCATTACTCTCTCCAGGCAGATCCAGAATAATCCGGGGGGTGACCTTAATGAAAAAGAACAATGTACTGGTGAATGTACTGGCGGTTGTTTTCGCTGCAGGCGTGCTTTGTTTATTACCTGCTGTTGCTGATTCACAGCAAAATGGAACGAACATAAAAATTGGAGACAGCGCCTGGTTGGCAGGCCACTGGATAGGCGATGGTTTCGGTGGTACTTCCGAAGAGGTCTGGACCAAACCTGTTAACGGCGTGATGATGGGTATGTTCCGGCTTCATGATAAGGATGGAAAGCTGGTTTTCTACGAGTTCCTGACCATTGATGAAGAAGGGTTGACGTTAAAACATTTTCATCCTGGCTTAAAAGGGTGGGAAACCAAAGATGAGGTGGTGACCTTTAAAATGGTAGAAACACCCCCGGGAAAGATCATTTTCGAGGGATTAAGATTCGAAAAGAAATCTGAAACGGAAATGCATATCTCCTTGAGCCTCAGACGCGGAGACGTGGTGGAGACCGAAGTATTCCACATGAAGAGAGTGTCGCTGTAGGATCAGTAGGTGACTGCCGAATTTTCGAATTCAAACCCATTGGGATTCAACACCAGTCGATGGCGATCGCCTTGTGCATCCGGGTCTTTGCTCATGTACCCTGAGTCCCCTTGCCACATGGCGACGCGAATACCATCGCTGCGGACATGAACGCGGGTTTCATACACCTTTTCCGGTTGGCTTCTGAACACATCTAATACCTTGTCAGCAGTCGGATAGAGAGATAGATGATACAAGGTGATCCAGGTGGGTGGGGCCAGGTCAATTTCACCGGCGGTGTGTTTGTCCAGTGCATCGCCAGGACTCATCCAGTTATGCTCCAGGATTTCACCCCCATCAATGCTGATAACCTGGTCCCGGTTTAGCTTTGCCGCGAAAAACCAGGTTGCAAATCGCTTTGGGGTGCTGGCCGGAGGGGTCCAATGTGCGAACCAGACAAAATCATCCGGGCTCGTTGAAACACCTGCTTCTTCTTCGGTTTCCCTGGCGGCTGCCTGCCGGGCTGCGGTTAGTGGGTCACGATCATCGGGATAATCATCATCATCGATACGCCCGCCGGGAAATACCCACATACCACCGAAGGCGATTTTTGAATTCTTTTTTAGCATCAACACTTCCAGGCCATCGGTCTGGTCCCGAATCAAAACGACGGTCGCCGCGGGAATTGCTGCGGCCACTTCACCTCCCTCGTTTGTTTTAAGATCGCCATAGATATCGTTGTGGTGTTTCTGTTCGCTTCTTGCTTCTGTCATTAACCGGTACTTCAGTTGATTTTGTTACAGGTGTTTTGTGATTCTACTACACATTACGTTAAATCGGTTGCCAGGACTTGAACCAGAGGCACCTGCTAAAATATGATGAATAGGCTGTAAATACATCCTGAGCAAACAACGAGGGCCTGCCCCGTGCGAACAAGTCTGGTTGACGAGCAGGGCAATCCGCTCTTTACTAATCGTCTTGTAAATGAGGATTCTCCCTACCTGCTGCAACACGCGCATAATCCTGTCGACTGGTACCCATGGGGTGACGAGGCATTTGACGAGGCGCGGAACCTGGACAAACCTGTTTTTTTGTCCATTGGTTATTCTACCTGTCACTGGTGCCATGTGATGGAACATGAGAGTTTTGATAATGTGGAAATTGCAGAATTCCTCAATGAGCATTTTGTTTGCATCAAACTCGACAGGGAACAACGCCCGGATCTCGATGATATTTATATGACGGGTGTGCAGATGATGTCAGGGCAGGGCGGCTGGCCCATGTCTAACTTCCTGACCCATGAAGGGCATCCTTTTTATGCCGGTACCTATTATCCGCCCGCGAGTTTTATGCAACTGCTTCGTCAGCTCAGTGAAGTCTGGCGTGGCAAGCGACAGGAAGTGCTTAAACAGGCGAGTGAGATGTCCTCGGCCATTGGCCAATATACTTCCGCCAGAAGCAAGGCTGCTGATCTGGGTGATGACCTGACAAGCCGTGCGGCAGCTGAACTTAACAGTCGTCTTGATACTACCTCTGGCGGCTTTGGCGGTGCGCCAAAATTTCCCAATGAATCGCAACTGCTCCTCTTAATCGATGATGTCAGGCGTAACGGGTCACTCGATTCCCGCCGGTCCTTAATCCTGACCCTGGACAAGATGTACCAGGGCGGCATCTACGATCAGGTTGCTGGTGGATTTCATCGTTATTCGGTGGATAGTGAATGGCTCGTACCGCATTTTGAAAAGATGTTGTACAACCAGGCGCAACTGCTTTCAGTTTACGCCCAGGCGTACGCGCTGACGGCTGAACCTGCCTATAGACGTATTGCCAATGAGATTGGTGACTATGTCTTAAGAGATATGAGTGCGACTGATGGAGGATTCTTTTCAGCAACCGATGCAGATTCAGAAGGTGAGGAAGGATTGTTCTTTGTCTGGACGATTGAAGAATTACAGGCGTCTCTCGGTGCTGATGAAATGGAAATAGTTCAGGCAGTTTACGGTGTATCCAAGGGAGGTAACTTTGAAGGTCGAAATATTCTTAATCTGCATCAGTCTCTCGAGCTGACGGCGGCCTCACTTGACCTGGATGATGCCCGCCTCCTTGAGAAGTTAAGGCATATTAAAGAACGGCTCTATGAGGTTAGAGAGCAGCGTGTTCACCCATTGCGAGATGAGAAAATCATTACCGGCTGGAATGGCATGATGATCTCGGCGCTGACGATTGCTTCAAATGCTCTGCAGGAACCGCGATTTATGGAGGCTGCCCGGTTCGCCGCGGACAAGATATGGGACTCTCATGTGCACGATGATGTCGATCTATGGCGGGTATCCCTGGCGGGTCATGTGTCTATCCCGGGTAACCTTGAAGACTACGCCGGCCTTGCAGAAGCGATGCTGCGCCTCTACTACCTGGGGTCAGACACTCGCTATCTAACGCGTGGTACCAGCCTGGTTGCAGCCATGAATGACAGGTTTCTCGATGCATCGGAAGGGGGTTATTTTATCAGCGCGGTTGAAACAAACGGCCCCATGATCACGCGTCCGAAGAGCCCCATGGACGGCGCTACCCCCTCGGGGAATTCCGTCGCATTGCGTGCCCTGGTTTTGGCTGGTCAATTAACGGGAGACCTGGAATTTAACCAGCGCGCGAATGAGGCAATTGGTCGATTCAGCGGGCTTATCCATGTCTCACCGTCGGCATTTTCCTACATGGTTACCGCGATAAGCGATCAAATGGCCGGGTCAAGAGAGGCAATACAGTTTGCGGCGGGGGGGAAAGTCAGGATATCGCTGTCCAGGGAGGGCGCCAGAATTACGCTGGCTATTGAGATAGCGGATGGGTGGCATATTAACGCCAATGATGTTTCGACCGATGGATTAATTGCAACCGAGGTGATTTCTGCAGGTGATACTGTCGTGATTGCTTATCCCGTGGGAGTAGAATCCAGAATGCCGTTTAGTCAATCAGCCATTAATCTGTATACAGGTTCAGTCGAGATAATATTGGAGGAACAACAGGCCGAGACTCAGGAAAATCGTCAGGTTCAGCTCAGAATCCAGGCGTGCGATAACTCGCTATGCCTGGCGCCTGAACTATTAACCTTCACTTATACCTATAACAAGAGCTAGGCGTCCAATCTTGCCGTTGCGCTGCCTTTGATGACTTCTGTTCCCGCTTCGTCAGTCGTAGAAATACTGATATCGGCTACCGGTACTCCGTCCTGCTCACGAATCTCGGAGATTGTTGCTGTTGCTGTTAACGTTGCTCCCGGAAAAACCTGGGACGTAAATCGCACACCATATTTTGTCAGACGACCATCGCCAACGTAGTTGGTCAGCATCTTTCCAGTCATGCCCATTGACAGCATGCCATGGGCAAAGACCGATGGATAACCGGCAATCTTAGTGGTGAATATCTCATCACTGTGCAATGGATTGTAATCTCCTGAAGACCCCGCATACTGGACTATCTGGGTCCTGGAGAGATTCTTGCAGACTTCTTCTGAATAGGTGTCGCCGACCTTTATTTCACTTGCTTTTAATGACATTTTGTTCTCCTATGCAGATTTCTTTTCTTCACTGTTTTCTTTACTGGAAGTGGCCGGTCGTTCAGTTCGCACGCCAACACTCGTTGCTGTGACGATCAGCTCGCCATCCTGATTGCGATACTCCGTTACGGATTCGCTAAAAGTGAGCTTGCCGCCACGCCGCCCTTCTTTCTCCCAGGTTTTTCCAGCCTTACTTGTTGCTGTTAGAACGTCCCCTGCTTGAAGTTGTTGGTGGTATTCGTAATGTTGCTCGGCATGTAAACCACCACCGCCGCCACCACCGCCACCACTACCTTCTCGTTGGGTAATGCCCGTTGCTTCTTTCGCTGAGCCAAACCATTCCTGTCCAATTTTTGGTCTTAAGAAATAATCCGGATCAAACTGTGCGCTTGCCTGAACAAAAGTTGGCGGCGCAATGATCGCGCCTGGTTCAGTTCCTTTTGCATACTCGTCGCTGTAATAGATCTCATTGGCGTCTCCAATTGATCGCGCGAACATCATGATATGTCCTGCTTCAATCGGGAATTTGTCAACGGCCATAATTTTCTCCCTGGTTGATTTTAGATGGTGGAACGACCCTACTAATAGAAACTGTGTGGCGTCAAGAAGGAATTTTAGTAAAAAGCAAGGATAGGGCTTGTTCACCAAAGATCGCAAGAGTATGATTTTTCTCCCACTCGACTCATGAACTAGATCGGAGTCGAGCGGTCAATCAAGAATAAAAACTGTAGGGCCGAATATGTCGAGACCTGTTCGAATAGAGTTTCCGGGTGCTTGTTACCATGTCACCAGTAAGGGAACCAAGGGAGGAACAGTCTTCATGGACAAGGATGATAGAGGTGTATTTCTCAACGTAATCGATAACGTTGTTGAGCGATTTGGATGGTTATTGCACAGCTACGTTTTGATGGACGATCACTATCATCTGGTCGTCGAAGTGCCCGGGGCCAATCTCTCCAAAGGGATGCGCCAACTCAATGGTGTCTATACACAGCACTTTAACCGCAGGCATGATGTGGAAGGGCCGATTTTTAAAGGCCGTTTCAGGAGTGTTTTATTCGAGAAAAAGGGGTATCTACTACCGCTTTGCAGGCACGTTGTTCTCAACCCAGCCAGGACCGGTGCCGGAAAAGCCTTCAAATCCTATCGCTGGAGTAGTCATCGGGCGATGTCTGGTGATATCAGGAAACCGGAATTTCTTACGACGGGTTCAGTGCTTGGCCACTTTGGCAAGCGTGAAAAAGACTGCCAGATAAAGTACTGCCAATACGTTTCCGAAGGAATTGACGCTGATTCACCCCTGGATCAACGCAGTCAGCAGGTTTTGTTGGGTAGTTCCCGGTTTCTAAGTCAAATGCAGCCAATCTTAAATGGTGAGAAGATGGCCAAGCGAGGGCCAAAGCAGGCCAGGCGCAGGCGTAGCCTGAATGCCCTGTTTAAGAACATCGAAGCGAGAACAAGGGTGGAACGCAATGAGTTGATCAGGCGAGCCCATGTGGAGTATTCCTACACACTGATGGAAATCGGGGAGCATCTCGGCTTGCACTACACCACGGTCAGCAAGGTCGTCAATTCAAGGTAGACAAGTGTGTTTGTAACCATCGATTAGACGCGGTATTCTTGCCACTCACCGTGAAAATTGCAATAGTGTTGTCAGGAGTTTAGCCGTGCACAGACTGGTAAATACACAAATCGAAGAAGAACAAGAAATTGACCTGACCCCCATGTTGGACGTGGTCTTTATCATGCTGATCTTTTTTATTGTCACGGCCACTTTCGTTAAAGAAGTGGGTATTGATGTAAACAGCCCTGATAAAAACCAGAATGTTAAAGATGCAGATAAGCAGAGTATTGTCGTCCAGATAACCAGCCGTGATCGAATTCGAATTCGAAACAGGGATATTGATTTCCGTTCTGTACGGGCCAACATTGAACGACTTCATGCAGAAAATCCTGATGCACCTGTTGTTGTACAACCACATCCGGAGAGCACGACTGAAATCATGATTCATGTAATGGATGCTGCGCGGCAAGCAGGAATATATAACGTCTCCATTGCGGCCGGCTGAGTTTTTCGCAGCGTTTAGAATATGGAATTAATCCTGATCCGGCACGGCCTGCCGGAAAAAATCATTAATGAAGATGGCGCTCCGGCGAATCCCCCCTTGTCTGAAACCGGGCGCGAGCAGGCGCGAAAGGTTGCCGGCTGGTTGAAAGACCGTGAAATAGATCGGCTCTATTCGAGCCCGATGAAGCGGGCATATCAAACAGCAGAACCGCTGGCAGATATGAAGAATCTGGAGATAGAGGTTCGAGACGGCGTTGCTGAGTACGATCAAAATGCGGGTCACTACATTCCGGTTGAGCAACTCAAGGAACTTGACTACGAACGCTGGCAGAAACTCATGCGTGGAGAAATGGATGACATCGATTTTCCCAGGTTTTGTGAGGAAGTCATTTCAACAATCGAGAGTATCGTTGAGCAGAATCGAGGCAAAAAAGTGGCCATCACCTGCCATGGCGGTGTCATCAATGTCTGGACTGCCCACGTGATCGGATTCGAGCCCAGGATGTTTTTCAATCCCGACTACACCAGCATTAATCGTTTTATGGCGGCGAGCTCTGGTGAAAAATCAGTGATTACATTAAATGAGCATTTTCATTTGTTGTGAAACTGCTTCTGGGTCACCGGGGTAGAGTTTTTATTGTTGAGCTCGGCCCTGATGATATCCCTGGTCCTGAGGGCCAGGTTTTTTGAGGTGATATCCTGGAATGAGTCCGGTGAAATTTCATCAAGAATGGTGATGTCGATGTTTGCCTTGCCGGGAAAAATCCAACCTTTTTCTGGCAGTGCACTGCTCGACCCACTGATCACCATCGGCAGGATCGGGACCTCCCGGCGTTTAGCCAGCACAAACGCGCCTTCCCTGAAGGGTTTCATCTTGTCACCTCCTGATCGCATTCCCTCCGGGAACAGGAAGATTGAGTTGCCTCTTTTTAGATTTTTTTCACAGGATTTGTACATTTTTTTGATGCTCCTGTTCTTTCCTCGTTCCAGAGGTATATATCGATTCAGGCGCATGTTCCAGCCTATCAGCGGAATATTGAACAGGTCCGGGCTCGATACCCACTTGAAGTGAGTGAACAGTGTAAATGCGGCAAGTATGTCCACCAGGGACTGATGATTGGAAACCATGACATAAGTCTTGTCCTTTTCGATTTTCTCTCGGCCATGTACCGTGATGGACCAGAGCGGGAATACCCACAGGTAGAGGCTTGCCCAGAAACAGGTGAATTGGTGCAGCCAACGTAGACGCTTGTCAAAGAATATTGTGACGAACCAGATGATCAGCGCGATCGGAAAGAAAAGTATTGACGTCAGGAATACGAAACAGATGAATACAAATGCAATTGAGGCGTTTATAAAGCTGCGTATCATATGTTGGAATACATATCGTACACGGCTGTAAATTGTAACATAGAGATTGAATTACGAAAGGGTGTAATCAGAAACGGGAAAATCCGGTCTATAAGCTGATGATTCCTGCATAAGCGGTAGTTCAGATGGTAGAATCGCGTTCTTAAGAAAAGTCTGGTTTGGTGTCATGCAAATTCTGAAGTCAAAAATCCCAATAGTATTGCTGGTGATATTTGGCCTTTCCGGATGTGCCAGCCTGGTCTCTTCAATCACCTCCAAACTGGCTGACGACCTGGCATACACAATCTTGAACAGCGATGATGTGGATACCGTCAGGGAGGGCGTACCGGCCTATCTGTTGTTGATTGACAGCTTCCTGCTCAGCAGTCCTGAAGACGAGTCATTATTGCTGGCGGCATCCTCTCTCAATGGATCTTTCAGCATTTTTGCCGTGGATGATCGTGCGAAATTACTCACTTCAAAATCGCTGGATTATGCACTCAGAGCTGCGTGCGTCAGCAAAAAGAAGCTCTGCGGGTTTCGCTCCCTGGGTTACCAGGATTTTCAGGTCGTTGTAGATAGTCTGCAACTGGCAGACGTACCGGTGGTCTACGCTACAGCGGTTGCCTGGGCAGGCTGGATCCAGGCTCATAGTGACGAATACACTGCCATCGCAGAGTTAGCCAAGGTAAAATACCTGATGGAACGCATGGTTGTGCTGGATGAGAGTTGGGAAAATGGCGGCCCTCACCTGTATATGGGCGCCCTGGAAACGATCTTCCCGGCTTTGATGGGCGGGCATCCTGAAAAAGGACGCGATCATTTTGAGAAAGCCATTTATTTTTCGAATGATGAATATCTGATGACCAAGGTAATTTACGCGGATCAATATGCCAGGTTGGTTTTTGATAAAGAACTGCATGATCGCCTGCTTAACGAGGTCGTTGCCGCAGATCCGGTGATCGAGGGAATGACACTCACCAACAAAATTGCGCAAGAGAGAGCCAGGGAATTGTTAGCTGACTCTGATGATTATTTTTAAGCGGGATGCTAATTCAGGATATGAAATATGACTTCTTTTAGGACGATAAGTTTTAAGACGATGAGATTACGGAAAATCTTTGCGGTCCTGGTCACCATGATGGTGTTAGTTCCCGCCAGCCAGGGCAAGCCCATTAAGATTAAGATTGCAACCATCTCGCCTGATGGACTTTCCTGGATGAAGCAGTTACGGGTTGCTGTTAAAGAAATTGAAACGAAAACTGAAGGCAGGGTGAAATTTAAAATCTTTCCGGGTGGCGTTATGGGCGATGACTATGTCGTGCTGCGAAAAATGAAGATTGACCAGCTACAAGGCGGTGGATTCGCAGCAGGCTCGCTGACCCGCTTTTACCCGGACTTGCAGGTTTACAATCTGCCGCTGCAATTTCAGTCTTTTGCAGAAGTTGATTATGTTCGCAAGCGGATGGACCAACGAATAAATAAAGGCCTGGAAGCCGGCGGCCTAACGAGTTTTGGTCTGACGGAAACGGGGTTTGCCTATTTACTCTCGAAGGAACCGGTGACAACGGTTGTG
>SMVA01364944.1_pt1 | contig 12638 bp, 11 predicted proteins | sample 2456451 | NCBI WGS metagenome assembly SMVA01 (sample SAMN11095933, study PRJNA526329) | marine sediment metagenome | biome: Marine sediment; feature: Surficial sediment; material: Deep marine sediment; isolation source: Hadal surficial sediment | place: Pacific Ocean | collected 2014-05 | depth...
AATCCATTATTACTATCGTAATTTATAACAAATACAATGGGTTATTATCATTTAAAGACGGTCTCCTCCTCCGCCAAACCTTCCCTACCTCTAGGTTCAATTTATAAGAGACACTTTTCTACTCATAATTATAACGTTCGACCCAGTCAGTAATATGTTTTATTTATCTCTATTGTGCAGGATCTATTGAGAAGGACATTTAATTGCCACATTTTATCCGAGCATCGCCTTTATTTGGCTAGGGCATTGTTTGATTTAATTGTTTTAATGAAAACTCAATCAACTGCAAATTGATTGAGATTCCTCCTAGAGCTCAACCCCGCCTGAAGGCCCTCATTGAGGGCCTTTTTTTTGCGTGTGGAGAAGGGTTGTTCTGGGGCGATTTAATTCAGATTAGCGCGAGAGTTTCCGCTTGTAGTTGCAACTCCCCGATCAGACAGGCTCAGTAAGTCCATAAGAATATAGCCGCTCTCAAGAAGCAACGGGTCAGTTTCTTCGATTTCTTCTTCTGTCTCTGTAGCGGCAACCCCGGGGCTGTTTTCAGCTTCGATTGCAGCGTCTGCAATAAGGTCGGGTTCTTCGTCTTCGTCTTCGGCATCGGCTTCAACCCATTCGCGTAACGGTAGCCCTTTTAGAAAGCGACGCATATTCTCGGCCTCAAATTCTTCTCGTCGATTAGCCTCTCGTTCGGCTTTGACAACTTCTTCATTCAAAGAGAGCTCAGTGCGTTCTCGATACCTTTCGGATCGTATTATCTGCCCCTCAAGATAAATGAAATCCGGCGAATTAGCAGCACGCTCATTGTGCAACTCCTGCAGTTGAGGCAAGTACTGCTGAATCGGGTAATAGGCAGAGTATTCAACCGGTCGAACTGTATCCCAAGGCAAGGCGCTATCGTAACTGCTTTCTCCCAGGTCATCATAAGTCTGTAACACATCAGGGAAAGCAATATCAGGCATTACGCCGCGGTGCTGTGTGCTTTCACCGGAGACACGGTAAAACTTAGAGCGGGTAAGTTTAACCTGACCGTAGTTCATTGGGATTATTTCCTGCACGGTTCCTTTGCCAAAAGTCTGGCCACCCAATACGACGCCCCGTTGGTAGTCTTGAATAGCTCCGGCAAAAATTTCGGATGCAGAAGCACTGGTACGATTGACCAGGACAGCAAGTGGGCCGTCATAAACAATTTCGGGATCGTTATCTCCGAACGCGCGGGTAAAGCCGCTGCGAATGCCAGAGTAGCGTATTTGTACTGTTGGTCCGGATTCAATAAAAAGCCCGACAAGTTGATTAACTTCACTGAGGGAACCGCCACCATTGTTGCGCAAGTCTACGACAATGCCGTCCACACCTTCCTGCTTCAATTCCTCCAGCAGGTTCTTTACGTCGGTGGTTGAACTTTTAAAGTCGTCTTCGCCACGGGCTGCGGCTTCAAAATCAAAATAGAATGTGGGGAGATCAATTATTCCAATCTTATAATCCTGTTGGTTATAGCTAAGTTCAATTACTTCCTTTTTCGCGGATTGATCCTCAAGTCTTACCGTATCACGGACAATTAGCACAATTCGGGCATTCACTTCGCTGACAGCTTCAGCCGGTATGACGTTAAGGCGGACCACAGTGCCTTTCTCGCCACGGATTTGAGCGACCACATCATCAAGGCGCATGCCCACAACATCCTGTATTTCTCCGTCTGGACCTTGGCCAATCCCGATTATTTTCTCTCCGGCTTTTAAATCTTCACCCCGTTCAGCTGGCCCGCCTTTAATCAGCTCAACGATTTTGGTGTATTCGTCCTCGGTAGTCAGTTGGGCACCGATGCCCTCCAATGACAGGGATAGACCCATATTGAAATTTTCGGAATCCCTTGGCGAAAAATAGGCAGTATGTGGATCAACGGTCCTGGCAACAGTAGAGAGGTATGCCTGGAATACATCTCTTTCGTTGGTCTTCAGTACCCGGCTTAACTGATTGCGGTACCTTTTACTCAATTTCTCTCGGATCTCATCGTTGTCATCACCCGCAAGCTTCAGGCTTAACACACTATTTTTCATACGCAGGCGCCATAAGTCATCAAGTTCCGCGCGCGAGCTCATATAAGGTGCATCTTTACGGTCTATTTCAAGGTATTCATCTAAGGTGAAATCCATTGAGGGAATTTCGTTTTCTACCTGGTTGATGGCATAAATCAATCGTTCAAATAGTCTTTGCAGATAGATATTGTAGATCTCAAAACCAGGCTCAACACTGCCAAATTTCAGGCTGTCGTCCAGGGTGTACCGGTACATACTCAGTCGGTCAATGTCTTCCTGCAGGAAGTACAGTTTCGAACCATCCAAGGCATCGAAGTAATTTTCCAGTACCAGGGCTGAAAAATCATCGTCTATTTCAACCCGCGAATAATGTTTCTCTTCCAGCTCGGCAATCAAATCAGCCGCAGTCTGCCCATACACTTCCCGACTCTCCAGTGGTGTATACAGCGCATCAAGTTCCAGAACTTGCCCTGGCTCCAATTGCACTGTGACCTGAGCAGCAGCTATGGAGCCAGCCAACAGGAAAAGGGCAAATAAGCCAGTTTTTCTGAGGAATCTGGAGTTAGCGCAAAGGCTGTCCTTAGTCAAATCAACCATAATTATATCCAAGCGGGTTAGTTAAACAGGAAGCCTATTGCATGGCTTCCCCGGTCTTATTGAAGGGTAATTATCCCATGGATTTACAAGTGTCGGTGTATCTTAATCGCTCAATACAAGAGACTAAGCGAAAACGCCAGCGCTGAGAAGGCATGATGTGTGTTTTCTTGATCTGAAACGTGAATCTCAGGGCGCATTCACGTCTTAATTAGTTTGTTTCTAGCTGAGGCATGACGTTCTGTCCGTTCAACATCGACATAACGGTCTGTGATGGCACTAGAGCCGTGTCCAGCATCATCTCGGACATGTTCTCTAGGACGATGCTTTACGTCCTCAGAAATCCCCGTATGCCGAAGCCAATGCACAGTTGCCGCTGACAAACGTTCTGCATCTTCGATAAAGCCTTCCTGCCGCATTTTTTCTTCCGCAAAATCGAAACATTTCTGCACTATGCCACGAATTTGCCGAGTGCTGGTTAGGCCGCCAGAACCCCTGGTCTTATGTATCAAGGGCGATGCTTCTCCAGGTGATGGAAGAGAGGTTAACCCCCTTGATATCCGATAGCGCTTCAAAGCATCCAGCATGGCGTTACTGACTGATATCTCCCTTTCCTTATTTCCTTTGCCCACGGTAAGAAACCACCAATTACCTTCCTGGTCTACCTGGAAATGGCCCATCTGCGGGCTCCAGCGGCTGGTTTCAACCAATTCCGAGATTCGCAGGTACATGGCGTACAGGACGTTCATGATGAAAAGTGTACGTTCATGAATAGCTGGAGAATCTTTCGCCATTTGTTCCGCTGTATCAAGGATGTAGCTCCATTGCAGCGGGGATAACCGTCTGATCTTGCTTTGCGCCTGGCGTTTACGCATAAACTTGCTTTTCTGCCGAATCTGAGCGACAGGGTTTGCTGATAAATAACTCTCTTGAATCAAGAAGTTAAAGAAGCTACTTAAGACACTGAATAAAGACTGAAGTGCGTTTTGGGATAATACGTACTCTTTCGTTGTGGTGACATACGGGCGCCATTCAGGATTGGCCTGTCTGTGTCCCTCTTTGGTGACATACCGCGAGACATTCTTGGTCCCGATCCAGGTATTAGGGGGTTGGCGGGTAAACTCCACATAGCGCTCTATATCATCTCGGGAAACCTGGTTCATGTCCTTTTTCGCAATTAACCAGCACCACTGCAGGAAATGTTCAATCTCACGACGGTAAGTGGAGAATGTATCTGGACTACCACGGTAACTATAGATGAATTCACTAGCGCAGCGATAATCCTCCAATGCGGCTTCAGGAGGGGAGCCTTCCAATAAGTGATTGATACTGGACACCGGCTGCTTAAAGGGATTAGGCATCTCTTCAAAGGTGTCAAAAAAGGCTTTGGGTGATTTAACAGAGGACATTAATAAAATTCGCTAAGTCATTAAATTGGTTATCGATGATTAGAATGCGTTAGCAAAGTCTAAGCGAACATAACACCGGCTGAGGCTTTTTCTAACGCTTTACATTTTTCGGTGTAACCCTATAATCTATCGTTATATACTCAACTACATAACGATAGGATTCTAACACTGAACAATCTTTGCAAGTCGGTTATAGCTACCAGGTGGCAGAAATACCGCTTATCGCTAGTTTTGCCGCTGATAGCTGTGATAACGGTCTGTGGAAAAATCCAGGCCGATACACTTACTGTAGCGGTCGCTGCCAATTTTGCTGAAACCCTGGAATCCATTGTTGCAGGTTTCGAACAGGCTCATCCCCATTCTGTGGTCCTGGTGCGCGGCTCTAGTGGAAGACATTACGCACAAATAGTTAACGGAGCCCCCTTTGACCTGTTCTTTTCTGCTGACAGTGTAAGGGTACAGCAACTGGTGGTCGATCAGTTGGTGTCACCGGGCCAGACAATGACCTACGCCATCGGCCAGCTTGTATTGTGGTCACCAGCGTCAGAGCCTGGAACGGATATAGCTTCACAGCTGCAAGGCGCCCGGTTTAAGCGACTGTCCATGGCCAATCCCAGGTTGGCACCCTATGGACAGGCAGCGCTTGAAGTACTGCAGGGTCTTGACTTAACCGGTGTGATAAAAACCCAGCAAATCGTCAGAGGGGTGAATGTTGCCCAGGCTTATCAGTTCATTGCCACAGGCAATGCAGAACTGGGTTTCGTGGCATTGTCGCAAGTTGTTCAAGAACCCTTAAGTCAGTATTGGAGAGTGCCACAAGAACTGTACACGCCAATAAAACAAGAATTGGCTGTACTGAAAGATTCTATTGCCAGTAAAGCATTTCTGGACTATCTGGCTAGCTCGGAAGCAAGGGCCTTAATTCTGTCGCAGGGCTATGAGTTACCGGGAAATGATTAATATAGAGTATTAATAAAGTGTTTCAACCATCTGATTTAATTGCGTTAGTTATTACATTAAAACTGGCCAGCTATACCACGATAATCCTGCTGTTAGGCGGATCACCTTTAGCCTGGTGGCTGTCCCAAACCCGTTCAAAGGCGAAACCGGTTATTGAAGCTTTGATTGCCTTACCCCTAGTTCTACCTCCTACCGTATTAGGGTTTTACTTGTTGATCACGTTATCTCCCAATGGGCTGATTGGGCGAACCTTAGAGCAACTCGGCCTACCTGCGCTTGCGTTCTCATTTTCAGGCCTGGTATTGGGTTCAGTAATCTATTCACTACCGTTTGTGGTTCAACCACTGCAGAATGCATTCCACTCACTGGGTAATAAGCCTCTGGAAACGGCAGCCACTCTTGGAGCAGGACCAATTGATAGGTTTTTCCGAGTCGTTCTTCCCATGTCCAAAATGGGATATCTAACTGCTACGGTACTGGGATTTGCTCACACCCTGGGTGAGTTTGGCGTGGTATTGATGATAGGAGGAAATATCCCGGGACAAACCCAGGTATTGTCTATCGCCATCTATGATCACGTGGAAGCTTTAGATTACGGCCAGGCTCACGTATTGGCTGCAAGCCTGCTGGGCTTGTCATTTTTAGTCTTGCTGGTGGTCTACGCGTCTAACCGGCGGGCTAACCTGGTTACTTTGCAATGATTGATGTCGCCGTAAAGCTAGTCCGGGGTAGCTTCGTTCTTGAGGCAACCTTCGCTATTCAGAAGTCTGGTGTTACTGCCGTATACGGTCCTTCAGGTTGCGGCAAGACCTCTTTGTTACGGACTATTGCCGGCCTTGAGCCGAATGCCCAAGGTCGCATTACCGTTAATGGCACAACCTGGCTGTCACCGGGATTTAACTTGCCTACCCATAAACGCCGGTTAGGCTATGTTTTTCAAGAGCCCAGTTTATTTCCCCACCTGTCAGTCAAAGACAACCTCCTATTCGGAGCACGCCGAAGCGAAGACAAGATGCCTGATCTGGGCCAGACAGTTGAGTTGATGGGGCTGGGTGGTATGTTATTACGTAAAGGCGTTGAGTTATCCGGTGGCGAGCAACAGCGGGTTGCCCTGGCCCGAGCCTTATTCAGCACACCGACACTGCTTCTATTGGATGAGCCCCTGTCGGCACTTGATATTGAAAGTAAGACCCAGCTAATTCCGTATCTTGAAAACACCTTGCAGGCGCTCAATATACCCGCCTTGTATGTAACCCACTCACCCGATGAAGTGGCCAGATTGGCAGATAACTTACTGTTAATGGATAAAGGCAAGGTAAGTGGTTACGGTCCTCTGCAAGACATGCTTGGACAAGTGGATTCACCATTGGGTGTTACCGAAGATGCTTTTACTGTGCTACGGGGCAAAGTCATCCACCCGAAACTGGCCGGATTGACTACAATAATAAGCGCGGCTGGCAATTCGATCCATATCCCCCACAATGCTCAGTCAGCAGGTAGCGAAGTAAGAATAAAAATCCAGGCCAAAGACGTCAGCGTTTGTCTTGATCATCCGGAAAAAACCAGCATTTTGAATATCTTACCGGCAATAGTAGAGAGCGTTTCCGAAGTTACAATAACCGGTAACAGAACAATTAAACTGGACCTGTCTGGGGAAAAACTGCTGGCTAAAATTTCTGATTACTCCTGCCAGCAACTTCAACTACAACCAGGCCAGCCGTTGTTTGCTCAAATAAAGTCGGCCGCACTGGTCTATCGATAAGCGGTTCTATACCTTCATCAAGATAACGCTGGAAGCCTTGAAGAAAGCGCAAATAGGGCTGGATTCTTCTAAACCAAGCAAGTCTGCACTGTGGTTTGTCACTATAGCGTTGAGGGTTTTTTCATCGCCAAGGTCTACTGTAATGTCAGCGTTCACCTTGCCCCGTGTAAGCCTTACGATACTACCGCAGAGCTTGTTTCGCGCACTGACTGAAATATCTGGATTATTGGTTAACAGCACCGATGAGGCTTTGATCAGAGCAATAACTTGAGAACCAACGCTCAAATTCAGATCCAGCCGGCTCTGTTCGGTAATTATAGCCACCAGCGAAACCTGATCGCTGATTCTGAGATTTACCTCGGCATTAACCGCTCCCGGTTCGATCGCTGTAATTGTACCTATGAACTGGTTGCGCGCACTGGTGAGCAATTGACTACTTCTGACGAAGTTTGCCAGGTCATCAATGTTGTGTAACTTTTCACCTAGTTTCTCTATAAATTCTTTATGTTCTTGTTTTAATTTGGAAAACCCTTCCAATATCAGCTGGCCGTGTGCGGTCAACTGACTACCACCACCGTGACTACCCCCCGCCGATCGAGTGACCAATGGCGATGCCGAAAGATTGTTAAGGCGGTCCAGTCGCTCCCATGCTGTTTTATAACTGATTGACAGTTCTTTGGCAGCGGCGCTAATGGACCCGGTTTTATCAATTGCCTGTAGCAACTTGGCCTGATCAAGGGCCAGCGCCTGGTTGTCTTTGCCGGACAGCCAAATTTCACCTTGTAACTTAGAGGTCAATGTACAATATTCCTGCCTGAACAATCGGCGCTGTCATTCTACGGCTGTAGATTGTTGTAGTCGCTCAATTAGTTTATTTGCGGCTGTTGAGCGGGTAATTTTCCCCTTATACTCAGGCTTAGTTTAATGATTGTCCAATCGCTTCGGACAACTAAGCTCTTGCGATCTGGTATTTTTTGTTAAAACGCATCAACCTAACGTTTAAATTATTGAGATCTATGAGAAATGAAATATTTTAAAATAGCAGTTATCGGCATTTGTTTGACCTTGATGGCCACCCGGGCTTGGACCCAGGACTGGGAAATTCCGCGTACCGCAAGTGGTAAACCCGATCTGCAGGGTGTATGGACCAACAAGACCATGACCCCTTTGACGAGAAACCGTGAATACGGCGAAATCAGAGCGCTTAGTCAGGAGCAGGTGGCAAGCCTTGAAAGTGCTCGTCAAGAGTTCCTTAACGCCGAATTTGCCGACAGCGACCCCGATCGTGAAGCTGGTGCGGGCGCACAGGCCGGGGATGACGGAAACACGGAAGATGGCTATAACGAATTCTGGAAGGATGAAGGAAGCTTGTTGCAGGTAATAAACGGTGAGTACCGTTCATCCATTGTGGTTGATCCTGCGAACGGACAGATTCCCTATAAAGGTGATCCTCGCGCTTTTTTTCGCCGTGACCCGGATGGCCCGAATCGATCTGACGGGCCAGAAGGGCGACCGTTGGCTGAACGTTGTCTTTTGGCCTTTGGATCTCATTCCGGGCCGCCCATGTTGCCGGTCATGTACAACAACAATTACCAGTTTGTGCAGACCGATGGCTACATAATGATACTGGCTGAAATGGCACATGACGCAAGGATTATCAGGATCAGTGATAGCGAACACAGGCCTGACATGAAGAAATGGATGGGCGATTCTGTCGGATATTGGGATGGGGATACCCTGGTAGTTGAAACCCTGGGCTTCCACCCACAACAAAGTTTTAGAGGTGCATCGCAGAACTTGAAAGTTACTGAGAAGTTTTCTCGTATTTCCGACACCGAGGTGCTTTACAGCTTTACCCTCGAGGATGACACCGTGTTTTCACAGCCCTGGACAGGTGAGTTGATGTTCAATGCCAGGGGCAATGAAGAACGAATGTACGAATATGCCTGTCATGAAGGTAATTATGCCCTGGCGGGTATCCTGGCAGGCGCCAGACGGCTTGAGTTCCTACAAGAGGTCGAGGGGCAGTAGTAGCTCCGCATAAGCCCCAGAATAGGGGTCAGAACTGATCACGGTGAAACGGAGGCCTTATGCCTCCGTCCTTTTAATTAAACTGTCTGTGGCTGAGTTAAAATATGGTTACATTCACTGACGACGAATCTTTAACCAAATTTAAGCATAACTACCGGTCTACTACTTCATACATCCAGGTGTGACCCTCGGTGACCTGGCTTGTGCTAGCACCAAGATTATCACCATACTTACGACTGAATTCGTTAAGCACTGGAAGTATATTTGGTCCCTCCATTACCCGTTGCAAGCGTTGTTCATACAGCAGCCCATCAATGCGCAAAATAATCCTGTCATCATCTTCGAGGTAATGAGGCCATTGTTTCCAGATTGAACCGTAGCCGGTGGTCATATATCCACTAACGAGAAACAAGCGTCTGTCGTTTACACCTAACCAGACGGTTCTTGACGTAGCTGGATTCATGGTTTGAAACTCAATTTGGGCGCGGTCAATTAAAAAGCTCCAGTCATCGGGGGCAGGGGTAGGTACTCCGCTGGTAAAAGGGCCGCCCGAAATAATCTCAAGTGGGCCATCGTGAAAGCGCATACTGAATAAAAAAATGCCGACGAAAACAACAATACTGACAATTGAAATGCCTGCCCACTTCAATAGTTTTTTCATGCTTTTTATTCCTGAGTGAGGACTGAAGATAAGCCTAAGGGATAAGAATCCATTCTTGTCTTCTGTTTTTACAAAATCTCCTGCAAGCTTATCAGCTATTAAACCTGCGACACACCCTAGGGGTATAACTACCTGGTTTATTGCGCAAAACGAGGTATAGCGGATCAGTAAATTGTCACTGGCATGTGGGCTCCTGCTAAATGCAGGGGAATTCCCCCTTAATTAATAGGGGAATGGGCCGAAATAACTAGTAACTATAAATTGAAAAGGTAGTTATTGCTGGAGATTGTAAAGCATGTCAGACCTCGTTGAATTGACTAGGGAGATGTTGATCGCGGAATCGGTAGGCTTGATTTCAACCGATCAACTTACGAATTGGGCAGATAGCAAGCGATTAGGGAGCAAAAATCCACCGCATTTCCTTGCCGCGATTTCCCGCGGCGAAAGTGCCTGCCAATACGAAGAGCGCCTGGACCTAACAAAAAATCCGATTGCAGAAATTGATTGTTATCAGACCATTAAACGAGCATCAGCGCTCTATGAAAAGGGCAGAGTGGATCTCAAGACACTTTCGATTACCTGCGAGGGTCTGGGGCGCTGTTTCGAGTATGGTGAGCTAGCAGGCTCATTGCTTTGGTTATCCAGTGAAATTGATTTGTGCCTGTGCGGAATCAGCAAATTGAATCGATCAGTAGCTGGAATTCAGCAAGAACTATATAAATGTATAGACCATACAGTCTTGCCGAATGACCAAGAAGACCTGGCGGAGGTTGTCACGGCAGGGTAAAGGGAAAACATCTCTCCAATTCAGTTCATTTACTCAACCAATCACACTGAGTTGTAGATGAGCTTATTTTTTCAGCTACGCCGATCGATAAACTGGTTGTAAACCAATCACTGAATATTGCGTTGTCTTTTTTGAAGCCAGTGGATGTTTAATACTCTGCGCATCGCTTATCGAAGGAGTTGATAACTTATTAATGAGTATTCAGGAGATTAACCGTGACAGATGAACAAAAGGATTCCATAGACTCGCTTTTGAACCAGGTTCAGCCTACCCGTAGACAGTTTTTAAAACGTAGTCTGCTTGCCGGCGGAGTAATAGCACTGACAGCACCCAGTTCGACCATCCTTGCTCAAACCACACCCGCCCCAGGTATTGGTGTTCAGGATCAAGGCCAAGGTAAGGGCAAAGGTAAAGGCCAAGGAAAGGGCAAAGGCAAAGGCCAAGGCAAAGGAAGTGGCAAGGGCAAAGGAAAAGGATCAACCTAACCCCATTTCCCACTGATATTCTTTTGGTCATTTTGGCGAGTGCGTCACTGCTCCTCAAAAGGCCAGCACCCTATGACTGAACAAACACTCGTGCCAAGCCCTTATAACGCCGTCTCTTCCTCGGCAGACGAGTATCTTGTCTACAATCTCGAATCACGGAAATTACATCGCCTTAACTCCACCGCTGCGCTGATTATGGAGTTGTGTGCCGGTGGCAAGACATCAGAAGACGTAGGGAAAATTCTTGCGCCGGTGCCTGGTGAAATTTCCCATGCATGTCGGATGTGGGTAAATTACGCTTTGGATGAAGGGTTGTTAATCCCGCTAGCAGCAACTGTATCAAATAGACTGAATTGCAATCCGCAAGATTTTACATCCATGGCAAGTGATTTGAGAGACGACGGAGAAATCCTGGCGGCGTTCGTTTGTCAACAATACGCCACTGAACTACTAAAGGACAATGCTGACAGTTGGCTGGCTCTTGGGGAGCTCGCACACATCGCTGCTCGTCGCGAAACCGCAAAAGAAGCTTACCAGGAATACTTGAAGTTGTGTCCAGGTAATGCGGAAGCTAGACACATTCTGCAAGCACTCCTTGACAAGCCTCCTCCATCAAGAGCACCTGATGAATGTATTCAACAGTTGTATGCTAGATTCGCAACCTTTTACGATCAGAACATGTGCGGCGAGTTGGATTACTCCGCACCTTCTCAACTTAAGGAAATGATTGAAGAGCATATAGAAATTGTTAGGCCATTCAATATTCTCGAATTAGGTTGCGGTACCGGGCTGGCAGGAAAAATTCTAAAACCATTGGCAAAAAACTTAGTCGGAATTGATTTATCGAAGGAAATGATAGAACAAAGCAAGGCTACCGATTTATATAATGATCTTCATGTGGCAGAGATTACTTCGTACCTCGCCAAAGACTCTTCAAACTATGACCTGATTGCAGCTTGTGACACTTTCATATATTTCGGCGATCTCCATCAAGTTATCGCGCCGTCGGCTGAACGATTACGGCCTGGCGGACAGATCATTTTTACGGTAGAGAAAGGCGAGGACTTGCCGTTCAAGCTGACCGATTCGGGTCGCTATGCTCACACTGAGGAGCACGTTCGATCTGTGGCAAAAAAAGCGGGTCTTGAAGTTGTTGCCATGAAAGAGGGTTTTTTGAGGCAGGAATACGGTGAGCCGGTTACCGGTTTGATAGTGCTCCTGGGCAAACCTTCTCAAGCGTAACTTCCGTAAAATTTCACGGTGTCTATGAGTGAAACAATCTAATGTGATTATGATTGCCAGCAACCAATCGTTTTTTGCCGGATTCATTAGATTGCGGGATTAACCAGTCTATTTTTTTTGCTTCCAATTGTTTTACTTATAATTGTAGGTATATTTTCAATAATGCTTAGTTGGCTCAATTTGGAAATAATGGATTAGGGCATCAGGCTAGGTAAATAAGCTTTAAGTAACTACTGGTCAGACAACGGGAAACGAACCAATGGCGACGAATGATAGAAGCGATGGCTCAGATACTCACAATAGCAGCAAAATAAAACGGCGGGATTTTCTTACTGCAGCCGCCTTGCCGATTGTTGCAACGGCGACCCCTAAAAGTCTGGTTGCTCAAGATCGTGCTACCTCGTCACCGCAAGATAATATACGACTAGGCATAATAGGGGCCGGCGCTAATGTGCGAGCTATTCAAATTCCAGGATTTCAGCAGATTGCCGGGTGCGAAATTGTGGCCGTGGCCAATCGAAGCTTGCAATCCAGTCAGCGTGTGGCCAGTGAATTCAATATTCCCCGCGCCTACGGAGATTGGCAGGAGTTAGTGGCTGATGAGGATGTGGATGCTATTCTTATAGGTACCTGGCCGTATATGCATCACACTTTAACCCTGGCGGCCTTAAGTA
>SMVA01136001.1_pt1 | contig 12637 bp, 14 predicted proteins | sample 2456451 | NCBI WGS metagenome assembly SMVA01 (sample SAMN11095933, study PRJNA526329) | marine sediment metagenome | biome: Marine sediment; feature: Surficial sediment; material: Deep marine sediment; isolation source: Hadal surficial sediment | place: Pacific Ocean | collected 2014-05 | depth...
GACTTTCAGCGGTTGCACATCGCCGTTCTTGCGACGAATAACAGTGCCTTCGAAATCCACTGTCTTAACGGCGACAGACATCTTGTGCAGCCACTCTTCAGGGCTTAAATTGTCACGGGCAACAACCAGTGACGCCATCATCATCGCAGCGAATGCGCCGATTATTGCCAATCTCAGTCTGTAATTCCCCGCCATCTGACTTAGTCCGTTTGTTCTGAATCGCCGTCCAAATCGTCTTCGTCGATCTCGCTATCACCTTCCGACGAATCTTCGAACCCGGAATCAGGCTCGACTCTTACCAATTCTGCTTCATTTATCTCCAGTGCGACGAATTCTGACAGGATTGCGTTACCGCCAGCGCCTCCAGATGTATTTTCGTGCAAGCGGAACATTTCGTCCAGCATGTCATCCGCCGCCAGCTGAGTATAAGCGCCGTTGTCGGCAACCGTATCGATGGTCGCTGAAGGAACTTCACTTTGCTGGAGGCCAACGATGGCGAGAACGGCCACAGTCGCTGCGACGGCAAATCCCGCGATCGGCTTGACGTAACGATTGGTCTTGGGCGTTGACGCTGTTTCGTCGATATGCGGTTCAACACCCAGTTCCTCAGCGACTCGCTGACGCAACAATGCCATATTGGGCAATTCGGCCTCATGGCGAACTTTTCGGCCAATCTCCAAATACCGTGCGACCACGCGCCGAAGTTCAGCATCCTGGCTTAGCCGCCGCAATAGCAACTCGGATTCATTTTCAGGCAACTCGTCGTCAATAAATGCCGAGATTTGCATTTTTATCGTGTCATTCATGTTTCACCATCAAAGTGTTCCTGGCCATCAGGCCGAATTCAAACGTCAATCAATCATATTGCCGATCTTCTTGCTGATCGCGTCTCGTGCTCTAAAAATCCTGGAGCGTACTGTGCCAACCGGACACTCCATTGTTTCTGCAATTTCCTCGTAACTCATGCCATCGATCTCGCGCAGTACAATCGCGGTGCGCAAGTCCTCCGGAAGCGATGCAAACGCTCGCTCCACGGTTGCTTGCAGCTCATGACCAATATTCACAGCCTCCGGTGTATCTATATCCTTTAGCTTGGCGTGCAACTCGTACTGCTCTGGATCCTGCAGATCCAGTTCGACATCCATCGGTCGCCTGCGTTGTGCTGCCAGGTAATTCTTCGCGGTATTCACCGCTATCCGGTACATCCAGGTGTAAAACGCTGCATCTCCACGGAACCTCGGCAATGCCCGGTAAGCCTTGAGAAAAGCGTCCTGGGTAATGTCCAATGCCTGGTCCGGGTCTCGCACATATCGCATCACCAGATTCACGATCTTGTGCTGATACTTTAATACCAGCAGATCGAATGCACCTTTGTCGCCCTTCTGGACCCTCCGGACCAGTTGGGCATCCGATGATTCACCTGCCATGCAAGCTGGCCCCTCTTGCTGCAAGGAACGACCAACACCCACCGAGATAGACCGGCGTAAATCCTGAAAGTTCTCTATATACCGTTGGATTCATGGGTGTTGTTATTCAATTTTGTGATATGCATCCGCATCGATGTCCGATGAGCCTTGATCGCCCTTGCCAGGACCAATCACGCAATACCACGTTCCCCGCTAACATATTGATTTTCGTAGAAGTCCTTGCATGATATCAGCTTCGTTCGGCACCACCAACGATTTGGGAGGATTGTTTCCATATAAGCTGAAATCGATGCCACTGACGGTCTTCGACCGCATTCCCGCTCACTAATTCGGCGTATATGCGCCCGTCTTCGAAGCATAATCTGAGCCACGCGAAGCGTCTTGTAACGATACTGCCGCGCAGCAAAGATACTGGCAGCCGTTGACCTGCAATATCGGTTACCCAGACCTCTCCCAACTGGTTGATGCCAATCCGACTTACTCCTGCCCAGGCCCGGGCCAAAACGCCTGTCTCGATGCTGCACCAGCTGAGCCAGATCACAGCTAAAGTAAGCCGCAACAACACGCTGGTTGGCATGTGCATGATCAGGGAAAACCCCGCAATCGCAGCGATTGCGCCGGACAAGATCACCAGGCGTCTTAAGCGTTTGTCAGGGCGCAACTCGGCCGAGAATTCGGTCGATGACATTTGCAGTCAGGATATCGGCGTGATGGTCATCGCGCAAAAGATAGCCTGCGAGGTCCGGGTCGGACAGCGTCAAAAGTTGCTGAAATGCAGATTTATCTGCTTTGCTGGAATCTGTGTATGTGTTTTCCAGATAGCGTTCAAGCAGGATATCCAGCTCGCGCATGCCTCTTCGGCATTGCCAGTGCAATTTTGAGTAATCGCTCATGCGATGAGTTTATATTCTGGGGACAGCTTAAATAAACTGTCCCCGGAATTATTTAAGCTGTCCCTGGAATATAAACTCCTAATACCGCCTCTCGGCCAGCATTTTTTTGGTTTCAGCAATCGCACGCGCCGGATTCAGTCCTTTCGGGCAAGACTGCGTGCAATTCATTATCGTGTGGCACCGATAGAGCCGGAACGGATCTTCCAGGTCATCCAGGCGTTCGCCGGTCGCCTCGTCGCGGCTGTCCACCAGCCATCGATACGACGCGAGCAACGCAGCAGGTCCAAGAAAGCGATCGCTGTTCCACCAATAGCTTGGACAACTGGTCGAACAACATGCGCACAAAATGCAAGCGGCAGGTTCGTCGATTTTCTCCTGATCTTCCTTGCTTTGCAGACGTTCCCTGTCGGGCGGTGCAGGCGTGCGCGTTTGCAACCAGGGTTTGATCGACGCGTATTGTGCATAGAAATTGGTGAGGTCCGGAACCAGGTCTTTTACGACCGGCATATGTGGCAAGGGGTAAATTTTGACCTTGCCTTTTATACTGTCATTGGTGACGGTGCAGGCGAGCGTATTGCTGCCGTCAATATTCATCGCGCAGGATCCACAGATGCCCTCGCGACAGGACCGTCTGAATGTCAGTGTCGAATCGATGTCGCTTTTGATCTTGATCAAGACATCGAGAACCATCGGGCCGCAAGTGTCCATGTCCACTTCATAGGTATCAACCCGTGGATTTTCGCCGCTGTCCGGATCGTAACGATAGATTGCAAAGCGACGCGTATTGGTCGCGCCATCCGCCGCGGCAAAATGTTTGCCTTTCTTGATACGCGAATTTGGCGGAAGCCTGAAATCAGCCACTAATTACTCCAGATAGCATTAATAGACACGCGTTTTGGGTGGAACCACTTCCACCTCGTCCGTCAGGGTGTGCATGTGCACGGGTCGGTGGTCCAGCGAAACCTCGCCCGCTGCATTGACCCACGACAAAGTGTGTTTCATCCAGTTTTCGTCGTCACGATCAGGATAATCTTCGCGCGCATGTGCGCCCCGACTTTCCAGTCGGTTGGCAGCAGACTGGATTGTGGCGGTCGCGTTCAGCAGCAGATTTTCGAGTTCCATTGTTTCGACGAGATCCGTATTCCATATCATTGATCGATCTGATGTGCCGACGTCCGAAAATGAATCAAACGTCTTGCTGAGTAACTCGACGCCTTTATCCAGTGTCTCACCTGTGCGGAACACGGCCGCGTGATTCTGCATAAGCTTTTGCATTTCCAGCCGAATTTCCGCCGTTGGTCGCGAGCCGTCTGCCGTGCGCAATTTCTCGATACGATCAACACTGTTTTTGCCGGCATCATCCGGCAACGATTGATGCCGGGCACCGGGTTTCATTGTTGCGGCACAATGCGCCGCCGCCGAACGACCGAATACGACCAGATCGAGCAGGGAATTCGATCCGAGACGATTGGCGCCGTGAACCGAGACGCAGGCCGCCTCCCCTACCGCCATCAGACCGGGAACCACCGACTCAGGGTCACCGTCTTTCAGCGTGACTACTTCGCCGTTGAAGTTGGCCGGAATGCCGCCCATGTTGTAATGAACGGTTGGCAATACCGGAACCGGCGCTTTGCTGACATCAACGCCAGCAAATATGCGTGCGGACTCTGCGATGCCCGGCAGACGTTCGTCAATAACCGCCGCTCCGAGATGTTCGAGGTGCAGGAAGATATGATCTTTCTCCGTGCCGACACCGCGGCCCTCGTTTATTTCTATTGTCATGGAACGACTGACAACGTCGCGTGATGCCAGGTCCTTGGCATTGGGCGCGTAACGCTCCATAAATCGCTCACCGTCGGAGTTGGTCAGGTAACCGCCCTCGCCCCGAACACCTTCCGTAATGAGCATGCCGGCGCCATAGATACCGGTCGGATGAAACTGAACAAATTCCATGTCTTGTACCGGCAATCCGGCGCGCATGACCATGGCGCTTCCGTCACCGGTGCAGGTGTGTGCAGAGGTACATGAAAAATAGGCGCGGCCGTAGCCGCCTGTTGCAATGAGAACCCGGTGCGATCGAAATCGGTGCAATTTGCCAGTCGCAAGGTCGATAGCCACGAGGCCGCGGCACACACCGTCGTCCATGATCAGGTCGACTGCAAAATATTCTATATAAAATTCGGCGTCGTGCTTGAGTGATTGCTGGTAAAGGGTATGCAACATCGCATGGCCGGTGCGGTCTGCGGCAGCGCAGGTTCTGTGCGCAGTGCCCTCGCCGTAGTGCGTGGTCATGCCGCCAAACGGCCGCTGGTAGATCAGGCCTTCTTCGGTTCGCGAAAATGGAACGCCGTAATGTTCAAGTTCGATGACCGCATTCGCCGCTTCCTTGCACATGTACTCGATCGCATCCTGGTCGCCAAGCCAGTCCGAGCCCTTGATGGTGTCATACATATGCCAGCGCCAGTCATCCTCACCCATGTTGCCGAGCGACGCACTAATGCCGCCCTGAGCCGCGACCGTGTGACTTCGAGTCGGGAAAACCTTGGTGACGCATGCTGTTTTGAAACCCGCCTGGGCAAGACCTAAGGTCGCGCGTAAGCCGGCACCGCCGGCACCAAGCACCACAACATCGCAGGTGTGATCGATAAAATCGCTGTTGCTCATGCGCCAGCCCCGAAGGCCAGCCTGAACACCGCCAATACGGCTGTCAGAGCAACAAAAACATGCGTGAATTTACTCAACATCAACGCTGCAACCTTGATCATGGGTCCGTGAACATAGTCCTCGATTATGACCTGAATGCCGAGGCTGGAATGAAACCCGAGGGTCAGCACCAGCAGGGTTAACATTACGCTGTGGAAAGGTCGTGACGCCCAGTCGGTGACAGCTGCGTATTCGAAGTCCATTGAGCCAAGCGAGATCAGTCCATACAAAAACCAGCTACCGAGTATTAAAAGCGCAACGGCCGTCACCCGTTGCATCCACCAGTGATCTGTACCTTCCTTGGCGGATCCGGAACCGAGAACGTGACTTAATGGTGAGCGCAAATTCATGATAAGCCGCCTATGCCAGCATCCATAAAGCGACGGTCAATGCCAGCGACAAAACAATGACAAACCACGCCGATGCGTTCGCCTGACTTTTCTCGAAACCACGGCCCGCATCCCAGAATAAATGCCGGACGCCATTGGCCAGGTGAAAGAAAAAGGCGTAACTCCAGCCGATCAGTAACAGGCAACCGATAGTGGATTGCAGGAATTCGCTCACCATTGAGTATTGTGCCTCGCCTGTTGCCAAACTCATCAGCCAGATCGCGAGTACGGCGAAACCAATCGACAAGGCGGCCCCGGTTGCCCGGTGCAGGATCGACACCGTCATCGTGACCGGCCAGCGATACACGGACAGATGCGGCGATAGCGGCCTGCCAGAATCATTCATTCGTCTGTTTCTCTGAAAGTCTTGCTCAACATCTAGAAATCGATGCAACGACCGTCTTTTTCCCAGTCGCCGAAGCGAGTGGGGTCCGGCCCGTCCCGACCACCGATTTCCCTTTTTTTCTTATCGCCCTTATGCTCATTCTCAGCGGTCATTTCTGCATCGATGAGATCGCCTGAATCATTGTCTTGCGTGGTGTTGATCTTTTTCCCGGACATCCGGCAATTATGCCAGACTAGCATGCGCTATGGGAGACAATACCAAAACTTAAGCAGCCCGCTGGAGTGCCAATAGATGTACCAACTGATAAACGTTTGTGGCAGCGACGCCGAACACTTCCTGCAGGGCCAGCTAACGCAGGATTTAGCCACGCTGGCTGCCGATGCCGCCTTGCCGGCCGCCTGGTGCACGCCTAAAGGCCGGGTCGTCGCAACGATGCGACTGGTTCTCTCAGACGATTGCATATGTTTATTACTTCCCGCCGCTATTGCCACTTCGTTTTTACAGAAAATCTCGATCTACAAACTTCGTGCCGACGTGCAGTTCGAGACAAAGACAGACTGGCAAGGCATTGCCCTGCAAGCCGCTGCCGATTTGCAAAAACTCGATGATCAACACTTGCTACCGGACTCCACTATCAACAGTTGCCGGTCAAACGACTCTCACATCACAGCGTGCATCGCGACCGACCCACTGACAATCGAAGTGTTCGCCCTCGCGGAAAAAATTGCAGGCTTCGAATTTCAACAGCCGCTGGACGAAACTGAATGGCGAGCAACTTTGATTCGATCGGGCATTGTTCGCATCTCCACCAACAACAGTGAAAAGTACACGCCGCATATGATCAGCCTCGACCTGGCTGGCGCCGTCAGTTTTAACAAAGGTTGTTACACCGGCCAGGAAATCGTTGCACGAACAGAACACCTCGGCAAAAGCCGGCGTCGACTGGCACGCTATGCATGTAACGCAAGCGATATCGCGGTTGGTGATGAACTGTTTGACGGTGAGCGTGCCGTTGGTATCGTAGTGAACGCGGCTGGCGGAGAAGTGATGGCTGTAACGCCGGCGGAAATTCATGACAAGGTTTTGATGCTTAAGGGTGCTGATGCGAAGCCTGGTGTTTTAGCTTGGTAGTGCCAGGTTAGTCGCACGGGGCCTGCGGCCCCTGTCATCATCTTGACGTGTTTGGTTTTAATCGCGCCTGTAGAGGCGCTCCAACAAGGCCTCGTCACAGGCCTGTAGGAGCGGGTCCACACCCGCGATAAAACTCAACCCACCAAGAAAGATGAAAGGGCGCGGTTCATGGGTGGTCTTGTCAGGACTGTCGAGAGGCATGGATGCCGAACGCCAAGCCCGTCAACGCTTTTGTAGCCTACTACGAATCCTCACCAAAGAAGGAAAACAGTGACTGGACGTACTTGTGGGCGCGTCCTGACAAGACCACCCATGAGCCGCGCCCGCTTTCCATATTCCCCTTACTTATCAACCACTTCCGGCCGCATATGCGGGAACAAAAGCACATCCCTGATAGACGCAGAGTCCGTAAACAACATCACCAGCCGATCAATACCCACACCGAGCCCCGCCGTCGGTGGCAAGCCATATTCCAGCGCCCGAATATAATCCGCATCAAACGCCATCGCCTCATCATCGCCCGCGTCTTTGTTGGCGACTTGCTGTTTGAACCGCTCAGCCTGATCTTCGGGATCGTTCAACTCCGAAAACCCGTTTGCAATTTCCCGGCCGGATACGAAGAATTCGAATCTGTCGGTAATGAAAGGGTCTGCATCGTTGCGTCGTGCCAATGGTGACACTTCGGTCGGGTAAGCGGTGATGAAGGTGGGTTGCCGCAATTTCGACTCGCAGGTTTTCTCGAATATTTCGATCTGCAGTTTGCCGACACCATAGCTGTCTTTTATTTTGATACCCAATTCCTTCGCTACTGACTCAAGGTAATCATGGTTTCGTATTTTCGCTTTGTCAAAATCCGGATTGTGTTTGAATATTGCTTCTTCGACGGTCATTCGTTCGATGGGCTTGGCGAAGTCGTAGGTTTCACCCTGGTAGGTGACATTGGTGGTACCCAGGATTGATTCTGACATGCCGTGCAGCAACGCCTCGATCATTGACATTAAGTCTTCAAAATCGGCGTAAGCGCGATAGAGCTCCAGCATCGTGAATTCGGGATTGTGCTGGGTTGATACGCCTTCATTCCTGAAACTTCGATTGATTTCATAAACACGTTCAAAGCCACCGACAGTCAGTCTTTTCAAAAATAACTCGGGCGCGATGCGCAAATACAATTTCATGTCGAGCGCGTTGTGATGCGTCGTGAACGGTCGTGCGATGGCGCCACCTTGTGACGTTTGCATCATCGGCGTCTCGACTTCGAGAAAGTCCTGAGATTCCAGGAATGCACGAATATAGGTAATGATTCGCGAGCGCGTACGAAACACATTGCGGCTGCCTTCATTAACGATCAGGTCGACATAACGCCGTCGGTAGCGCGTCTCCTGATCGGCAAGACCATGAAATTTTTCGGGAAGTGGTCGCAGTGATTTAACCAGCAGGCGAACCTCGTCCGCCCGGACGGTCAGCTCGCCGCTTTGCGTTTTGAATAGTGGTCCGCTTGCGCCAACGATGTCACCAACGTCCCACTTTTTGAAGTCCTGGTACACGCCCTCTGGTAATCGATCACGTTCCAGGCGTAATTGGATCTGCCCGGTTCGGTCTTGCAATTTAATAAAGCTGGCCTTGCCCATGACACGCTTGACCATCATGCGCCCGGACACGCTGACGTGAACATCTTCGGCTACCAGATGCTCGCCTTCATGCTGACCGTAACTCTGGTGCAGTTCCTCAGCCAGGGCATTGCGGCGAAAATCGTTGGGAAATGCGATTCCCTTTTCGCGCAATTCGCCGAGCTTTCGCCGGCGCTCTGCGATTAACGAATTTTCGTCCTGTTTGTTCTTGTCTGCCACTTACAATCCTTGCTTTAGTCCTGCTTCAATAAACATATCTATCCCGCCGTCGAGGACAGCCTGAGTGTTACCGGTTTCAACGTTGGTACGCAAATCTTTTATTCGGCTCTGGTCCAGCACGTAAGATCGAATCTGGCTGCCCCAACCTACGTCGGCTTTGCCAGCCTCAACTTCCGACGCCTTCGCCCGGCGCTCCAGCATCTCAAGCTCGTAAAGCTTCGCTTTCAATTGCTTCATCGCGGTCGCTTTGTTCTTGTGCTGTGATCGATCGTTTTGACACTGCACTACCGTATTGGTCGGCTCGTGCGTTATTCGCACGGCCGATTCAGTCCGGTTTACGTGCTGGCCGCCGGCGCCGCTTGCACGATAAACGTCGATTCGAAGATCGGCTGGGTTAATCTCAATGTCAATATCGTCGTCGACTTCGGGTGATACGAAAACGGAAGCAAACGACGTATGCCGCCGATTGGAAGAATCAAAAGGAGACTTCCGCACCAGTCTGTGGACGCCGGTCTCGGTGCGAAGCCAACCATAAACGTACTCACCGTCAATCTTGATCGTCGCACTTTTTATGCCCGCGACCTCGCCCGCCGACGCTTCGATTACCTCGGCCTTGAAGTCATGCGCTTCCGCCCAGCGGAGATACATGCGCAACAGCATCTCCGCCCAATCCTGCGCTTCCGTGCCGCCGGCACCGGACTGAATATCGAGATAGGCATTATTCGCATCCATCTCGCCGCTGAACATGCGTTGAAACTCCAGATCGGCGACATGTGCTTCGAAACGATCGAGGTCGGCAACGATTACATTCACGGCGTCTTCGTCGTTTTCGTCGTTCGCCATCTCCAGTAATTCGCTGGCATCACCAAGTCCCTCGGACAGTTGATCCAGGCCGATGACAATTTTTTCGAGTTGGGCGCGTTCCTGTCCCAGGGCCTGCGCCCGATCCGGATCGTTCCAGACATCCGGCACTTCAAGTTCGCGCTGAACTTCGGTCAGGCGCTCCGAGGCGGCATCGTAGTCAAAGATACCCCCTCAACGCATTGCTGCGTTCGACGAGGTCAGCGATCCGCTGTTTTATCTGACTGATTTCCATAACATTACCGCCGACGAAAAACGCGGCATATTAGCACGTGAACGGCCACGTCACGACATCTGAACGACCTGATCGACAATGAGTTGGGGCGATTCGAAGCCACGGTACTCGTTGACGTCCAAGCGGTAGGTCAACTGCACTCGGCCTCGATAGACCGGGCCCGCCTGGTTGAAGGCGATCGCTTCGACCGCCGCTCCTCCAGCGACTGGCTGCACACTGAGCTTGAGGTGGTTTTCGCCTACGGTTCGCTGCTCCACGACCGAAAACTCATCGCAAAATAGCGGCTCCGGAAATCCGGCACCCCACGGACCTGCTTCCCTTAGCAGCTTCGCAAATCGCAATGTCATCGCGTCAGCCGACAGTGAGCCATCGGTAATAATGGCGCCACTGAAATCGGCATCCGGATACATTTTTAGTAGCATGGAAGAAATACTTTTCCGGAATCGATCGAGATCGACCGTGGCGAGACCGAGTCCCGCGGCCATTGCGTGGCCGCCAAAATTCGGAATGAGGCCTGGTTCAGTCGTTGAAACCGCCTCGAGCAGGTCACGGATGTGCACGCCTGCGACCGAACGGGCCGATCCTTTCAGCATCCCGTCTTTGTCATTTGCGAAAGCAATCACAGGCCTGTGGCAACGATCTTTGACGCGTGACGCAACCAGGCCGACGATGCCCTGGTGCCATGACTTGTCGTAGACACAAACGCACGGTGGCAAGGATCGATCGTCCATTTTGTCGACGTAGGCAAACGCCTGTTCTCGCATATCGGCTTCAATCGTTCGCCGTTCACGGTTAATCCGATCCAGTTGCCTGGCAAATTCTGCTGCCACGGCCAGGTCGTCGGTCAGCAAACACTCTATACCAATCGACATGTCTTCAAGTCTGCCGGCGGCGTTTAATCGCGGGCCAACCGCAAACCCCAGGTCTGTGCTGACAATGCGCTGCGGATCCCGCTTCGCCTGCCGCAACAATGCCTGGATGCCGGCCACCGAATTGCCTGCCCGAATTCGTCGCAAACCCTGGCTGACGAGAATCCGATTGTTGTGATCGAGTGATACGACGTCGGCAACGGTACCAAGGGCAACAAGATCCAAAAATTCTGCCGGGACTTTTGCAGCATTCGCCAGGCCGTCTTCCTGCAATCGTCTGGCTAACGCCGCCATCAGGTAAAAGGCCACGCCGACTCCCGCAAGATTCGGGCTTCCGAAGTCGTTGCCACGAAGATTCGGATTCAGGATGGATGCCGCCTCCGGCAGCGACTCGCCTGGCAAATGATGATCCGTGACTAACACGTCGATGCCACGGCGATTGGCCTCGGCGACACCTGCAATGCTGGATACACCGTTGTCCACGGTGAGCAGCAGGTCAGGATCTCTCTCTGCCGCCACCGCGACTATCTCAGGAGTCAGGCCGTAACCAAAATCAAAGCGATTGGGTACCAGGTAACTGACATCGGCAAAACCCAATCGTGTCAAACAACGCATGACGAGTGCCGTGCTGGTCGCGCCGTCCGCGTCGAAATCGCCGATGATTACAATTCGACCGGATTGATGACCCAGCAACACCTCCACAGCCCGGTCAATACCGTCCAGCGAGCGCACCGGTAACAACCGGCTCAGCCCGTAGTCCAGTTCGCTGGAATTGGTAATGCCGCGACTGGCGTAAATACGTGCGATCACAGGATCGAGTTCGCCAGGCAGGCTTCCCCCTTTCCCAATAACCCGTTTACGTATCGGTCGTGGTTTTGTGCGGCTCATTGCGAAACTCGCTGAGGCAATAACAGCGGTGACTCCCGGCGCCAAAATCGCCGGGCATCGATCGCATTTATCTCTGCACAAAGGCCGTCACGGAACAGCAATGTCAGTCGACCGATCTTTCCGCCAGCCTGCAGGGCTTTGAGACAGCGCAAATAGTGGTCAACAGGTACTGCTTCACTCCCCTGCGTGTCGGGCGCTATCGCAACAAAGCCTTTCACCGCCAACTCGATGCAAGCCTCGAAGTCATCCGACCAGTCTTCAACGATGCCGGTTCGGCTGAACCAGAAACCCTTGAAAAGCGGGTCGTCGCCAAACAAAGGATAGATGGGCCTGGCGGTAATTTCAGGCGCTGTTCCGCCGCCCCAAATCCATAATGAGTTGACCTCAAGTCTGCCCGCCGCCATGCGATTGATATTGACCTCGTGCTCATGCAATGCCATTTGCACCTCACTCAACAAACGATGGTGATCGTCGGCATTTTGGTCGGTGCCCGGTTTCGGCATGAACTCGTCGGGACGAAGCCCGTCTATGGCGGCAGCAGAGACACTCGCCGTTGCTATTTCCTGTTCGCCGCGCAGGTAGCCCTGATGACCAATCCTGGCGAACGCCATGCTTTCCGATCCAAGCCTCGCCTGCAGAAAATCGAATATCGGCCGCAAATCCGACACGGGCATATTCTCGCCACGCAAGTCATGCAAATGGAGATGATCAAGTCGTGCTTCCAGATGCACCGGGTCAGTCGCCGCCATCCAGGCAGCCGACCGCTCTCCTGTTTGTCCCCAGAAATGCAATGCTGCCAGGCCATCCTCTCGGGCGTCGTACCCCAGAAGATCGGCCACGACATAAAGGAGCTCATCGGTGGGCGCCGACTGATCCAGACGTCCCTTCGACAACCAGCGGCGAAGGCGCTTGTCCTGAATCTGTCCGGCAAGTCCAGCAGGCAAAACGACTATCGCGTGCAATGCAGTGGTTTTTTTGTTGTTCAAAATTGCTCGCCGTTCGGAACGCTCCGGATGTACCATGGTAACCGCGACAACACGTGATCACA
>SMVA01138341.1_pt1 | contig 12637 bp, 13 predicted proteins | sample 2456451 | NCBI WGS metagenome assembly SMVA01 (sample SAMN11095933, study PRJNA526329) | marine sediment metagenome | biome: Marine sediment; feature: Surficial sediment; material: Deep marine sediment; isolation source: Hadal surficial sediment | place: Pacific Ocean | collected 2014-05 | depth...
ATAAATGTGATCCAACCAATCCCGTTCCTCCTGTTACTAAAATCATAAGGCGAAAATAAATAAATTAAACACGAATTGCACTAATTTTTAAAAAATTGATTTTAAACCCGAATTATGCATTAGCCTATCCCTGCCTGCCGGCCGGCAGGTATTACAGCTTGAAATTACTTCAAAATAAGACACATCGTTGAAGTTTTCGATTTCACTGTAGCGGTGCTACGCTGAATTCTCCAAACTGCCTTATTTTATAGCACTCTCAAGCTTCATGACGAAACCCTAATGCATAATCCGGGTTTAATTCAATTGTTTTATTACCCAATCCAGTTCTCTGATTATAGAGCCGGCGATATCTGTTTGTAAATCTTCGGGTAAAACTCCCCAGGTATAAGTTTCAACTTCCAGATGTGAGCTGTATTTATTTTTTTTCCAAAGATCCAAAGCCAAAATGATATCATCTTGCGTTGAGTTAAGTACCTCAAAATCAGATATAAAAATAGGGACGTGAAAATGAGTTCTAATCTCTTCAAAATCCGGATCATTCATTGCCTTAATTCCTTCTTTTAAATCTGAAAAATGTTTAAAGTTTCCATTTTTATCTTTTGTAATTGACTGATGTAAATAGGTAGGTTCATCAAATTGTTGCAAACAGAGTTGTTGGTTTTCTAATGAAACTACATCTGATTTAACACACTTCAGAGCAGCACTGATTTGAATTTTTCCAATTTTAATACCTTCATTGTTTAGTTTTGAAATTACTTCTTCGGGTAATTCATAAGCCAAAGCAAAATGACAAACATCATAACAGAGTTGAAGGTGATCTAAGATGTGGGCCTTCGCTTCCTTTGAAGAGCAATTCAAATTTTCCTGCAACTCTGATTTGCCATAATTTAAGAGATAATCTTTGTAAAAATCGATTACTTCCTGGGTGTTTTCGAGAAAACCATCAGGTTCCGGCTCGATATCGATATGGATCAATTTACCGGTAGTTTTTTTTATTTCGACGAGTTGATTTACAATTTTAATCAATGATTGGGTCGATTTTAATTTTACCTTGTTAATTTTTATATCATCATTAAACCAAAGTTTATAGGATAGGGGAGAGGTTGAAATTCCACCATCCATATTTTCAGGCAGTAAATGTGCCAAAATTGTTATCAGGTCAGAGGTGTAATCAACTCGTTCTTTTGTTGTCCAATCAGGTGTGTGTACCTGGTCTTTGATCACAACATTGTGAAAGTTTCCATAGGGGAAACCATTCATGGTAAAAATATATAAATGATTGGATAATAGCCAGTTTTTAAATTCCTCAAGTTTTTTTCCTTCTAATAATTGAACGGCACTTTTTTGGGATAAACGCAAACCTATTCCGAAAGGTTTGTCGGAACTTAATTTGTTTTTTATGTGAATGCAATATTTTTTGAGGCTTTCAAAAACTTCTTCCCAGGTTTCGCCCGGATGAATATTGGTACAATAGGTAAGATGTGAATTTTTTCCTAAAAACATTATATGATAATTTTTTGGGAAGTGAATTGATTGATATAATCGATTGATTTCAGTACTAAACCCCGATCCATTTCATGTACTTCAAACCCTAAGCCCAATTCTTTGAGAAGCATGATTGTTAATTCACCTCCCAGATGTTCTCTAAATTCTTCCAATCCACTAATAATTTCTTCATTCATTTGATCATAAGAAATGTTAAACCCTAAATTAAGAAAGCAATCTAAAATCCGTTTAATTTCATTTTCTTTTAAATGGCCTTTTAAAAATGAATAGGTGCTATCGAGTGCAATTCCTATGGCAACAGATTCACCATGTAAAATTTTATATTCTGATAACTGTTCAAGTTTATGAGCGGACCAATGACCAAAGTCTAATGGCCTTGATGAGCCTTGTTCAAAAGGGTCACCAGACGTACGAATATGATCCATATGCATTTTTGCACATCGATAAATCAATTCATTCATAATATCTATGTTTCTTGAGACAAGGGCTTTCGTGTTTTTTTCAATCCAGTTAAAAAAATCTATATCTTTGATCAGGGCTACTTTAATTGCTTCTGAAATTCCAGATCTCCAATTCCGATCATCCAGCGTTTTTAAGAAATTTTCGTCGTTTATTATGGCAAATGGGGAAGCAAAACTTCCGACAAAATTTTTCTTTCCAAAATAATTGATCCCATTTTTAACTCCAACAGCTGCATCGTTTTGCGAGAGCACTGTTGTTGGAATTCTCACCAATCTTACACCTCGATGTGCTATTGATGCCGCAAAACCAACAGCGTCGATAACAGCCCCGCCTCCAATTACAATTACATAGGAATGGCGGTCAATTCTAAATTCATTTATTTTTTCAAGGAGGTGTTTTATATAATTTTCATTATTTTTTACTTTTTCACCACCTGGCAGTTCTAAAATATTTCCGCAAAGTTGAATGGTGGACTCATACTTATCAAAATATGTTTGAATCGATTCTTTTAATTTTGGGTGAAATTCTAAAACTCCCTGATCTATAACAATTAATGCCTTACTTTTTTTCGCATGGGTTTGCGCAAGTAAATTCATCAATATTTTGTTTTTAACATCAAAAATATTTTTTGTAAAAACTAAATCAAAATTAAAATTTACTTGAAATTGCTGTTTAATTATTTTTGTTTCACTCATTTATCTTCTTTTTGCCTCATTTTTTTAATGGCTATGTTACTGGAAACTTTTTTGCTAAATATAAGGAGAATGGCAATAAACACATCACTAATAGGGCCATAAATATGGAACTAAATCCGGCCACATAACTAGCATTGAGAGGAATCAAGGAGAGAACCCCCATTTTTACCGCCTTTTGAATCAATATGGGATTATTATTTAAGATGGCTTTTGTCTTGGCTATCAGGTTGATAAGATACCAAATTATAAGAAATATTGCTGTATTTTTAAGAGACAGGTTTAAATAGAGAGACATCAAAACAAAACCAATAACAATAGATATATCTAATAACATGGCGGTTGCAATGGCCAATTTATTTTTCCCTTTGGTTTCTTTTTGAGCCGTTAGCGTTATTGCAGCAATAAATATTACCGGAATTAAACCAATCAGTAAATTTTCGGGAAATAAATATTTATTTATACTCATACCTAAAATTAGGTTTAATCCTCTGCAAATCCCCATATTTACCGGGCCTAATATTTTTTGATGTTTGGCAAATTTATCATATAATAAAGCAAAAACCATGATTGAAAAAGCAATGATTCCGCTGTAATAAGAAACTAAAAATGCTGAAGAAATTCCTATTAAAAAAAGACAAATACCCAGAATTTTGGCTTCTTTCAAACTCAATCGTCCACTTGGAATCACCCTTTCGGGCCGGTTCAACCGATCTTGTTTTATATCACATATATCGTTAAAAACAATACCTCCACTGTATAGGCCAATCGTTGATATAATTAATAATATAATTTGAATCACCAATTCTTGATTCCAAATTTCCGGAAGTAGGAGCCCTGCAATAGCAATTCCGGCAATAATATCTGCAATAGCCGTAATAATGTTAGCAGGGCGCATGATTTGTATAACCGAAAACAACTTCATTAATTTTTATATTTTACTTTTGAAGCTTTTTTGTTCCGGACTTTGGCCTCTGAGAATGGTATTTCCTTCATGTAAATCGGCTTGGTCTATATGTAGGTCTTGCTGCCAGTCTTTTTCATTGAACTGTTGGCTTTGGCCATAAACAGAAAGTGCATTTTGATAACAGGTTAAATGGATATCTTCTTGTGATACCCCTTCTTGTTTCATGAGAGCTGCAGTTTTGGGAACAGATAAAGGATCGCTCATGCCCCAGTCAGCCGAACTGTCAACAATGACTCTTTCTGAACCATATTTTTTTACAATAGCAACCATGCGTTCTTTACTCATTTTTGTTTTTGGGTAAATGGTAAATGCAGCCCAAAAACCTCTGTCTAAAACGGCTTTAACGGTTTCTTCATTATTATGGTCTATCACCACCATATGAGGTGGGATTCCATGCTCTTCAATAACTTCCATGCTTCTGATTGTACCATTTTTTTTATCCCGATGTGGTGTATGAACCATTACAGGCAGGTTAAAATCTTTGGACAATTCAAGCTGCAATCTAAAATATTTATCTTCCGCTTTGGATTGATCGTCATAACCAATTTCTCCAACGGCTACAACTCCTTCTTTGGCTAAAAATTGAGGTAAAATTTCCATTACCTGTTCTGCAACGGCTTCGTTGTTGGCTTCTTTTGAATTTAATCCAATGGTGCAATAATGCTTGATACCAAATTGAGAGGCTCTAAATCTTTCCCAGCCAACAAGCGTACTGAAATAATCTTTGAAAGAACCTACATTTGTTCGCGCTTGACCCAACCAAAAGGCAGGTTCAATAATGGCGACAATTCCTGCCGCCCTCATGGCTTGATAATCGTTTGTGGTTCTAGAAACCATATGTATATGTGGATCGATAAATTGCATAGTTTATTTTTTTAAATTTTGTTTTCCAATAGCATCCCAGAATTCCTTATAATAAATATCATTATTATTTTTTAATAGAAAATCAATCGCTTTTTTTTCAATTCCTTCAATTTTCCTTTCCGGCAATAGTAATTTTATATCATCACGGAAGTTGCCTTGAATCATTCTCCAAATTTCAGGAGAAATTGATCTGTTTGCTGACCAGCGTTCTTTTATAAAATCCTGAAGAATATTTGCTAATTTTTTATTTTTCCCTTCATCAATATTATAGATAGTATATAAGGGGCGGTCCATAAATAAAGCTTTTAAAACAAGCTGATTCCATGCCCATTCTTCAAGATAGGTTTGAGCAAAGGGATTGCCTGCTGTAAAAGAATCAAACACATTGACCATATTTGTTCTTATACCTTCTTCGATACTACTTGTAAATTCCTGAGCATTTTCTAAAAGATATAATCCTTTGAAAAAAGCAATCAATTCCATCATTTCGGCCGTTTCAAAAAAGGACTCAAGGATGTGTTTGTTCTTAGAAGTATCTAAGGAAAGCATCAATATTACTCTTACCATTTCTCGTTTGGACCAAGTAGACATAGAAAATCCGGGATAGACTTGTTCCATTTCGATCAGTTCATCCGATTCCCAATTTGGAATTTCATTGGAAATAAATCTAGAAGTGAGACTAAAAAAAATTGGAAATTTATCTATAGTTTCATGAACAGATAAAACAGAAGTTTTTTGTTCAAGCCAAGCCAATTCAACTTCTGAAAGTTTAGCTTTTACAAGTTTTATAAATATTTCTTGATTTTGAACGGTACTCATTTATTGATTGTATTTTTAATTGAATCGAAGGTACTTAGAAATTTACTTTTTAACTGGTTTTTTTAATTGAAATAATAAGGCCACAGCTGCTAAAACCAATCCTAAAAACTCCCTTGTTCCTTCAAGATATGGTTTTTCGTAAACCATTTCACCAAACAGTTCCTTTTTGTCTTCCATTTGAAGATAGTCAATAAAATACAGAAAATGGTATCCTGCATAAACCAATAGCGCAAAAGATAAAATATAGATTAACAATTTGGGAATATTCCTAAAAATGGCAATCAGGGATATTAAAGCAACCAATCCGTAAATTGTAAACCAATGAATAGGGTCAGGATCATTTAATTGTACAATTGCGAATAAGGTAAAGATTATAAAAATTATGCTCTTAATAACATTGAATCTCATTAATTTCATTCGCTTGAATCTTATTGTTTTTCAATCCTCCTACTCCGCCTCTGGCGGATTCGGTGGACGAGAAGATTTGGTTTAATTCTCCGCCTAAGGCGGATCGGAAAACCAGGATGTTTGCATAGCAAACTCAATTTAATACCTCATATGCCTGCTTGCGGTAGGCAGGCTTGCGTCGAGGTAGTTTATTAATTTATTTTGTTAAAAGTGGTTATTGATTGTTAATAATATTGAATATTTTCAAGGTGTAATACTATAACTTTTTTTTGACTTATTTAAAAATCAGTAGAGAATTTATTTAATCAAAAAGATTTCCAGTGACCGGAATGTCTCGGTGTGTCTTGTCTTAGCTAACCTTTTACATTAAACCCGGATTATGCATTAAAAAATCTATTACAGTTTGAAATTTCTTCAAAATATGGCCTTGCATCATTTTTCGCTTTAACCATAGCGTTGCTATGCTTAATCCTGATAGCCATCGGGAAATAAAATATCATATTTTATTGCACTTTCAATCCTCATTACGAAGTTTTATTGCATAATCCGGGTTTATCAAATTTTCATAATATTAAATCCAAGTTCACCTTAGTATGATGTACTTCCATATTAGAAATTCCCGGAACTTCTGGTGACATAGTCTCATGGCCAAAAGTGGCAATTTTTTTATTACCCAGACATTGAGTGGCATCTGCCATAATACCTTACATTTACCCAATTTTCTGTTTCAACCCGCATTATGCATTAGAAAATCCCTGCCTTGCCATGCCTTTGGCTTGATAAACCGGCAGGCTGGTATTACAGCTTCCAATCACTTCAAAATATGATTTCAAGATGTTTTTAAGTTTAACCATAACAACCCCGATAGCTATCGGGGTGCTAAAACTTATAAAACACCATATTTTATTATGTTTGAAACCTTCATAACGAAGTTCTATTGAATAAAACAGGTTAAATGGGTAGCCCTATTAAATTATTTTGATGAGATTGCTATCAAATACCAGGCTGCATGGGGCAGCCATTGTTCGGCCCATCTCCAGTCATTGTCTTTTCCGGTTTCATTATACCCTCTGTTGAGGTCAATATCGTCCTCATCATATAATCCACCCGTTATTCCATTACAGATTCCTCCAGGGGCGTTGGTATATTCATAGGCATTAAAAAATAGATATTGCACATTATTTCTGCCATGGCCTTCCAACATACATGCATCAAAAGGGTTTAAACCTAAAATCCAGTTCAATTGGTTCCAAGCATAGGCTTGTAATTCATCCTGAAATTTTTTATCACCATCAAAATGTTTTGAAGCTAAGCGAGCGGCAGTTGCCAGTGAGCCCAGTCGGGCATTTTCACCTTGCCACCATGGTGCTGTTTCGGCATCGTGAGGATAAAAGAAACTTGTTCTTTTTTTACCTTCCTTGTTTTGAACATACTGTCTGGCATAACCAAAAGGATTGTTTACTTCTTTGGTGAGTGCTAATTCAGATTCAAGGGACTTTTTAATGATTTCTAACGTGTTTTGTTTCGTTTTTTCAACAGCGATATCCAAATATTTTACCAAACTAATAACGGGTAATCCGGCATCAGCAGCATGAAAAAATGGACGATCTTTATCATCTGCCCTCCAATAGTATATATTTGAATCTTTTTTTAGAATGAGTCGGTTTTTTAAACTTGAAGCTCTTTTGTCAGCTGCTTTTTTATAAATAGGGTCATAGGTGGCCTTATATAATTCGGTAGCAGCCATCAGGGCACAATAATCATCTACAATATTTTCTTTTCCGTCGTTAGTAAGCTCTGTATTATGTTGTTCTAAATAAGCAAAAGCATCTTTGGCAGCATTTAAATAATCGGTACTTTCAAAATCACCGGATACATCATAGGTGCTGGCTATTGCTAAGGAAGCAATAGATAACCCTGCACCGGCCCTGTAACTAATCTCATAAGTAAAATCTTTTTCACTGGTTTCTTCTTCAGGGCCATCAATGCCATCTTCAGGTTTTTTAGTGATGGTAAAGCCTGTCATTGTAGGAGTAATTCGTCTGTCTTCGGCTTTTTTTTCTGGCCCTCCTCCGGAAATTGTTCTAAAGAATGATCCTTCTGGAGTTTTCATACGTACCAAAAAATCTGCTCCAAACATAGCTTCATCTAAGAGTCTTCTTTTGTATTGGCGAAAGTTTGGATCTCTTCTTTCTACCAATGCATTATAGGTTTCAAAAAGACTCCAAACCGTAAGGTTTATTTGTTGCGGATTAAAATAAGTAGAAAAAGTAAGGTGAGATATGTGTTTTCCATAATCGCCTGTAGCATCATACCATCCGCCATGAACATCTACTGTGTCCTTTCTTCCTTTTGAAAAAGTCATGTTTTTATCAGCTTTGTCTAATAAACCGGATGATCTTTGTCCTTTAAAATAATAAACCACATCTGACAGGGTATTTCTTTCTAACAGGTTTTCTTGAATTTTAAAAGGAAAAGAAATGACAACTTTATTATTAACGATACTTTCAATGAAATAAGTACCATTGGTTGTTATGTCATCAAAATTGAAAGTCCAAAAATGCCAGTCTTTCCATTTGTTAACAGGCCCCATATAAATAGGTTGACCACTCAAAACTTTTTCACCCGTTGTATAATTTTTAATGGTGAATGAAGTTACTTGATCCTTTTCCCGGGCTAAAATCACTCCGGGTTTTGGAGCTGAAGTTTCATAACCTATATGATTATGTAATATTTTAACGGATTGAGCATTTGATTGTAATGAGAAAAATAACAGCAGTAAAATAATCGGTTTAAAAAATAATCGTAAAATCATTGTTGATGGTTTAGACGTTCATATAAATAAGTGAAGTTGCAAATTAGAGAAAATATATTTGATTTTTCTTTTGATATATGTTTGATTTTCAAATTTTGAAGCAATTCAACGGATTTATTGATCAATTGACTACTTATACGCAACATGATTATTTTACTTGTAAATGACAGGACTAAAATTTTCATTATTTTTGAGTAAAATAAAGGAAAATAGTCGCGATACGAATGATATATTTAATCTAAAAAGATTTCATATTTGAAAAGAAGTCCTCAAAAAATATTTACCTCTATTTCCAAATCAATATTGAATTTCTGACGAACAGACTTTAAGATTTTTTGTGCCAGTTCAAATATTTCCATTCCGGTAGCATTATTGTAATTTACCAAAACCAAGGCTTGATTTTTATGAACTCCGGCATCACCAAATCGTTTTCCTTTAAAACCGCATTGTTCAACCAGCCAACCGGCAGGAACTTTTATCAATTCATCGGATATATAATAACTCGGTATCTCAGGATATTCTTGTTTTAAGATTGCGTATTGTTTGGAGGATAATATCGGATTTTTAAAAAAACTGCCACAGTTACCAATTTTTTTTGGGTCTGGTAGTTTGCTATTTCTAATGGCAATTACCGCATTTGAAACATCATTAATCGTAGGATTTTTAACATTCTTTGCATGAAGTTCATTTTGAATTGCGCCATAGGAAGTATTTAATTTATGTGTGTTTTTGGTTAATTTAAAAGTAACGGTTATAATGATGTACTTATTCTTTTCCGAATTCTTAAAAATGGATTCACGATAGCCAAAATTACAGGAATTCTTATTGAATTTTTTAATTTGATTTGTTGCTATTTCTATGGCTTCCAGTTCATGAAATACATCTTTAATTTCTACACCGTATGCACCTATATTTTGCATGGGACTTGTACCTACATTACCCGGTATCAATGACAAATTTTCTATACCTCCAAAATCATTTGCTATACACCAAAGAACAAATTCATGCCAATTTTCACCGGATTGAACCTTGATGAAAACCGAATTCTTTTCTTTTGGATCTTCAATGATTTCAATCCCTTTTAGATTGATATGAATTACAGGTTTTGTGATATTTTTTGTTAAAAGAATATTACTTCCTCCACTCAATAAAAAAATATCTTTTTCCTGAGAAATAATATCCATAAGTTGAGCCAAGGAACTGATAGAAATAAATCTATCTGCCTTAACTTCAATGCCAAAAGTGTTATAGGGTTTTAAGGATATGTTTTTCTGAAACATTAACTATTGTATTGTTCTAATGCAAGTTTAAGCAATTCAACCGAACGAATCAAACTTTCATTATTTAAAACATAGGCAATTCGTATTTGATTTTTACCAGAACCGGGTGTAGAATAAAATCCACTAGCCGGGGCAACCATGATCGTTTCATGATTATCTTCGAATTTTTCTAACATCCATTGGGCAAAATCATCGGTATCAGCAACAGGTAATTCTGCGATACAATAAAAAGCACCCTTAGGTTTTGAAATTTTTAAATCATCTATTTTTTTTAATTCCCGAATTAAGGTATCACGACGAGAAACATATTCTTCAATGACTTCATCAAAATAACTTTGCGGAGTTTCCAAAGCTGCTTCACTCGCGATCAAAGCATATGTTGGAGAACTTAAACGTGCCTGAGCAAATTTTAATATTGTTTGGATAAATTCTTTGTTTCTTGAAACCACACAACCAATCCGAGCACCGCACATACTATATCTTTTTGAAACAGAATCAATCATAATGGCATGTTGGTCCAGTCCCTCAAGGCTCATAACTGAATTGTGTTTATTCCCGTCATAAACAAATTCACGGTAAACTTCATCAGCAATTAAAAACAGATCGTGTTTAAGAACCAATACCTTAAGTTTTTCAATCTCTTCCTTAGAATATAAATACCCTGTAGGGTTTCCCGGATTACAAATTAAAATGGCTTTGGTTCTATGATTGATTAGTTTTTCAAATTCTTCAATGTTAGGCAATGCAAAACCATCATCAATAGATGATACTATTGGAATAACTTTTGTGTTATTTGCTATTGAAAAACCATTATAATTTGCATAAAATGGTTCCGGAATGATAACTTCATCTCCATCATCGGTAATACTTCCAAGGGTAAAAGATAATGCTTCCGAACCACCTGTGGTTATTATGATATCCTTTGCAGAAACATGAATCTTGTTTTTTCCATAATATTCCGATAATTTTTCACGATATGTTTCAGATCCTTCGCTACGGGCATATTCCAGCACTTGAATATTATTATTCTTCACTGCATCAAGAGCAACTTTTGGAGTTTTAATATCGGGTTGACCAATGTTTAAATGATAAACATGTATACCTCTATTTTTTGCATTTTCCGCATATGGTACCAATTTCCTTATGGGTGATTCAGGCATTAAATTTCCTTTTATTGAAATTTTTGGCATGGGTCAAATGTATTAATTTATTTAGCAAAATTGCAAAATTAAAATTACAATTTGTTGTAAAACAGATCTTTTTTAGAAGATAATTATTACCTTTAATTATTCATCGTAAAAATAAAAAACTATGTCAAGCGATTCAAAATTATTGATTGGTTTGATTCTTGGTGCTGTAGCTGGAACCGTTGCCGGTTTACTTATCGCTCCGGCATCAGGAAGAGAAACTAGAGAAAAAATTAAAAATACAGCAGGAGAATTTAAAGAAGATTTGGATAAAAAGTTGAAAGACCTTTCCCATAAAATTCACGATTTGGATAATGAATCGTTACACGAGTTTAAAAACAAATTTGAGCATGTAAAAGAAGATGTAAAAGACAGGTATTCAAAAATTGCAGATAAAGTGAGAGATTTAGAAAAAGAAATTGAAAATAAAATTGAAGAGATTAAAAGTAAGGCTCGGAATCTGGATTCAAAAAAAGCTTGATAAATTATGGTTGATTTGTTAAAGAATTATATTGAAAAAAGAGTGGAGCTTATTAAATTAGAGTTGATTACCGTGTTTGCCAACATAGCATCTGGATTGGTAAGTTCTTTTCTGATTTTAATTTTTACTTTATTTATATTGTTAATGTTTAGTTTTTCATTGGCTTTTTGGTTGGCTGATATGCTAGACAGCAATGCGATTGGTTTTGCCTTGGTTGGTGGTGTCTATACCTTATTTTTTATCGTTTATTTATTGTATAGCAAACAAGCCATAGAGATTAAAGTGAAGGATGGGATAGTTAGTTCGGCACTTAATACAGAAGAAGAAAATCATCAGGAACCATAATTATGAAGAATAAAATTACTTCTTTTGACGCATTAATAAATTATAAAAAGGTTTTAAAATCTGAAATTTCTGAGCAGGAAATAGAAATTAAAAATAATAATTTAGTAAAAATATCATCTTATCTTTTTAATGGTGAATCTCAAAAAAAACCATTATTTGAATCAATTTCATCAATTAATTTAAAAGATATATTATCCGGACCATTAGCCAATATGTTGAGTGCTTTTTTAATGTCGAATAAAACGGCAAGAAAGTATTTTGTTTCCTTTACCATACTTAAAGAAATGGTACCTTTTATACTTGAAAAAATTAAATCTATTGTTGATCAGAATGATTTAGATCCTAAAAACAACAACTGATAAATTTTGTTGAAAAATCAATGATTAAAAGCTAAAATTTTCTTAAAAAAAATGTTTTGAGTGTAATTTATAGTAACTTCATAAACAATACTATATAATAATGCTTTTAAAGAAATTATACCTTTTTACAATTATTTTCTTACTATTTTTTTTAGGCCATTCTCAAGGCCATTTTAGAATATTGAAAGAGAAAAAAAGTGTTGTTATTCCTTTTAAACTGGTTAATAATTTGATCGTCATTTCTGTTGAAGTCAATGGTAAAGAACTACCGTTTTTGTTGGACTCAGGGGTAGATAAAACCATTTTATTTAACCTGAAACTTTCAGATTCTTTACAAATTAATAATGAAGAAAAAATTGTGCTTCAAGGGCTGGGAGAAGGTGACCCAATTCATGCCATCAGATCTAAAAACAACGTATTGAGAATTAAAAATATCATCAATCCAAACCAAC
>SMVA01161582.1_pt1 | contig 12636 bp, 8 predicted proteins | sample 2456451 | NCBI WGS metagenome assembly SMVA01 (sample SAMN11095933, study PRJNA526329) | marine sediment metagenome | biome: Marine sediment; feature: Surficial sediment; material: Deep marine sediment; isolation source: Hadal surficial sediment | place: Pacific Ocean | collected 2014-05 | depth 0-1...
CAGCCAGATCGCCCTCTTCCTTACCTATTAGCGCCCGGGCAATCGGTGAAGATATCGAAATCAGCCCCGCGCCGATATCCGCCTCATCATCACCGACGATCGTGTAAGTCACCTCACGACCGTCTTTTCCCTCCATCAGCTCGACGGTTGCGCCAAAAATCACCCGGCCGGTGGTTCCAAAACCCGTGACATCGATAATTTCCGCATTACCCAGCTTCGCCTCAATATCGCGAATTCGCGCTTCGCTCAAACCTTGCTCATCTTTTGCCGCATGATATTCGGCGTTTTCCTTCAGGTCGCCATGAGCGCGCGCTTCCGCAATCGCCTTGACGATTCGCGGCCGGTCATCAAATTTCAATTTGCGCAGCTCTTCACGAAGCTTTTCGGCACCCCGAACGGTGATCGGAACCTTGTTCACATCGCAATCTCTTTATGCAGCGCCTGCAATTTATTCACTTCGGGAGCATCCAGGTAGTCCAGCGCCATGCTGGTCGCCAGTGCAGCCGCGAGCGTCGTGTAATAGGTCACCTTGCGGTGGACCGCGGCGGCGCGAATCGAGTGCGACTCGCGTATTGCCTGCTTACCCTCGGTGGTGTTAACGATGAACGCGATCTCATCGTTCTTGATCATGTCGACAATATGTGGGCGCCCCTCCCTGACTTTATTTACCCGCCGGCAGACAACGCCATTATTCGCCAGAAAGCTCGCCGTTCCATCAGTCGCGACCAGGTCAAAGCCACGGCCCAGCATGATTTTTGCCAGTTCCACTGCACCCTCTTTATCGCGATCCCGAACCGACAACAACGCCGTCCCTTTCTCCGGCAATATGACGCCCGACGCGAGCTGAGCCTTCGCATAGGCTTCTGCAAATGAGCGTCCGGTGCCCATGACCTCACCGGTCGATTTCATTTCCGGCCCGAGTATCGGGTCCGCATCAGGAAATTTGGCAAATGGAAACACGGACTCCTTAACCGAATAATATTCCGGCACGATCGGGACCGTGACACCCTGTTCCGCAAGGCTGATGCCCACCATCGCCTTGGCTGCGATTTTTGCGAGTGGCATGCTTGTAGCCTTAGACACAAACGGCACCGATCGCGAGGCGCGGGGATTAACTTCCAGCAGGTATATCACGCCATTTTGAATCGCGAACTGGGTATTCATCAGCCCAACAACCTTAAGTGCTTTAGCCAACACCCTGACCTGATCCGCCATAGCCTCCTGCACCTCGGCGGTTAGGGTAGCCGGTGGCAGAGAACAGCCCGAATCACCGGAATGGACGCCGGCCTGCTCGATGTGTTCCATGATCCCGCCGATCAGGACATCGCCACCGTCACATACGGCATCAACGTCTACCTCGATCGCTTGATCAAGAAATCTGTCAAGTAAAACAGGTGCATTATCAGATACATCTACAGCTTCATTAATGTAAATTCTTAAATCATCTTCGTTGTGAACGACCTCCATTGCACGTCCGCCCAGCACGTATGATGGGCGCACGACGAGCGGAAATCCGACATCAGCCGCCAGGAAAACCGCCTCTTCTTCGGATCGAGCAATACAGTTCGGCGGTTGCTTCAAGTTCAGTCGTCGCAGTAATTGCCGAAATCTTTCACGATCCTCGGCCAGATCGATCGAGTCCGGGCTGGTCCCAATAATTGGGGCCCCTGCCTGTTCCAACGCCCGAGCAAGTTTCAACGGCGTCTGGCCACCATACTGGACAATCACGCCTTTGGGTTTTTCCACCTCAATGATTTCCATGACGTCTTCGAATGTCAGTGGCTCGAAATACAGCCGATCAGACATGTCGTAGTCGGTCGAGACGGTCTCCGGATTGCAGTTCACCATGATGGTTTCATACCCGGATTCGCGCAGGGCCAACGCTGCGTGCACACAACAGTAGTCGAACTCGATGCCCTGTCCAATCCGGTTTGGCCCACCGCCCAGGATCATAATCTTGTCGTTACCTGTTGGGTCCGCCTCGCACTCATCCTCGTAAGTCGAATACAGGTACGCCGTGGTCGTTGCGAACTCGGCCGCGCAGGTATCAACCCGCTTGAACACGGGCCGGATATTGGCCTTCAGGCGATGCTGGCGAACCACTGCCTCCGAATTACCCAGTAATTTAGCCAGACGGCTGTCGGAAAACCCCTTTCGCTTCAAGCCACGCAGCTTGGCCGGCGCAAGTGACGCTACACCCGTATTCCGGATAAATGCCTCAACTTCAATGAGATTCTCGATCTGGCCCAGGAACCAGGGATCGATGCCCGACAGACGCGCGATCTCCTGACCATCCAGCCCATGACGAAACGCGTCCGCGACGTAAAGCAGGCGGTCGGCGCCCGGAATTCGCAATTCATAGCGCAGCTTTTCCAACTCATCCTCTGATGGATTTGCCGGCATGCGCTCGACCAATCCATCAATACCCGTCTCCAAACCACGCAAGGCTTTCTGCAGAGACTCCTGAAACGTGCGACCGATCGCCATGACCTCTCCAACCGATTTCATCTGCGTCGTCAGCCGATCGTCAGCACCAGGAAATTTTTCAAATGTAAATCGGGGGATTTTCGTAACGACATAGTCAATCGACGGCTCGAACGCTGCAGGCGTTACCCCACCGGTGATGTCATTGCGTAATTCGTCGAGTGTGTAACCGACGGCCAATTTGGCTGCAACCTTTGCGATCGGAAAACCGGTCGCCTTCGAAGCCAATGCCGACGAGCGTGAGACGCGAGGGTTCATCTCAATGATTAAAATTCGTCCATCATCCGGATTGATCGCAAACTGCACATTGGACCCGCCAGTGTCGACACCGATTCGCCTCAACACTGCAATTGACGCGTCCCGAAGGGTTTGATATTCCTTGTCTGTCAGTGTCTGAGCGGGCGCAACGGTAATTGAATCGCCCGTATGCACGCCCATTGCGTCCAGGTTCTCGATCGAGCAGACGATGATGCAGTTGTCATTCCGATCGCGAACAACCTCCATTTCGAATTCTTTCCAGCCGATGACCGATTCTTCCAGCAAGACCTCCGTGGTGGGTGACAGGTCGAGTCCGCGCGCGACGATGGTTTCGAACTCCTCGCGATTGTAGGCGATGCCGCCCCCACTGCCCCCCATCGTAAAAGACGGCCGGATTATCGTCGGGAAACCTATGGAAACCTGGAGTTCGAGGGCGTCATCAAGATTGTGAGCGATCTCTGCGCGTGGTGACTCCAGACCGATTTCCTGCATCGCCTTACGAAACAGGTCCCGATCCTCGGCCGTATCGATGGCGCTCCTCGAGGCACCAATTAATTCAACCCCGTGTTTCTCGAGTACACCCTCTCTGACCAGATCCAACGCACAATTCAGTGCCGTCTGGCCGCCCATGGTGGGTAACAAGGCGTCAGGCTTCTCTTTCGCAATTATCGTCTCCAGCACTGTCCAGTACACGGGTTCGATATAGACGGCGTCCGCCATCTCCGGATCCGTCATAATCGTCGCTGGATTGGAATTGACCAGGATGACGCGGATTCCCTCTTCGGTGAGCGCTTTGCAGGCCTGTACACCCGAGTAGTCAAATTCGCACGCCTGCCCGATCACGATCGGACCCGCTCCGATGATCAAGACACTTTCAATATCATCCCGTTTCGGCATACTCGCTTACCCCTGAGTACCGGCCGATTTCACAATACCGGCCGCGAGCGCCGCACGCCGCGCCTGCATCAAGGTGATGAAGCGACCGAAGGTATCGAGAAGGTCATGCGGCCCGGGACTGGCCTCAGGATGACCCTGAAAACCAAATGCAGGACAATCAGTTCTGGATATTCCTTGAAGTGAATTATCGAATAAGGACCGGTGGGTTGGCCGAAGATTCTCGGGCAATGAGCCCTCGTCCACGGCAAAACCATGATTCTGACTCGTGATCGCCACCCGGCCGGTTTCCAGGTTCAGGACCGGATGGTTCGCGCCATGGTGACCAAATTTCATCTTTATGGTCTTGGCGCCACTGGCCAATCCAAGCAATTGGTGACCGAGACAGATGCCGAACACGGGAATACCCGATTCCAGAATTTTCTGAATCGCCGTAATCGCATAAGTGCAAGGCTCAGGATCACCCGGGCCATTGGACAGAAACACGCCGTCAGGCGCCATCGCCAGAACCTCTTCCGCGGGCGTTTCGGCCGGCACCACGACCAAACTGCAATTCAGGCTCGTCAAAATACGTAAAATATTACGCTTTACACCGAAGTCATAGACGACCACCTGGAAGGTCGCGGTCTTCCTGGTAGGCAAGACGCTGGTCGCCGGCCAATTCTTTCCGAGACTCCATTGATAAGATTTTTGCGCGGATACGATCTTCGCCAGATCCATGCCGGCCAGACCCGGAAACCGCCTTGCATCGGCCACGACCGCATCGATATCCGTCTCACCGGTCATGATGCAGCCCGACTGAGCCCCTTTGTCCCGGAGAATACGAGTCAGTTTGCGAGTGTCAATCTCGGCGATGCCGACGATATTGCCACGCTTGAGAAACTCGGGAAAATCGAGTTCCGCCCGCCAGCTGCTCGACACGACCGGCAGGTCGCGGATCACCAGCCCGGCTGCATAAATCTGCCCGCTTTCCTGATCGTCGCTGTTGGTCCCTGTGTTACCAATATGAGGATACGTCAGCGTAACGATCTGACGACAGTACGACGGATCGGTCAATATCTCCTGATAGCCCGTCATGGCCGTATTAAAAACCACCTCACCGATGGTTTTCCCGGGTGCACCGATAGATACACCGTGAAAAAAAGTACCATCTTCGAGCGCTAGAACGGCCGGCTCCATTAACGATCAACCCTCGTCATACTCAATGTGTTTCGCGTAGGTGCAAAAAACGGGAGGGACCCTCCGGACCCCTCCCGCCAATTTTCGTAGTTTATGGGACCCGGCGTATTGTAAACGACCGCGTCCCCGGAAGTCATCGGCCGGTCAGGCCCAATACATCCTTCATCGAATACAATCCGTTCGGTTTTCCATTCAGCCACCCGGCGGCACGCAGCGCACCCCGGGCAAATACCTGTCGGTCCAGGGCGCGGTGCTTCAATTCGATGATTTCTTCATCCGACGCAAACATGACGGCGTGTTCCCCGACGATGCTTCCCGCCCGGGTCACTGCAAAACCAATCGTTCCGGGTTCCCGGGGTGACTCGACCCCATGGCGAACATAGGTCGCAGACTCAGCCAGGGTCGTGCCCCGCTCACTGGCAACGGCTTCCCCGAGCTGCAGCGCTGTACCGGAGGGTGCGTCCAGCTTATTTCGATGGTGTACCTCGGTGATTTCTACATCGAATTCGTCGCCCAGCGCATGGCTGGCGCGGCGGACGAGTTCAGTCAATACACTTACACCGACGCTCATATTCCGGCCATAGACCACGGCAATGTCACGTCCCGCAGCGTCGAGCGCAGAGTGCTGCTCGACGGACAATCCGGTGGTACCCATGACCAAGGCCACCCGCCGTTCTACGCAGGCCACAATGTTCGCATCGGCGGCCGCTGGCGCGGTGAAATCAATGGCGATCTGGCTGTCCGCAAGCGCCTCCCGCAAATCTTCGCTAACGGCGACACCCAGAGGCCCCACCCGTGCAAGCGTACCGGCATCTTGACCAATCGATTGATCACCGGGTTCGGTGGCGGCTCCTGCCAGCTCCATGCCTTCCGCCTCGACAATCAGGCGAACGAGCGTCTGTCCCATTCGTCCGGTTACCCCAATTACGGCTATTCGTATCATCGCGCTGCCCTAGTCAGGATTTAATATTCTCAAAAAAACTACGTACGCCGTTTTTCCAGGAACTGGTGCGTGGCCGGTGTCGAGCGGCGTCGGCACCCAGCGCATCATTGAACCGGGTTAGCAACTCCTTTTGCTCTTTCGTCAACTTGACCGGCGTCTCTACCTCGACCCGGCAATAGAGGTCACCGGTACCCGCATTGCGCACCGGTTGAACTCCCTTTCCTCGAAGCCGGAAAACCTTGCCCGTCTGCGTTTCAGGCGGAATCTTAATGCTGACCTCACTGTCCAAGGTCGGCACTTGAACATTACCACCCAGAACCGCCGTTGAGAAACTGATTGGCACGGCGCACGAAAGGTCCGCACCGTCGCGTTCGAAAATCGGATGACGTCTGACCCGAATATCGACGTACAGGTCGCCCGGCGGACCACCATTCTGACCCGCCTCACCTTCACCCGTGAGTCGAATTCGATCACCGTTATCAACGCCCGCCGGCACTTTTACCGCCAGGGTCTTGTTCCGATTTATCCGGCCGCGACCATGACACGCCTGGCAGGGGTCCCTGATGGCCTGCCCGGAGCCTTTGCAATTTGGACAGGTTTGCTGAATCGAGAAAAAACCCTGCTGCATTCGTACCTGGCCGTTGCCGCTGCAGGTTTCGCAGGTCACCGGACTGGTCCCGGGTTTAGCCCCCGATCCATCACAGGTTTCACAACCGGTCAATGTCGGAATCGTGACATTCAAGGTGTCACCGAATACGGCTTGCCCGAGGTCGAGATCCAGCTCATATCTCAGGTCGGCGCCGCGAAAAACATTTGACCGGGAGCGACGCCTGCCACCAAAAATATCTCCGAACACGTCACCAAAGACATCACCAAATGCGTCGGCCGAACTGAACCCACCGCCCATACTGCCCGGACCCTGGACGCCCGCGTGCCCATAATGGTCATAAGCCGCTCGTTTTTGCGGGTCCGATAATATTTCGTAGGCCTCCTTGGCCTCCTTGAATGCGGCCTCGGCATTCCTATCACCCGAGTTGCGATCGGGATGATGTTTCATGGCCAATCGTCGGTAGCTCTTCTTGATTTCGCCATCCGCCGCATTGCGCTCTACACCGAGCACCTCGTAGTAGTCTTTCTTAGCCATTACTCTGCCGCCGGTGGCTCCCCATCCATATTTGAGATGTCTGTATCAGACACGCCGATGCCGCGCCCGTAATTGACGCGGCATCCACAAAGAAAACGATAGATCCGATCAGGATTTATTGTCGTCTTCGTTCACCTCTTCAAACTCTGCATCGACAACGCTGTCATCAGCACCCGAGGTGCCCTCTGCTCCTCCCGGCGCTCCCGTCGCTCCCGTCGCCCCAGACTCCTGCTGCGCCTGCTCATAGGCTTTCTGAGCCAGGCCCGCAGATGCTTCGGCCAAAGCTTTGGATTTGGTCTCGATGACGTTCTGGTCATTCCCTTTCAGGGCTTCCTTCAGGTCAGATAACGCCGATTCCACCTGGGCACGCTCCTCGGCGCTGACTTTGTCTCCAAGGTCCGCGAGAGATTTTTCGGTCGTGTGCACCAACGCGTCTGCCTGGTTGCGTGCGTCCACCAATTCCCGGAATTTTTCATCTTCGGCGGCATGCGCCTCCGCATCCGCCACCATCTTCTCAATGTCTTCATCGGACAGGCCGCTCGAGGCCTTGATCACAATTTTCTGCTCCTTGCCTGTCGCCTGATCCTTGGCAGACACATTCAGAATACCGTTCGCATCAATATCGAATGTCACCTCAATCTGCGGCATTCCGCGCGGGGCTGGCGGAATTTCGGTCAGGTCGAATCTGCCGAGAGATTTATTGTCCTGCGCGCGCTGCCGTTCACCCTGTAAAACTTGGATGGTTACTGCGGCCTGATTGTCGTCCGCCGTTGAAAACGTCTGCGCGGCCTTCGTTGGAATGGTCGTATTCTTGTCGATCACGCGCGTCATGACGCCGCCGAGAGTCTCAATACCCAGCGACAGTGGCGTCACGTCAAGCAACAAGACATCTTTGACATCACCGGACAAAACGCCTGCCTGAATCGCGGCGCCCATCGCAACCGCCTCATCCGGATTCACATCCTTGCGAGGCTCCTTGCCGAAGAAGTTTTGGACTGCCTCCTGAACTTTAGGCATACGCGTCTGGCCACCGACGAGAATCACATCATCGATCTCGCTGCCTTTCAAACCCGAATCTGAAAGTGCAATCTTGCACGGCTCGATCGTTCTGCTGATTAAACTTTCGACCAGCGACTCCAGTTTCGCCCGCGTCAACTTGATCGTGAGGTGCTTTGGTCCGCTGCTATCCGCAGTGATATACGGCAGGTTCACTTCCGTCTGCTGTGCATGGGACAACTCGATCTTGGCTTTTTCGCCAGCTTCTTTCAGCCGCTGCATCGCGAGCGGGTCTTTGCGAATGTCGACACCACTCTCTTTTTCAAATTCACCGGCCAGATAATCGATGACTCGAAAATCGAAGTCTTCGCCACCGAGGAAGGTGTCTCCATTGGTCGCCAAAACCTCGAACTGATGCTCACCATCAATTTCGGCAATTTCGATAATTGATATATCGAAGGTGCCGCCACCGAGATCGTAGACCGCCAATTTACGGTCTCCCCTCTGCTTGTCCATGCCATAGGCCAACGCCGCGGCTGTAGGCTCGTTAATTATCCGTTTGACATCCAGACCGGCGATCTTGCCGGCATCCTTGGTGGCCTGACGCTGGGAATCATTAAAGTACGCGGGTACAGTGATGACAGCTTCAGTCACCGCTTCTCCGAGATAATCCTCGGCCGTCTTCTTCATTTTCATAAGCACCCGGGCTGAAACCTCCGGCGGCGCCATTTTCTGGCCATTGGCCTCTACCCACGCATCACCATTGTCGGCTTTGACAATGTTGTAGGCGACCATGCCCATATCGCGCTGCACGACTTCATCATCAAACCGGCGACCGATCAGGCGCTTGACCGCAAACAGCGTATTGGTTGGATTCGTCACGGACTGGCGCTTCGCCGCCTGTCCGACCAGCACTTCGTCATCTTTCGCAAAGGCTACGGTCGACGGTGTCGTGCGATCACCCTCGCTGTTTTCGATGACCCTGGCTTTGTCGCCATCAATGAGGGCAACACATGAATTGGTCGTGCCCAGGTCAATCCCGATCACTCGTCCCATTGGACTCTCCTAATTCTGCTGATTAATTGAATTACTGATCAATGTGGGGACATCAGAAGGCTTTTCAAGGCTTACGCCAGCACTAATCCCCGGCTAATTGCCCTCACTGGCCACGATAACGCGGGCCGGCCGCAACAATCGTCCATTCAGCTGGTAGCCCTTCTGTATAACCGTCAGCACTGAACCCGGCTCGGCGGTCTCCGACGCCTGCATGGTAATGGCTTCATGTAGCTGAGGGTCGAACGGCTCGCCTTCAGGGTCGATCGATTCGATTCCCGATTTTTCGAGCGCCGCGTGCAATAACTTCAGGGTCGCCTGTTTGCCCTCCAACAGACTCTCAACCGTGGCATTTGATCCCGCCTCCAACCCCATTTCCAGGCTGTCGATGACGCCGAGCAACTCACCGGAAAATTGCTCTATACCGAATTTGCGTGCATTCTCAACATCCCGAGCCGCACGTTTCCGAAGGTTTTCGAGGTCAGCGGTGGCGCGCAAATATTTGGTCCAGTTCTCGTCCGCCGCAGCTGTGGCTTTCTCGAGCGCATCAACCGGATCAGACTCGGAATCGCATACGTCACCCCCGGGGACCTCATCAGCGTCAGCCGGATTGGTTTCCGCGTCGATACCTTCCGTCATTTAGATTTCTCCGTGCACGACAATAAGCGTGCCGTACCGCCATCGCACCGCACACACGTTAATATTCAATTTGGGGTCTACTGTTGGGAATTCAAGGCCGCGCCCATTAACTTTGCCGTGATATCGACAATGGGTATCACCCGCTCGTAGGGCATCCGGGTTGGGCCGATTACGCCGACCACCCCGACAATGTCGTCATCGACACGATAGGGTGCGGAAACAATACTGCAGTCATCCAGAATCCGGTAACCGGATTCTTCACCAATAAAAATTTGCACACCCTGGGCTGCAATACTTCGGTCGAGCAGCCGAAGGATTTCCTGCTGCTGACTAAATGCATTGAACAATTGCTTCAACGTCTCAACGTTCGATAATTCATCGAATTCCATCAGTTTCGTTTCGCCCGACATAATATATTCAGACTGTTCTGCATCAGTACCAAATGCAACCTGGGCGATGCTAATCGCATCTATCATCAGTTGATTCATTGTTTCCCGCGTATTTTTTAGCTCGTCCACAATCTGGGCCCGCACCGAAGACAGAGGCTGTCCACCGAAGTGTTCGTTCAGATAGTTGGCCGCGCGACGCAGTTCGTCACTGCTGTAGTCACGATCCATTTCGAGAATCCGGTTTTCAACCTCGGTGTCGTTAATCACGAGAATCGCTAATATCCGACGGTCCGACAGCGGCAAAAATTCAACCTGGCGAAGCGTAATGTGAGTCTGGCGCGGAATCGTAACGACACCGGCCATGCTGGTCAGTGCAGATAAGGCTGAAGATGCGGTTTCAGCAATCGCCTTCCCACTTCCCGCAACTTCACCTTTCAGCTGGTGCTGCAACCGCTCGACCTCCCGAATCGCCAGCGGCTTCAATTTCAGCAAGGTATCGACAAAGAATCGGTAGCCCCGTGAAGTAGGTATCCGGCCGGCCGAAGTATGTGGTGCCGCCACCAATCCCAACTCCTCCAGGTCCGCCATCACATTTCGAATCGTCGCAGGGCTTAGCTCAAGACCGGATCTTTTTGAAAGGGTCCTGGAACCGACCGGGTGCCCATCCCTAATATACTGCTCAATGAGCACACTCAAAATACGCTGAGCACGTTCCGAAGGCTCAATGACAGTTTTATCGGCTTTCATTGGTTTCAAATGTATGGTTAATGGTTGGTGCCCGTCAAGCCGATCATGCAGGTTGTTTCGCGTCAAAACGACCACGCCGGAGCGACATAATATTGTGCCAATTGCTACGGGGGCATAGGGAATAGACTCTGACCCGTTCGGATCAGACTTCAAAGGCGTTCGATGGAAATATGTTCTCCAGACGAAGCTCTGTGGAGGACAGGCGATGGCTCAACAATTTCACGCTGCACGTTGGCAAAATTACCCGGCCCGCCGGGTTGGCCCGGCGCATTTGTCGCGCATTATTCGGGCTACCGTTGGCGGGGACCACCCTGACTATCAAGACCTCGAAGCGCGTCGGCAAATTCGATACTCCGACACAAGTAAGCCAGCGCGGGCCACGAGGCATGGCGATTCCGACGATTAATCACGGACCAGAGCGTTTTCGCCGCCTAAGAACGGAATCGGTTTTTCGTTTGCCGCATCAGGGGGTAACCACCTTGCTCGCGGGGTTAGAATATTCGCTTTCATTGTCAGATAAATCGAAGGCTGTGACGACGAAGAACCAGGTTCCTGGCGATAAATTTTCAACGAGATAGGTCGTGACCGTTGGATTATTTATTGTCGCAACGTTCGGATAGTCATCCACCGCCGGACCGTAGTGGACTTTAAAACCGGCCAGATCGGTCAGGGTCGTGCCGTCCTCATTTTGCGTCGGTGCCTGCCAGGACAGGTTTGCAGACCCGAGCGTTTGGGCAACAACTGCAATCTGGAAATCGGGCAGACTTGAGACGTCGACGCCATCGGATACACTTAATCCGATACCCGAGTAGGTCCCCTCGTCGCCGGCGACTGGAATACCGGATAATCGTCCCGTGTTCGCGTTAAAGCTCAGCCAGGCCGGCTTGCCGCTGACCGCAAAACTCAATGGATCGTTGTCCGGGTCGCTGGCCGTCGGCGTGAAGTCGTAAAACCCATCAATGATCACCTCATCTGTCGGAACACCTCCAATAACCGGCGGTTGGTTCGGCAAACCGTTGACCGTGAGTGAGAAAGGCGCCAGAGTCGCACCCTCGGCACCGTCCGACACGCTGATCTGGATGCCCGGGTAAATGCCCTCGTTAGCTGCAACCGGGGTCCCCGACAGGGTTCCAGTCGCCGGATCAAAATTCAGCCAGGCGGGCTTGCCGCTGACCGCGAAACTCAGTTGATCACCATCCAGATCACTGGCCGTTGGCGTGAAGCTGTAGAAACCGCCCACCGTGACCTGGGTCGGTGGTGAACCGCCGATTGACGGCGCCTGGTTCGGCAACCCGTTGACCGTGATCGAAAAGGCCGCTAGCGCCGCACTGTCGGCGCCGTCCGACACACTGATCTGGATGCCCGGGTAAATGCCCTCGTTAGCTGCAACCGGGGTCCCCGACAGGGTCCCGGTTGCCGGATCAAAGCTCAACCAGGCCGGCCTGCCGTTGACTGCGAAACTCAACGGATCGTTGTCCGGGTCACTGGCCGTCGGCGTGAAGCTGTACAAATTGCCCACCGTGACCTGAGTCGGTGGTGAACCGCCGATTGACGGCGCCTGGTTCGGCAATCCGTTAACCGTGATCGAAAAGGCCGCCAGCATCGCACTGTCGGCGCCGTCCGACACACTGATCTGGATGCCCGGGTAAATGCCCTCGTTCGCTGCAACCGGCGTCCCCGACAGGGTCCCGGTTGCCGGATCAAAGCTCAGCCAGGCCGGCCTGCCGCTGACTGCGAAACTCAACGGATCATTGTCCGGGTCACTGGCCGTCGGCGTGAAGCTGTAGAAACCGCCCACCGTGACCTGGGTCGGTGGTGAACCGCCGATTGACGGCGCCTGGTTCGGCAATCCGTTAACCGTGATCGAAAAGGCCGCCAGCATCGCACTGTCGGCGCCGTCCGACACACTG
>SMVA01451291.1_pt1 | contig 12633 bp, 13 predicted proteins | sample 2456451 | NCBI WGS metagenome assembly SMVA01 (sample SAMN11095933, study PRJNA526329) | marine sediment metagenome | biome: Marine sediment; feature: Surficial sediment; material: Deep marine sediment; isolation source: Hadal surficial sediment | place: Pacific Ocean | collected 2014-05 | depth...
ATCGGGGACAGGAGGACCTGCACAATCGGGGACAGCAAGGACGTGGAATGAGGCTGGCCGCGACAAATCCTGCCGTCAGGAACCCGCTTCGAGCGCCGGAATCAGAATTGTCTCGATGTACTCGAGATAGGTGGCGACGTCTTCCGGGGTGGGCTCGGCAGCACCGAACACGCCATTGTTGTTCTTGTACAACCGGTCGGAGATGGTCTTGCCGCTGCCGTCTTCGCGCATCATCGGCACGCCGAGACCGTTCCAGCCGTAGTCCGAGATTCTCAAGGACACCAAGTTGTGGCGCGTGAACACGTCGTTGGCGCCGGCCATATCGCCGGCATCGAGCTTGGCGTAGAAATCGTCCAAGGTATCGCTGCCGCGCAGGTTGCCGCGCTCCAGGTACAGGAAGAAGTCGGACTTACCGTCCGCCTTGAGGATACGGCTGCGGCTGTTCGGGAAGGGGACGATGATCATCTTGGACTCGGTGGCGTGGAGCAGCTCGCGCAGGCGCCCGAGCAGCGCCTCTGCGTCCTGCTGTTCGCCGTTGGCAAGAGCTGGCGTACCTGCCGACAGCGATACTAAGGAAATCGCCGAAACAGCGAGGAAAACGCGCACCCTACGAAGCTGCAACAAGATGACACCTCCCGAGTGTTGGCACGGCCCACGCCACCGGATAGGGTGGCTACTTGAGATGGGCGTCTACGCTACTGTGCCAACATGCGCCGATAACCCTAGCAAGGCCCCCGATTCAAAGCAATAGAACACCACCCCTGTGGAGACCCCATGAGCAGTTCCGATTCGATCCGAGCCCACATCGACGCCCATCGTGATACCTGGCTCGAAGAACTCGATGATTTCCTCCGAATCCCCAGCGTTTCCACCGATCCCGAGCGTACCGACCAGGTCGAGGTGGGCGCCGATTGGCTCGCCGAGAAGCTGCGTGATGCCGGGTGCAGCGAGGTTGAGATCTGGCCCACACCCGGCCACCCGGTGGTCTACGGAGCATGGCGTGGCGCCGACGATGCACCCACATTGCTGGTCTACGGCCACTACGATGTACAGCCCGAGGAGCCGGTCGAGCTCTGGGACACGCCGCCGTTCGAGCCCACCATCCGCGACGGCAAGTTGTTCGCGCGCGGCTCCGCCGACGACAAGGGGCAGCTATATATCCACGTCAAGGCGCTGCAGGCGTGGCTGCAGACCACCGGTGCTTGCCCCGTGAACGTCGTATTTCTTATCGAAGGAGAGGAAGAGGTCGGCAGCCCCAACATCGAGGGCGCCGTGCTCGAGCATCGGGACAAACTCGCCTGCGACGCGGTGATGATCTCGGATACCATCATGTTCGCCGCCGGCCTGCCGTCGATCACCTACAGCCTGCGCGGACTCGCCTACATGCAGCTCGACCTCACCGGGGCGAAGGGCGACCTCCACTCCGGCTCCTTCGGCGGCGCCGTGGTCAACCCCGCCGAGGCGCTGGCGCGCATGATTGCGTCGTGCCGCGACCCCGAGACCGGTGAGATCACCATACCCGGCTTCTACGACGACGTAGTGCCCCTGACGGAGGCCGAGCGCGGGCAATGGAAGACCCTCCCTTTCGACGAGGAGCAGTATCGTGCTGACCTCGGCGTCGACGCGTTGCTGGAAGAAACCGACTACGGCGTCCTGGAGCGTACCTGGGCGCGGCCGACCTTCGAGGTCAACGGTTTCCTCTCCGGCTTCACCGGAGAGGGGAGCAAGACGGTTCTACCGGCCAAGGCGATGGCCAAGATCAGTATGCGCCTGGTGGCCAACCAAGACCCCGACACCATCATGGACGTGGTCGAGGCCCACATGCGGGCGGTGATGCCGCCGGGCGTAAGCCTCGAGGTGACCCGCATGCAGGGCGGCAAACCCTGGCTGACGCCGTGCGACCATCCGGTCATGCAGGCGGCCGGCCGCGCCATGCACCGCGGTTTCGGAGCCAAGCCGGTGTTCATCCGCGAGGGCGGGTCCATTCCCCTGGTCGGCGTGCTCGAAGATCTCTTCGGCGCGCCTTCGGTGCTAATGGGGATCGGTCTTCCCGATGAGAACGCCCACGCACCGAACGAAAACCTCGACATCGGCAATTTTTTCTCCGGCATCGCGAGTGCCGCGTTTTTCTTCGAAGAGCTAGGGAAGACCGTATGAAGCGCAAGGACTTTCTCCGCAAGATGAAGGACCGCCGGCGCGGCGGCACGCTCGAGGAGCGACACCCGGAGCAACGCCGCAAGGTCGACTGGCGGACCATACGCGAAAACCTCCCCTCCGAAAGCGCGGAGCCTCTCGCTCCGCGGTCCATGCCGGTGGGGGAACTGTACCTGCTGCCCAGCGGCGTCCGTCTCGAAGCTTCGAGCTCTTGCTGGGTACGCGGTTACCGCCTCTACGAAGCGGGCGGCACCCTACGCGCCGAGTTCCAATACCGGCCCGCCGACCCAGACAGCGAACCGCCGCCCGGGTCGATCGGTTTGCAGGCCGGCAAGAGTTGGGAGCCGGAAGGCTGAACGAACCGGGCAGGGTGCTACCGCGTCGCGTTTGGGTTCGGCGCCGCGCGACGGATCGAATGCCCCTGTTTCGGCACGCTGACTTCTTCGTTGCGAAAACGCCCGTAACCGAGGTTGTGCGGCGGTTTGATCTCGGCGATGAGTTGCTCGGCAATCTCGGCGGCCTTGGCGTCGTCGGTCTCGACGACGTAGCGGAAATACTCGGTAGCGCCAAAAGGCTGCTCCTCGAGAACGCTCCACAGGCTCTCACGCAGCCCCTTGCCCTGGGTCTTGCCTACGTACAGGATCTTCTGGCCCGAGGCGATCACTTGAAAGACACCCGCATCCTCGGGAACCTTCTCGACATTTGCGGGAATAAACTCGATAAGTCCCGATGCGTTGCCGGCTGCTGTCACGGACAGGCTCCTTCCGCTGGCGCTGTGCGTCATGTTGTTGGTCACAATTTGTTCTTCTCGGGCGAAGCCCTTAGGTATATTAGCAGGGTGCCCCAAAACGAATAGTTTCAATCTCGGCCCCTCAAGTGTGCAAACTGACAAGAATCGGCGGACTCCTCGCGGCCTTCGTGCTGTTGGGGAGCAGCCATGCCGCGGCGCAAGAGCGTAGCCTGAACCGTGTCGCCGACGGCGATTTCGAGAGCGGCTTCATCGGCCTCAACCTGGCCGCGGTGGACCAGTTTCCGATGTTCTCGGGGGGCTGGGCGTCGCGTGGTAGACGCGTTCCCGACTTGGTACAGGAGGAGACATTCGAGGGCTTGGTATCGATGCTCATCGACACCCGGCCCGGGGACCCACTTCAGGTCATCCAGGATCTGCCGGTCAATAGCCCCGCCTACGGCATGCGCTTCGCGTTCTTTATCGAGCGCGGCAGCCAAACGGTGCGACTTCTGAACGCCTGGGATCATCGCCAGCCCGACAGCGGCACACCGGCTTTCGAGGTGCGCATTTCGGCGCGCGGAATCCTATTCACGACGCCGGCGGGAAGCTGGCGGTTCGACGGCGATATTGCTCCGCGACAATGGCATACGTTGAGCGTCATCGCCGATCCGCGTACCGACACGCAAAGCGTGCGCCTCGACGGAGTGGCGCTGCTATCGCTGCCGGGTGTGGCCCTACGTCGACCGTCCACCATCGTGCTCGGCGGCAGCGCCACCGACACCGGAACGTTCCGTTACGACGCTATCGAGGTCTTGTCGCTCGTCGACCTCGAGCTGTCGATGATTCGCGACGCCGTGGCAGCCCTGGACATCCCCGCGAGCGCCGCAATCGGCGATCGTCTCGCCGCCGCGGCTGCCGCTCTCGATCGAGGCTCGAGTGTATTGGCGCTGCCGGAACTGGGGGTGGCACGCAATATGCTGGGTTCGACAGCACGAGCGACGGAGAATCTGCGGCGGGCGATCACCGAGCTTATCGAGCTGATGGAGGCAAGCAGCGACAGGCTCTAGCCTGGATATCTCAACAGGTCAGGGCTGCGCGAGCGACCCGTTGAGGTATCCGGGCTAGGGCTAGTCATAGTTAGGGCTAGTTAACCTGGGCTTCCTCTTTGTCGCCCAGCACGGCGGCCACAGCCACCGCGATGTCCCCGAAAACGCGCGCCGCTTCGCTATCCGGGTACACCAGCACCATCGGCTTCCCGGCATCGCCACACTCCGCCACGCGCCGGTCAATGGGGATGGTGCCCAGCAGGGGTACGCCCAGCTCGTCTGCGGTGCGGCGCCCCCCCCCGCTGCGGAAAATGTGCTCCACGTGACCGCACTCGGGGCAGGTGTACATCGACATGTTCTCGATAATGCCGAACACCGGCACGTCCACCTCGCGAAACATGTGCAGCCCCTTGCGCGCGTCGATCAACGAGACGTCCTGGGGCGTGGTAACGATGACGGCCCCGTCGAGCGGCGCCGACTGGGTCAAGGTGAGCTGCGCGTCTCCGGTGCCCGGCGGCAGATCGATGATCAAGATGTCGCAATCACGCCAATCGACATCGCGCAGGAACTGTTTCACCGCCTTCATCACCAACGGCCCGCGCCAGATGACGGGGGCGTCTTCCGGCTGCAGAAAGCCGAGCGACATCAACTTGAGGCCGTGCCGCTGCAACGGGATGATCATACGGCGGCCGTCGATGTCGGTGATCTCGGGCTGGCCACTCATGCCCAGCATGGTCGGAATGGAAGGGCCGTAGATGTCGGCGTCCATGAGGCCAACCGCGTGGCCGTTCTGTTGCAGCGCCACCGCCAGGTTCGAAGCCACCGTTGATTTGCCGACGCCGCCCTTCCCCGAGGCCACCGCGAGCACGTGCTTGACGCCCGGGATCGGATCGCGCTGGATGAGCGGCTCGGGCCGCCCGCCGCCACCAACCGGAGTGCCGGCGCGCGGCTGGGGGGCTGCCGGCGGGGCGGGCGCCGCCGACGGCAGGCTGGCACCATCAGGGGCAACACCTTGCGCCCGCGGCCCTGCCGGGCGCGGCGCCGACACGTCGAGCTTTACCTCGTCGACGCCTTCTACCTGCGAGGCGGCCGCGTGTACGTCTTGCGCCATCTTCTCGATCGCCTGCTGGTCCCCCGAGGGAACGCTCAGGCGTATTCGCACCTCTCCTCCCTCGACCTCGAGCAGGTCGACGAGGCCGAACGAGACAATGTCCTTATGAAGCCCGGCAAACGTTACACTGGTGAGAGCCTGGCGAATCTGGTCGACGGTAGCAACCACGGCGATGAATCTCCTATCAATAAGGCACCGAGAAGTGTGGGAGAGTTCTCCCACTTGGATGGTAGCGGCGCATCGCAGGAAAGTCATGTTCGAGCGCTGGACAAAACTAGTGACTCTGAGCGCGCGGATCTCTATAATTAGGTGGAGCATTTGAGCCGGCTCGCGGTGTCGCCCCAATGCCGGCCGACCAACGTCCGAGCCTTGAGAACAAGCCCATGACTCCCAGCCTGCTCCTCGTCACCGACGAGGAGACCACCCGAGAAGCCATCAGCGCCGAAGTCTCCGGACTGGGTGCCGAGGTGGTCAACGTGCGCAGCGGCGAGGAAGCGCTCGACATTCTCTCGAGCCGCCATGTCGATGGCGTCATCACCGGGCTCAAGCTCAAGGGAATGGACGGGCTCGACCTCCTCGAGCACATCCAGAAAATCGACGCTGAGCTCCCCGTCATCCTGGTAACCGCCTACGGCACGGTTGCCGCGGCGGTACAGGCGATGAAAGCCGGAGCGTTTGACTTTATCGAGAAGCCCTTCGATCAGGACGACGTGCGCCGCACGGTGCAGAAGGCGCTCGCCATGACCCGGCTGGTTGCCGAGAACCGCGTGCTGCGAGAAGAACTGGAACGCCAGTACGACTTCTCCGCCATTGTCGGCACGTCTCCGCAGGTGGTGGAAATCCTGCGTCAAGCGGGTGACGTGGCGGTCACCGACTCGACCGCCCTGATCAGCGGCGAGAGCGGCACCGGCAAGGAGCTGCTGGCGCGCGCCATCCACTACAACAGTGGCCGCGCCGGCCATCCGCTGGTCACGATCAACTGCGCCACGCTGCCCGAGACCCTGCTGGAGAGCGAGCTCTTCGGCTACGAGCGAGGAGCGTTTACCGGCGCGGTGAAGCGCAAGATCGGCCGCTTCGAGCTCGCCGAAGGCGGCACGCTGTTCCTCGACGAGATCGCAGAGATGACGCTCGCGGTGCAGGTAAAGGTGTTGCGCGTGCTGGAACAACGGGAGTTCTCCCGGCTCGGCGGAACCGAGACGCTGAGAGCCGACGTGCGGCTGATCGTGGCAACCAACCGCGACCTCGCCGACCTCGTCGACAAACGCCAGTTTCGCGATGATCTCTACTACCGCATCAACGTGTTCCCGATCACCATCCCGCCGCTGCGCGAGCGCACCCAGGACATCCTGCCGTTGGCTCGACATTTCCTTGGCGAGCTCATGGAGCGCACCGGCAAGGTGGTCACCGGCATCCGCCCCGAGGCACGCCGCATCCTGTTGAACTACGGCTGGCCGGGCAACGTGCGCGAACTCAAGAACATTCTCGAGCGCGCCATCATCCTCACCCAGGGAAACTCCATCGCCGCGGAGCATCTTCCCGCGCGCCTGCAGCAGGAGCGCGCCTCGCTCGGCCATGTAGCAGTGTCGCTACCGCCCCACGGGCTGTCGCTCGAGGAAGTCGAGCGCTCACTTCTCGCGCAAGCGCTCGAGCGCAGCCGATTCAACAAGAGCCAGGCGGCTCGATTGCTCGGAATGTCGCGCGCCACCCTGCGCTACCGCCTCGCGAAGTACGGCCTCGACGCGGCCTGAAGGCTTGCCCCGAGGGCCCGACACAGGCACCGGGCGCATGCTGGTGCCCCGAAGTGGGCTGGCTTACTTCATCCATAGTGGATCAAATGAGCCATACTGCGGAAAGTGCCTGCTGGTAAGGGCTTCCGCCTAAGTTGCTCTCGAATCTTGAAAATTGTGGCTTATATGAGCCATGTAACCTGCGGGCCCTAGGAGGATGCCCCGGAGATTCTTCGCAAACGCAGTGCCAGCACAGGTCTTCATGGGCTGCCCGAAGCGAAGTTTGGCACGCCCATTGCAATAACTTTGGGGCAGACGGCTGGGGGGCAAGGGGCGGCTCCGGCCAATTCGAGTAATTCGGGAGATTGAACACATGTCCGTGCATACTGCCATCCTCGAGGCTCCGAAGGTTCCTTTTTGGGCACCGCCGTTCGGCACGCCAGTCGAGGAGGAGTGGATCGACGACGAGGCATACCGCGAGCTGTTTGTTTCCGTGATTGAGCTCGCGCTCAAGGATTTCGAGTTTCTTCTGCGCGTCCGCCAGCAAGACGCTCTAACGCTCTCCGAGCGCAAGAAACTCCGCGCCTTGACCGAGGATGGAGATCCGGAAGAGTTCTTCGCCAGCAGGTGGTTCGAGGACATCTGCCGGATGATTGGTATCACTGCGGAAGTGATTCGGGAGCGGCTCCAAGTCCTGGCTTGCTAAGCGGAGGCGTACGGAACAGTACGTCGAGCACACCAATCAAGCGCAACGCCGTCAGCGTCGGCCATTGCGCTCGCGCCGCCGTGACCCGTTGAGACATGCGGGTTGGAGGCGGGAGAGCACCGCGTGCAGGGTCTCGAGTCCCAGCACCGCGGCGTGGACACGCCCCGGCGGCAACCCGTCGAGCGCCTCGATGACGTCGTCAGTCAGCAGCTCTCGTGCGTCTTCGATCAACATGCCGGTGGCCAATTCGGTGATCGCTGAAGCCGCGGCAATGGTCGCCGCGCAGCCGTATGCCTTGAAGCGAATCTCGCGGATACGTCCCGCTGACGAGCCACCGGCATCCTCGTGCCGGTCAACGGCAACCACCAGACGCACCAAGTCTCCACACGTATCGTCGTGCAGGATGGCCACGGCATCGGGCGCGTCAAGATCGCCCAGGTTGCGTGGCCGTCTGTAGTGTTCGAGGAATGCCTCTGAGTATTGGCTCACGTTGGCGCTCTGTCGTCGAAACCTCCGCCACGGAAACCCGTATCTAGCCTGGATATCTCAACGGGTCGCGAAGCGAGCGGGCGCGAGGCCACGGAAACGGCTAGCAGGCCGTGGTGGAGACAAGTAATGATTGGCCTATACCATACCGACGCCGCAGCGCCTTCTACAGGTGGCGCGCGCAAATTTCCGTTCCTCGCACCTCGCACATCTTCATGAGCCATCCGGTTATCGAAACTCACGGCCTGCGCAAGGTCTACAAGAGCCTTGTCGGCACTCCTGTAGAGGCGCTCTGCGGTGTCGATATTCGCATCGAACGCGGACAGGCCTTCGGGCTCCTGGGTCCCAACGGCGCCGGCAAAACCACCCTGGTGAAGATCCTGCTCGGCCTGGTGCACGCCACCGCCGGCGACGCCCGGGTGATGGGTGCAGACGTCGGTAACCCTGCGGCACGCCGCCGCATCGGTTACATGCCTGAACTGCGCAACTACCCACAGTTTCTCACCGCCGCACGCTGCCTGGATCTGTTCGGCCGCTTGCACGGCATGCCGGCGAACAAACGCTCTGCCCGTATCGATTGCGTGCTTGCCGATGTCGATCTGGCGAAGTGGCGCGACCACAAGGTCGGTGGCTTCTCCAAGGGCATGAAGCAACGTCTGGCCCTGGCGCAAGCGCTGCTCAACGAGCCCGAGCTGCTGTTTCTCGACGAACCGGCGGAGGGCATCGACCCCCTCGGCCGCGTCGTGGTGCGAAATATCCTACGCCGCGTGTGCGAACGCGGCACCACACTGTTCATGAACTCACACCTGCTGACCGAAGTCGAAATGGTGTGCGACGAGGTCGCCATCCTGCACGGCGGCAGGGTGGTGGAATCCGGGGTCCTCGCCCAGCTCACCTCGCGCGAGCGCGAGTACCGGCTCACCGTGGCGTCAGACATGGAACGGGTCCCTGCACTGCTCGATGGGGCGACCTCGGGAATCGAAGAGGCCACGGCACCTACCGGACTCGCCGCCTGGAACCTCCTCGTGCACGACCGCCACCAGCTCAACGAGGCGCTCGATCGCTTGCGTCGCGAGAACGTACTCATCGAGAGCATCGAGCCGGTGCGCAGCAGCCTCGAGGAGGTGTTCCTACGCGCCATCGGCGGGGGCCCCAAGGACACCGCAAAGGAGACCGCAACGGAACCCCCCGCGAGTCCAGCAACCACCACGCCGGGCACGGTCAACACCGAGGTCGGCGCATGAACGAGGCAACCAGCGGCACCTTGGACCGCACCGGACGCGAGGAGTTGTCCGCTTTGCAACTCACGTTCCGACAGGTGCGCGGTCTGGTGAGCTACACCGTCCGAGAATCGGTGCATCGATGGACGCTGATCACCTACCTGCTGGGCATCACCTTCTTCCTGCTGCTGCTGGCGACGGCGGTGAACCTCGACATCGTCGAGGGAACGCTGGCGGCGGCGCGGCTGTTCGGCCAGGACCTGCCGATCGGCGACTTGAACATTCAGGTCGCTGACGCCGTACGCTACTTCCAGGTAGGCGTGATCAGCACCCTGTATGTCGTGGGCGTGCTGCTGGCCCTGTTCCTCACCTGCAATTACGTGCCGGCTTTGGCACGCGACGGCTGGGTCGACCTGCTCGTCGCCCAACCGGTGTCACGCTCGACGCTGCTGCTGGGTCGCGCCCTGGGCTCGGCTACGGTGGTGAGCATCGGAATCGCCTACCTCGTGGTCGGCAGCTGGCTCGTGCTGCGTCTGAAGACCGGGCTCGGCAGCGCCGGGTTCCTGTTCGCCGGGCTCGTCATCCTGTTCGCCTACGCAGTGTGTTACACGGCCACGGTTCTGGTCGGCATCATCACGCGCAACGGCCCGGTGAGCGGCATGGTGGGTCTCATGGTCTGGGTGGGGGGCCACGTCATGTATGCGTTCCACCGATTCCCCGAATGGCAAGTAACGGTGCGCGCCGGCTGGCCGCGAAGCAGCGCCACCGCCCTATCCGAAGGCCTCTACTGGTTCCTGCCCAAGAACCAGGGCCTCGGCGAACTGGCGGTCGACGCTGCGCGCGGCGAGCCCGTATCGCTTCTACCCATCGTGTACTCGCTTCCCTTCGCTGTTGTTTGCTTGTTCCTCGCCTGCTGGTGGTTCACGCGGCGCGACTACTAGGAGAAACACCATGAACGACAATCCCCTGGGCTGGTCCCGTAGCGTCGCCCGATGCAGCGCCTGGATCGCCGCCGTCTTGCTGATGGCGTGCTCGGTCTCGGTGGACTCTGAAGGCGAAACCCAGACCCGAGCGCTGATCGACCGCCTGCCGGCAGGCGCCGTCGCCATCGCCTGGATCGACATCGAGGCGCTAGCCGCGACGATGCCACCCGAGGACTGGGACGAGTACGAGGAGATGTTCCAGAACAACGACAACATGCAGAACCTCGAGCGCTTCGCCGAGGCTACCGGCATCAACCTCCGCGAAGACATTCGACAGGTCGCGGTGGCGATAATGCCGGGCGCCGGCGAGGAAGTTGAGGCGCTGGTGCTGGCGGTGCTGGACTTCGACGAAGACAAGCTGCTCGCCCTGACGGCCGACGCCGAGACCATCGCCTACGAGGGGGAGACACTGTATGACGCCCAGGAGATCTTCCGCAGCCTCGAGGAGGCCCTCGGCAAGGAGGACGCGGGGACCGGCGAGGGTGAGGCCAGCGGAGACTTCGATGTCACCGCCCAACCCGACAATTTCCTGACGATCGTCGGCCCTCACACGCTGGCGATGGGCACCGAAGAGAGCCTCAAGGTGCTCATCGACGTCGATGGCGGCCGCCACGACTCTCTCAAAATGGACCCGGCAATGAACGACCTCATCTCGGATGTCGCCGGACAGGGCCAGATCTGGTTCGTTGCCACCCGCGAGACTTGGGACGACCAGATTGGCCGACTCGCGCAAGGCGGCGGCATGGTGCAGGCCAACGCGATCGAGAGTATCGAGGTCCTGACCCTGTCGATGCGTCTGGGTGACGGCATGACCCTGCGTCTCGCCGGCGTTGCCGCCTCCGCCCAGGACGCCGGGCTGCTGGCCAACACCCTCAACGGCTGGATGGCGCTGGGCAAGATGATGCTGCAGCAGAGTGAGCCGGAGCTGTTCAACATCCTCGACCGCGGCATCACCGTCGGGCGGGACGATCGCACGGTGCACATCGATGCCAACCTCAGCGCAGCCGACATCGTAGCGCTGCGACTCATGGCAGAAGAGATGGACGAATCGGTAATCGGTCGCTAGCCGGGCACGGAGCAGCGTCGCCGAGTAAATAGCGGGCTGTGCTAGTCTGGACGCAGACAGGACGCCGGAAGCCCCTAACGGTCTACCGTGAGTGTCCTTGCGCGGATTCTGAATCCCATGCCTCGCGTACGCTCCAAGATGAGACGCTTCTACGCCATTCTCGGTGCCCTGTCTCTCGGACTCGGTGCGGCCGCTTTCTTCGTTTTCGGGCCCGCGCTCATGGCGCCGCCCTTCGATGTCAGTTCGGTGAGCTACGACGTCAATGCGGACGGTGCCGTCGACCTGGTGCGTTGGGATTTCAACGGCCAAGTCACGATGTGGGAGTGGGACCGCGATGGTGACGGGAGGCCGGAGCTCATCGCCTACGATGCGACCGAGACCGGGGGTGAGACCGGCGGCGGCCTGCGCCCCACCGGCTCGATCACGGCATGGGACTGGGGTAGCGACGCGGTCATCGACGCGGGAACCGTCCCCGCCTCGGTGGAGCGTTTCCTGCAGCGCGAGGAGGTGATGGCGGCACGCTCCGCCGCGCCAAGCGGCCAGCTCGCCCTGGTGGGCGCCGACATCCTGGCGCTCGTCGAGGAGATCCAGGGCCGCTTCGACGACTATCGTCTCGCCGATCTGCGCATGCCCATTGTCGGGGCCACGCTGCCCGACCTCGACACTCTCCTGCCGGGGGCCCCGCGCGCCTATCGCAACGGCGTCCACCAGGGCTTCGACATGAACAACGGACACATCGGCGTACCCACCGGCTACAGCAGCCCGGCGATTGCCGCCAAAGACGGCACCGTCATCCGCGCCACGTTGGGCTTCCAGGAGATGACCGCCGAGGAGCACGCCGAGGCGATCGACACGTCACGGACCACCGGCACCACACCTCCGGAAATCCTCGACAAGCTGCGCGGCCGCCAGGTGTGGATCGACCATGGGCACGGCATCGTGACGCGTTACGTTCACCTGTCGGGCATTGCCTCGGACATTACGGAAGGCAGGAAGATCCGCGCCGGTGACATCGTCGGGTTCGTCGGCAATTCCGGCACGGAAGCGGCGGTCAACGGCACGCGCACCGGCGCTCACCTGCACTTCGAGCTGCGCATTGACGGCCGTTACCTGGGCGAGGGCATGAGCTACGACGAGCTTCGCGAGACAGCCAATCGCATCTTCGCCATCGACACCAGTGACCGCTAGGGTCTGGTGGGGCACGGCGGCAGCTTGAGAGTGAGTTCATTTTTTTTGCCCACCGCCCGCCCCCGACCTCTCGGCGCCTGCGGCGCCGCGCTGCCCGCTGGGCGCATAGGTGAGGGCGAAGCGCCTTGCTTACGGTGGGCGGTGTTCGGCTACTCGCACAGGTGGAAGCGAAGCGCCGGTCCCGACAGGCGCCCTTCGTATTCCTTGGCGAATAGC
>SMVA01351898.1_pt1 | contig 12626 bp, 10 predicted proteins | sample 2456451 | NCBI WGS metagenome assembly SMVA01 (sample SAMN11095933, study PRJNA526329) | marine sediment metagenome | biome: Marine sediment; feature: Surficial sediment; material: Deep marine sediment; isolation source: Hadal surficial sediment | place: Pacific Ocean | collected 2014-05 | depth...
TTACAAATGGAACATTTACTGTAGATGCAGCAGCACAGCTCTCCGGTAAAAAAAGTATGATGAATAAAAATAATAAATAAATAATGTTTAATATAATATCTATAAAAATGAAAAAAATAATTGTAGTGATTGTAGTAGTATTTGCTTTAGGAGTAACAATGACATCTTGTAAAGATGAAAATAAAGAAGTTAAAAAAGAAATAGTTAAAGATTATGAAGAAGATGTTGAAATAAAAGAAGATAATGATATGTTAGTAGCAGTTTATCAATGTCCAATGGATTGTGAGTATGATAAGACTTACGATAAACCCGGGAAATGCCCTGTTTGTAGTATGGATTTAAAAAAGAAAGAAACCGATGACGATACTGAGGAACATGATCACGACTGATAAATATTATATTTTATTTTAAAAAATAATCCTGCAAATTATTTCTTGTGAGTTTATTTAAATGGAGAGTTTAGTTAGAAAATCGGTATTCATTTCGTGTATCCCTTCAAAAACATGAATATTTAAATGATTTCCGAACAAATGTTTTCCTTTTAGAAGTTCCTCTTTTTTCCGGGCTTTATTAATGTATTGATCTTTATTTCCATATAGGTAAGTCACCTTTACAGAATCCTTAAAAAAGGAAAAGTCTTCAGGTTTCAATTCCTTGGGTATACCACCGGAGTGTAACACAATATGATTACAATCAATTTTTCTACTTGCAATCCAGCGTGTAGCAATAGAAACGCCTTGAGAAAATCCTAATACGATAAAATGAGACATTTGCTTAGGTTTTTCTGCTTTAAAAACTTCATCTATATAATTCAATACATTTTTTGTTTCTTCTAATGTATTTTCTTTTGTTAACCAGGTAGCACCTACATGTTTAAAGTCACTTCCCTGATAATATTTTGATTGTGCCTGTGGTGCGATAATAAAATTTTCTTTAGGGTTAAGATGCAAAAAATATTTTATAAAGAATTTACTTAAATATCCCATACCATGAAAAACGAACCAAACATTTTTTGTTTTATCTGTATATGTATTAAGGGTAGAATAGGTATTTGAAGTTGTATAAATAACTTTCTTTTCTAATGCCATAGTAAGTTTTCCATTTTGTATTTTTACAAATGTAAATTAATAATATGAAGAAATCCAAAGAAGAAATACTTGCTTCATGTAATGCCATCTGTAAAAACACACTAATGGAAACTTTGGGTATTGAATTTATTGATGTTACAGAAGATTCTCTAATAGCAAAAATGCCAGTAACTTCACGGGTGCATCAACCGGATGGTATTTTGCATGGAGGAGCATCTGTCGCATTAGCCGAAAGCATTGGAAGTGCGGCAGCAATAGTTTTTATGGGTCCTGAAGTTGTAAGCATTCGTGGGATAGAGATTTCTGCAAACCATGTAAAAAGTGTAAAAGACGGTTATGTATATGCAAGGGCAACAGCATTACACAATGGGCGTACTACTCAATTATGGCAGATAAGGATCACAAATGAAAACGATGAACTCGTCTCTATAATAAAGCTTACTACCATTGCATTTTATTAATAAAATTTACTATGGAATACACGCTTCTTTTAGAAAAAATAGCTGAGCATTATAAGAAGAAACTACCATTTGTAGTTTTTTCTTTACCGGATAGCGAATCAATATTAGTTTATTTGCAGAATGATAAAACGCTTTATACCACTGAGGATTTTAAAGAAAAAAGTTTTGTTTTTGCACCTTTTAATTATACTGATAAGGCTATTTGTATTCCGGAGGAAAAAGGAGTAGTTCTTGAAGCTGATATTCACAAGGAGAATATTTTGCAAATGAAATTAGTTATAGCTGAAGATATTTCTGAAAAGGAAAACTACTGCCAATTAGTAGAGAACACCATTAATGCTATAAATTCTAGCAAAATATCTAAAATTGTAGTTTCTAGAAATATTAAAGTTTCCTTGGATTCTTTTCAAATTACAAAACTTATAGAGCGTTTATTTAATTTATACCCGACAGCTTTTAGTTATGTTTGGTATCATCCCAAAACAAGCCTATGGTGCGGAGCCTCTCCCGAACTTTTAGTGAAAACTGAGGGACCCTCATTTACAACTATGGCACTAGCCGGAACTCAAAAATATAAAGAAAATATTGCACCAAAATGGTCATTTAAAGAAATAGAAGAACAACAATTGGTAGTAGACGATATTTCCACCCGATTGCAAAAAGTTACTGCAGTAGTAAAAATATCTAAAACCTATAATCACCGTGCAGCTTCTTTGATACATTTACGTACAGATATTACTGGGATACTTAAAAAAAGAAAGACAACACTATCTAAAATAACGTCAACGTTGCACCCTACTCCTGCAGTTTGTGGCACTCCTCAAAATTTAGCTAAATTATTTATATTAGAGAATGAAGGTTATAATCGCGAATTTTATACAGGATTTTTAGGACCTATTTGTGAAAATGATTCTTGTTCAAAACTTTTTGTAAATCTACGCTGTATGAAAATTGAAAACGATTCAGCAAAATTATTTGCAGGTGCAGGTATTACTAAAACATCTAAACCCAAAAGTGAGTGGTTAGAAACACAACATAAATTAGAAACAATGTTGCAGGTACTACAACCAATGCTTTAATAATCCTACTGGTCTTTGTATCTTTGAATAATGAAATTTTCTAATAAAATTATATCCCAAACCATTACACAATTATGTCATTTAAAAGGGATTGACCATGTTGTAATTTCCCCTGGTTCTAGAAATGCTCCTTTGACCATTGGGTTTTCTGAAAGTCCTTTATTCACAAATTTTAGTATAGTTGACGAGCGAAGTGCTGCTTTTTTTGCATTGGGTATGGCTCAACAACTCAAGAAACCCATTGTATTAGTATGTACTTCAGGTTCCGCGTTACTCAATTATTACCCAGCAATAGCCGAAGCATTTTACAGCAATATTCCCTTGATCGTGATTTCGGCAGATCGTCCGGCTGAATTAATAGACATTGGTGACGGACAAACTATTCGCCAAGAAAATGTGTTTGACAATCATATCCAATATAGTGCAAATTGTAAAGAAGGAAAGAAGCATCAAGATTATAATGAAAGGATAATAAATAAGGCTTTAAACTCTGCTTTCGAATCACAAGGCCCCGTTCATATCAATATTCCTTTTTCTGAACCTTTATATGAAACCGTAGATGAAATTGAGATGCAGTTTAATAATATACCGGTTTCCATTTCTTTAGATGATTTTTCTGAAGATATATCTTCTTTTGTTCAACAATGGACCAAATCGAAAAAGAAAATGATTTTGATTGGGGTAATGGATCCAAATAATATTGAACACCACTATTTAGATATACTAGCAAAGGATAAAAGTGTTATTGTTTTAACAGAAACAACTTCAAACATACATCATGAATCATTTTTTCCTTCAATAGATCAACTTATTGCCCCTTTGGAAGAAGATGATTTTAAAGATTTACAACCCGATATCCTTCTTACGTTTGGTGGAATGGTAGTATCAAAAAAAATAAAAGCATTTTTACGAAATTATTCCCCAAATCAACATTGGCATGTAAATTCAAAAAATGCATTGAACACCTATTTTGTTTTGAAGCATCATTTTAAGACTTCCCCTAATGAATTTTTAAGGAAATTTCTTCTTCCTAGCAAAATTAAAGAACAGAAAACTGAAAAGAATATAATTAGTTATCAAGCCAATTGGCTCAAGATAAAAGAACACAGACAAAATCGTCACAGATCCTATGAAAAAGAAATTCCATTTTCAGATTTTAAAGTTTTTTCAGAAATATTTAAAAGTATTCCCTTGAACATTCAATTGCAGCTTAGTAATAGCACCACAATACGCTATGCACAACTCTTTAATTTGGATACGAGTTTAAAAGTATTTTGCAATAGAGGCACTAGTGGAATTGATGGGTGCATAAGTACTGCTATTGGTGCCGCTCAATCATCACTTCATCCTACTGTCCTAATAACAGGAGATATTGGTTTCTTTTACGATAGCAATGCATTATGGAATAATTATATTCCCAATGACTTTAAGATAATTGTAATTAATAATAAAGGAGGCGGTATTTTTAGAATTTTACCGGATGCTAAAAAAGCAAAACATTTTGATACTTTTTTCGAAACTAAACATAATTATACTGCAGAACATATTTGTTCTATGTTTGGATTTAAATATTCCTTTGCAAACGATGAATTAAGTCTTAATATTGAGTTAAACTCTTTATTTGAAATTTCTGAAAAACCTAGGCTTTTAGAAATATTTACCCCCTCAAATGTTAACGATAAAATTTTGCTTGATTATTTTACTTTTATAAAGTAGTTTTATAAATAAAACACTTTAACTTATATATTATCTTTGTGGTATGTTCGAAATAGGAAAACACAACACACTAACTATATTACGAGATACAGACCCGGGCTTATATCTTGGGAATGTTGAGGAGTCTGATGAAGTAGTATTACTACCCCATAAATACAAACCCGAAAGTTATAATATTGGAGATGAAATACGTGTTTTTATTTACCTTGATAATGAAGAACGACCTGTTGCCACAACTTTAGAACCATTTGTCTTATTAAACACCTTTGGGTATTTGCATTGTAGCGATGTCACAAAGCATGGTGCTTTTATGGATTGGGGGCTTGAAAAGCAGTTGTTTGTTTCTTTTAAGGAACAAGCAAGACCTATGAAAATTAACAACTGGTATATTGTGTATTTATACCTTGATGAGAAAACCAACAGATTGGCTGGCTCTAGTAAAACCAACCAGTTTTTACAAAATGATACCCTTACAATTCAAAGATTTGAGGAAGTTAATATTTTGGTTACACATTTAACTGAGAAAGGTGCTAATGTTATAATTAATGGGGTACATAAAGGACTTATATATCTCGAAGATATTTTTGAAGATATCCGTACCGGAGACCGTATTAAAGCCTTTGTTAAGAAAATACGGGACGATAATAAAATTGATATAGTTATACAATCACCTGGATATAAAAGCATAGAACCTAATGCTCAGTATATTTTAGATGAATTAAAAGCTACAGGAGGTTTTCTGCCACTACACGATAAATCTTCTCCTGAAACCATTAAAGAAAATCTTGGATTAAGTAAAAAAAGCTTTAAAAAAGCGATTGGTAGTCTTTATAAAAATAAGCAAATTGTGATTAAAGAAGATGGTATAGAGTTGCTCTGAGGTTTGTTTAATTAATTCCCATATCCAGATTGATTGAGTGTACTTCTCGCACAGAAATAAAATGGATTTAGGTTACGTGCATCAATATAATTATTAAGATAAGCCTCTAAATCACCAGAGGATGTTTGACTATTTGCAGTTAGGATAACGGAACAAATAAAAATTTCTTGTTTTAATGGGATTAAAATTTAAAGTTTTAATCTTTTTATAATTGTTTGCATACCTGTTTTTATTCAATACCGAAAACATATCAACAGGATTCCTATAATTTTTTTCATCCATAGTAGATACTGGTAGTTTACTTATAAATGGTGAAAATTTATATAGAGCAATGGTGCTTAAATCACCAATTTCAGGAAGAGTTTTTGTGGTTATAGTAAAATAATTGGGTATCAAAATCGTATTGTGCAGATGCAGTAAGGGATATCAATATTAATATAACAATGAAATACTTTTTCATTATAGATTTATAAATTTCACTTTAAAAGTTTGGACAATAATCAAGCCAAATTTAGATATTCAATTTGTTCGCTGTACTTTTTGGTACAGCATCTTTGTGAAGGGTAATACTTATTGTTTTTAAACGCATATAAGCTTCACTAAAATATACATAACCGCCATGATTAGTTCGTTCAGGATCTGTTCCCCAGCTATTTTTTACCTTATAATATTTGGTGCCATTTTGATCTCTTAGTATTCCGGTAATATGCATTAAATGGTCATCGGTGGTATTAAAGTTTTCGAATTCCTGTTGGCGATATTCTTGAGTTATATTTTTTTCAGGGTACACCCCTTGTAAAGCTTTACTATTGTTAATTGAATTAAAAGGAATGACAGCAATACCATCTTTCGAAGAAAAAGTTCGTTCACTTACATCGCAATCTAATTCTACTGAAAAACCATTTTCCAGCGCATTATCTATTGTATTTATCATTTCATCTAAGGGGACATTGTAAAAACTACCATTACTAAAGTTATCCGGAATGTTTAAAATAAATTTTGAATAAAATTTTTCATGGTTAAATGAAGTAATATTTACATAATCATCAACATTAATTTTTGTCATTTTTAAAAACGACTGAGGGGTGTATTGTTTGCCCTCAAAATTAAAACTGCTAATGTTTTCACCTAAATACTCATCCAAAACTGCATCGATAGCATTTCTCCAGTTTTTACTAAGATTTTTTCCGGGGTTTTTAATATATGTATCGAGCATAGCACTAATAACCGCAACCATTTCAGCATGGTTATGAGATGTATTGTCAGCAAGCAATCCACTGTAAGAATCAACAGGCACAAGACCATATTCTCTAACTGAATTCAATACATCGTGAGCAAGCCCCCCTTCACTGAACTGCGCTTTACCTTGGCGCATTACAAAATTCTCAGCTTTTTTAGGATAGGTATTTCGTACGTTATACATTTCAGAAAGGTCAATTTGTTTTCCGGTGAGACGAATAATTTCAGATTCCAGAAATGAAGATGTCGAGAAACTCCAACAAGTACCGGTCCTGCCCTGACTTATTACAGGGGTAGCTTCCAGATCGATCACTTCGGTAAATTTATAGGCCTCTTGAGCGGTTAATGATAAAATTGTGAATACAATTCCTATAAAAACAAGTAGAGTACGCATAGTCTAATTTTTAATTGATGAATCAAAAATAAGATGTTTTATCTTAACTCTTTTCTATCTTTACGTTAAAATATAGAAGATGAAATCACCAAAGTGGAAAACTGCCAAAGAATATACAGATATTACCTATAAAAAATGTAACGGAGTGGCACGTATTGCCTTCAATCGCCCCGAAGTTCGCAATGCCTTTAGACCCAAAACAACAAGCGAGTTATTAGATGCCTTTCATGATGCACAAGAGGATACTGATATTGGAGTTATTTTATTTTCGGCCGAGGGTCCGTCCCCTAAAGATGGGGTGTATAGTTTTTGTAGCGGTGGGGACCAAAAAGTACGTGGACACAAAGGCTACGTGGGAGAAGACGGATATCACAGGTTAAATATTTTGGATGTACAACGGCTTATTCGATTTATGCCAAAGGTGGTTATTTGTGTGGTTCCGGGCTGGGCAGTAGGAGGAGGGCACAGCCTTCATGTGGTTTGCGATTTAACTTTAGCAAGTAAGGAACATGCAATATTTAAACAAACAGATGCCGATGTCACTAGTTTCGATGGTGGCTACGGATCAGCATATCTTACCAAAATGGTAGGACAAAAAAAAGCACGTGAGATCTTTTTTCTCGGTAGAAATTACAACGCGCAAGAAGCCTATGAAATGGGAATGGTAAATGCTGTAATTCCGCATGATGAGTTGGAATTAACTGCTTATAAATGGGCTCAAGAGATCCTAACAAAATCCCCAATTTCAATAAAAATGCTAAAATTTGCTATGAACCTTACCGATGATGGTATGGTTGGACAGCAAGTCTTTGCTGGTGAAGCAACTCGCTTAGCCTATATGACTGATGAAGCAAAAGAGGGTCGTGATGCTTTTCTGGAAAAACGGAAACCAAACTTTAAAAAAGAATGGTTGCCTTAATTTATTCTTATTTATAAGATTCTTTATGAACATTAACTACAGCACGTCCACTGGGATCATTCATATTTTTAAAACTTTCGTCCCATGCTAGTGCTACTGGTGAGCTACAAGCCACCGAAGGTGCTGAAGGCACACTCAACGCTGCAGTATCACTCGGGAAATGTTCAGTGAAAATTGTACGATAATAAAATTCTTCCTTACTTTTTGGTGGTTGGATTGGGAATTTATAATGAGAGTTTGCCAGTTGTTCATCTGTTACTTCTTTATCAACCATTTCTTTTAATGTGTCAATCCAACTATAACCAACACCATCACTAAATTGTTCTTTTTGTCTCCATGCAACGCTTTCTGGAAGCATATCCTCAAATGCCTTTCGAAGCACCCATTTTTCCATTCGTTTTCCGTTAATCATTTTATCTTGTGGGTTGATTCTCATGGCCACATCCATAAATTCTTTATCGAGGAAAGGAACTCGTCCTTCAATTCCCCAGGCGGCTAATGATTTGTTTGCTCGAAGACAATCATACATATGAAGTTTATCAAGTTTCCTAACAGTTTCCTCATGAAAATCTTTTGCAGATGGAGCTTTATGAAAATAAAGATAACCTCCAAAAATTTCATCAGCTCCCTCTCCCGAAAGCACCATTTTAATTCCCATGGCCTTAATAGCGCGCGCCATTAAATACATGGGAGTGGAAGCCCGTATGGTAGTAATATCATAAGTTTCAAGATGATAAATAACATCACGAATGGCATCAATTCCTTCCTGAATTGTAAACTTTATTTCATGATGTATTGTATCTATGTGTTCTGCAACTTTTCTGGCTGCTACTAGATCTGGAGAGTCTTCTAGGCCTATGGCAAATGAATGTAATTGCGGCCACCAAGCAGCTTCTTTGTCTCCACTTTCAATTCGTCTATCGGCATATTTTTTTGCAATCGCAGAGGTAATAGAAGAATCTAATCCTCCGGAAAGTAATACCCCGTAAGGAACATCGCTCATTAATTGGCGGTGTACAGCATCTTCTAATGCTTTTCTAATATTTTTAATATTGGTTTTATTGTCTTTTACCGCATTATACTTTACCCAATCACGTGTATACCATTGTACCAGTTCACCATTTTTACCTTGTAAATAGTGACCGGGAGGGAATAGTTCAATTTTTGTACAAACGCCTTCCAAAGCTTTTAATTCTGAAGCCACATAAAAGGTACCGTTTTCATCCCAGCCTATATACAAAGGGATAATCCCCATATGATCACGAGCAATAAAATATTCATCCTTTTCTACATTATAAAGAGCAAAACCAAAAATACCGTTGAGTTCATCTAGGAAAGAAGCTCCTTTTTCTTTGTAAAGAGCAAGAATAATTTCACAATCGGATTTTGTCTGAAAGTTATAGTTCCCATCAAATTGCTTGCGCAAGTCCATGTGATTGTAAATTTCACCATTAGCCGCCAATACTAAGTTTTTATCTTCAGAAAACAACGGTTGTTTCCCGGAGGTAGGATCTACAATAGCGAGTCTCTCGTGAGCCATGATCGCTCTGTGGTTACTAAATATTCCACTCCAATCCGGACCCCGATGACGGATAATTTTTGCCATCGTCAAAATTTGAGGGCGTAATGTTTCAGTGGGCTGTTTTATGTTAAAGGCGCATACTATTCCACACACAATATTTATTTTTTTGAAAGATTAAATGTATTATTAATGTTTTGTAACTAAACTATCTCAGCTTTGGATATTTATTTGGATTGGATTCATGCATTATCTCATACACTTTTTCAAAAACGTCTTCAACTTGTGGTTTTGAAAAATAATCTCCATTGGTTCCATAAGGTGGACGATGCTGTTTTGCAGTTAATGTTTGAGGTTTACTATCTAAATGTTGATAACCGTTTTGTTCGTCTAATATTTTTTGAAGAATATATGCCGAAGCTCCTCCGGGAACGTCTTCATCAATAATAAGTAACCGATTTGTTTTAGAAACACTTTTTACTAGTTCGTGATTAATATCGAGAGGTAAAAGTGTTTGTACGTCAATTATTTCAGCATCTATACCTACTTGAAGTAATTCTTTTGCAGCATCTTCAACAATACGAAGTGTACTACCGTAGGAAACTAAAGTAATATCGATTCCTGATTTTATTGTTTCTATAACACCAATTGGGGTTCTGAATTCTCCAAAGTTAGCAGGCATTTTTTCTTTTAATCGGTATCCATTTAGACATTCAATTAATAAGGCTGGTTCATCGCTTTCTAATAAAGTATTATAAAATCCGGCTGCTTTAGTCATATTTCTTGGAACAAGAATGTACATTCCGCGTAGGAAATGTATAAGCCCCCCCATTTGAGAACCACTGTGCCAAATACCCTCAAGTCTATGACCACGGGTACGTATTATAAGTGGTGCTTTTTGTTTACCTAGAGTACGGTAACGAACTGTTGCTAGATCGTCACTCATAATCTGTAAGCAATACATTATATAGTCTAGATATTGTATTTCGGCGATGGGTCGGAGACCTCTCATTGCCAAGCCAATACCTTGGCCTATTATAGTTGCTTCTCTAATTCCTGTATCAGCAACACGATGCTCTCCATATTTGTTTTGTAATCCTTCAAGGCCTTGGTTTACATCACCTATTGCACCACAATCTTCTCCAAAGATTAGGACTTCTGGGTAATTTTTTAAAATAATATCGAAGTTTTCCCTTAGTATTATCCTACCATCCACTAATTCAGTATCGTCGTTGTAAGTTGGTAAAACTTCTAAAATAGAGGTTGCTTTATTAGCTGTTTCAGAATATAAATGAGTGCTGTATTTTGGTTGATTGATGTCAAAATAGTTTACAATCCAATCTTGAAGTTGTTTTTTTTCTACTGTGTCTTCTTCAATTACATAACGTAAAGCTTTTCGGGCAACCTTTATAACTTCTCTTTTTAAAGGTTCTTTTTCATCAGAAAGGTCATCGCTTAATTTTTGAATAAATATTTTGTTAGGACTACTTTCAGCTAAATTATTGAGTAGGGTTAAAGCTTCTTCTTGTTCTTCTTTTTGGGGTGCTATAAAAGCATCCCAAGCTGTTTTCCTGCTATCACGTACTTCTTTTTTAATATTTTTTTCAAGTTCAGTAAGATCCTCATCTTTAGCAATATTATTGGTAATCATCCATCCTCGCATTTTAGCAATACAATCGAAATCTTTTTCCCATTCAAGCCGTTCTTCACTTTTATAGCGTTCATGAGAACCACTTGTAGAATGTCCCTGAGGTTGTGTAAGTTCATTTACATGAATTAGAACCGGTACATGCTCGTTCCTGGCAATTTCATCTGCTTTTTTATATACTTCTATAAGACTTGGATAGTCCCAGCCCCTAACACGAATAATTTCATAACCAGTTTCTTCTTCATTGCGTTGAAACCCCTTTAATATTTCTGAAATATTTTCTTTTGTTGTTTGATGTCGTGCATGTACTGATATTCCAAATTCATCGTCCCAAACACTCATTACTAAAGGAACTTGTAAAACACCAGCTGCATTTATAGTTTCCCAAAATATTCCCTCACTGGTACTGGCATTTCCTATAGTTCCCCAGGCTACTTCATTTCCATTATTGGAAAAGGTAGATTTATTTTTAAAATCTTTTATATTTCGAAAGACTTTAGATGCTTGTGCTAGCCCTAGTAATCTTGGCATTTGCCCAGCTGTAGGTGAAATATCAGCACTACTGTTTTTTTGAACAGTAAGATTTTTCCAGGTTCCATCATCATTTAAACTATGAGTTGTAAAATGACCTCCCATTTGACGTCCGGCACTCATTGGATCAGCTTCAATATTAGCATGGGCATATAAACCTGCAAAAAATTGTTGGATAGTAAGTTCTCCAATGGCCATCATGAAAGTTTGATCTCTGTAATAACCACTTCGCCAGTCTCCATTTTTAAAAACTTTTGCCCAAGCTAATTGGGGAATTTCTTTACCATCACCAAAAATGCCAAATTTTGCTTTTCCAGTTAGCACTTCACGACGTCCCAACAAACTACATTCGCGACTGGTTACAGCTATTCTGTAATCATTACGAATTTCTGCTTTAAAATCTTCAAAAGATAATTTGCTATTAGTTTGTGGGTTTGTTTGCATACAATTAGGAAGCAATAAGAGAATGTAAAAGTAGTGAAAAACTCCAAACACTCCAATACGGTATAATGTTAAATAATTAAACTATTATCAATAAATCTCGTTAATATTTAATAATATTCAAATAATTATACATATTATATAAATCATTAAGAAATCAACAATTAAATAAATTTATTTAATACCACTTACGGGTAAATAGTCCAGATAATGTTAGAAGGTCTAAAGTGACAATAAATCTTATTTTTTGATCATAATTTGATTGCCCGGGTTCCCATCCTAGGGTAGAATATAGAGGAAAATACAATTCAAAATAATCAGCGACAAAACTTAATCTAACACCACTATCAAAAACAGCATTTGTGCCTTGGTTTTTATTATGAATAAGACCGACATCACCATAGGCATAAATCCATTTCCATATATTTGTACTTGCATTTACCGTAGTTATCCAACTATTGGAAAAAGAGGGTTCTATTTGTGATTTAAACCCACCCTCTGATATGATTAATTGTTGACTAAAAAGACCAGTATCTTCACTTCTTCCGTAGTAATTATAATCAAAGAGATAATCTGTTGGGCGATCTAGGGCAAAACTAAAGAAATCATCATTTATATCGGTTTTGTTATAAAGGAAAAGACCTGCGTAAAGCCGAATATTTATCTGGCGATTATTTAAAAATAGCTTACGATATTCTAAGGTAGTTGAAA
>SMVA01203405.1_pt1 | contig 12625 bp, 10 predicted proteins | sample 2456451 | NCBI WGS metagenome assembly SMVA01 (sample SAMN11095933, study PRJNA526329) | marine sediment metagenome | biome: Marine sediment; feature: Surficial sediment; material: Deep marine sediment; isolation source: Hadal surficial sediment | place: Pacific Ocean | collected 2014-05 | depth...
AGATAGCGGAAACTGGCGTAGATCGAATCTCCATCGGCAGTATCACCAAGGATATAAAGGCTATAGACTTATCGATGAATTTTTTTTCTCCATATAATTGAAACTTCCTTCCATGCATAAGTAAAAACAGAATTCTGTATCCTTTACAAAATTACATACCTAAATATCCAGACACATTTTTTCATTTATTGCAAAAGGAGGTTAGATGCATCTTAGAATAAAAATTGTGCCTGATAAAACAGCTTCAGCTTTGTTGCCTGCCTGCGATCTTGAATGACCTGGCCTACTTACATTCCGCTGTGGCCACTCTCGTTCAGCCCGACTCTCTGGTTTGCGCTTACTCTGGTAATCGCTGTATTGTTAGGCGAGGGATTAGTACGCTATCTAAAATTGCCGCGTATTGTTGGCTATTTCTGCACTGGCCTGCTACTAGGCCCCGCTGGACTGGGAATGATTCCGGAATTGCCCGCAGTGGAATGGCGATTAGTGGTTGAGCTCGCCCTTGGTATCCTTTTGTTTGAATTAGGATGTAAAGTAAATCTACGCTGGCTTAAGGCTAATCCATGGATCGCCTATACGAGCCTACTGGAAGCTGGTGCAACTTTCGCAGCCTTATTTGGATTACTTATGTGGTTTGATGTGGCAGGTTCCACCGCCGCAGTTGTAGCTGCGATCGCAATTACCACTTCGCCTGCCATTATGGTTCGTACTGTAGCTGAATCGCGTGCACAAGGGCAAGTTACAGAGCGATTATTGCTAATGGCTGCACTTAATTGCATTTATGCAGTGATTTGTCACAAACTGGCTGTTGCTTTCATGCATGGCGAATCCGGCACCAGCTTCATCCATGCTGTGCTGCGGCCACTCTATCTAATTGTTGGATCGACTCTGTTAGGCTGGCTATTCGGCGTCGCCTTCGAACGAATCCACCGCCATCTAGGTCGACATGAGGAAACTTTTTCATTCATTCTTTTTGGCCTGATCACAATTGCAACAATCGTAGCTTCAACGCTCAAGCTTAGCCCGATACTTGTGTTGCTAGCAGCCGGCTTGATTACGCGATATCGTCGACAGCACCCTCGAACTTTTCCAGCGCACTTTGGTTCTGCTGGGGGTATCCTAGTTGTATTAATGTTTACTGCCAATGGATTAGCTGCAGACCTTAGTGGACTACATGAGAATATATTGTTAGTCCTTCTGCTCATCACTATCCGTGCAATAGCAAAGCTATTACCAGTACTCGCACTTGCAAACTATAGCGGAATCGGTCTTCGACAGGCAATGGCATTAGGAATTGCTCTCATGCCCATGTCCAGCGTTGCACTACTGTTAACATTGGATACTGGGATTGCTTTTCCAGCATTTGGAGCAGGATTGGGACTAGTACTAATGAGTTGTATCGTAATACTAGAACTTACGGGACCCATTTTAGTGCAAGTAGGGCTACAGTGGGCCAAAGAAACTCCTGAGAAAACAGCATGAGTCTGATGCCTTTTGCTCCATCACGTTCTTTAAGTATCGGAGTAGAACTTGAATTGCAGTTACTCAGCTGTAATGATTATAATTTGGTCTCTTCTGCTCCTGATATTCTTCGCCAAATTGCCAAATATAATTATCCTGGTGAAGTAAAACCTGAAATAACCCGCAGCATGATCGAGATCAACACGTCAGTGCAGTATGAATATAGCGCGCTGGTTGATGAATTAAAAAGTCTGCGCAATACCGTGACTAATGCAGGCCACTTTCTTAATCTAGCGATAGCTGGTGGTGGCACCCATCCATTCCAGCATTGGAGTGAGCAAAAAATTTATGATGCGCCCCGCTTTAATTACCTATCTGAACTATATGGCTATCTGGCAAAACAATTTACTGTATTTGGCCAGCATGTGCACATCGGCTGTTCAGGACCAGATGAAGCACTCTATTTGATGCACAAGCTATCACATTACATACCACATTTTATAGCTCTCTCTGCAACATCTCCGTTCGTACAAGGACATGATACGGGGTTTTCCTCGACACGTCTTCATTCAGTTTTTACTTTCCCAATGAGTGGGCGTGCTCCATTCGTATTAAATTGGGAAGATTTTGAGCAGTTCTTTGACAAGATGACCTCTACTGGTGTAGTCAATTCAATGAAAGATTTTTATTGGGATATCCGTCCTCAACCGGAATTGGGAACTATCGAGATTAGGGTATGCGATACCCCCCTCACAATTGAAATTGCCGCTGCTATAGCCTGCTACATTCAAACAATGTCAAGTTATATCATGGCGGAACAACCAACCGACCCTAAAGAAGACGATTATCTGGTTTATACTTTTAATCGATTCCAAGCTTGCCGTTTTGGACTTGAAGGAGTTTTCATTAACCCACGTACATATGAGCATCGTAGTTTACACGAAGACATTACAAATATGTTGGCACGCATTGCTGATCACACCAAAGAGTTACAGGCAGAAGAAGCAATGGAATGTATCCGTGAAATACTAGCCTCAGGAAACGGAGCAAGTTGGCTACGTAAAACGTATGCGCGTGAACACAACCTCAACAACGTCATGCAGCAACAGTCTAATCTGTGGATGGATAACTAAGGCCTTTCAAGCAATAGAGATTTCACACGCACCACGTATCACCCCATATCTTTGTATTAATCACCAGTAAAAATAGGCTCCTAAACGTGTTCAGCAATAAAAGTTTTAATTGCATCAGCATCGGCATTCATTACAACGTATCTTTGTGGCAAATTTTCCAGATTTTCGTAACCAGTCGGTCGATCCGGCTTGGACCCAATAGCCTCGACGATACTCTCAGAAAATTTTGCTGGTAATGCAGTCTCCAGACAAATCAGAGGAATGTCTTTCTCTCGATATTCTATTCCCACTTTCAAACCATCTGCAGTATGCGTATCGACTAGTACACCATACTTCTCATAAATTTTACGTATCGTGGTCATTCGTGCCTCATGGTTACTCGTTCCTGATGTAATGTGTGATCTTCTTATCTTCTCCCACAATGGCGTACCGGAAATATCAAAAGCTCTTCCGTTATCTACTTCTTGCCACAACTTTCTAACCTTGGCAGCATCCCTCCCAGTTAAATCAAAAACAAAACGCTCAAAATTAGATGGTTTAGAAATATCCATAGAAGGACTACTAGTGTGCAATATCTCCGCGGCAGTGCGAGGACGATAACATCCAGTTAAGAAAAATTCATTCAGCACATCATTTTCATTGGTCGCAAGTATCAGTCTTCTGATTGGTAGACCCATCATAAACGCCACATGACCAGCGCAAATATTGCCGAAGTTACCCGAAGGTACAGAAAACGATACCTGCTCGTTATTTGAATGGGTAGCATCAAAATAGCTCTTGAAATAATAAACAATCTGCGCCGCAATGCGTGCCCAGTTAATCGAATTAACTGTCCCAATATGGTATTTTTGCTTAAATTGGGAATCATTACTAACAGTTTTAACTATGTCCTGGCAATCATCAAATACACCACGAATGGCAATATTAAAAATGTTCAGATCCTGTAAAGAAAACATTTGTGCAGTCTGGAAGTCAGTCATTTTTCCCTGTGGTGAAAGCATAAATACACGAATCCTACGCTTACCACGCATAGCATATTCCGCACTGGAACCAGTATCGCCAGAGGTTGCGCCTAAAATATTTAGCTCTACTCCGTTTTTTTCCAGGACACACTCAAACAAATTGCCGAGCAATTGCATAGCAATGTCCTTGAAGGCTAGTGTCGGCCCATTTGACAAACCAAGAATGTGAAGTCCCGGCTCTAAAGTCTTTAGTGGGGCAATCTCCTCGCTTCGAAACACTTCATGCGTATATGTATGCTCAATTATGCCGCGTAAATCAGCTGCGGGGATATCATCAGCAAAATTGGAAAGAATTTCAAATGCAAGATCAGAATAATTAAGACCACGCCATGCCTCTAATTCAGCAGGACTTATTTTCGGATACATTTCAGGCATTGCAAGCCCGCCATCAGAAGCTAAACCATTCAGAAGAACTTCAGAAAATGCTTTTGGCGGCATGTCGCCACGAGTAGATATATAACGCATTTTTTACCGCAGAGAAAATTAAACACCTAAAATGAAAACAAGAAAGAAAATAGTCTGGTTAACAATCGGGTAAAAGTATTATGTTATCAAATCAACCATATTTCCTTACATCTGATATGCCTTAATTATTCTTTATTGGATGATTACTGTTTAATTCTTCTAAGCGAATACGGGTCACGTTACCCATAACAGCCGGAAGTTTTTCTATCTTGGTGATAGCATAGTTAATATTCCTCTCTACCGTAAGATGGGTGAGCATAATGATATCAACCTTATCTTCACCCTCGTTAGGTTCCTTCTGCACCATAGCGCCTATAGAAATATTAAGTTCAGCAAGTATGCGGGTGATATCTGCCAGAACGCCTGTTTTATCCATCGCCCGCAATCGTAGATAATAGGATGTTTCAACCTCCTCCATCGGCAAAATTGGTATATTCGACAACAGATCTGGCTGAAAAGCAAGGTGAGGAACCCGGTGTTTTGGGTCGGCGGTGTGCATGCGAGTTACGTCTACTAGATCTGCAATTACCGAACTTGCAGTGGGCTCCGCACCGGCTCCAGCGCCATAATATAGAGTATGTCCGACCGCATCGCCTTTCACTACGATGGCATTCATCACACCCTCTACATTAGCAATCAATCGCCGTGAAGGTATAAGAGTAGGATGAACACGCAGTTCAATACCCTTAGAGGTTCGCTTTGTAATGCCTAGTAACTTTATGCGATAACCCAATTCCCCTGCATAGTGGATATCCTCACGAGTCAACTTAGTAATTCCTTCGGTATAGGCCTTGTCAAGTTGCATTGGAATTCCAAAAGCAATGGCTGCCATGATAGTAATCTTGTGCGCAGCATCAATTCCTTCAATATCAAAAGCAGGATCAACCTCAGCATAGCCAAGCTTCTGTGCTTGCTTCAGTGCGGTATCGAAATCTAATCCCTTGTTGCGCATCTCCGACAAAATGAAGTTGCTAGTACCATTGATAATACCAGCTACCCACTCAATGCGGTTTGCAGTTAATCCCTCACGCAATGCTTTTATAATAGGAATACCACCAGCCACTGCCGCCTCAAAAGCTACCATCACTCCCTTTCTCTGTGCTGCAGCAAAAATTTCAGTTCCATGCGAGGCAAGCAACGCCTTGTTAGCAGTAACTACATGTTTGCCATTTTCAATAGCTTTAAGGATTAACTCCTTCGCAGTAGTAAGGCCACCAATCAGTTCGATCACGATACTAACGTCGGGATGTGTAACAACATCGTTTGCATCAGCTGTAATCAAAGTATCATCACCGGCAATTTTGCGTGCCTTGTCAACCTCGAGATCAGCGATAATCTTGATAACGATTCCTCGTCCTGCGCGGCGAGCAATTTCTTCTTGATTACGCCTAAGTACTGCAAACGTACCACTACCAACGGTTCCAACGCCTATCAAGCCTACATTTATAGGTTTCATATCTTTAATTTAAGAGGAAATAATACCGCCCCCCCTCTTTGCAAGCTCAGGATGGGCTTCACTATAAAACTGCCGTACGAGCGTAACCATATGCCACACCTATTTTTTCTACTTATCATTATGTTCCATGCTGCTTTCGATAACGAGCAAGATAACACGCGATACGACTGATTGCTTCGATAAGAACATCACTATTGGGAAGAAACACTATACGGAAATGATCCGGGTGCGGCCAGTTAAAACTACTTCCTTGCACCAGTAAAACTTTCTCTTCTATCAGTAAACCTAACACAAATTTCTGGTCGTCTCTGACTGGATATACCTTAGGATCCAAGCGAGGAAATAAATACATTGCCGCAGGTGGTTTAAAGCAGCTAATACCAGGGATTTCTGTAAGCAGCTTCCATGCAAGATCACGCTGTCGCATAAGTCTCCCGGCCGGCATGACCAGGTTATTAATGCTTTGATATCCCCCGAGCGCAGTTTGGATACCATATTGCGCAGGAACGTTGGCGCATAAACGCATAGAAGCAAGCATGGTAAACCCTGTAATATAATCTTGAGCATCATGTTTTTTTCCAGAAACCACAGCCCAACCTGAACGAAATCCGGCAGCACGATAGTTCTTCGATAAACCGCTGAAGGTCATAAAAAAAACATCATTTGCTAAGGAAGCAATCGAAGTATGCTTAGTGTCGTCGTACAATACTTTGTCGTATATCTCGTCGGCGTAAATAATAAGGTGGTTCTGACGAGCGATCTCGATAATTGCGCACAATAGCTCATCAGGGTAAAGCGATCCAGTTGGATTATTGGGGTTGATAATGACTATGGCACGGGTCCTAGGTGTAATCTTTGAACGAATATCATCTAAACTAGGCAACCAACCAGATTGCTCGTCACACATATAATGCCGCGCTGTACCTCCTGCCAGAATAACTGTTGCGGTCCATAAAGGATAGTCAGGTGCAGGAATCAGCACTTCATCTCCGTTGTTTAGAAGTGCCTGCATAGCCATGACGATCAGTTCAGAAACACCATTACCAATATAAATATCATCCATTTGCACATCTTGTATATGCTTCTCTTGAGCATAGTGCATGATTGCTTTGCGTGCTGCGAACAAACCCTTCGAGTCGCAATATCCAGATGCAGCAGATAGATTGTGAATTATATCCCGTAATATTTCTTCAGGTACATCAAAACCAAATGACCCAGGATTGCCAATATTAAGTTTAATTATATGCTGCCCCTCTTCTTCCATTTGCTTGGCGCGATCAAGTATTGGACCACGAATGTCATAGCAGACGTTAGCCAGCTTGCTAGATTTTAGTATCGATTGCATAGTTGAATTAAAAACCCTAATCTATAAGAATTGGCAGTAAAAACAGCCGTAACAAACAGAAGTTATATGATTATTCTGGGATTACATAGCCAGGTAAACCTTGAAAAACTATATGACTTCTATCACTTATATTCTACTTTATCACTACGTGAAAATGATGTAATGTTACCTGACCTGCTAACCTGCCGCAAAAGAGATCCTCGTTGAAGCTACATCTTTTCAAATCATCTGGAAACAATATTTTCACCGGTTATGGGGTTGGGTATGTCATGGTTAACCAAATACGCCACGAACACAGCTTAATCATAATGCCTGATCGTATTATTGAAAATTGGCAGGCACAAACTTTTGAACAACTGGCGGCGGAACATTTCGAACTTCTACTTCCGTTTCAACCTGAAATAGTGTTGCTGGGAACCGGTATCACACTACGTTTTCCATGCCCATCAATAACAAAAAAGTTAATTTCGTTAAAAATTGGTGTTGAAGTGATGGACACCAGTGCGGCCTGTCGTACATACAATATCCTTATGGCGGAAGGGCGAAATGTAGCAGCAGCACTACTTATTTAAGATTTCTTAACATATCTAGTTTTCATCTGCTGATATCATTGCCAATACAGTTACGTATTTGTTCCTTGCAATCTTTTATCCAACCAGGTAAATCTACAGGCTGTACTGGCTTAGAGATGAAGTATCCTTGAGCAAGATCGCACCCTTACGACACAGGAGGCCACGGTCATCTTGATACGCTCGCGCTCGGCCACAACTTCCATATCTAATTATTTAACTAAGACAAGACTCGCATCGTACATCTCCCTTTTCTCATCGGCCTAAGCACGATGGACAAAGCCCTAATCAATCTTGAGCTCATCAAAAGGAATATCTCGTAATTGAGTCAAGGAAGAATGCCCAGTGCCGAAGTCATCGATTGAAAGACGAAAATGCCAGACCATAGCCGAGTCAGAATCTCAAGTGTAACCCGTGCATGTTTCATTAGATGACTTTCTATCACTTCCAATACCACTATCTATGGTGGTACACCTGTTTAGCCGTGAGCCCAGTAACAAAATCTAAGAAATCCAGTGATGCTAAACTACCCACTGATCGCGTGCTGCTACCCTATCTTCCAGTTCTTGATCACGTTTTTTCTGGTCTTTCTTCACAGTCTATATTTTCTAAATAAACATAATGTATTATCTGAATGGTTTAAGGAGAAGCATACTAATTAGATAGGATATTTATACTAACAGGGTATTAGAAAATGACTACGCAAGAATATCAGATTAAAAGCTCATTCATAACATCTGCGCATGCAGCTATATTCTCACTACTCAAAGAATCAAATCTACTGCCCGCCATTTAAAGCTGATACATCGAAGTGTTAAGAAATATTTCCACGCCCTTTAATCCCTCCTAGCCACTTATACATCAATCATAAATCTTCTACAAATTCGATAAAAACGCGTTCAACTTTGACCTTCATCTAGCGGTCCATTAATCCGATATTAGAATCTACGACCACCAATTTTTACAATAGCTGCACGAGGACTTTCGTATACAAGGTTTTTTTAAGAATATTCATATTTCTAAGGTAAACTAACCAGCTCAGAATTTTGAAATCAAAAATTATGTCCACATCCATAGATCGTGTTATCAGTCAGGTTTCAACCGTTATTCTCGGTAAAGAAAAACAGATTCAGATGGCACTCGCATGTCTATTAGCCCGCGGACATCTGCTTATTGAAGATTTGCCAGGTGTAGGAAAAACAACTCTCGCACACGTTATTGCCCGCTCACTTGGATTAGAATTTCAGCGTATTCAGTTTACCAGTGATCTACTCCCAGCAGATATTCTTGGTGTCTCTGTTTTTGATCGGGTTGATTCATCATTTAAATTCCATCCTGGCCCAATTTTTACGCAGATAATTTTGGCAGACGAAATCAACCGTGCTACACCAAAAACTCAAAGTGCGTTGTTAGAAGCGATGGAAGAACATCAGGTTACTATCGAGGGAAAAACTCGATTGTTGCCGGCTCCTTTTTTTGTAATCGCAACCCAGAATCCATCTTATCAGGTAGGCACCTTTCCTTTGCCGGAGTCACAACTTGACCGTTTCTTGATGCGTATCCGGCTTGGCTATCCCGATCGGGACGCAGAGCGTAGGCTACTCTTAGGGATTGAGCGGAGCAAGATAATTTCTACATTACTACCATGTATGGAAAATGTAGAGTTACAAGACATGCAAAAAAAAGTAAGAGAAGTGCATGCTTCGTCAGCACTGCTTGATTACATCCAAGCAATTATCAGCTACACTCGATTATCCCCCGCCTATGTACACGGAATGTCGCCCCGTGCAGGATTGGCATTACTATCCTCGGCTCGCGCTTGGGCTTTAATGGATAAACGCAACCATGTCCTAACAGAAGATGTCCAAGCAGTATTGCCAGGCGTTGTTGGCCACCGATTGCACTCCACCGGTGACCATACCCGCAGCAACGGTACCGACCTGGTAGAGAATATAATACGAGAAGTGGCGATCCCTTAATGATGCACTAGATCATTCATCATCTACATGCAATTAACTCTAAGAACATATCTTTCTAACTGGCTGTTTCGCCCGAAAGGACCAGAAGCTGGGCCAATAATACTAACACAGAGTCGAGTGTTCATCCTGCCGACACGCTATGGTATTATCTTTGGGTTCTTACTTCTGCTGATGCTTACCGGATCGATAAATTACAGCCTCAGTCTGGGCTATGTGCTTACCTTCTTGCTTGGCACCATGGGAATCATTTCTATTCTCCACACCTTTCGAAATATTGCCGGATTAAGTATACGCCCAGGAAAAAGTAACCCGGTTTTCTCTGGACAAAATGCTTGTTTTACCATCTGCCTTGAGAACATGAGTAAGGTTAACCGTCACAGTATTGCACTTCAGCTAACGAACAATCCTGTATCATTACCGAGGCACTATGATGTGCAAACCAAAGAAATAACATTTGCTAAAATCATACTCCCTACACCTAGGCGTGGTCTTCTTGCGCCCGGTAAGGTAACACTTTTCACTACTTTTCCGTTGGGGATTTTTCGCGCTTGGTCTTACGTTGAACTGGACATGCATTGCATTGTTTATCCCAATCCCAGATCAATAGATACCACACCTCCAACACCGTCACTTCAAAGCACTGAAAGCGGTATTGAGTACGGGATTGGTACTGACGATTTTATAGGATTACGACCTTATCACACTGGTGACCCCCTCAGGGATATCGCCTGGAAAGTTTTAGCACGTGAACAAGGACTACAGGTCAAGCAATTTAGTGGGAGCGCTCAGACAGAATTATGGTTAGATTGGGAAGATCCTTTGATTACAAAGTATGAAATGAAAACTGAACGTATGCTATCACAACTCACCCAATGGGTGCTTGACGCAGAAGTTAGAGGACTGAGCTATGGCCTACGCCTGCCAGGAAAGACTATCATGCCCGCAAGTGGAGACCTACATCAACATAAATGCCTAGAAAGCTTAGCATTATTTGAATCATAGCCTATTATGTTGCAGTCGGTTCTTTACCTTGTAAGCTCCTGGTAAAAAAGGAACCACCGCCCTGACAGCCCAGAATATTAGGAGATGACATCATGCAAAGATTTATTTCTGAATTAACTTATAAGAAGAGCTTTTCTACATTAGTGCTTGCTTACTTATTTCTTACCGGATGTGCAGTTGGTAAATTATCCTACGAGAAGCCAGAAAATCCGGGCGTATTTTTTACTTCACCTAAAAATAACGCAACTGTAAATCAAGAATTTAAAGTCGTAATGGATGTCAAGGGCATGAACATCAGACCTGCGGGCAACATGACAGAAAATACCGGTCACCACCATTTATTAATTGATCAGCCCCCCATTGCTAACGGTATTGCGATTCCGAAATCGCCTAAGCATCTACATTTTGGTAAAGGACAAATGGAAACTATTGTAAAACTAACACCGGGAAAACACACTCTGACATTACAATTTGCTAACGGTGCACATCAATCTTACGGCGCAAAAATGCGCAACACCATTACTGTGAATGTGAAGTAGAAATTGGGTAATTAGTACACTCTAAACTTCGTTTCTAGTATGAAATGCCACTGGAATTTGCACATTGAATAATTATCCATTTAATTCATCTTGCTCCCTAGCAAAGCAATTAGGTAGAAATTAAATTACCAATAAACCGTATCTTCCGATGAAGCTCCCTAGAGAAATAGTATGGATAAATCTAGCAAATGTAAACTGCATTACACTTGTTGGCTTGCCACTTAATCAGTTGGAAAAATAGCATCCACCACAGATAAAAAACGCCTCCGGTAAAACCGGAGGCGTTTGAACATGGTTACCTAATAATTACGGCTTTGTTGCGTAACCCTTTCTCTTGTCGTTACCCTTAATGTGTGGGCTCCACGGAGCAGCCTTGACGGGACCCTTCGTTTTCCACACTACATTAAACTGGCCGTCAGCGCGCACTTCAGCGATGAACACCGGTTTATGCAGGTGATGGTTCTTTTCATCCATCTTAATTGTAAATCCATTGGGAGCTGCGAAGGTTTGCCCGCCTACAGCAGCAATCACTTTGTCAACATCAGTGGTTCCTGCTTTTTCCACAGCTTGTTTCCACATGTGCATACCAATGTAAGTGGCTTCCATCGGGTCATTGGTCACAACACTGGCAGGATTCGGCAATTTGGCTTTTTTGGCCCAGTCCTTATACATCTTGACGAATTTTTTGTTCTGTGGGTTCTTCAGCGTCTGGAAGTAGTTCCATGAAGCAAGGTGACCTACCAGCGGTTTAGTGTCAACACCGCGAAGCTCCTCTTCACCCACCGAGAAAGCAATTACCGGTATGTCGGTAGCTTTTATGCCGGCATTGCCCAGCTCTTTATAGAAAGGTACGTTGGAATCGCCGTTGATGGTAGAGATCACCGCAGTAGGGCCGCCAGTTGCAAATTTCTTGATGTTGGCAACAATAGTTTGGTAATCACTATGACCGAACGGAGTGTATGCTTCATCGATATCTTTGTCCGCAACACCCTTCGATTTCAGAAATGCACGTAGGATTTTATTGGTAGTACGCGGATAAATATAATCGGTACCAAGCAAGACCCAGCGCTTGGCGCCACCACCTTCTTCACTCATTAGATATTTCACCGCCGGGATCGCTTGCTGGTTAGGCGCAGCACCGGTATAGAACACGTTATATTCTAGCTCCTCACCCTCGTATTGCACTGGGTAAAACAGCAGACCATTCAGCTCTTTAAATACGGGCAGCACTGATTTGCGTGAAACCGAAGTCCAGCAACCAAATACTACCGCAACTTTGTTAACTTCCAAAAGCTGACGTGCTTTTTCTGCAAATAAGGGCCAATTCGAAGCCGGGTCAACTACTACAGCTTCCAGTTGCTTGCCCAATACGCCGCCCGATGCATTGATTTCGGCAATGGTCATGAGCGCTGTTTCTTTTAATGCGGTTTCAGATATGGCCATCGTACCTGATAGCGAATGCAAAATGCCTACCTTGATAGTATTTGCTGCGTAAACATTGGCACCCATTACGCTAAGTGAAGCTGCAATAACAAGTGATTTAATTAAATTGCGACGTATCATAATTTTTTACTCCTCCCTGAGAGTTAAGCAGACAAAATGTTTACAGGAACTAAAACGTAAACTGCTAAAACTGTAAACTTGTAAAGGGACG
>SMVA01334506.1_pt1 | contig 12624 bp, 7 predicted proteins | sample 2456451 | NCBI WGS metagenome assembly SMVA01 (sample SAMN11095933, study PRJNA526329) | marine sediment metagenome | biome: Marine sediment; feature: Surficial sediment; material: Deep marine sediment; isolation source: Hadal surficial sediment | place: Pacific Ocean | collected 2014-05 | depth 0-1...
ACTGCAGCACGTAGCTCCGAATAAAGGGCTCGGGCGGCAGCTCGTCGAAACGCTCGTCCTCGATGCAATCGAGACGCCGGATCTGCGTGTGCTCGATTAGCTTCGCGAGCGGGATCCCCAGCTGCTCGCGACAGCGGCGCAAGTAGACGCCGGGATGCGAAACATCCAGGGGCGGCAGCTCCCGGCGCGCGGCCACCGGCTTCGCGCTCGCCGGCGGCGCTTCCGCGGGCTGCAGGCCGTGGGTCGCGAGCGACGGCCCCTTGGGCGCCTCGTCCCGCTGCTTCGCGGTTGCGTATCGCTCGACGAACTCCGCCCGCAGCAGGCGATCGGCGATCGTACCGAGGCTCTTCGCGAAGCTGCAGTCCGGGAACAGCTGCAGCACGGGCTGCTTCCGTCTTACGGCCAGTGCGACACTGGCGTCGGTTTCCAGCGCGCCCAGGTAATCGATGCGTGTGCCCAGGTAGAGATCGCAGGCGGTAGCGACTTCCAGACCGACTCGGCGATCCTCGAACTTGTCTACCTGGTTGACGATCAGCATCGGATTGAAGGCGGCAGCTCGCGCGGCGAGCAGCTCCCCGACGCTCCTGTCGATCGCCATCGCGCCGTCGATCAGCTCGCGCGGCGATCGTGTGCGCCGGCTCGCCTTGCCGGCCAGCAGCTGCTCGAGCACCGGGCGGATCGACGGCTCGCGTGCCACCGACCGCAACGAGCGGTAGAAGGCGGCCTTGAGGAAGTGATAGGCGTTTTCGATCGAGGTGGGCTCGGGCACGATCACGAGGATCCCGCGCCGAGCCGCCAGGAAGAGGTCGAGGACGTTGTAGCTGCTGCCAGCCCCGAGGTCGAGGAGCACGTGGTCGAAGCCGAGGCGCTGAACTTGGCGCAGCAGCTTCTGCTTCTGCGGGTAGCGCAGATTTGCGGTGTCGAGCAGCGCGCGCGCTCCGCTGATCAGCGAAACGCCGGGCACCGAGGTGGGGCAGACCACGTCCGCGAGTCTCGCTACCTCCCCGCTCAGGAAATCCGCGAGGGTGCGCGGGGGATTCGGCACGCCCAGCACCGTGTGGAGATTCGCACCGCCGAGATCGGCATCGATGACGACGCAGCGCAGTCCTCGCGCCCGCGGTCCGCGCGCCGCCAGCGCGATGGCCAGGTTGGCGGTCACGACCGACTTGCCGACGCCACCCTTGCCTCCACCGACGGCCCAGACGCGCGGGGGCGCTGCGGGGGGCGCCTGGTCGTGCCGCCGCCATTCGAGCTCGCGAGTTGTGTCGTAGCTGCGCATTCGTGTTTCGTACCGCCTTGGGTAGCTGGACTCGCCCCGGTTCTCGGGCGTGCTCGGCCTCGGGTAAGTGGCCACGGATCGCGCTTGGTGACATTCTCGGCGAAACGCGCAGCTTCGCGGCAGCACGTCTGCAACTCCCGACGCGGACGCCCACACCCGGCAGCCAATCGGCCCGCACGATTCTCAGCGCGGCGGCCGGCAGCAACACGCTGGCCTGTAAATCCATAGCGGTTTCAGCCGCTCCGGAGGGATCCCTCGAGTAGATCCTCGAGGTAGGTGAGCCCTCAGGCGCGAACTGCGGGGGCGGCCAGCACGCTGCGGGCGCGGCGCAGCAGATCGGGCGGCGAGAACGGCTTCTGGATCAGGGCCACCGATCCTTCGAGCATGCCGTTCTCCACCAATGCCTCGTCCGAGAAGCCCGACATGTAGAGCACTTTCAGGCTCGGGTGGCTGGCCTGGAGGCGGCGCGCCAACGCCTGTCCATCGAGCTTGGGTAGCACGACGTCAGTCATCAACAGGTCGAGGGGGCCTTCGTGATGGCGAACCAGGCGCAGGGCCTCCACGCCCGAGGCCGCCTCGAGGACGCGGTAGCCGTGCTTGTCGAGATAGCGGCGCAGCATGCGGCGAACCGGCTCGGCGTCTTCCACCAGCAGCACGGTTTCGTCGCCCCGGAAGTCTTCGAGGATCGGGTGGGATTCGATCTCCTCGGGGTCTTCCTCGGTGCGCGGCAGGTAGACCGTGAAGGTCGATCCCCGGTCCGGTTCGCTGGTCACCCGGATCTTTCCCCCGCTCTGCTCCACGATTCCGTAGACCATCGAGAGCCCGAGACCGGTTCCCTTGCCCGTCGCCTTGGTGGTGAAGAAGGGCTCGAAGATGCGGTCCAGGGTGTCGCTGTTCATACCGATGCCGGTGTCACGAACCGACAAGGTGACCCATTCGCCCGGGCTCACACCCGGATGCCTCGAGGCGGATTCGTCATCAACGACGCGGTTGCTGGTGCGGATCGAGAGCCGACCCCCGCGCAGCATGGCGTCGCGGGCATTGACGGCCAGATTCAGGATCAGCTGTTCCATCTGGCCCGGGTCGACCTTGACCGGCCAGAGCTGACCGTCGAGCGAACTCACCAGGTCGATGTGCTCACCGATCAAGCGGCGCAGCAGGCGGTCGACATCGGCCACCAGCGCGTTGAGGTCGATGACGCGGGGTTGGAGCAGCTGGCGCCGGCTGAATGCGAGCAGTTGTCGGGTGAGCCCGCCCGCTTGCTCGGCAGCCCGGATGATCTCCTCGGCGTCGGCGCGCAGCGGATGGTCGGGTCCCAGTTCGTCCAGCAGCAGATCGCCGTAGCCCGTGATTGCGGTCAGCAGGTTGTTGAAGTCGTGGGCGACACCGCCGGCCAGGCGGCCGATCGCCTCCATCTTCTGGGACTGGATCAGCTGCTCCTGGCTCTGGCGCAGCGCTTCCTCGGCCGCTCGCCGTTCGGTGACGTCGCGGCTGATCACCACCACCAGTGGCTCGCCTGCGCGACCCCGGTAGCGGCGGATCTGGCTCTCCATCCAATGCCAGCGGCCACTCCGGTCCCGAATCCGGACTTTCAGGAGGCGGGCCTCTTGTGTCTCCATACCCGCTTGGGCGGCCGCCAGGATCTCGGCCTTGTCTTCGGAATGGATCAGGTCGCTGGCCATCGTGCCCAGCAGGTCTTCGGCAGCGTAACCCAGGATCTCGCGGTACTTCGGGCTGACGTACACGAAGCGTCCATCGATGGTGGTCTCGGAAATCAGGTCGAAGGCGTTCTCCACCAGCATGCGGAAGCGCTCTTCGCTCTGCTGCAGAGCCTGCTCGGCACACTTCCGAGCGCTGATGTCGCGAGCCACCAGGGCCATGGCCTGTACTTCACCCTCCCAGTGATCGGGAAGCTGGAAGATGTGGGCCAGCGTCGCGATCGGTTCACCCGTGGAGATGTGGCGCAGCTCGTACTCGCCCTCCCAGTGGCCCGAGCGCAGCACTTCGGGGAAGACCGTGAAGCGCGAGGAGCGGGCGTCTTCGGCCCCGAGGAGATCGAAAATGTTGCGCGAGCGGATTTCGGACTCGTTCTCAAGGCCCACCAGCCGCGCCCCCGCCTGGTTCAGGAACAGGATGCGACCGTCCAGAGACAGGATGGCGATGAACTCGGTGCTGCTTTCTACGACCGAGCTCAGCCGGGCCCGTTCCTGCTCGTTGCGCAGAACTTCGGTGACGTCGCGGTTGATGAGGACGCCGCGAACTTCCCCATCCGGCGTCCGGAATGCGCTGGCGGTGGCGTCGATGTAGCGCCAGCGGCCGTGCTTGGTACGGACCCGATAGGTGATCTGCTCAGGATTGCCGGTCTGGAGCATCTTCTGGACCCGCTCAGTGACGGTCTGGAGGTCGCCCGAGTGGACCAGTTCCTGTGGACGTCGACCCATGACCTGGTCTGCGGGATAACCCAGCACATCGTGCACGTTGGGAGTCACGTAGAGGATCCGGCCCTTCGAGTCGAGCTCGATGATGACATCGCGGGCGTTCTCGGCGATGGCGGCGTGACGCTGCTCGCTGATGCTGCGGGCCTCCTCGGCGATCTTCTGTTCGGTCACGTCCTGGCACGCGCCGTACCACCACACGCGACCGTCTGCTTCGCGAACCACCCGGAGTCGTTCGCGCAGCCAGCGAATCTCGCCGTCGCGTGTGTGGATCCGGTACTCGATCTCACCGCTTCCTTCCCGCATCACCTGGTCGAAGCGCTCGACGATCCTCTCCTGGTCGTCGGCATGCACGAGTTCCCGCCAGCGCGCCGGTGGCATCTCCTCCGGCTGGTAGCCGGTGATGCGGGCAAAGGCCTCGGTGACCCATTCCCTGCGGGCGGTGCCGTCGGGCTCTATGCAGACGGCGAAGTTGTAGTCCGAGGACAGTTCAGACACGACCCGGTAGCGGTTTTCGCTCTCCCGCAGGGCCGCCTCGGTCTTCGCCCAGTCGGTGACGTCGCGGGCGATCCGAAATGTCAGAGACCGTTCATTGGTCTCGATCTCGGCCGTTGGCCCTTGTGGGTCGATCTCGCGCAAGAGTTCGCCAATGCACGCGCCCACTGCGTCAAACAGCGAGCGGCAGGCTTCGGCGTCGGCGGGACTCGAAACGTGCAGGGTCATCGATTCGTCGCTGTGGGCGAGCTTCCAATCAAGCGAGGGAAAGTAGCGAGGAGCCACCCAGCGGCTCAGGATCCAGAGGATCTGGGAGGCGGATCCGGGGCCCGTCGCCTGCAGCAGCGAGCGGGCTTCGGCGAGCTGGGAGTGGAGCAGGCAGACGGCCGCGTCGCGCAGCGCTTCCGGCCCGCCCAGGATCTGCTCGGCCCGCTCGCACAGCGTCGCAAACGACGCCCACTCGACGAAGCCGGTCGGATCTTGGAGATCCCGGTGTTTCTCTGGGAGCCCGCACAGGAGTTCGTCGCTGCTACGTTCCGCCCGATCGAGGATTTCGAAGATCCAGCGACAGGCCTGACTGGAGACGACTGTCATTCCGCTCTCGATCGAGGACTGCTTGGCCGTGGTGGCGCGAAGCCAGCATAGACCCGCGTGAAACCAGGAATCCAGCACTTTTAGCCGGGCCAGCGGTCGATCCGGGAGAGGCTCCTAGTAGAGTCCCAACATGCGCCCGGCCAGGCCGAGAACGGCCACCGCCAGGATCGGGCGAATCAGTCGGTCGCCGCCGCGTACGGCGGCGGCGGCTCCCAACGAGCCACCGACCAGAAAGCCCGCCGCCAGCACGATGGCTGGCGGCCAGGCCACGTCTCCGTGAAGGATGAAGATCGGTACGGCGACCAGCGCTGAGAGCGCCGTGACTCCGATCTTGATGGCGTTGGCCCGGACGGAGTCTTTGCCGGAATGGAGCAGCGCGAACAGGAATGGAATGCCGACACCGGCCTGCAGGGCGCCTGCGTACAACCCGATTCCGAGGAAGACAGAGTTAGAGAGCCACGGCGGCCAGGCGACGGCGGCCGGATCTTGGGTGACTTTGCGGGTCGCCTGACGCAGCGTGGGCACCAGTAGCACGAGCATCGCGAGGCCGAAGAGGCGCTCGAAGGTTCCATCGGGGATGGCTGTGATGCCATACGCACCGATCAGCGAGCCGAGCATCACCGGGATGGCAATCTTTATCATTTCCCGCGGTTCGAAGATGCCTTCTTTGCGGAAGCGAAAGACCGCGGAAATGCACTGCACCAGGATGCCGACGCGGTTGGTCCCGTTGGCCATGACGCCGGGCACTCCGCACAGAACCAATAATGGAACCGTCAGCAGCGATCCCCCACCCGCCAACGTGTTGACGATGCCCGCCACCGCTCCGCCGATCAGCAGCAGTGCGGCGTGGAATGCACTGAGTTCTTCCATGAGACGGAGCCGAGTCTAGCAGGACCCTGTGATAGGATTCTGATGCGATGAGTGACATTTCCACTGAAATCATCGAGGTTCGTGCCGACGAGCGCTTCGATGAAGTCCGTCTCGCGGAGTATCTCGGGGACAAGCTCGATGGTTCGGGTGCGCCTCTCACGGTTGCGCAGTTTGGTGGCGGCCACGCGAACCTGACCTACCTGCTCCGATTCAGCAAAGGGAGTGACGGAGACGACGCCGTCGAGTACGTGCTGCGACGGCCGCCGCTGGGTCCTGTCGCCAAGTCATCACACGACATGAACCGAGAGTACCGAGCGTTGTCGAAGCTCTGGCGAGAGTTCGACAAGGCGCCGCGCGCCTACCTCTACTGTGACGACACGTCGATCATCGGGTCCGACTTCATCGTGATGGAACGGCGCTACGGAATCGTAGTTCGTAGTGAAATTCCGCCCGAATTCGGTGGCGGCAACGATCCGGCCGCCAATCGCAAGTTGTCTGAGGTCGTGATCGACACACTGGTCGAGTTTCACGCCGTGGATCCGCTGGCCGTTGGGCTCGAGGATCTCGGGAAGCCCAATGGTTTTCTCGACAGGCAGGTGCGCGGCTGGACCGATCGATATGAGCGGGCCAGCACCAACGACGTTCCGGTGGCCCTCGAGGTTTCGAGCTGGTTGATCGACAACATGCCCAGGTCGCCGCGACCGACGCTGGTCCACAACGACTGGAAGCTCGACAACATGGCGATCGACCCAAAGGATCCGGAAAACTGCGTCGCCGTCTACGACTGGGACATGTGCACGTTGGGCGACCCACTCTGCGACGTCGGCACGCTGCTCGGACTGTGGAGCAACCGCGGTGAGGGCATGGCGGGCAGCAATCCCATGCCGACCCAGAGCGAAGGTTTCATGTCCCGAGAGGAGGCGACGGCGCGCTACGGCGAGCACAGTGGTTGTGACGTGGCGGCGATTCCCTATTACGTCGTTTTTGGCACCTTCAAGATGGGTGTGGTTCTCCAACAGATCTACTTCCGCTTTCAAACGGGCCAGACCGAGGACCCGCGTTTCGCCTCTCTCGGAGCCCTGGCGGTCAGCCTCTATCAGCTCGCAGCGAAGCGTCGTCCCTGAGAATCGTGCGCTTCGCTCTCGCTGTCTTGTTCGTGGGCGTGACGGGGCTCGCGTGCAGCGTTTCAGCGCCGCTGATGGCCGAGTTCGAAGCGCGTCACCCGCAGCTGGAACGCTTCGAGGGCCATCGTCTGACCGACCTCCGTCCCTACTATTTGCCGCTCAACGGGTATCTGATCTTGTTCATCTGCCGCTGGCCCGACGGTCACAGGATTCCGGTCTCGCTCCCGGCCGATGCCTCCGCTACGGATCGGCGCTATCTGGAGACCGCTCTCGTGGCCTGGGAAGGCGCCGGGCTCGGGATTTCCTTTGAACGCCGCTGGGGAGAGAAGCTCGATGGATGGGGCATCGAGATCGTGTTGCGCGACGACATGATCGCCTATTCGACGAACACGGTGACCGACTGTGCCGTCGACCTGACGCAGCCGGTCGCGCCGTCGGTCCGGCGACTCGAGGCACGAATTGCCCTGGCATCGATCCATGCGGCGCGAGGAGATCTGCGCTTGGCGGGGTCGGTGATCCACGAGTTGGGGCATGCGCTGGGATTCCAGGGGCACGCACGTCGGGGTTCGACCGCAATGCTGCGCGACACGAACGCGATCCGTCGCTCCGGCGAACGCGCTCTGGCCGGAAGGACCCACAGCGATGCGACGCTCCAGGCCCTGTACGCCGTGCCATCGGGCAGCGTGGTGCGCAGCATTCCGCTTTCGGATACGCACGTCGTCGATCGGCTCGTGGCGCTCGGTCGGGAGCGGGGTTGGATCGGGCCACTGCTTCGTGTCGGCGACCACGAGGGTCGCATGCAGTGGTACGAGCGGAATGGGACCGAGGTCGTCGTGCTGCTCGAGGGTCTCCAGCAGGCCGTGAAGCACCCCGAGCGACTGGTGATCGATCCGTGGAGCCGGGCAGAGCGGCTGCTGAGCGAGCGCTGAGCGCGATGCCGCTCAGCGCGTGCCGGCATCCACAGCCTCTTGGGCCGTGGGGTTCAGGCGCTGTCCGCGTTGGCGTCGCCGCTGGCTCGCAGTACGATGCCCAGCCGGACGACGATCTCGGAGTCGCGTGAATCCAGGCGCTTCGCCAGTTCCAGGTGTTCGCACGCGCGCCCGGGTTCCGACGGCAACTTCTTGTAGAGCACCCATCCGAGTGCACTCTGGTAGGCGGCTTCTTCGGGCCACAAATCCACGGCGGGCTCCAGAAACTCGAGGGCGCCGCTGAAATTTCCTTGGCGCAGCAGGATCTCGCCCTTGCGGTAGAGCTTCTCGGCCTGGGCGAGCCGGTTGGCGTCGAAGTCCGTGTCGTTGGAGAGCAAGGCTGCGTCGTAGCGCTGCCGCTGCTTCCGATCCGACAAGATGTTGTGGGCCTTGCCGATTTCGGCGAAGACGCGGTTGGCGCGCTCCCGCAAGTCGTCCGCGAAGCCCAGCCGCGACAGCGCGTCGGGGTGGTAGCGCTTGGCGGCCTGCAGGTAGGCCTTTCGGAGCGTCCGGTCGTCGGCCTCGGGCAGTACGTTGAGCAGCTCATAGGCATTGAGCTCGCTGAGATGCTGGTGCTTGTCTTCGATCTCGCGTTCGATGGCGATGGCCAGCCTGCGAGTTTTGTTGGTGGCTCCCATCTGCTCCCGAATGCGCTGGCTGGAACCTTGGGTCGTCTGCCTCTTCGAGCCGGACCCGACCACGATCTCCAGATCGGGATCCAGCTGCTCTCTGTCGTTGTCGACGCACACGGCCTCATCGCGAAACTCGAGCGCATCGGCCGCCGCGAGCACCCAGGCCGCTGCCAGCGCCCGCGGTGTATTGGCGGTCTGGAGCACCTTCCAGAACGAGCGCGTGCCGTCCAGGGATTCGAGCAACGAGGCGACGGCCGTATCCTGGTGCAAGTGGCCGGCGACCTTCTCGAAGCGCTGGGTGCGCACCGGAAAGCGTTCCATGTTCGCGGTCAAGTCGTCCAGGATGCGATCGCTGCTCCAGTGGGTTTGGATCCCCTCCTGCAGCAAGGCGTGGACGTTGCCCCGGAAGGGCTGGGCGTCTGCCGAGGGCTCGGCCGTGGGGTCGATCTGGAACTCGCCCTGGGGCCAGCCGAAGCATTCGATCAGCCGGATCCGGATCTGGTCCTTGAGTGCGTGGAAGAGATCCTTGGGCTCGAGCAGGCCGAGCTTGAGCAGAGCCGTGCCTTCTTTGCACTGGTTCTTGTCGATGTGCCCCACCACCCGGCTGTAATCGGAACGAGTGATCTGGCCTGCATCCATCAGCTGAACGCCCAGGCTCTCGCTGGCGAGATTCGACTCGGCATAGACGGGCACGCCTTGATGCAGCAGGAAGCGCTTGCCCACGCGTTCGCGGGACAAGGTCACGGCCCCGCAGAAGCGCGCCTTGTACAGATCCAGCAAGAGGTGTGGAAAGGGCACCTCAGCCAGGCGTCCCTGCTCGGGTATGGCCACCATCATGAGGTTTTTCGGGCAGTTGGGGTGGCAACCTTAGACGGGACGTCGCTGGGACTCGGCGATCCGGAAGGCGGCGACGATGGCCTCGTTCAGGTCCTTCTCGATCAGCAGGGGCGCACGCACCAAGTCGGCCACCACCTGCTCCGAGAGCGGCGAAACGCCCGCAAAGACGGCTTCGGCGCCCCAGGTCTCGATGTTTTCGACGATTTGCTCGAGCGCGGCCGCCCCAAAGGCCTCGTCGATCACGGCCCCGGTGAGATCGATCACGATCACCGAGACGGCGGCCGCAGCCGGGTCGCGGCCGATCAACTCGACCGCCAGCATCACTTCTTCCGGACCGGAATAGGGGATCACCATCACCGGCCCCCAGATGTGGATGACCGCCTCGTCCGGGTCGATTCCCTTGGGGGACAGGTCGTTCGCGTCAATTCCCGCGTGAAGCGAAACGGCGGCGCGGAGCTCGTCGAAGGGAAGGGCGGCCAGCGCCGATAGCGCGCGGCTGTGCTGGCTGGCGCGCCAGACGTCGGCTTCTCGTGCAACGAAGCGGCAGGCGTCAGCACCGCGGGTGACGCACGTCGTCTCGAGCGCGAGCAGGTTGGCGTCGAGCATTCCGGAGAACCAGCCCGATGTGTAGCCCGAGCTGATCGCACAGTCGCGGCCGTGGTCCGGATCGAGTGCACGGGCACGGGCCATTGCTTCGTGGCCCTCCGGCCAGGAGCCGTACATCTCGATGGCGCCCTGTGGCTTCGCTGCTGGATTGCTGCGGAAACACAGGGCCAGCGGCGCCACACTGGACACTGCGGCGTTGGCCGCCGGCTCGAAGCTCTCTGACAACACCTGGGTGGCGTCGCGCAGACCATGCAGGAAACCGATCTGCATCAAGATGAGGGTGGACGCGACCGGCCCGAGCTCACTCTGGAGTTCAGCGTGCAGCGCACCCATGAAATGGGGGCCCAGCAGCAGCCCGGACTCGCGGACCAGGACGGCTTCGGGATCGATCTTCAGACTGCCAGGGTCGGGATGAAGACTGGACGGTTGTCGCACGCGTCAGCCTTCCAGGAACTCGTAGATGTCGAAGCTGCGGTCCTTGCGGATGAATTCTTCGCCTTCGCGGTCGAGGATGCGCAGCAGGGCCGCGGTGCAGACCGGGTCGAACTGGCTGCCCGAATATTTGTTGAGCTCGGTGTAGACCACCTCGAGGGGCATCGCCTTTCGGTAGGGGCGATCGCTGGTCATGGCTTCAACCGTGTCCGCCACCAGGATGATGCGCGAGGGCAGCGGGATCATTTCGCCCCGCAGCCGCCAGGGGTAGCCGCGGTCGCTGCCGTCGAACCACTCGTGATGGTGCCGGACGCAGGGCGTTATATCGGCCAGGAAGTCGACGGGCTCCAGGATCTTGGCGCCGATCTCGGGATGGGCCTTGATCTCCTCGAACTCCTCGGGCGTGAGCCGGTCAGGCTTGGTGATGACGGCGTCGCGGACGCCGATCTTGCCCACATCGTGGAGGAGTCCCGCGATGTAGACGCGCTCGATGAACTCCTTGGTGAAGCCCATTTCGCGGGCGACCTTCGAGGCGTAGACGCCGACCCGCTCGGAGTGGCCGCGGGTGTAGGTGTCCTTGGCGTCGACCGCATTGGCCAAGGCGCCGATCGTCTGCACATAGGCGTTACGAAGCTCGGTGTGCTTTTCGGCGAGCTGCTTGGTGCGGTCCCGGACCTTGCCTTCAAGATTGCGGTTCATGTCCTGGAGCTTGAAGTTCTGTTCCCGCGTGACCTGGTTGAGGCGCCTGATCTCGCCCTTCAGGTCGGCGTGGTCGAAGGCCTGGCGGATCGTGGCGCGGAGCTCATCGTCGTTCCACGGCTTGGTGATCAGGCGGTAGATCTCGCCACGGTTGATGGCCTCGACGGCGACGTCCATCTCCGTGTAGCCGGTGAGCATCATGCGGACCACGTCGGGCCGGCGCTCCCGAACCTGGGCGAGGAAATCGACCCCCGACATCTCGGGCATTCGCTGGTCCGAGACGACGACCTGGGCGTTGGTCTTGTCGAGCAGCTCGAGGGCTTCGCTGCCGCGCGACGCGCAGACGACGTTCATGGGTTCCGAGCGCAGCAGGCGCTGCAACGCCTTGAGAATGTTGAGTTCGTCGTCGACGAAAAGAACGGTCTGTGTGTACTGCATCCAACCCCACCCGCTTGGATCGTTCCAAGCGCGTTTTCGAATCCTTTCCCTTCCTATTCCAAGGCTCGTGCCAACTGGTTCGAATCCTGGAATCGTGAGTTTTTCCCTGTGGTTAGGGAGTTCTGTCCAAATGGAATTTCGATTCTCGATTCCCGCGTTCGGGAAGCTGAACCGGAAGCCAGTCGGTAGCTGACCGGCAGCTTGCCGACGGGCTGCCGCCGAATCGCATCATCCCGCGATGGCAGAAACCGGAGCAAGCGCGCAGGGCACGAACCGAATGCATTCGCCGGCAAGGCATGTGCAATGCCCCGCAGTCGTGGCGGGATGCCCCCATTCCCGATTTCGGGATGTCCCAGATCTGGGACGGGCCGCCCTTCGGGCGGCGGCGAACTGCTGGAGGGGGCTGACCGTCGGGGTGGCCGGATGTGGTTCGCCGAGGCGGCGAATCGTTGTGTCAGTCTTCGTCGAGACCGAGGCGTACTCGAGCGTCGCTGCCTTGCTGGACTGAGGCGCACCAGTCGAGGTTGTCGAGATACCAATGCACCGTGGCGCCCAGGCCACTTGCCAGATCGTGGGAGGGGCTCCAGCCGAGCTCGCGATGGATCTTGGAGGCGTCGATGGCGTAGCGCCGGTCGTGTCCGGGACGATCCCGCACGAACGTCTTGAGCTCGGAGTACGAGGACACACCCGCGCTTCGCAAGGCCGGGTTCTCAGCGGCGGGCCGGATGGCTTCGAGCTGTTCGCAGAGGGTGTCGACGATCTCGAGGTTCGTGCGCTCGGAGTCGCCCCCGATATTGTATTTCTCCCCGGGGCGACCGCGTTGGAGGACGCGCAGGATTCCAGCACAGTGGTCTTCCACGTACAGCCAGTCTCGGATGTTTCCGCCGTCACCGTAGATCGGGAGCGTCCTGGCCTCGAGGGCATTCAAGATCATCAGCGGGATCAACTTCTCGGGATACTGGTAGGGTCCGTAATTGTTGGAACAATTCGTGATCAGGGTGGGCAGGCCATAGGTCGCGAAGTAGGCATTGACCAGGTGGTCTGCGCCCGCCTTCGACGCGGAGTAGGGTGAAGTCGGGTCGTATCGCGTCGTCTCGGAGAACGCACCTACGGGCCCAAGAGATCCGTACACCTCGTCGGTGGAGATGTGGAGGAAACGAAAGGAGTCTCGCATGCCAGACTCGAGGCGAGTGAGGTGTCGCCGGGCCTCTTCGA
>SMVA01180940.1_pt1 | contig 12622 bp, 10 predicted proteins | sample 2456451 | NCBI WGS metagenome assembly SMVA01 (sample SAMN11095933, study PRJNA526329) | marine sediment metagenome | biome: Marine sediment; feature: Surficial sediment; material: Deep marine sediment; isolation source: Hadal surficial sediment | place: Pacific Ocean | collected 2014-05 | depth...
ACCGGATGAAAAATGGTTTGTCCATGTTAGAATGGCCGCATTAAAATTTGCAACTTATTGTTCAGCATCTTTTGTCTCGGCGGATGGGCTTGTTATGACAAATCATCATTGTGCCAGGAAAAGTGTAACAGATGTAACAGGGGATGGTGAAGATCTTCACGCTGATGGTTTTATTGCACTTACTATTGATGATGAAAGACCAGTGCCCGGTTTATTTGTTGATCAGTTAGTATTTATACAAGATGTTACTGCTGAAATCCAGACTGCCATGGAAAAAGGAAAAAACGAAGAGGAAAAACTAACACTAAAATCAAAAATAATTGATGAGATTGAAGCCGGAATTGCAGATGAAACAGGATTAGATGTTTCTATTACGCCGTTATACGAAGGCGGTCGTTATTCAGCTTATGGTTATAAGAGATATAACGATGTTAGACTGGTTTTTGCACCCGAAGAGCAATTAGGTTCTTTCGGTGGTGAACATGATAATTTTACGTATCCACGCTATGTTTTAGACTTTTCTTTTTTTAGAGTTTATGATGATGGTGAACCGCTAAAAACTGATTATTACTTTAAATGGAGCGATCATGGTGCCGAAGTTAATGAACTGGTTTTTGTAATTGGTAATCCCGGTACAACTAATAGGTTAAAAACCATTGCTCAATTAGAATACTTTAGAGATATATCCTATCCTAATAATTTGAAATTATTGGGTGATATAATTGAGACTTATGAAACAATTCTTGAAAATGATCCCGGAAGAGAGCTTGAACTTAAAGACAGGCTCCTGAGTTTTCTGAATTCGCAAAAAGCATACAATGGAATGCTTAAGGGGTTAAGGGACCCTGTATTAATGCAAAGAAAAAAAGATTTTGAAATGAATTTTAAATCAGCAGTACAATCTGATCAAATATTAAATAAACACTATGGTGATAACTGGAATCAGATTGAAGAAATTAGAAATGAACTGAGGAAGATATCTAATAAAAAATTTGCTTTGAGCTTGAATGAATTTTCTACTCCAACATATTTTTTTATTGCGGATGAATTGATAGTTATAGCCAATGAACTCAAATTGCCAGAAAATGAAAGAGATCAATCTTATATTGATGATGAATTAAAATACATTTATAATTTCATGATGCCCAGGGATTTTAATTACAAGACAAATAATCGTTTGTTAAAAAAGAAGATTGAAATTCTTTATAAATATTTTGGCGAAGATGATGATTTAGTTAAGAAAATTACAGGAGGATATCGGGGTGATGAAGGTGTAAAATATATCCTTTCAAATTCTTCTTTAACTAAGGCAGATGCTATCAGAGAGCTAGTAGCAAAAGGATCCGAAGCCATACTAAGAGGTGATGATCCATTCATATATTTCATTCTTTCTAAAGAAAAAATCGGCAAAGAGTTAAATAAAGAAGAAGAAGAGTTGATTACGCATGAGGATTTTTATAATGAAGAATTAGGAAGGGCGCTATTCGAAGTTTATGGCACATCAATTCCGCCCGATGCAACTTTTACTTTAAGAATTTCCGATGGAGTTGTTCGTGGATTCAATTATAACGGAACAATTGCTCCGCCATTCACCACATTTTACGGGATGTATGACAGGTACAATTCGTTTGATAAAGAATATCCCTGGAGCTTACCGGAAAGATGGATAAATCCACCTAAAGATTTTGATCTTTCAACCCGATTAAATTTTGTTACAACTAATGATCTTACTGGAGGCAGTTCCGGTAGTCCGATGATAAATAAAGATGCAGAAATTGTCGGTATATCATTCGATGGAAACATCCAGGGTTTACCAGGTAACTTTATTTTTAGATCGGAAGAAAATAGAACTATTGCTCTGCATTCAGAGGGAATGATTGAAGCGATTGAGAAAATTTATAAATTCCATCGTCTGGCAAAGGAATTGAAAAACGGAAAAACAGTTAGATAATCAAAATTTAATATTTAATTTGAAGTTGTAATTGAGCGGCTTTTTATAAGCAATAATTAATTCGATTTAATCTATTTATATGGAGCATCAAAATGCTTAAGACATTCACGTACTCATTTCTTTCATTATTGTTTTTTATAACTGCAGCACTTCCTGCACAGCAAAGCACTTTCACTTCATACGATTTGCTCAGAATGAAGTATGCTGTTGAAACATCAATCTCTCCCGATGGAAATTACATTGCCTATACTATTTACGTACCAAGACCTTTATCTGATGAAGCTGGAGCAGATTACAGCTATTTATCAGTTTACGATATTAATAAAAACACATCGCACGGTATATTAGGAAATAAAATTAATGTGAGTTCTATCGCATGGACACCGGATTCAAAGTTTATAACATTTCGTGCAAAATTAGAAAATGATGAAGAAACTCAGGTTTATCAAATATCACCTGAAGATACTGAACCTATCAGATTAACAAGTATAGAAACCTCTGTTATTAAATATGAATTAAGCAAAAATGGTTATGACCTTGCATATATTGCTTTAGCTCCTAAAGCTTCTCTGAAAGTTGAATTGTTGGATAAAGGATTTGATGCTGAAATTTATGAAGAAGAATACAGGGATAGGAATCTGTATGTATTAAATATTAAATCAGGTTCAGCGGCTCCGAAGCAATTAACTGAAGGCGTTTCTGTATTTGATTTTAAGTGGAGTCCCGATGGGAAACAGATCGCTTCATTTATTGCTGATAAAAATCTTGTTGATTATTCTTATATGTTTAAAAAAGTTTATTTAATTGATCCTGTATCAGGTAAAAGAAAACCTCATCTCGATAATCCAGGCAAGATCGATCAAATGGCGTGGAGCCCGGACAGCAAACATCTTGCGTTTATAGCTGCCTCCGGACTACACGATGCTGTAACCGGCAGTTTATTTATAACAAGTATTCCAAACACAAAATTCTTTAAAGATTTAAAAAATTATGCAAAAAACTTTGAAGGTTCAATTAAAAAAGTTGCATGGAAAGATTCGGCTACAGTTATATTTCTTGCTGAAGAGGGTGTGGATATTACGTTAAGTGTACTACGGATTAGTGATTCTGAGAGAAAAATATTGATCAAACCCGGAAAGGTTGTTTTTACTAATTTTAGTCTTAGCGGTGATCTAATTTCGCTAGCTGGTAACACATGGCAGCATCCATCGGAGGTGTATGCTTTTACTCTTACAGATGAAAAACTATCAAAGCTAACTGATTTAAACCCATGGCTTTCAAAAGTTCAGTTAGGCAGGCAGGAAAAGATAACATACGATGCAAGAGATAGTTTAGAAATTCAAGCTACACTTATCTATCCCGTAGATTATGAAAACGGAAAAAAATATCCGCTTATAAGTTTGATACATGGAGGTCCCGAAGGTGCTTTCCAAAATGGGTGGCAAACTTATTATCACCGCTGGGGACAAATTGCCGCTGCCAATGGTTTTTTTGTATTCATGCCAAATTACAGAGCGAGTTCCGGCAGAGGAGTTGATTTTACAATGAAAGGATTTGGCGATACGGGTGGTGCAGAGTTCACAGATGTTATTGACGGAATAGATTACCTGATTAAACAAGGGCTAATTGATAAAAAACGCGTTGGTATTGGCGGGGGCTCTTATGGAGGATTCTTTGCAGCATTGGGTGCAACAAGATACACAGATTATTTTGCCGCTTCGGTAATGTTTGTTGGTATTAGCGATCACTATTCAAAAAGATTTACTACGGATATCCCCTTTGAGTCTTACTATGTTCATTGGGGATACCTGCCGGATGAGAATATTAAATTTTTAAGAGAACGCAGCCCGATCACTTATGCTAAAGACAGCAAAACACCCATCCTAATTCTCGGAGGCAAGAATGATCCACGGGTTCATCCTTCACAGAGCTTAGAACTTTACAGAGCTTTAAAATTGCAAAGTAAAGCCCCTGTAAGATTAGTCAGATACCCGGGTGAAGGACACGGTAACCGGAAAAACACGTCGAGATTGGATTACAGTTTAAGAACAATGCGATGGTTTAATTATTATCTGAATAGCGATAAGCTGAAAAATAAAATGCCGGATAAGTATTTGAAGATTAAGAACAAATAAAAATGCATTTTAAGTATAGTCGTTGTAGCCGCAAGCTTCAGCTTGCTCCTCATTAATTGCAAATTTCACAGCGTATAATTAAAATACAAATGCAGTGAAGAATACTGGGCAAGAGTTTTATTAAAAGTTATTCCGAATTCTACTCCTGCCCCTAATTTAAAACCGCTTAAATTAAATCCACGTAAATCCCATCCACCTGATAACGAAAGTACAACACCGTAACTCCATATATCTGTATCACTAAATGTTCTGTCGTTGAGTGCTAACAAGCCAACGCCTTCCTCAATAAAAATTTGATTCTCAAAATATTGTGTTGCTATTCCCTTAAGTGTAAATCCCTGTACAAATGGAAAATACGGCTTTCGAACATTGGGAATAATGGCATTAAAATCCTTTGCATAGATAAAACTTAGCCGCGGGGTAACTTCAAGAAATAAAACTGTATTTGTTTCAATGAAAATGGAAGTAGTAAATGCACCGATTGATGGGGATTCACCTTTAATTGATCCTCCGCCTATCGATCCGCCAAAACCAATTCTTAATTGAGCATAGGAAGTAAAGCAGAAAAAAAATACTAACAATAAAATTAACCGGAAATTGGTTGGCATATTAATTTTTTTCACATATTTTCTGTAATGAGTTTATACCAAATTATTTTTACAACAATAAACATAAAGCTAAAAAATGAAGCATACACTTTATACTTATAATGCAATTGTTACCTCAGTGTATGATGGCGATACATGCACTGTTGATATTGATCTGGGTTTACATACCTGGGTGAGAAAAGAAAAAATCAGATTATACGGAATTAATGCGCCTGAGATAAGAGGGGTAGAGAGACCGAAGGGATTGAAATCAAGAGATTTTTTAAGGGAACAAATTCTCGGTAAAGAAATTACAATCGAAACACTAAAGGATAAAAAAGGAAAGTATGGAAGGTATATTGGTAAAATATTTCTCAAGAATGAAAAGGGGAAAGAAATAAATATTAGTGATTTGTTGGTGAAAATGGGTTTTGCAGTCTATAAAGAATATTAGAAAACATTCGCGTATTCACGGCAGTAAATCGCCGCCGATTTGTTAATTTATTTTAAAAGGAACAGAACAAATATGAATAAAAAATCAGAGATAAAAATATTTGTTGAATTAGACGACCAAAAAAAGCCTGTAAAGATTGAGTGGAGAGCTGACGATGCTGATTTTAAAGGCACAAAGCCTACAAAAACATTGATGCTGTCACTTTGGGATGAGAAAGAAAAAGTAACTCTGGGAATTGATCTGTGGACAAAAGAGATGACTGTTGAAGAAATGAATGCACACTACCATCAAATATTTCTTAAAATGGCAGATACATTTGAACGCGCAACACGTAATACAGAAGCAGCAAATATGATTAAAGATTTTAGCAGTGAGTTTGGAAAGAAGTTGGATTTGAAAAATAATGCTAATGGGAGTTAACAGCCCTATGTATAAAATATTGTGTGTTTGGTGTCCGTATATGTCATCCGAGGATAAAAATATTTAATTGCTAAATGCTTGTTTTGCAAAGATGCACACACTCTATTCTCTATGCTTTGTAGTGTTTAGTCTTCCCTGTTCTTAAACCAAACCTGTCTTTCTGTTTGTCAAAAGTCAAGAATGAGCGGGATTTATATCTTCTCGTCTGTTGCCAGAAAGCTCTTTTTGCTTTAATTGACTGTGTGGTTACTACTGTGTCTTGCTTGGATTCGGAATTCGTGAGGAGTGTTTTCATTGCGAACATTTTAAAGATGTTTTTACAGGTTGGTGCCGCCACTAAATCCTGCATAGAATTCGATGAAGATGTTGATGTTTTTTGAGTCTCCGGTTTCGTTTGTTTGATGCCATGATTTCAAGTTTGAATTAAATAATTATGTTATCTAAAAATATTTTGCTAAAGAAATTTGTGCATAGCTGTCGTTTCTAATTAGGTATAGAAATTCGGATGGGTCGATGTTGCTGAAGCCAACTGCTTCAATGCTTATTTTCCATGAGTCTCCCAACCTGCGATTAGCTTCTACAAAGTAGCGTAGGGTTTGGTTTTCTCTATCAATTATAATTCCACCAAGCAGGTCGGTGCTTTGTCTATCGTTCACAGCTATACGGGTTCCGAAAAAGAAATCATCATCCAGGGAGTTGATGGATTCTATGCCTCTATCATCAAAATTGTATTCTAAAATCAGTCCTAAATCAATGCCGGAATAAAACAAATTATTGAAAGTGTATTCACCACCCACAGTGAAAGCTGTAATTGTTTTGCGCTTACTTTGCCTGTAAATTATTTCTGCTTTCCAGAGCATAGAGCCGGATATTACCTGAATATCTATTCCTGTTTGATTTATTAGTTCGTAATGGGGACTAAATGTGATGCCATTGGTGGTTTGAAATAACGGTAGGCGGCTTGTGCCGTAGAAATGTGATATCCCTATATCGAATGCGCTGAATGAGTGTGACCAGCGAATAGCCAGATCTGGGTTATATTCTTCTAATTCACTTTCGTATGTTGTATTGGCATAATCCAATTCAAAAGGTGGGCGTAAACGACCTTCCCTACCCGGAAATTTCATTTGCCGGAAATAGGTCATTGCAAACAGGTCAATAGCTCCCCATTTTAGAGACCAGGAAACATGGATCATCAACTGTCCAAGTTTTTGCTCAAGGTCAATACCTTCGAGCACATCAGCCTGATTGATTATATCAACCAAGTGATTAGATTCAGTTACTCCCCAAAATATTTTCTTTACTCCTACCGATAGTTCCCAATTCTTAAAAATCGTCAACCAGTATAATTCGCGTATATCAGCATGGGTACGTTCAGAATCGTATTGGTCGAGCCGGACAAAACCTGTGAACTGCATAAATTGTTTACCCCTGTTCCATTCCAGATAGATTTCGGGCTGAAAAAGAGCGGAAAAGTACGCCTGATGCTGACCTGGATACAGGGCATCATCTGGAAAGTAGCGATAGTCTCCCCTGACATTCCCTGAGAACTCAAATCGAAGTTGCGTATCTCCAAATGTCTGGGCTGCACACGTTTTATAGGGGAATATCAGAGGAACTAAAACTAACCAAACTAAGAACCTACCATTGCTCACTACCTGGCTCTTTTTAATGCGTTTTGCGAAAAATCATCGTCAGTAAGCCCAATACCAAACGTAATCTCGGAAAAATCGAGCAAGGTCTCTTTTCCATTTTGGTGGTTCACCATTTTCATGGTGCTAGCCCGCCAGTATTTTGATAGATATTGCTGGTAGTTGGAATAAGTGAGGGTTTTTAGTAACTCATCTTTACGGTCATAGAACTCAATTTTCTCAATCCTGTAATTGGATTTGTTAAACCAAACTATGTTTCTCTTGTAGCCTGAATTTTTAGATACTGGGTAGCGCTCTACTTTGTAGCAGTCTTCACCATTGGCTTTTTCCTCTGCTATGTACTTGTAGGTGTATTTTTCAACTTCCTGAGAGGATATATCTTCAAATGCAAATTCGCTTCCCATAAACGGTCCTGATTTATTGGAGGACGATATTCTTTTAACCCTTTTAATTGAGGGAAGGTAGAGCCACTGGTCATCATCACCAATTTTATGTGTGAAGGTCATGCTGGCAGTTCCTTTTACATCCTTAGGAGTGTCAAATATTGTCATGGCTTTGTCTCCATCTCCTTCAACTTCCAGAAAATACCCATGTATTTGCCGGGTGGTTTCTTGTCCGTTTCGGTTGGTAAGAGTCATCGTTAACTTGTTAGATAAACTGCCCCACCCATTATCAACTTTTTCTGCTTCTAAAGCAATATCCAATCCGGTGTTAGTCTGAGTAAATGCTGTGACAGTTAGAACTAAGAGAATTGTTGTTGTAATTTTTACTATTGTTTTCATTTTTTATATAATTAAAAATAAAGATTTAGGATATTACTTCCACCTCTACGGATTTAGATTCTTCAAAATGAACGGACATTTTGTCTTTATCTAAAGTCAGTAACAGTGCCGGTAGTAAAAGAAGATCGAGTAATAAGGCTGCCACCATTGTAATAGCTGCTAGTTTACCCATGTCAGCATTAAATCCGAACGAAGACTGCATTAGCACAGAAAAACCTGCTACTAAGATAATCGTGGTTATGATGACCGCTCTTCCAACAGTCGAGAAAGAGTACCGTACGGCATCTTCTGGTGATTTGCCCAGTTCTTTTCTTGCCCGAATATATTTGGAAAGCAAATGGATGGTATCATCCACAACTATTCCAAGTGTCATGCCTAACACCACCGCCACCGCCATGTTTATTTGTCCGACAAAAATTCCCCAAATGCCAAAAGCAACAGCTATTGGAGTTAGGTTGGGAATGATGCTAAGCATTCCGTATTTAAAACTGCCTAGTGCGAATATTAGTATAAATGAGATCAGGATCAGTGCGCCAAATCCGCTCTTTAGCATGCTGTCCATATTGGTTTTAGTAATGTGAGAAAACATTAGAGCAGTACTAATACCATAGGAAAACATATGCTCAGGTGCATTATCACGCAGCCATTGTTCAGCCCTTTTCGTTAGTGCCATCATCTCATTGCTTGAAAGGTTATTGAGCGTTACTGTAAACCGGGTCTCAGATTTATCCACATTTATCTGGTTGTTCAAATCCAACCCATAGGGTAATGACATTTCATATAGCAGCAGATACTGGGCGGCTTCATCCCTGGCATTGGGAACTTTGTAGTAGTCTGGATTATCACCATGCATTGATTTATTTACCCGCTTCATGGTTTCAGAAAAAGCATTGACATGCATAACTTCTTCCTGTTGCTTGAACCATTTATCAAATTCATCCAGCTTTTTAAGATATGATGGATCGCTGATGCCATCGGCTTCCCCGGCACCAAGCGAGTATTCTATGTTATAAATACCAGTTAGGTTTTCGCTAATGAAGTCCGTGTCAGTTCTGAATTTTACCCTTTTATCAAAGAATTTTACGAACTCATTATTCAATTCGTTTCTAAAAGAAAAGGCGCTGAGACCAATTACGGCTATTACAGAGAGGACAAGTACTTTCCGGTTATGGGTAATGACAAATTCAGCCAGGCGGTCAACAAATTTTGGACGCTGATTTTCCACCTTTTTCGTCTTCACACGAACTGGTAAAATAGCCATCAGTGCCGGAAGCAGCAAAACTGATAAAGCAAACGCAGCTGCAACCCCTGCTGCGGTAATGTTACCAAGATCATGGAATGGGGCGCCTTCAGCAAAGTTCAAAGTTAAGAAGCCAATGATGGTGGTAAGACTGGTAAGAAATATGGGCATGAAGTTGATGCGGAGACTTTCAACAATCGCTTCTTTTTTTTGCATCCCTGAACGCATTAACTGAAGCATTGTTACCAAAAGGTGGATGCTGTCTGCTATAGCGAGGGTCATAATCATGATTGGTGCAGAGGCAGAAGGTCCTGTTAACTGAATTCCAAACCAACCCGCTAATCCCATAGCAGCTATAATTGAAAAGAGTAAAACAAACAGTGCGGTAAACATTCCACTTAGGCTGCGGGTGCTTATCAAGACTGTTAGTAAAATAATGAGGAACATTAGTGGTACGAGTGTGCTCATATCGTTCATTGAGCCTTCAGCGAAAGCTCCGTTAAGCATAACCATTCCGGAGATGTATGTTTTATGTCCCGGATGTGTCACCTCCCACTCTTTTACCATTTCCCGGGCATAATCCATAGCTACCATAGTAGCTTCCATGCTATCCGCAGGAAGATTCACAGTTATATTTACAGCTGTAATTGAGGCATCCCTGTTGATGAGACGATCCACAAGCAAAGGCTCGTTCAAAGCTATTTGTTTTATCTGCACCAGTTCAGCTTCCGTTTTATTGCCAATATCACTAGCAAGATTTTCCACATACATGTCGTCACCTTCTGAGCGGGTGTGCTGGAAGTTGGAAAGTGCATCCACTCTTGTTGAGAAAGGAGTTTGCCATGCCATTTTTTCTAAGTCCTCAATGGCTGAGAGTGTTTCCCTGGTAAAGACTTTGCCGCTTTCCGGCTGAATTACAATAAAGACATTGTCGTCTTTAGTGTATTTTTCTTGCAGCCCATCAAATGCCTGCACCTGTGGATTGTCTTCATCAAAAAAGATGTGATAGTCGTTATTAAAGACGAGAAATCTACCTCCACTTGCTGCAATCATAGTGATGACCACCGTTCCCAATAGGATAAACCAGCGCCTTTTAATAATCCAATTTGCGAAACGAGTTACTCGTGCATTGTTCAGATCATTATTTTGCATATCGTTCTTTTTTATTTTTGAATATTTATTATTTTGTAATTTATGTTCAAAAAAATTTGCTAAAAGTCGTAAATTTAATTTTGAAGATGCAATAATACGAAATTCGTAGTTAATTGCAAATTTTTATTTTATTATTTTTCGTTAAGTATCGATGGAATTTTTTCGAGGTAATGGATCAGGTTTTCCTGGTCCTGTAATTTGAAATGCGATAACACCTTTTTTGCTATTTCCTGTTTCTTAGCCATGAAAGTATTATAAGTCTCTTTACCATTTGATGCTAATGTGACGAGAACAACTCTGCGATCTTCACTTGAATGATACCTGGCGAGATATTTCTTTTGTACAAGTTTATCAACTATACTGGTTAATGTGCTAAGTGGTGCAAGTAAGTTATCAGCAATATCGCTCATTTTAATATTTTGCATCTGACCTACATAGTTAATTATCATGAATTCTTTTTCGCTCAGGTTTCCGCACTGTGCGTAGCAATCTTCCACTCCTTTTTTCATGCCATGCATCATGTTGAACATAGCATGTATGAATCTATTTATATTTTCTTCTTTGATTGACATTGTAACAAAATTGTTCAAATATTTTGATAATCGAATAGTACAAAGATAAAAGAAAATTTAATTATCTGAAACGTCTTAGTTTAATTAAGATTTAAAAGTTGTTCTAAATTGATCAATGGAATGCTTGTGTATTTTTCCGTGCCGTGCTTATCCTATAAAGTGCTGACGAGCAATTATTATTTTACTTTTTCTCTTGAGGGTTTAATGTTCCGGCTAAAAAGTGTTGCCAGCCTTTAGAATAGCTATGATTTTTTAGCTGTTGTTATAAGCTTTTTTTCTTTTTATTAATTTCTTTTGCATAATTAGTAACTTTTTATTGGGTCTAAAAATCCTTCACAATCTTAAATCCATCTACGAACTGCGGATTTATATCTTATATATTCTTTGCCAAATACTGCTTCAAGGTGGCTCTCTTCTCTCCGAATAATCCACAAATCCAGTACCAATATTCCAGGCATCGATAAACCAAGTATCCAGATATTATTGAGAATAAATCCTATTCCTAAATATAGAAGGGTCAGCGATAAATACCCAGGGTTACGAGAATAGTTATTAGGTCCATCCATAATAAGGGCTTTGGCGGGCTTACGCACATCGAAAGGTGTATTTAATTTTTTATATCGGATGATTACGAAAGGTATAATGGTAAAGCTGATAACTATAAGTGCAACGCCAATACTATATTTCCACACTTCAGACAAAAGTGTAATAGAAAAAAAATAATGTAGTACAAGACCTAACAATAGTGCAGTTAAATAAAATATTGGAGGCGGTATTTTTAAACCCGTACTTTGAATTGAATTTTTCATAATTATTAGAGTTAAATATTTTTAGATTTACCCATAACTAATTGATAAATGTATTTCATTCTTATTTCAAAGTAGCTAATAAAAATTATTTAGACGATTTGATTAAAACTTATCCTTACTTCAGAAATGAGTCTGGAAATTAAAGTTGAAGAAAAATCAATTTGTCTGTTGATTCTTTCATATTTTTTCTTATACTTGTACATTATAAAAATTATGAATAATCAAAATTATATAGATGTATCTTGCGCCTGTTGTTGTAAAAGCAATCGAGGAAAGGATAGTTATATATAATTTTAACACAATAATAATATATAAAAAGCCTTTCCACAATTGGAAAGGCTTTTTTTTTGCTCAAAACTTTAACCTGTTCAATAATTGGATGGAAAATAAGATGTTTTGAGAATCAATCAAATCTTGATTGTAAACAATAAGGTTGATCTTATAAAAGCTGCAGTAGAACTAAATATGTTTCCTTTTATTATTAAACCAAACCGCAGTGGTAATGAAACAGGGGTTAAATTATATAATAATCTAAACAATTAAGGAGAATTATTATGAGTAAAGTACTTGATGAAGTGTTAGCAGCAAATGCTGATTATGTTAAGGATTTTGGAGACAAAGGAGATTTACCAATGCCTCCAGGAAGGAATTTCTCCATTCTCACCTGTATGGACGCAAGATTAGATCCTGCAAAGTACGCAGGTTTAGCTGAGGGTGATGCCCATGTCATACGGAATGCTGGCGGTAGAGCGAGTGATGATGCTATTCGTTCATTGGTCATTTCTTACAAATTGCTCGGTACGAAAGAATGGTTTGTTATTCATCACTCCGACTGTGGAATGGAAACATTCAATAATGAAATCATGGG
>SMVA01193631.1_pt1 | contig 12620 bp, 14 predicted proteins | sample 2456451 | NCBI WGS metagenome assembly SMVA01 (sample SAMN11095933, study PRJNA526329) | marine sediment metagenome | biome: Marine sediment; feature: Surficial sediment; material: Deep marine sediment; isolation source: Hadal surficial sediment | place: Pacific Ocean | collected 2014-05 | depth...
CACCGGACGCCAGGAAATCATCGACCTGCTGCGTCAGCGGTCCCGCCCCTACCTTTTTTCAAACACCCTGCCCCCGGCCCTGGTCGCAGCGTCAATCTGTGTGTTCGAAAAACTTTCCGCAAGCACCGAACTGCGCGACCGGCTCGAAGAAAATACACGTTATTTCCGATCAGCCATGAGCACCGCAGGTTTCGACATCAAACCCGGCGAACACCCGATCGTACCGGTCATGCTCTACGCTGCGCCACTGGCCCAGGAATTCGCAGCAAAACTGCTCGAAGAAGGAATCTACGTCATCGGTTTCTTCTTCCCGGTCGTACCCAAAGGAGAGGCCCGCATACGTGTACAGCTTTCAGCGGCACATGAACGCAAGCACCTGGACAGTGCCGTAGCAGCATTCGTAAAGGTCGGTAAGGCACTTGGGATAGTCTGAATTTGTAGCTACTCACTTGCGGGCAGAGTTGGGCGCCCTCCCGATTCAGCCCTGCAATTCTTCTCGAACCGTATCAGCCAAGTGTTTCGCCAACCGTTCTACCTGGTTGAGGTCATCACCCTCCAGCGTGACGCGGATCAAGGGCTCTGTCCCGGAGGGCCTGAGTATCACACGCCCCTGCCCATTCAATTCAACTTCGATGTCCCTCACCACCTGATTGATTTTTTCCGATCCGGACAAGCGTTGTTGCCCGGTTGCCGACACCGGAACATTGATCATGGTTTGGGGGAATTTCCGCATGCCCTGTTTGAGTTCCGCCAGGCCTTTTCCGCTACGCACCATGATTTCCAGCACCTGCAGGGCGCTGACAATTCCATCACCGGTGTTGGTGCGATCAAGGGACAGGAGATGCCCCGAGGGTTCACCACCCAGTTTCCAGCCTTTTTCGATCAACGCGCGGTAAATGTGCCGGTCACCCACCGGGGTTCTCAGGAACGGGATGCTGCGCTTCTTCAAAGCCAGTTCCAGGCCGAAATTGCTCATTACCGTGCCGACGACACCGCCTTCCAGGCTGTCTTCGGATTGGCGCGCAGTGGCAATAATGTACAAAAGCTCGTCACCGTCAACGATCTCCCCGTTCCGGTCAGCCATGATGACGCGGTCACCATCACCGTCGAGGGCAATTCCAAGTTCTGCACCGCAGCTGATGACTTTTTGCTGCATGGCCCCCGGCTGCGTTGACCCGCATTGATGATTAATGTTGAGGCCATCGGGTTCGTTGCCGATCAAGTGAACCCGAGCACCCAGTTCCCTGAAGACCATGGGCGCCACCTTGTAGGTTGCGCCGTTTGCACAATCCAAGGCAATTCTCATGCCGCCCAGCATGGTCCCAAAAGGCATGGTTCCCTTGCAGAATTCGATGTAGCGACCTGCTGCGTCATCCACTCGCTGGACCTTGCCCATGTGTGCCGAATCCACGGTAACAAAAGGCCGTGCCAGCTCCTCTTCTATGGCCTGCTCGGTTTCGGGGGCGAGCTTTTCCCCGTCCGCAGAGAAAAACTTGATGCCGTTATCTTCAAAGGAGTTATGGGACGCCGAAATCACAATTCCAGCGCAGGTATACAGGGTCCGTGTCAGGTACGCCACCGCAGGTGTAGGCATTGGACCCAGCAACAAAACGTTGGCCCCCGCCGCGGCCAGGCCGGCTTCGAGTGCGGATTCAAACATGTAACCGGAAATTCGGGTGTCTTTGCCTATAACCACAGACCGCTTGCTGCCCTTGGCGAGGACGACTCCTGCTGCACGCCCCAGTTGCAGCATGAAGTCTGCCGTGATGGGATGTTCCCCAACGCGACCGCGCACACCGTCTGTTCCAAAGTATTTCAAACTCATCAGCGAATTTTACCGTCTTGAAGCGATTCTGTCCTGGGGCTTTTCAAACCAGCCAGATAACTGCACAGCGTAGCAGTCTGGGCGGTAGAAAATTATCCTACTGCGAAACTGTCACAGTGGTCCATTTTTCCGCTACGGATATTTCTACCGCGCAGCCTCCTAGCCTGATTGAAGAGCGCTTGCAATTTTCAACGCATCCACCGTTTCATCAACATCATGAACCCGGATGATGGCTGCTCCAGCCTGCGTAGCCAGCACAGCAGCCGAGAGTGAGGCAGCCAGCCTTTGATCAACCGCTTTATCGCTCAACTGACCCAACATGGTTTTGCGTGAAATGCCCACCATCACCGCGTAACCGGTTGCAACGAAAGCGGGAATAGCTTTAAACAATTCGATATTGTGTTGCAAAGTCTTGCCGAAACCGAAGCCCGGGTCAATGATGATGTTCTGCTTGGGAATTCCCGCCAACTCGCAACAATCTGCCCGGGCAAGCAGGAAATCAGTGACTTCCCCAACCACGTCTGTGAATTCAGGGTCATTTTGCATGGTTCCCGGCCTGCCCAGCATATGCATCAGGCACACTGGAACATCCAGGCTGGCCGCAATTTCCAGCGCCCCTTCGCGGCGCAAGGCAAGTACATCATTGATCATACCAGCCCCGGCCTTCACGGCTGCTTCCATGACCTCTGGTTTACTCGTATCGATGGACACCACAAGGCCAGTCCCGGCAACTATGGATTCAATCAGTGGAACAACGCGATCGAGTTCCTGTTGCACTTCGGCCGCCAGCGAACCCGGCCGGGTTGACTCGCCACCGATATCAATGATATCAGCGCCGGCCGCCGCCATCTCCATGGCGTGACGAAGGGCCCGGTCCCGGTCCAGCCACAAGCCGCCATCGGAAAAAGAATCAGGTGTAACATTGAGTATACCCATCACCCGAGTCCGGTCCGGGGTGAGAGGTCTGTTTGCGAAATTCACGACTTGGTGCAGTGTTTAAACCTGTTCGGCCGGACCACCAATGGTTGGGCGCCCGTCTGTGTCACTTACATCGGCTTGATCTGATGAATCGGAGTCGCTCTCATCCCAATCCTCCGGCGGATCCGGTTCATGGCCTTCCATGATCTGGTCGATCTGATCGCTGTCAATGGTTTCGTACCGAAGCAGCGCGTCCGCCATCAGGTGCAGGATGTCAAGATTTGCTTCCACCAGTTCCAGGGCTCTTTGATGAGCGGCTTCCACGATTCGCCTGACTTCCTCATCAATCAGCCGCGCCGTCTCATCCGACATGTGCTTGGTTTGCGTCACCGACCTTCCAAGGAAAATTTCGCCCTCATCTTCCGCATACGTCATCGGGCCCAACTTCTCCGTCAGACCCCATTTCGTCACCATGTTTCGCGCGATGTCGGTGGCCCGTTCGATGTCGTTGCTAGCCCCCGTCGTGACATGTTCTGAACCGAACACAATTTCTTCTGCCACCCGGCCGCCGTACAGGCTGGCCAACTGGCTTTCGAGCTGCAACCTGGAAATGCTGTACTTATCTTCTTCCGGCAGAAACATCGTGATGCCCAGCGCACGGCCGCGCGGAATGATGGATACCTTGTAGACCGGGTCATGTTCCGGCACCAGCCTGCCGACAAGGGCATGCCCGGCCTCGTGAATAGCGGTGAGATTCTTATCTTTCTCGGACATTACCATGGACCGGCGTTCTGTGCCCATCATGATCTTGTCCTTGGCCCGCTCCATGTGCTCCATGGCCACTGCCTTGGCATTTTCGCGGGCCGCAAAAAGGGCGCCCTCATTAATCAGGTTGGCCAGGTCGGCGCCGGAAAAACCGGGGGTTCCCCGGGCAATGACCCTCGGTTTCACATCATCATCCAGCGGGACTTTACGCAAATGTACTTTGAGGATCGCCTCACGGCCGCGGATGTCCGGCAGTGGAATTACCACTTGCCGGTCGAATCTACCAGGCCGCAGCAATGCCGGATCCAGCACGTCCGGCCGGTTCGTCGCCGCGATGACGATAACCCCTTCACCACCTTCGAATCCGTCCATTTCCACCAGCAACTGGTTCAACGTTTGCTCACGCTCATCATGACCGCCGCCAAGTCCGGCGCCGCGATGCCGGCCCACGGCATCGATTTCGTCGATGAAGATAATGCAGGGCGCGTGCTTTTTTGCCTGGTCGAACATGTCGCGAACCCGCGATGCACCGACACCGACAAACATTTCGACAAAATCAGAGCCCGAAATGGAGAAAAATGGAACCTTGGCCTCACCTGCAATGGCCCTGGCCAGCAGGGTTTTACCGGTACCGGGCGATCCCAGCATCAGGACGCCACGTGGTATGTGCCCGCCCAGTTTCTGAAACTTTCCAGGATTACGCAGAAATTCAACCAGTTCACCGACTTCTTCCTTGGCTTCTTCGATGCCGGCGACATCGTCGAAAGTCACTTTTATCTGGTCCTCACCCTGTAACTTGGCACGGCTTTTACCAAAACTCATCGCACCCCGACCGGCACCACCGCCCTGCATCTGGCGCATGAAATAGACCCATACGCCGATCAGCAGGAGAATCGGTGCAACCCCCAGGATCAAATCAACCAAAACAGACCGCTCGGCCGGTGGCTCAGCTGTTATATCGACCTTGTTCTCTATAAGGTCATCAATCAGTCTGGGGTCCGGCGGTCCGAAGGTCTGGAAATCACTGCCATCCACGCCACGACCGGAAATCTTATTACCGCTGTCGTTACTCTGGATATTAACCTGTCCGACCTTGCCGTTACGGACATTGTTCAGGAATTCCGAATAGGTCAGTGCATCCGGCACACCACTGACCGTCGCGTAGTGGTTAAAGATTGAAACCAGGACGATGGCAATGATCGCCCAGGTCAGTAGATTCTTAGCAAGGTCATTCAAATCAGCTTCCTCAAGCGTTTATGCCATCCGTTCTATGCCGGACCTCTACCCGCCATACCGTAATTTACTCGACATGGCGGTCTCGAGCCAGCAAATAAACTTCCCGGCTGCGAGGCCGTGATGCCTTTGGCTTGCGTACCCGCAATTGCCCAAACAGGGACCGGACTTCACGGACAAAACCGTCAAATCCTTCGCCCTGGAATAATTTGACCAAAAAATCACCGCCAGGTTTCAGCTGCGCCCGCATGAAATCCAGCGCCGATTCCGCAAGATACATAGCCTTCGCCTGATCAATGGCAGTCACTCCACTCATATTGGGGGCCAGGTCTGACAACACAAGATCAACACGCTTGCCTTGCAAAGCTGCTTCGATTGCATGCAGGGACTCATCCTCCGTGAAATCACCCCGGATAAAATGAACCCCACACAGAGGCTCCATGGGGAGAATGTCCACTGCAATCAAGCGTCCATTGTCGCCAAGCAGAGACTGGGCAACCTGGCACCAGCCACCTGGAGCAGCACCCAGGTCAACCACGACCATGCCCGATCGAATTAGCTGGTACTTGTCCTGCAATTCCAGCAGTTTGAACGCCGACCTCGAGCGCAATCCCTTTTTCTGTGCCAGTTTCACATAAGGATCGTCGAAATGCTCTGCGAGCCATCGCTTGCTGCTTTTACCTCTCGCCATCCTGGTACCTCTACGTGGTAAAATCCACTGCCTTGACCCACAGGCAACAGGTGCAACGTGCGGGTTGAACCCGTGACCAGTTTGCCACATCAGGAAGTACAATATGCCACTGACATCCCGACAAATTCGATATTTGCGCGGTTTAACTCACTCACTCCGGCCCGTTGTCCTGGTTGCTGACAATGGCCTAAATGAAAACGTGATGATTGAGATCGAATCCGCGCTGCAGCGCCATGAACTGGTCAAAATCAAACTACGGGCAGATCGCGACACCCGCACAGCCTGGATTAACAAGATTAGCGAGCAATGTTCTGCCCAGAAAGTACAGGTGATGGGCCAGGTCGCCTGTTTCTTCCGGCGTAATAAGAAAAAGCCAATTATCGCGCTTGCCGGAAAAACCAACCTGAACTGGGGTCAGAGTAAAGTGCCAGAGTAACGCTGTGGCTGGTGTTCAGAATCATTTAAGTTTACTCTGGCACTTTACTCTGACCCCGCAATTCCGACGTGGATCTGACATTTCAAAGGCCTGGCGCGCACCATTACATTCATTCTGTTTCAGCCGATGGAATTCGGGTAGTGGACCAGCTCTACACCGGATCCATCATCGTTTCCCCCAATCGGCTTATAACGGATTGGCCGGTCACGTCCCCCGGGGATATTACCGCCGATCACGTCGGGCAGATTCTTGATCTGGAACCCGAAATTGTGCTGATCGGAACCGGCCCGCGTCAGGTTTTTCTCCAGCCGGAAATGTTAATGCAATTTTATAAGCAGGGTGTCGGAGTGGAAGTCATGTCCACCCGTGCAGCATGCGACACGTTCAACATAATCGTATCAGAAGGTCGCAACGTGGTAGCGGCTCTGGTGCAGGTTACCATCAGTTCATGAGCGGAAGATCTAGCCCGCATATTGCACAAAGGCGGACGGTTGTGTGAAGAATCATGCACAATTTTAGAAGCTTATTGCCACAATGATGGCTCCGCGAAGAATTCAGTTTGTCCTATCCAGTTGTGCACTATGCGGGCTAGCGGCGAGGTAGGTAGGTCAAAGGGTCCCGGGGGTTGCCGTTCACACGAATTTCGAAGTGCAGAATGACCTGATTCCTGTCGTTCCTGCCCATTTCCGCAATTTTTGTACCCGCATTTACTTTTTGGCCTTCCGCCACCAGACGCTTGCGGTTGTGGGCGTATGCACTGAGAAACTGGTCACTGTGTTTGATGATGATGAGTTCACCATAAGCAATCAATCCACTACCGCTGTAAACCACCTCACCGGGTGCGGCAGCAATGATGGTCTGTCCTTCTTTTCCACTGATATCTATGCCTTTCCTGGAATTGTCATTAGCCTTGTAATTGCTGGTAATTCTGCCGCTGGTGGGCCACATCCACTCGCTTGGATTGCTGTTTGCCCCTGCAGTGGAAGACCGGGGCGGACTGCTTATCGTGCTGGCTTGTGGTGTCTTCAAAGCAGTCGTGGTTGTGGCCGGCGGGCTGCTGGTTTTACTGCCTGCAGATCGAGTAGGTATGACCCGGTTGCCTGATGGGACAGGTATTGGCTGGTTCTTGGGTTTCACTGCGGATGATGTGTATTGCCGGGATGGTGTCAGTCGCAACTCCTGATCCGGGTAGATCAGATAGGGTGCGGATATGTGGTTCCAGCCCGCTATATCCCTCCAATCCAGGCCATAATTGAATGCAATGGCGTGCAGGGAATCTCCTTTGCGAACGCGGTAATGACCATCTTTGGTCCATTGGTAACTGGTTCGCCCGCTGCTCTGTTCTTCCATCGGCGCCGGATTTGTGCGGCATGCGGACAAACAGCAGGCCAACATCACCAGCAACAGCCATCCCGCCCGGTTCAATGCCTGCCCCCGAAATACCACCAGGAAACCCCTGCAATAATTACCAGCACCAGCACAATCCAGCCAGCCGCGTCAACCCACGCCCTAAGCCGCTGTGAGCCCCTGTCTCCCATTGCCCTGATCAGGCCCGCAACCAGGAAAAAACGCGCACCCCGCCCGGCCACCGATCCGAGCAGAAAAGGAATCACCGGCATTCCGATAACACCCGCACCAATAGTGAATATCTTGTAGGGAATGGGTGTAAAACCGGCCAACAGAATGTACACAACGCCCCATGTTTCAAAGGCGTCCACGGTTGAGAGAAATATTTCGACATAGGGTGATGACATCAACCACGGCTCGATCCACTGGAAGGCCCACCTTCCGATCGCATAACCCATCAAGCCACCCAGGACGGAACTGGCGGTGCACAGCGCTGCAAATTTCCACGCCTTTCCAGGCCGTGCAAGACACATGGGGCCAAGCATGACATCCGGTGGAATCGGGAAGAAGCTTGACTCGGCAAAACTCAGACCTGACAAGATAGCGGGCGCCTTCGGGTGCGCTGCCCAGGCCAGCACCTGGTCGTACCAGCGCGCCAGGAGGTGCCCATCGAATAGTGTTACTAGCCTCATGCCTAGGCAAGACCGCTCAGCAGCGGGACAAAAATCACACCACCCAGATCCTTCTCTTCAAAACCGTCCTGTGTCCGGTGTATGGCGATCAACCTTTGCATTCCATAATTCTCCACGGGTGCCACCATCACGCCACCTATCCGTAACTGTTCCAGCAATTCTTCGGGAATTTCCATGGCCGCGGCGGTAACTACTATGCCGTCAAAAGGTGCCTGGCTCGGCCAGCCCAGGTGGCCATCCCGATAGCGCGTGTAAATATTGTGCAGGCCCAGCTTGTGGAATCGGCGTCGGGCCAGTTTGAGCAGCTTCTCTATCCTCTCTACAGTAAATACTTTCGGTACCAACGCGGCAAGAATGGCGGCCTGGTACCCGGACCCCGTTCCCACCTCCAGCACCTTTTCCACCGCACCGCACTCCAGCAGGGCCTCGGTCATACGGGCCACTATCCAGGGTTGGGAAATTGTCTGACTCAGGCCGATGGGCAGGGCGGTATCTTCATAGGCCCTGCTGGAAAGGGCCTCATCGACAAATTCGTGGCGCGGTGTCATTGCAATGGCCTGCAATACTTTTTCGTTCTGGATGCCGTTGTCGCGAAGTCGTCGAACCAGTCTATCCCGGGTACCCTGAGATGTCATACCAATACCCTTTGCTATGCCTTTGCGGCTGTGGATCACGTTGCAGCCTCCGGGCAGTTCACCTTGTCCACGCAAATTTCGGCTACCCAGCCCGCCACCTGCTCCAGTGCCTGATACCTGGTCAGGTCGACGTGGATCGGCGTAACGGATACGTAACCCCGGCGAACGGCATAAAAATCCGTTCCCGGACCGGCGTCCTGTTCCGCGCCTGCCGGTCCAATCCAGTACATGGGTCTTCCCCTGGGGTCCAATTCCCGGATCATGGGCTCAGCCCGATGTCTGTGGCCCAGTCGCGTCACTTCAAACCCCCGGATTTCCGACCATGCCAAATCGGGAACATTGATATTCAAGATGGTGTCGGCGGGTAAGGGATCCTGACGCAAACGTTGCACCAGCAGCGCAATGGCCTCCGCCGCAGTCTCAAAATGACGTGGTTTATCCTTGAAAACCAGCGAAACGGCGATGGCTGAAAAACCCAGGAATCGCCCTTCCATGGCCGCAGCCACCGTTCCGGAATAGATCACGTCATCACCCAGATTAGCACCGGCATTGATTCCGGAAACCACCATGTCGGGGTCCCTCTCGAGCAATCCTGTAAGCGCAATATGAACACAATCCGTCGGGGTCCCGGAGACGCGATACTTCCTCTCTTCAATCTCGACGATACGCACCGGCGAGTCCAGGGTGAGTGAATTACTGGCGCCGCTGCGATCCTGGTCCGGTGCCACTATGGTCACTTTCCCCAGTTTACCCAAACGCCGTGACAGAACTTGAATACCCCGCGCCGCGATCCCATCGTCATTACTGATCAGAAAATGCATGCCAGTCCCATTGTGTAAATCCGGTCATGGTAGACCGGTTTGATCCCTGTTTGCTTTCCGGAAAACTAAACCGCAGATACAATATGCGGGTTAATATTGTACGGACTTGGTGGGCTGACGGAAATGAATTCAGGAAAAAAGAAAAACAATAGAGCAAAATCATGACCGGCCTGCTGATTCTCACCCTGGCGGGACTAGCTGCAATCACTTGGTGGAACTTGCTCAAGGGGAAGGAAAAAGCACGCCGGGCAGCTTCAATCACCTGCCGTGAACATGGCCTGACCTTAATGGACGATACCGTAGTGCTGGACTCTGTCCGGTTGAAGAATAACGGGCATTCGCGCAGCTACAGCCTGAAATACCGTTTTGATTTCGCCAAGGACGGTATTCTCCGCACGGGTGGCAGCGTGCTGATCACACCCGGACATCCTCCCACCGTTGTCATCAGTACCACAGATGGCCAACTGATCCAGGAAATACGTTAACCCGCGATTTACTTGACGATCGTGAGGTGGGTCCTGCGAGTAGGCCGCTCCGGGCCGTTGTCCGGATCGGTGGGCGTCAGAGGTTCATCATCCTGGGCAAACATCATGCCCTGGCCATTTTCCTTGGAATAGATAGCCAGCACGGCCTCAAGCGGAACGGAAACCGCGTGTTTTCTTCCAGAAAATCGAGCAGTGAACGTAAGCCACTCATTACCCATTTCAAGTTCATTGACAGCTGCATTGTCGATATTGAGTATGACCTTGCCTTTCTGCACAGCCTGTTCAGGAACATCAACCCCGGAAATTCCGGCGTCAACCAGAATATGGGGCGTCATGGTGTTGTCACTGATCCATTCGTACAGCGCCCTGAGAAGATAGGGCCTGTTGGGTGTCATCTCCCCGGACATGGTGTTTCATCCTTGCGCGCCATTATCTCCCCGGGGCGCATAATTCAGGAAGCTCTAAGCACCAATTCACGTTCAGCCATGGTCAGGCTGGACTTGAAAGTAGCCTTTGAAAAGACCCTTTTTGCATAGGCCTCGACCGAGCTGCCAGGCTTACCCAATCTCACACCATAGGTTGAAAGCCGCCACATCAGGGGTCCTAACATACAATCCACGAGGGTCAGTTCATCACTGAGCAAATAATCCTGCACCTTGAACAGTTCGTCAGCGGCGATAATACTTTCTTTGAGCTGCCTGGCAGCCTGCTCAGATTGTTTCCCGGCACTGGCCTCGATTTCATACGCAAGGGAATACCAGTCTTGCCGAATGCGATGGTGCACCAATCTGAGCTGCGCACGGGAAACGGGGTCTACCGGCATCAGCGGTGGATGCGGATAGCGTTCATCCAAATAGTCGTTGATAACACCTGCGTTATACAGCACCAGGTCCCTGTCTACCAGGGTAGGGGCTGAGTTGTAAGGGTTAATCGCTGCCAGATCCGCCGCAGCGGATTTGTCTTGAGAGATGTTAACGATATCAACATTGATCCCTTTTTCGGCAAGCACGAACCGTACCCGGTGGCTATCCAGACCGGTATCGGATGAATACAACGCCACGGTCGATCGACCTCTAACTGATACTGCCACACTAATCTCCTAATAAATGTTTGGTCTTTGACGACTCGATCAATAAATCCCGCCTGGGCCCACAAATTCACATGCGGCCTAATGCACGTCCCGCCAATATTCAACTTTCAACGCGTAGGCCATCAAGGTAAACACCACCAGATACAGCATGACCCAGATACCAATGTTCTTTCTTTTCAGTTTTGACGGTTCTGCAACGTAATCAAGGAACGTAACCAGGTCCCTCACCGTTCGTTCATACTCTTGCGGTGACTGCAAACCAGGCGAAATCAGCTCCAAGTGCTCGATAACCCGTTCTTGATCGTGACTCGCCCACACGGGTTCCTGAATACCCTGTAACTGCCAGAAAACGTGTGGCATGGCGGTATTGGGCAGGATCAGGTTATTCCATCCGCCGGCATCGTCGCGATAGAACGATTTCAGGTAGGTGAACAGCCAGTCGTTTCCACGTGATCTAGACCTAACCGAGAGGTCAGGCGGTGTTTTGCCCAGCCAGGCCGCAGAGTCTTCCGGTCGCATGGCGATTTCCATCGTATCGCCAATATGCACATCAGCAAATGCAAGGTCCCGCAGCACGATGTCTTGGTCAAGGTCCAGGTCTTCGGCCAGGCGATTGTATCGCATGTAACTGGCGCTGTGACAGGATAAGCAATAGTTGACGAACCACTTTGCGCCTCTCTGGACAGCCGCCGTGTCGCGAAAATTCACACCGGAGTTTTCGAGATTCCCTCCGCCCGCGCCGAGCACAGGGCTGGTGGATGAAATCATCGCAACCAGGTTGAGAATGAACAAGACGGTGATCTTATTCATCAATGTGTAATCCGATCCGGTACCGGTTTGGTTTTGCCTTTTGGACTCAGGAAAAACAGCAGAATGAAATACGAGAAATACACAAAGGTCCACACACGCATCTCGATGGTCTGGGAAGGCGTTCCTTCGGCCATCCCCAGCATGCCCAGTCGGACAAAGGCTATTGTAAACAGGCCCAGCAACACTTTGTACCATGCGCCCTTGTAGCGTATGGACTTTACCGGTGAGCGATCCAGCCATGGCAGGAAGAACAATATCATTACGGAAGCACCCATCAAGATCACGCCCATCAGCTTGTCAGGTACTGCTTTGAGAATGGCGTAGTACGGTGTGAAATACCACACCGGCACTATGTGCTCCGGCGTTACCAGGGGTGTCGCCGGAATGAAGTTGTCCCGCTCGAGGAAGATCCCGCCTGCTTCCGGCCAGAAAAACAGCACAAATGCGAAAATGAGGAGAAATACGCCCACCCCGAAAATGTCCTTCACGGTGTAATAAGGGTGGAAAGGAATACCATCTTTGGGAAGCCCGTTCTCATCCTTGTTCGCCTTGATCTCAATGCCATCCGGGTTGTTCGAGCCGGTCTCCCGCAATGCGACCAGGTGCAACATCACCAGCGCCAGCAGGGCCAGGGGAATCGCGATCACGTGCAGGGCAAAAAAGCGGTTGAGGGTTGCATCGGAGATGGAAAAATCCCCCCTGATCCATTCGGTCAGTGGTTCGCCGATACCCGGAATCGCCCCAAACAGGTTGATGATCACCTGCGCGCCCCAGTAGGACATCTGGCCCCATGGCAACACGTAGCCCGTGAAGGCTTCCGCCATCAGGGCCAGGTAGATCAACATGCCGAAAATCCACAGCAATTCCCTGGG
>SMVA01112813.1_pt1 | contig 12619 bp, 10 predicted proteins | sample 2456451 | NCBI WGS metagenome assembly SMVA01 (sample SAMN11095933, study PRJNA526329) | marine sediment metagenome | biome: Marine sediment; feature: Surficial sediment; material: Deep marine sediment; isolation source: Hadal surficial sediment | place: Pacific Ocean | collected 2014-05 | depth...
ACCGCGGACATGTCGGCCTCGTTGAAAGTGGTCAGCATGGCCGCGGTGTTCTGCGCCTCCTTGAGGCGTTCGGCGATGCGCTTGCGCAGCCGGGTCATGCGCACCCGTTCCTCGCGCGGGCCGGCCTCGGCAACGGGAGCGGGCGCGGGCGCGGGCGCAGGGTCGGCGGGCGCAGGGGCGGGCGCGGAGGCGGGGGGCGCGGAGACGGGGGACGCGGAGACGGGGGGCGCGGAGATGGGGGACGCGGAGGCGGGGGACGCCGGTTTCTCGATCGCGGCGAGCACGTCCTCCTTGGTGATGCGGCCGTCCTTGCCGGTGCCGGCGATTGCCGCCGGGTCGAGCTCATTGTCCTCGATCAACTTGCGCACCGCCGGCGACAGCGCGGCGGCCTCGGCAGGTTTCGCGGCCGGGGCGGGAGATTTCGCTGGCTCTGCCGGCGCCGGCGTGGGGGCCGCCTGGCTGGGCGCGGTCGTGGCGGCCTTGCCCTCGGCGATGCGTCCCAAGAGCGCGCCGACCTCGACGTTTTCGTCCACCCCGGCGATTACCTCGGCGAGCACGCCGGCGGCGCTGGCGTTGATCTCGAGGGTGATCTTGTCGGTCTCGAGTTCGACCAGGGGATCGTCAACCGCGACTGCCTCGCCGGGCTGTTTCAGCCATTGCACGACGGTCGCTTCCGTGACCGATTCGCCCAGGGGGGGCACTAGGATATCCGTTGCCATGCTTCGATCGCCCTTTCAAGAATGAAGGCGCGTTACTTATTCTTTCCGTCCGCCTCGGCCTTGCGGCTAGCGATCCGGCCCAGGACCTTTTTGCCGACCGTCAGCGCGTCGTCGACGAGCGCCGCCTGCTCGGCGTGGTGGCGTTTGGCCTGACCGGTTGCCGGTGAGCCCGCCGAAGCGCGACCGGCATAACGCAGGCGGGTGTCCTTGACCCCGGCCTCGGTCGCGACCTCGCGGATAAAGTCGGCGACGAAGTTCCAGGGACCCATGTTGCGCGGTTCCTCCTGGCACCATACCAGGTGGCAGTGCCGGTAGGGTTCGAGCTCGGTCGCCAGCGCGTCGGCCGGGAACGGGTAGAGCTGCTCGAGGCGCAGAAAATGCACGTCCTTGATGCCGCGCTTCTCGCGCTCCTCGGAGAGATCGTAGTAGACCTTGCCCGAACACAGCACGACCTGCTTGGCGTCCTTGGGATCGCTCGGCACCTCGTTGCAGTACATGACCCGGTGGAAGGTCGACCCCGGCCCGAAGTCGGCCAGCTTCGAGACCGCGCGCTTGTGCCGCAGCAGCGACTTCGGTGTCATGATAATGAGCGGTTTGCGGAAATTGCGGTGCATTTGGCGGCGCAGCACGTGGAAGTAGTTGGACGGCGTGGTGCAGTTGACCACTTGGATGTTGTCCTCGGCGCAGAGCTGCAAGTAGCGCTCGAGACGGGCCGAGGAATGCTCCGGGCCCTGGCCTTCGTAGCCGTGAGGCAGCAGCATCACGAGGCCCGACATACGCAGCCACTTGGATTCTCCCGAGACGATGAATTGGTCGATGATGACCTGGGCGCCGTTGGCGAAGTCGCCGAACTGACCCTCCCAGAGCACCAGCGCGCGCGGTTCGGCGAGCGAATAGCCGTACTCGAATCCCAGCACCGCCATCTCGCTCAACGGGCTGTCGACGATCTCGATAGGTGCCTGACCCTCGCGGATGTGGTTGAGCGGCAGGTAGCGCTCCTCGGTCTCCTGGTCGATGAGCGCCGCGTGGCGCTGCGAGAAGGTGCCGCGATTGCTGTCCTGGCCGGACAGCCGCACCGGATGGTCCTCGACCAGCAGGGTACCGAAGGCGAGCGCCTCGGCGGTCGCCCAGTCGATGCCTTCGCCGGTCTCGATCATCTTGCGCTTGGCTTCGAGTTGACGGACGATCTTGCGATGCACGTTGAATTCGGCCGGGGAGCTGCTTAGCGCCGCGCCGACTTCCTGCAGCGTTTCCATCGGGACTTCGGTCTTGCCGCGGCGCGCGTCGTAGCCGCGCACCCGGTCGAGACCCGACCAGGCGCCTTCGAGCCAGTCCGCCTTGTTCGGCTTGTAGCTGCCCGCGGCCTCGAAGTCCCGTTCGAGGCGCGCGTTCCATTCCGCCACCAGCGCGTCGCCCTCCTCGGCCGTCACCGTGCCCTCGGCGGCCAGGCGCGCGGCGTAGATCGCGCGCGTGCTCGGATGTTCGCGGATCTTCTGGTACATCAACGGTTGGGTAAACGCCGGCTCGTCGCCCTCGTTATGGCCGTGGCGCCGGTAGCAGAACATGTCGATGACGACGTCCTTGTTGAAGGTCTGGCGGAACTCGGTGGCGATCCGCGCCACGTGGACCACCGCCTCCGGATCGTCGCCGTTGACGTGGAAGATCGGCGCCTGAATCATCTTGGCGACGTCCGAACAATAGGGTCCCGAACGCGAGTGCACCGGGTTGGTGGTGAAACCGATCTGGTTGTTGATGATAAAGTGGATCGTGCCGCCGGTGCGGTAGCCCTTGAGCTCGGAGAGGTCGAGGGTCTCGGCCACCAGGCCCTGACCCGCGAAGGCCGCGTCGCCATGCATCAGCAGCGCCATGACTTTGGTGCGGTCCGTGTCATTGCGCTGGATCTGCTTGGGCCGGACCTTGCCGACCACCACCGGGTTGACCGCCTCCAGGTGCGAGGGGTTGGCGGTCAGCGAGAGGTGCACCACGTTGCCGTCGAACTCGCGGTCCGAGGAGGTGCCCAGGTGGTACTTGACGTCGCCCGAACCGCCGATGTCTTCGGGGTGGGCGGCGCCGCCCTGGAACTCGGAGAAGATCGCGGAGAACGACTTGCCCATGAAGTTGGCGAGCACGTTGAGTCGGCCGCGGTGCGGCATGCCGATCACCACCTCCTCGAGGCCAAGCTGGCCGCCGCGCTTGAGGATTTGTTCGAGCGCCGGGATCGCCGATTCGCCGCCATCGAGGCCGAAACGCTTGGTGCCGGTGTACTTCTTGTCGAGGAAACGCTCGAAGGTCTCGGCCGCGGTCAGCCGTTCGAGGATCGCGCGTTTGCCCGCCTCGCTGAACTCGGTGACGTTGTGGATCGATTCGATGCGTTCCTGAATCCAGGCCTTTTGGGCCGGGTCCTGAATGTGCATGAACTCGATCCCGATCTTGCCGCAGTAGGTCTTGCGCACCGCCTTGACGATGTCGTTCAGCGTCGCGGTTTCGAGGCCGAGCACGTAGTTGATGAAGATCGGCCGGTCGAAATCCTCTTCGGTGAAACCATAGCTGCGTGGATCGAGTTCGGGATGGGGCTCGATCTCGTTGACCCGCAGCGGATCGAGGTCGGCCTCCAGATGGCCGCGCACCCGGAACGCGCGGATCAGCATCAAAGCGCGGATCGAGTCGATGGTCGCGGCGCGGACGTCCTCCGGCGTGATAGCGCCGCCGGCGGTGACGCCCTCGGCGACCGCGGCCACGGAGTCGGCGGCTTCCTCGGCGGCGCCCCCCATGGCGCCCCCCATGGCGCCATTACCGCCCTCGAGCCGGGGCTTGGGGGTCCAACTGGCGCCGCGCAGCGACTGAACCACCGTGCGCACGTCCTCGTCGAGCTCCCGAAAGAAACCCTGCCAGCTCGGGTCGACCGAGCCGGGGTCGTCGAGGAAGCGGCCGTAAAGATCGGCGATAAATGGCCCGTTGGGGCCATACAGGAAGGAGTTCCGCTCTAGCTCTTGGTTCGACATTCGATGCTTGCGGCCCGGCCGCTATCCGGGCCGTCCTCCGTAATGTGCCAGCCTCAGCCGCCCATGGCTCGAACCATGGCGCTGCCGAGTCCGGCGGGTGACTCCGCGACCGTGATGCCGGCCGACTTGAGTGCCTCGATCTTGTCGTCCGCGCCGCCCTTGCCGCCGGCGATGATGGCGCCGGCGTGGCCCATGCGGCGGCCCGGCGGCGCGGTGCGCCCGGCGATAAAACCCGCCAAGGGCTTGGTCGTTCCCGAGGCCTTGTAGAACTCGGCGGCCTCTTCCTCGGCGCTGCCGCCGATTTCGCCGATCATGATCATACCCTCGGTCTCGGGATCGGCCAGGAACAGCTCCAGGCAGTCGATAAAGTTGGTGCCGTTGATCGGATCGCCGCCGATGCCAATGCAGGTCGATTGACCGAGGCCCGCCGCGGTGGTTTGGGCCACCGCCTCATAGGTCAAGGTGCCCGAGCGCGAAACGATGCCGATCTTGCCGCGCCGGTGTATGTGGCCGGGCATGATGCCGATTTTGCACTCGCCCGGCGTGATCACGCCGGGACAGTTGGGGCCGATAAGGCGGCTGTCCGAATCGGCCAGCACCCGCTTGACCCGGAGCATGTCGAGCACCGGAATGCCCTCGGTGATACAGACCACCAGCTCGATGCCGGCATCGATCGCCTCGAGAATGGCATCGGCGGCGAAGGGTGGCGGCACGTAAATCGCCGAGGTTCCGGCGCCGGTTGCCGAAACCGCCTCGGCCACGGTGTCGAACACCGGCAGGTCGAGGTGGCGGGTGCCGCCCTTACCGGGCGTGACGCCGCCCACCATGCGGGTGCCGTAGGCGATCGCCTGTTCGGAATGGAACGTGCCCTGGGTGCCGGTGAAGCCCTGGCAGATGACTTTCGTGTCCTTGTCGATCAGGACCGCCATTACGCCGCCTCCTCGACCGCTTTGACGACTTTTTTCGCGGCGTCGCCAAGGTCGTCCGCCGAGACGATCGGCAGGCCCGAATCCGCCAGAATGTTCCTGCCCAAGTCCACGTTGGTGCCTTCCAGGCGCACCACCAGCGGTACGTGGAGCGACACCTCGCGCGCGGCCGCGACCACGCCTTCGGCGATCACGTCGCACCGCATGATACCGCCGAAAATGTTGACCAGGATGCCTTGCACGTTGGGGTCCGAGAGGATGATCTTGAACGCCGCGGTGACCCGCTCCTTGGTGGCGCCCCCGCCGACGTCGAGAAAGTTGGCCGGCGCGCCGCCGCACAGTTTGATGATGTCCATGGTCGCCATGGCCAGCCCGGCGCCGTTGACCATGCAGCCGATCGATCCGTCGAGCTTGATGTAGTTGAGCCCGTGGCGCGCGGCCTCGAGCTCCATGGCTTCTTCCTCGTCCTCGTCGCGCAGCTCGGCGACGTCCTTGTGGCGGAACAGCGCGTTGTCGTCGAAATTCATCTTGGCGTCGAGCGCGATCACCTGGCCGCCGCCGGTCACCACCAGCGGGTTGATTTCGACGACGCTGGCGTCGAGCTCGGTGAAGGCCCGGTACATGGCGGTGATGAATTTGACGCAGGCGCCGACCTGCTTGCCTTCGAGGCCGAGGCCGAAAGCGATCTCGCGGCCGTGGTAGGGCATGACGCCGGTCGCCGGGTCGATCGCCACCTTGAGAATTTTCTCCGGCGTGGCGGCGGCGACTTCCTCGATGTCCATGCCGCCCTCGCTCGAGGCCATAATGGTGATCCGGCTGGTCGCGCGGTCGATCAGCATGCCGAGGTAGAGCTCGCGCGCGATGTCGCAGCCGTCCTCGATGTAAAGGCGCTTGACCTCCTTGCCGCCCGCGCCGGTCTGCTTGGTGACCAGCACATGGCCGAGCATCTTGCGGGCGTTGGCTTTGACTTCGTCGAGGGACCTGCACAGGCGCACGCCGCCGGCGCCCTCGGGATCGTCCTTGAAATGCCCGGCGCCACGGCCGCCGGCATGGATCTGGGATTTGACCACCCAGATCGGTCCGCCCAGGTCGCGCGCGGCGTGCTCGGCCTCCTCCGGGGTGAAAGCGACCGCACCGCGCGGAGTGGCGACCCCGAACTTCGCCAGCAGGCCCTTGGCCTGATATTCGTGAATGTTCATGAGTAATCTATTGCCGTGAAATCGGTTGAGAATGCCCCACCGGCGGTGTCCGCGCGAAATTCGCGATTCTTGCCGCCGGGTCGATGGTTACTCTAACACCTTGAATCACCGGCGCAACCGGAGGCGGAGCCGGGGCATGCACCCTATGCGCGGGGTTTTTTCGCGGATTTACGCTTTAGTTTCTTGCAAATATCCACCAAGCCCCGCACGGCGGCCACGGACTTGGCCAACATCTTGGCCTCCCGCTTGCTGAGTTGCAGCTCGACCACGCGCTCGATACCGCCCGCGCCGATCACCGCCGGCACGCCGACGAACATGTTCCGGACGCCATATTCGCCGTTCAGATGGGCGGCGCAGGGCAGCACCCGCTTCTTGTCCTTGAGATAGGAATCGGCCATGGCGATGGCCGAGGAGGCGGGCGCGTAGAAGGCCGAGCCGGTCTTCATCAGCCCGACGATCTCGGCGCCGCCGTTGCGCGTGCGATCGACCAGCTGGTCGAGCCGGGATTTGGTGATCCAGCCCATCTTGATCAGATCCGGTACCGGGATGCCGGCGACGGTCGAATAGCGCAGCATGGGCACCATGGTATCGCCGTGACCGCCGAGCACGAAGGCGCTCACGTCCTCGACCGAGACGCTCAGCTCCTCGGCCAGGAAGTAGCGGAATCGCGCCGAATCGAGCACGCCGGCCATGCCGACGATCATGTGGGTCGGCACCCCGCTCTCGCGTTGCAGCACCCAGACCATGGCGTCGAGCGGGTTGGTGATGCAGATCACGAAGGCCTTGGGCGCGTAGCGTTTGATGCCGGCGCCGACCGTGGCCATGACTTTGGAGTTGGTGTCCAACAGATCGTCGCGGCTCATGCCCGGGCGGCGCGGAATGCCGGCGGTGACGATGACCACGTCGGCGCCCTTGATCGCGCTGTATTTGCTGGCGCCCACGAGCTTGGCGTCGTAGCCCTCGATCGGCGAGGCCTGGGCGAGATCCAGCGCCTTGCCCTGGGGCATGCCGTCGACGATGTCGAAAAGCACGATGTCGCCGAGTTCCTTGAGGCCGGCGAGCAGGGCCAGCGTGCCGCCGATCTGGCCGGCGCCGATAAGCGCGATCTTCTTGCGAGCCATGTCGATATTTCCTTGAAATGCCTGTCGATTCCGTCCCCGAGGGGCGAGCCGCGGGGCGGGCGCGGGTTACCTACTCCCATTTGAACGGACGGGCAAGGGAGGCGAACGCCTGTCTCACACCGCGTGCGGGGTGGTGATGTAGTCTTTCGATTGCATCTCGGCGAGGCGCGAGGCGGTGCGGCGGAATTCTTCCGCCACCGGGCCTTCCGGATAGAGTGCGTCGGGCGGGCATTCGGCCGAGAGCACCAGATTGACCCGATGTTCGTAGAGCGTATCGACAAGGGTCATGAAGCGGCGCGCCTCGTTGCGTTGCTCCGGGCCGATCTTCGGCACTCCGTCGAGCACCAGGGTGTGGAAGCGGCGCACCAGCTCCAGATAGTCGACCGCGCCCAAGGGTGCTTCGCAGAGCTCGGCGAAGGAGAAACGGGCGACCCCGCGCGCGGCAATCGGCACCACCAGGCCCCGGCCCTTGTAGTCGAGCATGACCGGCCGGGCCTGTGCGCCCGCGGTCAACTCCGCGAAGGCCGCGTCCAGGGCGCGCTCGGCGGCGGCGTCGAGCGGGCAGTGGTAGACCTTGAGGGTCTGCAAGCGGCGCAGGCGGTAATCGAGGCCGCTGTCCAGTTCGAGCAGGTCCAGGCGCGCCTTGAGCACCGCGATGAAAGGCAGGAAGTTGTCGCGCTGCAGGCCGTTTTCGTAGAGCCGGTCGGGCGCGAAGTTCGAGGTCGCGACCACCACCACGCCGGCGTCGAACAGCGCCTCGAACAAACGTCCGAGGATCATGGCGTCGGCGATATTGGCCACGTGGAACTCGTCGAAGCACAGCAGCCAGGCCTCGCTGGCGAGTTGCGCGGCCAGGCGCGGCAGCGGATCGTCCTCCGCGCCCTCGCTGGCCTGGCGCCAGGCGTGCAGGCGGTCGTGCACCTCCAGCATGAAGCCGTGGAAATGGACCCGGCGCTTGGCCGCGACTTGGGAGGCCTCGAAGAAGATGTCCATGAGCAGGGACTTGCCGGTGCCGACCGGACCGAACAGGTAGAGGCCCTGAGGCGGTTCGGCCATTCGGCGGCCGAGGCCGAGGCGCTCCTTCCAGCCGCGCCGGCCGCCCGAGGGCTGGTAATGGGCGAGCGCGTTATGGAGGCTCTGCAGCTTCTGCGCCGCCAACTCCTGCATGGGGTCGAAGTCCAATTCGCCGGCGTCGCGGCGTGCGCGATAAGCGGAAAGCGGCCCGTCGGTCATCGATCGTTGCCCGCCCGTCTCGGCCCCGCTCCCTACCGTCCGCCGCCGACGCGCAGGATCGCGCCGGTGGCGTAGGATGCCGCCTCCGACAACAGCCACAGGATCGGCTCGGCGATTTCCTCGGGCTCGCCGCAGCGGCCCATCGGCACGGTGGGCCCGAGGCGCTCCGGCCGCGTCGGATCGTTGGCGCCGATATGGATGTCGGTGGCGACCAACCCCGGCGCCACGGCGTTGACCCGGATGCCCTCGCGCGCGACCTCGTTGGCCAGCCCGATGGTCAGGCTGTCGATCGCGCCCTTGGAGGCGGCGTACCAAACGTAATCGCCGCCCATGCCCAGCGAGGCCGCGACCGAGGAGATGTTGATGATACCGCCACCCTTGCCGCCGTGTGTGGTCGACATGCGCCTGATCGCGGCGCGCGAACACAGCATGACGGCAAGAACGTTGATGTCGAACACCCGTTTCAACGTCTCCGCCTCGACCGCGTCCAGGCGCGAGGACGGACCGGTCAGGCCGGCATTGTTCACCAGCGCCGTCACCGGTCCGAGTTCCCGGTCCACGGTCTCGAACAGGCGCGTCACCTCGTCTTCCTGGGAGACGTCGCCCTGAACCGCGATCGCGCGCCGCCCGGCCGCCTCGGCGTCGCGCACCACCGATTGCGCGCCTTCGGCATTGCTCAGGTAGTTGACGCAGAGGTCGTAGCCGCGGTTCGCCGCCAGCCGGGCGGTCGCCGCGCCGATGCCGCGGCTGCCGCCGGTCACGATCATGATCTGGGGGTCGGTCATCGCTGTTTCCTCGGTTATGGAATTCGTTGGTTATCGGCCACCGGCGACGCGCAGGGTCGCGCCGGTGGTGTAGGAGGCCGCGGGCGACAGCAACCACAGGATCGTCTCGGCGATTTCCTCCGGCTCGGCGGCGCGGCCCAATGGCACGTTGGGCGCCTCGGTCTCCAGGCGGTCGGGCATGCCCGAGTCGGCGTGGATCTCGGTCTTGACGTATCCGGGGGCGACGCCGTTGACCCGAACGCCCTCGCGCGCGACTTCGCGGGCCAGGCCGATGGTGAAGCTGTCGACCGCGCCCTTGGCGGCGGCGTACCAGACATAGTTGCCCGGACTGCCCAGGCTCGCCGCGCCCGAGGACAGGTTGACGATGGCCCCGCCCTGACCACCGTGCCGGGTCGACGTGCGCTGGACCGCCGCGCGCGCGCACCAGATGGCGCCGAACACGTTGACCTCGATGACCTGACGGATGGTCTCGCTCGGCGCCGCGTCCAAGCGATCGATAGGGCCCGCCAGGCCGGCGTTGTTGACCAGCGCCGTGACCGGCCCGAGTTCCCGGTCCACGGCCGCGAACAGGCGTTCCACCTCGGCCTCGGCGGCGACGTTCGCCTGGACCGCAAGGCCACGGCCGCCGGCGGCTTCGATATCGCGGACCACCGCATCGGCGGCCTCGGCGTTACTCAAATAGTTGACGCAAACGGCGTAACCACGGCCCGCCGCCAACCGGGCGGTCGCCGCGCCGATGCCGCGCCCGCCGCCGGTCACGATCATGACTTGGGGGCCGGTCATCCGGGGTCGTGCCGAAACGCCGCGTGCGTCATTCGGCGGCTTTGACGTCTTCGGGGGCGCCCTCGGGCGCGCCCGCTGGCGCAAACGCCGCTTCCATCTCGCGGCGCACGCGGACCAGCTCGGTGGTCTCGTCGACCCGAACGTCGGCCCAGCTCAGCACCTCGCCCTGCTTGACCGCGCGGGTCATCGGGACCCCCTGGGCCAAGCCGATCGGTAGCGCCCCGCGGGCCAGGCTGTCCGTGGCCGGCATGATCCGGCCCCAGACCGTGTAGCCGCCTTCGCCGTCCAGCGTCTCGCCCGCCGCCAGGTCGCGCTTGGCGATGGCGACCGCATCGGCGCGAAACCCGGTGGCGGCACCCGTGGCCTCGCCGCGCAAGGCCGCGCTCGCCACCGAGATGCCGAGCTCGAGCCCGATCAGGTGGTAGGGCTTGTACATCGCGGTCACCCGTCCGCTCGGGTCGGTGACCAGGCCGTACTCGCTGAAACACTGGGCGGTGTAGTCCAGCGGCGCCTCGAAGGTGACATAGACGCCCCAGCGCAGGTCGCGCGGTACCGGCGAGCCGTCGCGGTTCTCGCAGGAGATCACCTCGACCTGGCCCTTGTGGTGCAGGGCGCCGCCGTCGGCTTGGGGCCGCAGCACGGTTGCCAGCTCGTCGACGCCGCAGGGCGGGAAGGCGAGCCCGCCGGGCGGCGCGGTCAGGCCGGTGGCGTTGGCGACCGCGGTCATCTCGATCGCCGACTTGGTGCCGTCGAGGAAGGAGTTGAACATCTGCGGGTTCATGCCGGCGGCGGCGGCCTCCTCGGCGGTGCGGCCGTAATAATCCCAGACCGTGTCGGGGGTCGAGGCGTGATATTCGGGCCGGTATTTGGTGCCCTTGCCGGCGGCCACGACCGGCAAGCCGCAGGCGCGCGCCCAGTCGACCATCTCGCAGATCAGCGCCGGCTGGTCGCCGTAGGCCATGGAATAGACCAGGCCGGCCTGCTCCGCCGCGCGCGCCAGCAAGGGGCCGGCGACCACGTCGGCCTCGACGTTGACCATGACTATGTGGCGGCCGTGCTCGCGGGCGAGGCGCGCGTGGCGCAGGCCGGCGGCCGGGTGGCCGGTGGCGTCGATCACCACGTCCAGGCCGTCGGCGGCGATCAGCGCCGCGGCGTCCTCGGTGACAAAGGTGGTGCCGCTCTCATAGGCGGCGGCGAAGGAATTGGCGCCCACCCGCTCCGGCGGCCAACCGGTACGCTCCAAGGCGGCCCGCGCGTTCTCGGGCTTGAGATCGGCGACCGCCATGATGTGAAATCCGGTCGTCAGGCGCGCCTGGGCCAGGAACATGGAGCCGAACTTGCCGGCCCCGATCAAACCCACGCGCACCGGCCGCCCGTCATCCGCGCGTGCGCGCAGCAAGCGATGCAGGTTCATGGTGGGGCTCCCGTAGTCGCGGTTACCCGCAAGTATCCCGCGCGAACTAGGCGGAGACAAGGGGCGTGGGAGGGAGGCCTCACGCGGCGAGGGGCCGGCCGATCCGGGGCGCTTCGCCCCGCTTTCCTACTCCAGGTTCGCGACGCCGAGGGGCACGGAATACTGTTCGCACCAGACCCAGACCTCGTTGTAGTCGGCCGGGTCGAGGCCCGCGGGGATCTCGTAGGTCTGCTCGCCGCTGTTCGATTTGAGAACCGAGAACTGGGTTGCTTTCACGTAGCCGTTCTTGCCGAAGCCGAGCTTGGGATCGGGGGCGCCGTCGAACTTGAAATCGCGTCCCAGCACGACTCTGACGCCGGTCTCGGTTTTCACGATGCTGACGCCGCCCGAGGCCGCGTGGCCGCTTTTGCCGCGAAACGCGCCGCGGGCCAGCACTTCCTCTCCGGCCGATGCCGCGACCGGCGCGACAATAATCGCCCCCAGGATAGCCACGGCGATCGTAAGTGTTTTCCGTTTCATATCCTCGATTCCTCTCTTTGCTTTTCCAATTTCAGTGCGGGGCCAGCCGGCACGATGAGACCTAGTGTCCCGCGATGCCGCGGTAGGCGTCCGCGCCCCAGAGTTCTTCGACCCTCGAGTCTCGGCCGCAGCGGGAGCGGTAGAACCAGTAGCGCAGCGGACTCTCATTATAATAATTCTGATGGTAGTCCTCCGCCGGATAGAACGGCCCGGCAACCTCGATCGGCGTGACGATGGGTTGCTTCAGGACGCCGGAGCGCCCCAGCGCGCTCTTGGAGGTTTCCGCCTGTTGTTTCTGTTCCAGGGAGTTGGCGAAGATGGCGGTCTCGTAACTCTCGCCGCGATCGCAGAACTGGCCGCCGGCGTCGGTCGGGTCGACGCTGCGCCAGAAAATCTCGACCAGCATTTCGTAGCCGACTTGCTTCGGATCGTAGAAGATCTGGACCGCCTCGAGGTGCCCGGTGCCGCCGGCCGAGACCTGCTTGTAGGTGGGGTTCGGCAGTGCGCCGCCGGTATAACCGGAGATCGTGCGGACCACGCCGGGCACCTTGTCGAAGTCGGATTCCACGCACCAGAAACAACCGCCGGCGAAGGTCGCGACCTCCAGGCCGTCTTCGGCAGCACGGGCTTCAGCGGCACGAGATTTTGGCGAGGCGCCGAGAAACAGGCCGGCGGACAGCAGCAGGGCCACGGCGAGGACGGCGCTTAAGCGTCTTAGAGGCATCATGGCGAATCTCCGAACAAACGTTGCCGGGGCAGTGGCCGGGGAACCAAACTACACATGCCGAACCGGCACCCGGCCGCTCGTATCGCCAATCAAATTGGTGGATCGATCGGCAATTTCGAGACGATCTCGCGAAAATTTGATGCCGGTCCCACCCCCGTTGCGTCGCGCCCTGGTTATGCGCGACAGTACCG
>SMVA01213559.1_pt1 | contig 12614 bp, 11 predicted proteins | sample 2456451 | NCBI WGS metagenome assembly SMVA01 (sample SAMN11095933, study PRJNA526329) | marine sediment metagenome | biome: Marine sediment; feature: Surficial sediment; material: Deep marine sediment; isolation source: Hadal surficial sediment | place: Pacific Ocean | collected 2014-05 | depth...
CCTTGGCCTCGACGAAGGCCGGGTGCGGGCGATCGCCCCCGATGTCGGCGGCGCCTTCGGCATGAAAGCCTCGCTGTATCCCGAGGACGTGTTCGTCGCCTGGGCCGCGATGCGGATCGGCCGGCCGGTGAAATGGACGGCGACCCGGGGCGAGGACCTGCTGGCCGCGACCCATGGCCGCGGCGCGGCGACCGAGGGCGCGTTGGCGGTCGCCGCCGACGGCCGCTTCCTCGGCCTCCGCGCCCGAATCGCCGCGCCGCTCGGCCACTGGATGCCCTACAGCGCGGCGGTCCCGGCGTGGAACGCGGGGCGCATTCTGCCCGGTCCCTATGCCGTCCCCGCGATCGACGTCACGGCCCGGGCCGAGCTGTCGAACACGGCACCGGTCGGCATCTATCGCGGCGCCGGCCGGCCCGAGGCCGCGATGCTGATGGAGCGGCTGGTCGACGCCGCGGCGCGGGCGACGGGCATCGACCCGGCCGCCCTCCGCCGGCGCAACCTGATCCCCGCCGACGCGATGCCGTTTCGGACGCCGACCGGCGCCGTCTTCGATTCCGGCGACTATGGCGCGGCCCTGGCGCGCGCCTGCGAGGCGGTGGATTACGACCGCTTGCGCGCCGAGCAGGCCACCCGCCGGGCCGCCGGCGACCTCTTCGGCATCGGCCTCGCCTGTTACGTCGAGCCCTGCGGCCAGGGCTGGGAAAGCGCCGCGATCCGGCTCGAGGCCGACGGCTCGGTCACGGTCGCGTCGGGCGGCTCCGACCAGGGCCAGGGGCGCAGCACCGCCGCCGCCCAGATCGTCGCCACCGTGTTGGGCCGGCCGTTCGACCGCATCACGGTGATCCACGGCGATACCGACTCGGCGCCGGCGGGCGTCGGCGCCCTGGCCAGCCGGAGCACCGCGATCGGCGGCAGCGCCCTGCTGCGCGCCGCGGAAGAGCTCCGCGACCGGGCCCGCGATGTCGCCGCCGGACGGCTGGCGGTCGCCGCCGACGCGCTCGGTCTCGACGGCGACGGCTTTGCCGTGCCCGGCGGGCCGCGCCTGACCTGGGAAGAAGTCGCGAAATCGGCGAATGTAGAGTCGAATGTGGTCCATCATGTCGACGGCGAGGCCTGGGGCTATGGCTGCTATATCGCCACCCTCACCATCGACCGCGAAACCGGCGCGCCGCGGGTCGAGCGCATGACCTGCGTCGACGATATCGGCGTCGTCGTCAATCCACGCCTCGTCGAAGGCCAGGTCATCGGCGGCATCGCCCAGGGATTGGGCGAGGCCCTGAAGGAGCGGATCGTCTATGACGACGACGGCCAATTGCTGACCGGCTCGTTGATGGATTATGCCTTGCCGCGCGCCGCCGACATGCCGCCGATCGACCTGGTGACGATGACGACGCCATCGCCGTACAATCCCCTTGGCGCCAAGGGGGTCGGTGAAGCGGGATGCATCGGCGCGCCGGCGGCGATCATGAACGCGGCGATCGACGCCTTGGCGCCGCTCGGTGTCGACGATCTCGATATGCCGCTAACCAGTGAAACCATTTGGCGGGCGATGACGTCCGCCGGCAACGGAGCGTAACCTGTGATGAAATACCGCAAGACCGAGGCCAAGGACTACGCGCGCGAAAACATGACCGGCATCTGGGCCGCCGCGCTGACCCCATTCACGCCGGATTTGGACTTCGACGAAGCCGGGTTCCGCCGCAACCTGCGCCACTGGATCGACGATCTGGAACTCGACGGCCTGTTCATCTCCGGCAAGCAGGGCGAGTTCTTCTCGATGTCGATCGCCGAACGCAAGCGCAGTTTCGAGCTCGCGGTCGAGGAAGCCGATGGCCGCAGCGGCACGATCATGTCGTGCTCGGACCAGAACCTCGACACCGTGCTCGACCTCGCCCGCCACGCCGAGGCGATCGGCGCCGACTATATCGTCGTCCATGCGCCGATCCTCCATTTCCTCTCCGACGTCGACGACACGGTCGAGGCCTATTACCGCCATATCAGCGAGCAGGTCGATATCGGCATCGCCATGTGGAGCCATCCCGACAGCGGCTATCTGATGAGCCCGGAACTCTGCGCCCGGGTCGCCGAGTTGGACAATATCGTCGCCATCAAATACAGCGTCGAGCGGCCGATGTACGTCGAACTGACGCGCCTTGCCGGCGACCGGCTGATCGTCAGCACGGCGTCGGAGGAGGAGTGGCTCGACAACATCGTCGAGCTTGGCTGGCGGCTCTACCTCTGCTCGACCCCGCCCTATCTGATGCAGACCGCGAACGACCGCCGCATGCGCGACTACACCGCGCTGGCCATGGCCGGCGAGACCGAGCCGGCGCGCGCAATCCGCGACAGCCTGGACCCGGTCCGCAAGGCGCTCCGGCAAACCCGCCCCGGCGGCAAGCCGCAGGCCCATCAGAAATACTGGCAGGAGCTGCTCGGCCAGGTCGGCGGCCCGGTGCGCCGCCCCCTGCTGCAACTGACCGAAGCCGAAAAGGCGGCGACGCGCGCGGCCTTCGAGGCCTGCGGCCTGAAGCGCTGAGGTCGGGTGATGGAGCAGAGAACGGCGAATGACGCAAAACGCACACCGCACTGAAAAAACGACGGCCGTCGCCGATCTGCTGATCGAGGGCGTCCCCGTCCATGGCGCGCCCAGCGCACCGCCGGGGGCCGACGCGCTGGCGGTAAAGGATGGAATCCTGCTTGCCATCGGCCGGGCACGGGACATCGATCGATTCAAGGGCCCGGCGACAAAGGTCATCGAACGAAATCGGGGATGCGTCATACCCGGCCTGATCGACGGCCATGCCCATATGGACCGCGAGGGCCTGAAGCACATCCTGCCTTCGCTCGATGGCGCGGAAACGAAAGCCGCCGTGATCGAACGGATCGCCGCCGAGGTCTCGCGTAAGCGGCCGGGAGAGTGGATCGTCACGATGCCGATCGGCACCGCGCCCCACTATGAGCGGACCGGCCACTTCGATGACCATGGATATCCCGATCGCCGGGATCTGGACGCGGTCGCGCCGGACAACCCGGTCTACATAAAGCCGATCTGGGGATATTGGCGGAAACGCCTGCCTTTGGTTTCGATCGCCAACTCGCGAGCCCTGGAATTGGCCAAGATCGATCGCCACACGGTGCCACCCTCCGACGACGTCGAAATCGTCAAGGATCCAGCCACCGGCGAACCGACCGGACTGTTTCTGGAAGATACGATGATGCCGATCGTCGAACTGACCTTGCTCGACCGCGCGCCGAATTTCACCTTGGACGACCGGGCCGAAGCCCTGAGACGATCGATGGAAATCTACAATGGCCTCGGTACGACGGGCGTTTACGAGGGACACGGGGCGGCGTCCGACGTGATCGGCGCTTACCGAGCGGTCGCTGGTCGTGGCCACCAAACGGTGCGGGCGACCCTGGTTCTGAGCCCGGCATGGAACGCGGCGGACAACACGGCACCGGTGGCGCTGTTGAAGGATTGGCTTGAATCGCTCGGTCGGCGTAAGTTCGGCGATGACCTGTGGAAGGTCGAGGGACTTTATGCGGAGATCGACGAAACAAGGGCCAATTGGGTGCGATCCCCGGCCGCGCCGCAGACCGGCTGGGCGGGCTTCCATTACGATTGCGGTCTACCGCGAGAGGCCCTCAAGGAGGTGTTGATTGAAGCCGCCAGATGTGGAATTCGCGCATCCTGCATTTTCCCCGACGTGGCCGAACTCTACGCCGAGGTCGATCGCGAGATGCCGATAGCCGGCCTGAGGTGGTCGTGGGGGCATATCGCCACCCTTGACTCCGATGACATCGCGCGGGCCCGCGACCTCGGCCTTGTGCTGGTGACCCACACCAACCGGCATATTCATAAGATGGGCTCGGCGCACCGGCGCCGGCTTGGTGCCGGGAATGAAGACCGGATCGTGCCCTTGCGCCGTTTGCTCGACGCCGGGGTGCCGGTTTCATTCGGCACCGACAATCTTCCGCCCTCGATGTTCCATCCCATTTATCACGCGGTCGCGCGGCGCGACGGCACCACCGGCGAGACCATCGCACCGGCGCAGAAGCTCTCGCGAAGCGAGGCGCTACATTGCGCCAGTTGGGGCGGCGCCTACCTGACCGGACAAGAAGACCAGGTGGGGACGCTGGAGCCCGGCAAACGCGCCGACATCGTGGTGTTGAACGACGATTTAATGGGGGTATCGGAGGATGAGATTTCCGGTCTTTACGCCGACATGACGATCCTCAATGGGCGCGTTGTTTTCGATCGCATGGCGAGTCCGGCGGACGCCGGCATGATCGAAGGAGCCTGAAAAATGGATATCAAACGGATCGGCGACGTCGTTCTGTCTCGCGTCGTGGAGTCGGAAGAACCCCTTCTGAAGCCGGCGGAATTGTTTCCCGATTGGCAGGACACGGTCATCGACGAAAACCGGGATTGGCTGATCCCGCGTTTCTACGACCCGCGTTCAGGGCTTCTTGCCATCACCATCCAGAGCTTCCTGTTGAAGACGCGCCACCACACGATCCTGGTCGATGCCTGCGCCGGCAACCACAAGGATCGGGCGCGGCCGTTCTTCGACCAGCGTGAATGGCCGTGGCTCGACGCGCTCGCCGCGACCGGCACCGGCCCGGCCGACATCGACTTCGTGCTCTGCACCCATCTTCACGTCGACCATGTCGGTTGGAACACCCAGCTCAGCGATGGCCGCTGGGTCCCGACCTTCCCCAACGCGAAGTACCTGTTTTCGCGCCTCGACTGGGCGTTCTGGAAGCGCGAATCCGAACGCGACGAATTGGCCCGCACCGGCGACTACATCGTCGACAGCGTATTGCCGATCTTCGCGGCCGGCCAAGCCGTTCTGGTCGACGGCGAATACGAGGTCGAGGACGGAATCCGCCTCGAGCCGACGCCGGGCCACTCACCCGGTCATGTCGTCGTCCATATCCGCTCCGGCGGCCGGGAAGCCGTCCTCAGCGGCGACGTCATGCACCATCCCCTGCAATGCCGCTATCCCGATTGGAGTACAAATTTCTGTGCCGATCAAATCCAGTCACGCGCGACCCGGCGCCAATTCCTCGACACCTATTGCGAAACCGATGTGCTGATCGTGCCATCTCATTTCCCGACCCCGACGGCGGGTTTCATCGAAACCGACAAGAACGCGTTCCGGTTTCGCTTTGACGGCGAACAAGAATAGCGCCCTCGGCGTGCGCCCATAGCCAAGCATTTGTGCGCTCGACAACAAGACCGGTTATACCGCCGCTGCTAGCTTGGACCGGCCATTCGGCAAAGAGCTGGTTCGCCGCCCGGCTCTTCGGTTTACGTGATGGGGTGTTTAATGTCCGGTGATATCGATAGCGTGAACCACGTTGGCCTGGCGGTCCACGATTTGGACGCGGCCGTGTCCTTCTACGAGGATTTGGGCTTCATGTTCACGCCGCTGTCCATGCACAAGGGATCGATGAATCCGGGGGAACCCGAAATCCCCTACGGCAGCGGCAATCGGTGCGCGATTTTTCCGCATAATTACCTGGAGATCGTGGCCCATGTCGATAAGGCGCGCTTCGATTTCGGGATGAAATCCTTTCTGTCCCGCTTCGAGGGCGCGCACATCATCTGTTTTGGCTGCGGCGATGCGAACGTGGTTCATGAGCGGGTGACGAAAGAGGGCTTCACCACCTCGGGCGTCATCCCGCTGCAACGCAATGTCGACACCCCCGAAGGCGAGAAAACGGCGAAATTCGACTGCGTCCATTTTCCCCGGGATAAAACGCCCGAGGGATTGATCCAGGCGGCGCACCATCGGACGCCTGAATACATCCACCAGACCCGGTATCTCGGCCATCCGAACCGCGTGGTCGCCCTATCCGATGTCATTCTATGTGTCGACGACGCGGACGAATTCGAGGCCAGATATGCCAAGCTGACCGGACGCGCCGCGGTGCGGACCGGCGTGAAACGGGTGTTCGCGTTTCCGCTCGTGTCGAAGGTTTCCATCGTTGCGGCCGACGATATCCAACAGGTTCTGCCGGGGCTGGAGCCGCTTGCCATCCCCTATATCGCGGGATACGGCATGGCCACGGAGGACCTCGACGGCGTGCGGACAAGGTTGGCGGCGCGCCAAATTCCATTCGACGAGCACGACGGCGCGCTCATTGTTCCGGCCCCGGCGGCCTATGGCGCGTCGATTGTATTCGAGGCCGCGTAACACGACGCCCCGCCCAATCCTAAATTCCGCGTCGTCCGAATAAGCAACTTGTATGCTGGAGATCGCTCATGCCTAGTTCCGCTGCCCCGAACAACCTTCAAGCCGTCGACATCCCGGAACTTAAGACCGTGCAGGTTCCGGATGCCGCCGGGAGCAATGTCGCCGGACTTCGGCTGGCCTACCGGGAAGCCGGCTCGGCCGACGCGCCGGCCTTGGTATTCATGCATGGAATAGGATCCAACTCGTCCGGGTATCGGAACCAGTTTTCACCGTTCAGCGACGGTTTTCATGTTGTTTCGTGGGATGCGCCGGGGTATTGCGGATCGAGCCATTTCGGGATCGAGGCGCCGCGAACATCGGATTACGCCGATGCCCTGTCGGCCCTCCTCGATGCGCTCGGTATCGATACCTGCCATATCGCCGGCAGCTCCATGGGCGCCGTCATCGCGGCGTCTTTCGCGGCCCGTTATCCCGCAAGAGCGCGGACGATGACCTTGGTGGCGCCCGCGACCGGCAACCGACGCCTCGAACCGGAGGACCGGGCGGCCCAACTTGCGTCGAGAATCGGCGATCTCGAGGCGTACGGACCGGAAGGGCTCGCCGACCGCCGTGCCTCGGCGTTGGTTTCACCCGACGCGACCGAGCCGGTGCTTGCCGCGGCCCGGGAGATCGTCGCCGGCATCAATCCGCGCGGCTACGGTCAGGCCGCCCGTATGCTCGCCGATGCCGACATCATCGAGGACGTCATGAAGGTCGATGTGCCGACCCTTATCCTGGTCGGAAGCAACGACGGGATTACGCCGGCCGAGAGCTGCGCCAAGCCGATTTGCGAGGCCACGCGTGGCGCTGAACTCCATGTGTTGGAGGGCGTCGGCCATCTGATCAAGCTTGAAGCCCCTGATCGCTTCAATGATATGCTGCGGGCTTTCATCGAACGGAATCAGTGAGCATCGGTCGATGTCGTTTTGGTTGGTACAGACGCTGAACGGTTTGTCTTTCGGGTGCCTGCTTTTCCTGCTGGCCTCTGGGCTTTCGCTGATTTTCGGCCTGATGCGAATCATCAATCTCGCCCATGGGTCCTTTTTCATGCTCGGCGCGTATATCGCCCTGGCGGTCATGGAGATGTCCGGAAGCATGGTGCTCGGCGTTCTCGCCGGGGTCGTCGCGGTCGGGCTGATTGGCGGCGTCCTACAACGCTTCTTGCTGCAACGGTTTCAGCATAATGAGTTGGCCCAGGTTCTGATGACCTTCGGCTTCCTGTTGATTATTTCCGACCTGTCCATTTGGATGTGGGGCGGGCTGCCGCAGCCGTTACCGACGCCTGAATTCCTGTCCGGATCGACGTCGATCGCCGGCGTGATTTTTCCGATCTACCGACTGTTCATCATGGCGGCAGGCGTGATCGTGGCGCTCCTGCTTTGGCTTTTCATGGACCGCACGAAGCTTGGGGCGATCGTCCGTGCCGGTGTCGATGATGAAGAGATGGCACGGGGCATGGGCATTAATATGCCGAACGTCTTTACCGCCATCTTCATGCTCGGCGCCGCGTTGGCCGCCTTCGGCGGAATATTGGCGGGTCCTATCATTGGCACCTATCCCGGGCTCGATTTCGAAGTCCTGCTCCTGGCGTTCGTCGTCGTGATCGTCGGCGGACTTGGAAGTATGAGCGGCGCGTTCGTCGGCGCGATGATCGTCGGCCTCTTGGATACCTTCGGCAAGGCTCTGATCCCGGAGTTTGCTCTTTTCACCGTATTTGTTCCGATGGCGATCATCCTCGCGATACGCCCAACGGGCTTGATGGGACGCGAATGACCGGATCCAGCAAACGCGCGCGCAACCGATTCCCGTACCAAGTTGCCGGGCTTGCCGTTGGTGTGGCGGCGCTTGCGATTTTGGGGCCCGCCCTGCCGTCCTACTATACCGGCCTGCTGACGGAAGCGCTGATCCTCGGCCTTTTTGCCATGAGCCTGGACCTCTTGTTGGGCTATACCGGACTGCCGTCGCTCGGCCACGCCGCGTATTTCGGTGCGGGCGGCTATGGCGTCGCGGTGCTCTCGGTCAAGTTGGGTATCGACTGGTGGCTGGCCGCGGCCGGCGGATTGCTTCTCGGCCTGGTCGTGGCCGCCGTGTTCGGACTATTGGCATTGAGAACCCGCGGCGTGTTCTTCCTGATGATCACCCTGGCCCTGGCCCAAGTGCTGTGGGCGGTCGCGTTCGGTTGGCGGAACGTCACCGGCGGGGACGACGGATTACCGGGCGTCATGCGGCCGAAACTGGAACTCGGCGACATCTCATTTGCATCGACGGAGAATTACTTTTATCTGGTCCTCGCCATATTCGGCCTGTCGTGGTTGGCGATGTTCGTGCTGACGAAGTCACCATTCGGGTACGCCATCAGGGGCATCCGGGATAGTGAAAGCCGCATGCAAGCGCTCGGTTACAATGTGTGGCTACATAAATATATCATGTTCATCATTGCCGGTGGCTTCGCCAGCCTGGCCGGCATATTGATGGCTTACCACAAGCGCTTCGTCAGCCCGGAAATCCTCAGTGTCGCCATATCCGCCGAGGGCCTTCTGATGGTGATATTGGGCGGCGCCGGCACCCTGTTCGGTTCTTTCGTGGGGGCGGTCGCGATCGTGTTTCTGAGCAACTACATCAGCGCCTATACCGATCGATGGGTTCTCATCCTTGGCCTGATCTACGTGCTGGTCGTGGTTCTGGCGCCGACCGGGATCATCGGCGAGCTTCGATCCAGGTTAGGCGGCCGATCGTAATGGACACCACCGTTCTGGAAGTCGAAAGCCTGACCAAGCGTTTTGGCGGTCTGACCGCGGTCGACGACGTCAGCTTGAAGCTGCGGCAGGGCGAGCACCGGGCGATCATCGGGCCGAACGGCGCCGGCAAGACGACGTTCTTCAATCTGATCGGCGGGCAATTGCAGCCGTCTTCCGGTGCGATCAGCCTGTTCGGAAGTCCGGTGACCGCGCTGCCGCCGCGCAAGCGCGCGAAACTGGGTCTGGCCAGAACGTTTCAGATCTCGAACCTGTTCTCGGAAATGACCGCCGAGGAAAACATCATCCTTTCCCTCCAAGCCTTGAGTCCGATCAAATACACCACCTATCGACCGGTATTGTCGTACCGGGGCATGATGAATCGGGTCGACGAGATCGTCGACAAATGGTCGCTGTCCGACACCCGCCATGCCACCGTGGGGAAAATGTCGTACGGCGAGCAACGCCGGCTGGAAATCATCCTGGCGATGGAATCCTCGCCCCGCCTGTTGTTGCTGGACGAACCGACGGCGGGTCTTGCCCCGGCCGAAACGCTGGCGGTGACTGAGTTGATCGGCAATCTTGACCCCACGGTTACGGTGTTGCTGATCGAGCATGACATGGACGTCGCCTTCAAGGTCGCGGACTGGTTTACCGTGCTGCACCAGGGGCGCGTCGTCGCCGACGGCCCGCCGGAGGCGGTCCGGCAGGACCCGCGAGTCGCGGAGATCTATCTCGGTGAGGATAGTGCCCTCTCCTTGATCGGCCCGGACGGAAACTGAACGGCGGCGGATCATGCTCTCGGTGCAGGACATCCACACCTATTATGGGGACAGCTACATCCTCCAAGGGGTCTCCTTGGACGTGGCGCCGGGAAAGGTCGTCGCGGTCCTGGGCCGAAACGGGGTCGGCAAGACGACCCTGATGAATTCGATCATCGGGTTCACGCCGCCGCGGCGCGGTAAGATCATATTTCGGGACCGCGACATTTCACGCCTGCCCGCCCATCGCATCGCACGATTGGGGGTCGGACTGGTTCCCCAGGGCCGCCGCCTGTTCCCCTCGCTGACCGTGCGGGAGACCCTTGGATTGTCGGAATCGGTTGCCGAGGACCGCGGATCGTCCGGCATACGATGGACGCTTCGGGAAGTCTTCAAGGCGTTTCCGCGGCTGAGCGAACGGGCGACGCAGCGATCCGGCGACCTGTCCGGCGGCGAGCAGCAGATGCTGGCGACCGGCCGCGCGCTCGCGATCAATTCCGATCTGTTGCTTCTCGACGAACCGACCGAGGGACTGGCCCCCATCATGGTGGCCGAGTTGGAGAAAATTCTGCTGCAACTCAAGGCCCAAGGCGTGTCGATGCTGTTGGTCGAGCAGCAGATTCCGTTCGCCCTCCGCTTGGCCGACGACGTGCATTTGATGAGCAAGGGCAAAATTGCCTATTCCGGCAACCCCGCCGGATTACTCCGGGACCGCGAGGCGATGTCGCGCTATCTCGGGGTTTAGATCATTTCGGCGATCGGCCGGAAAGCCTGTTCACGCTTTCAATCGGTTTCGAAGACGACGATATCCAACGGCTGACCGCGCCCGACCCACGGGCAGGCACTGACGGCGACCAGGCAATCCATGTCGGCGCGAAGCTCGATCAGCGCGGTCTCCTCGAGGTTCTTGTGGACCATGTCCATTTTTCCCGTGGTGCCGTCGATCTTCGTCTCCTGGAAGGCGTTGAAGGGACTTGGGACGTCCTCGGCCGGGATGTTCCACGGCTTCAACGCCGCGGTCAGGTTTTCCCAGCAGCCATGCTTGGGCACCTCATCGCGCTCGATGCCGAATTTCTTTTTGACCTCGTAAACGTCGAACAGGTCGCCCCGGTATCTGTCGTAACCGGACGCGCTGCACATGCCGAACTCGATATCGTGCCGACCCGATCCGAGGCTGTCCTCGATGATGGTCAGCATCGGATTGTTGGATTTTGAATAGAGCGTGTCGCCCTTGGCGACGAAGATCTTTCCCTGCAGGACTTTCGTTCTTGCCTGGTCGAAGCGTTCCCGAAGGTCGTGCAGATTGAAGGCGACAATATCGGCCGTCGTGCGGCCCTCTATTCGAATGACCTGGCCCTCGCGGACCTGAAACGCCGCGCCGGTATTGTAATCCAATCTCGATTCGATCAGGACTTTCATCGGCACCGCCCAACCTGCAAGCGCGTCGCCGCGCCCCTGCCGCGTGTGGCAGGGGCGCGGCGAACGCAGTATCCCTATTCGCCGTAGACCTTCTTGTAATTCGGAATCTGATAGAGGTTCGGCACGATATCCAATATCTTTTTGGTCGCGCCGTCGTCGGTGAGGACGACCTGGGACAGGATCATGGTTCCGATCATCTGGCCGTTTTCATCGAACATCAGCGGGCCCTTGGGTCCCTTTACGTTGACCTTGCTCAGCGCCGCGGCCAGCGAGGCCCGGTCGACGTTGGCGCCCGCCCGTTCAATGGCGTCCGTTATCACCAACGCGGCCGCATAGCCGAGATAAGCCCACTCCGACGGAATGCCGCCATGTTTGGCCGCATAGCGGGCGAGGTAATGCTTGTTCTCCGGCGTGTCGGTGGCGGCCGAGTAAAAATCGACCACGATGGTTCCCTCGGCGACCTTTCCGATCTTGCGCAGAAGCAGCATGTCGGGCTGTCCCGAGCCGCCGATCATGTCGAGCTTCCCTTTCAAGCCGTATTCCTCGAACTGCTTGAACAAGCTGATCTGCGAGGCGCCCGGGGTGAAGGCGTAGACCATATCGGCGGAATCCGGGTCGATCTTGGCCAGAAACGGGGCGTAATCCTTTTCACCGAGGGGGGTGTAGATTTCCTGGACGATCGATCCGCCCGCGTCCTTGAAGCCGGCCATGAAAGCGTTTGCCTGGGAATGTCCGGCCGAGTAGTCGGAGGCGATCACGATCGCCTTCTTGTATCCGCGTTTTTTGGCCAACCATTGTCCGTAGGGGTAGATCTGCTGGGTGTTCGACTCGACGATCCGGAACACGAAGGGGCTGTTGTCCTTGATCGTGATTTCATCGACCGACGAAATCATCAACACCAGCGGTACTTTCTGCGCGTGGACGTAAGGCTTGATCGCCATGCCGACCGATGAACTGACGATCCCGGTGACGAGGTTGACCTCGTCCAGTTCGACCAGTTTGTTGACCTTCGTCAACCCGCTGTTCGGCTTGCCCTGGGTGTCCTCCTTGATGACGACGATCTTGTGCTCGCCGACCTGCCAGTTCACGTCCTCCATGTGGATCATGAAGCCACGCTCCAACTCCTCGCCCAGGATCGTAAACGTGCCCGACGAGGGTATGGCCAATCCGATCTTGATTTCAGCGGCTCTGCCCTCTCCAGGCGAGACGGTCGCGATGCCAAGTGCGATCAGCGCGAGTAGGCATGTGGTAAGTCTGGTCATTTCATTCCCCAACCTTGTGAAGCAGCGTGAACGGCTGCCGCCGATATTTCGAGAAGTCGGCGGACTGCCCTAAATTACCGATAGGCTCGCGAAAATTATAGAAGCGGGGCGGCCGGCGGTCTTGTGCGCAAGAGCACTAATGCTTGCCCGGGCGTGCACAGCCGGTGCCCCATTTGACCTTTACGGTAGGCCGGA
>SMVA01039898.1_pt1 | contig 12613 bp, 13 predicted proteins | sample 2456451 | NCBI WGS metagenome assembly SMVA01 (sample SAMN11095933, study PRJNA526329) | marine sediment metagenome | biome: Marine sediment; feature: Surficial sediment; material: Deep marine sediment; isolation source: Hadal surficial sediment | place: Pacific Ocean | collected 2014-05 | depth...
ACCAAAGGATTTTTTTAGTCCAGTTGCCTGGAGTACAACATTATCCTTCATACTTACCCTTCATACTTACCCTTCATACTTACCCTTCATACTTACCCTTCATACTGTAGTGCCTCTATGGGATTCGCCGCGGCAGCCCTGGTTGCCGGATAAATAGTTGCCGATAAGCAAATCAGAAATGAGACGATGGCGATCACCACAAGATCAGATGCTAAAATCCTGGTCGGCAGATATTGAATAAAGTATTCATCCATTAGACCAAGGCCCAGCAGATCATCAACAATCCTGTAAATATCGCCGAGCCAGAACGCCAGCAGGCAGCCCAATAAAATACCGATACTGATACCAACGATGCCAACAAGGCATCCATGAAGGATAAAGATACTCCTGATTGATCCCCGGGATGCCCCCATTGTTCGAAGAATAGCAATATCAGTTCGTTTATCCTGTACCGTCATCATCAGGTTTGAGACAACATTGAAAGCCGCTACAGCCACTAACATTAGCAGTAATAAAAACATGGTGGTTTTCTGCATCTGGATGGCATCATAGAGGTTACCGTGACGCCGCATCCAACTGAAGGCATACAATACCTCATTATCGGACATCAGGATTAACTCATGCAATATTCGCGGAGCCTGGAACAGATCATTTACGCGAATACGAAGCCCATCTATACCCCGTTGGCGTTTTATTTTACGGGCATCCTCGATATGCAGATAGAGTTGCGATTTATCCAGGTCAGAACCCACCTTAAATAGACCCCGGACGGTGAGCCGCTTCATGGTTGGCATCGGACCTGCCAATCCCAGCCTCAGGTCTGGAAGAATCAGAGTCACCTTGTCACCCATGCCAACATTGAGGCGATGCGCAAGATGTACCCCGAGAACCACGTAATAATCGCCAGCTACCAGGGTATCCAGACCACCATTGACAAAGTAATTTTGAACAATGGAAACCCTTGATTCGAGATCCGGGTCTATGCCCGAAAAAGTAACACCGGCCAACTCGCCGTTGGCGAGAATCAATCCATTGCCTTCAATCAGCGGGGCAACCGCTTCGACTTCGCTGTGGCTTTGCCAGCGGTCCATGGCCAGATCCCAATTTGCACCCTTCTGGCGGCTGTAAATCACACCGTGGGGAACAACCCCCAGCACTCGCTGACGCAGTTCTTCTTCAAACCCATTCATCACCGACAATACCAACACCAGCACAGCAACCCCGAGCACCAGACCCGTGATTGATATCAGGGATATAAACGAAACCAGGTGATCAGACGTACCCGAAACCGAGTAGCGCGAAGCGACGTGCAGCCGCCAATCCTTAATCATCATTCTTAAATCTATTATCCATTTGCAACAGCCACCAACCACTCGGAGAGCGCATAATAAGACTTTCGAGCAGGAGGCATCAATAAGATACAATAGCCAATTGATCCAATCGGAACCTTTTACCCATGATCGTGATACTTCACCCGAATACAAATGAGCAATCCGCGGAATATATTGAAGCCATGTCCTTCCTGGAGAATCTCCCGAATATCAGCCTGCAACACCATGTTGTTCAAGGTGCGGAACAGAAGCTGAGCGAAATATATCTTCTCGGCGATACTCAAAAACTGAATTCTGCTGAAATCGAAAGCCTGGACTGCGTGGAACGTGTCATACGGATATCTGAAGAATACAGGATTCTCGGTCGCCATAAAGACATGAACCGGACCAGTGGATTCACTTACAACGGTGTTCACTTTAGCCAGGATAATTGTCATGTGCTGGCCGGGTTGTGTGCCGTCGATACTGCCGAGCACGTCGAAGTGATGATGAAAGCACTGCAACAACACGGACAGGTATGCACACGAATGGGCGCCTACAAACCGCGTACCAACCCCTATTCATTTCAAGGACATGGGGACCAGTGCCTGCCATACGTTTTCGAATTGGCGGGCAAGTACGGTATCAAAGTGATTGCAATGGAAGTCACTCATGAGAGCCATATCGAGGAGATCGACACGGCACTCAAAGAAGTAGGCAATGCGACCGGCGTTATGTTGCAAATTGGCACTCGAAATACACAAAATTTCGAGTTGCTCAAAGTCGTCGGCAGACAAAGAGAATACCCCGTCCTGTTTAAACGGGGATATGGCGTCAGCATGAACGAATCCCTTAATGCCGCTGAGTATCTTGCCAGCGAGGGTAATTCAAATGTTGTTTTCTGCCTGCGCGGGATGAAGAGCGAAGGTGGCGCACCGCACCGTAATATGGTGGATTTTGGCCAGGTACCGGTTATTAAACGTCTTACCAGGATGCCGGTTTGTGTCGACCCATCACACTCGGTGGGTACCCGTGACAAGTCCCCGGATGGCATCCTGGACGTCGCCCACGTTGCGGCACAGGGATTGATTGCCGGGGCAAACATGGTACTGGTCGATTTTCACCCTGAGCCAACAACGGCACTCGTCGACGGCCCCCAGGCACTGCTGATGGATGAGTTACCCAAATTTCTGGACGATATGGCCAGGTGCCATGATTTCTATCACTCCCGAACCGAACTATGGAATGAAGGTTAGCCTCCTAGTGCTGGCTGGCGTCGTAGAATTTGGTATCTGAAGCCGATACCCCATCTTGTTGCTGATCACACCTGGCAGGGTTGCCACCACAGATTTCACAGGCACCATCCACACCCAGCTTATTGAGACCGCCGCAAGACCCCGATATTGGTGGTCGACCCCGCATTACTCCAACGGCCATTGCGGTTACTATGGCGATTAGAAAAATAAATGTGAGTAGAAATTCGATCATAAAAGTAGAAATCCAATTATAAAAGTAGAAATTCGATCATAAAAGTAGAAATTCGATCATTTTTCATCCGCTTTATCAATCCGCTTAACTGGCGATAGTTCGGCCGATTCATTTACCGGGGCATCAATATAGGCATCAAGCGCACTCGATGACCGCTCTTCAAACCCATCTTCGGTTTTTATTATAACCAATACTGCAAGATTCTGCGCTTCCGCTAACTTCAAACCTTCTTCGAGTCCCAGAACATTAATTGCAGTCGCATATCCATCCGCCAGGATCGCTGTGGGTGCAATGACGGTGACTGACACAACAACGTGACGAATGGGCCAGCCGGTTCGAGGGTCGATTGTATGAGAATATCGATTTCCATTGGACTCAAAAAAGTTTCGATAGTCACCAGAAGTCGCCAGGCTCATCGTCTTCAATTCAATTATCCGAAATACCGACCGACTCAGGCTATCGGGTTTTTCAATCGCGACGGTCCAGGGTGTGTTACGGTCATTATGACCGCTTGCCCGAAGCTCTCCTCCGACTTCAACGAGATAATTCGTTATCTTCTCTGCCTCGAGTATTTTTGCCAATTGATCCACGGCGTATCCCTTGGCTATTGCTGAAAGATCGACATAGACGTCTGCTTCTTTGGCCAGGGTACCATTTCCAACTTTTAACAGTTCGAATCCCGTACGATCCATCGCAGTGGCAATCGCTTCATCAGATGGAACAACATCCTGTGAGGGCGCAGGCCCAAAACCCCAGAGATTAACGAGCGGGCCCACGGTAACATCGAATGCGCCATTGCTCTGCTCGAAGATCATGCCACTTATATGGAGAACCTCCAGTAATTCGCCAGAAACAGGGATTGATTCAGAAATCCCAGCCTGGTTGAATCTCGATAACTCGGATGTCTCGTCGTAAGTCGACAGTAACCTATTAAGGCGAACCAGCTCAGCATCGATGCGGGAGCCGAGGTTTTCCACACTAAGGCCATTCTCACTAAAAGAGTCACCAATGACCTTAACTGTATAAGTCGTACCCATTGTTTTGCCGGACATCACATGTAGCCGCGGTTCTCCACAGCTACTCAGGAATGGCAGTACCAGAACCAGTACTAGAACCAAGAACAGAAAAGACGATCGATTTACAAACACTAAATTTCCCTTTTCTCTGTGGCGAATCTTTGCGTTATCATCCGCACTCACACTTTCATATTGACTAAAATACCTTGAAGCCTAAAATATACGTCGACTCTGCAGAGTCGTTAGAAAAAATCTGCCATGAGCTAATCCCAATCAGCCAGCACATGGGCATCAAGGTCACCAATTATACAGGCAGTGAGGTAACGCTTCTCGCTCCCCTTGCAAATAATATCAACCACCAAAAATCTGCTTTTGGCGGAAGTCTTTTTTCTCTTGCGGCCCTGGCAGGCTGGGGACTGATGCAGTTGAAGTTGTGTGAAGAAAATCTGGATGCTAACACTGTGGTGGCCAGCGGCGATGTCACCTATTCCAGGCCGGTGATAGAGGAACTGAGCTGCACCTGCTCGCTGCCTGCAGACTGGAATCAATTCCTTCAAAAACTTCATGAGAAAGGCAAGGGTTCTGTGACCATGGTGTCCACGATCAGCACAGACGAAGGTATTGCCATGCAATTTAAAGGGACCTACGTTGTCCGTCTTCGAGGTGAGCAATGAATCCACCCAGAATTCACCTCGCCCAGCTACCCACTCCGCTTGTTTGCATGGAACGGTTATCACGGGAACTCGGTGGACCCAGAATATGGCTCAAACGAGATGACCTCACCGAAAGTGCAGCATCCGGCAACAAATTAAGAAAGCTGGAGTATTCTATTGGTGAAGCCTTGACCCAGGAGGCAAGTGTTCTCATCACCGCAGGTGGTGTACAGTCTAACCATTGTCGTGCCACGGCTATCATGGCTGCCCGACTAGGCCTAAAATGCCACCTGGTACTCAGGGGCAAGCCACCCTCTTCAACCGATGGTAATCTTCTGCTGGATACGCTGGCAGGCGCTGAGATTACATTTGCCACGAGAGATGAGTTCCAGAACCTGGAAGACCAATTCTTGCGCATCGCAGATGAATACCGTTCGAGAGGCGATATGCCTTTCATCATTCCCATAGGAGCGAGCGATGAAATTGGACTCTGGGGGTACATCGAATGCGCCAGGGAACTTAAAAAGGATTTTGATTATCAAACTATAAACCCGGGTTATGTCATTTCCGCTGCCGGTTCGGGTGGAACCCTGGGGGGATTGATACTCGGAAATTACCTTCACGCGCTCGATACAAATATCGTGGCGTTCAATGTCTGTGATGATGAAGCCTGGTTCAAACAGAAAATAAGCACGGATATCGAGCACTGGCAACAGCGTTATAAGTCCATCGTCCCGAAAATTCCTGTGAACGAATTAGCAATCAACATCATTGATGGGTATGTAGGGCCAGGTTATGCACGTGCTGATCAACATGTTTACGATACCATCAAGCGGATCGCCAGGACCGAAGGTATCTTCTTCGACCCCGTTTATACCGGTAAGGCCTTTGATGCCATGTTGCAGGAATATTCAAATGGCAGGTTTGACGATACCCGGGATATTGTATTCATTCATACCGGCGGAATTTATGGATTGTTTCCTGAGCGAGAACAATTCATCAATGAAACTATCGCAGAGTCCTAATCTGTGATTGAATCCGCACCAGCTAATTTTGAGAAAACAAGTATGAATGGCTGGATCAACCCTACAATCGCAGTCCTGTTCCTGCTATTCCTCTCTTCCTGTTCCATTTTTGGAAAAAAATCGAATGGAGATGTGTGTGCCGGTGGAGCCTGTGATCAGGCGATTGGTAATAACAAGACGCAGATACCGAGAAGTTGGTATTGTTATGGTGTACAGGAGGACCGGAGTTGGGACTGTTCTAAAGAACCACGGCCAGAAATGATCACAGCAGTCGTCCCCCCTGGCAACCAGCCTGTCGCACCTCCAATACCGATCGAAGTATTGCTGCAACAAGCCCTGGTGGCACAGGTCACTGGAACCAGCGAAACACATGCGATTAAAGCGCCGCTTGAGTCCAGAGAGACTGGCAGTGCAACGGGTTCAGATGAGATCCTCAGTCTACCGGGTGATTATTTTACGGTGCAGCTCATTGCGATGAAGAATGAGGCGAAGGTCCTGGAATATGCAACTGATAACGGAATAGAAAACCCCCTGTATGTCAGTATCCTGAGCCAGGACATTAATTGGTATGTTTTATTGCTGGGCACCTATCCAGACCAATCGGCTGCAAACGATGCAAAAGCTGCCTGGCAAGAGACCCGTGTTCTTGAAGTTCAGCCGTGGATCAGGAGGCTTTCACCCATTCAGGATGCCATCAGGCTGGCGTCAGATCGGTGAGTGAACGAAGTCCGTTTGCCGATATTCCGTCTGTCGACAAGGTCATCAGCGACGACAATTGCCAACCACTGGTCAGTAAATTTGGCCACCGATTTGTAACCGCAACCGCCAGACTGATACTTGAAGATATCAGAAGGAACCTGCGGGGCTCCGATGACGGCGTCCCCTCGATGCCGGAGATAATCGAAAAGCTGGCGCAGAAAATTGCCGATGAGAGTCGATTGACCCTTAGGCCCGTGATCAACCTGACGGGCACTGTGTTACACACCAACCTTGGTCGCGCGGCCCTACCGGAAAGTGCCATCACCAGCATGGTGACGATTGCAAGGAACGCCAGCAATCTCGAATATGATCTCACCCGCGGAAAACGAGGTGACCGTGATCGGCATATAGAGAAAATTATCACAGAGATGACGGGCGCAGAAGCAGCAACCGTCGTCAACAACAATGCCGCTGCCGTGCTACTAACATTAAACACCCTGGCGATGGGCCGGGAAGTGCCCGTATCGAGAGGCGAACTCGTCGAAATTGGCGGTTCGTTCCGAATTCCGGAAATTATGTCAAGGTCCGGCTGTAAGCTGATTGAAATCGGCGCCACAAACAGAACCCACCTCAAAGATTACCAGCGGGTTATTAACGAAAACACGGCTCTACTGATGAAGGTCCATACGAGTAACTACGAGATCCAGGGCTTCACCAACTCCGTCGCTGAGAAAGATATTGCGCTCTTAGCCAGGGATGCAGGCATTCCCTTTGTGACTGATCTGGGTAGCGGTACCCTGGTAGACCTGTCCAGGTTTGGCCTACCTCACGAGCCTACTGCCGGTGAAGCAATCGAATCAGGGGCAGAAATCGTGACCTTTAGTGGCGATAAACTTCTGGGAGGCCCCCAGGCGGGTATTATCATTGGTAAGCGGTCTCTGGTTGAAGCCATCAAGGCAAACCCACTGAAGCGTGCCCTGCGGGTCGACAAGTTAACGATTGCCGCCCTTTTTGAAGTGCTCTGCCTGTATCGAGATCCTGAACGGCTCACTGAGTCTCTGCCAACACTCAAATATCTGGCGAGACCGGTGAGTGAAATCAATCAACTGGCGCAAGTCATACTTCCTGCCTTAATCGAAGCGCTGGATGAGAACACAACGGTTGAGATAATCGATACCTCTAGCCAGATCGGAAGTGGTTCCCTGCCGCTTGACCTGCTTCCCAGTAAGTCCATCAGCATCTCATCAACGGCAACCAGCCAATCTGACCAACATCTGCAGAAGATTGCAGGCATGTTTCGTGCCTTGCCAGTCCCGGTTATCGGCCGGTTAAATGACGGTAAACTACTGTTTGATCTGAGGACCCTGGATTCACCAGACCAGCTCATTGGCCAATTAGGCCATCTGGGAAAAGCGTGATTATTGCGACGGCGGGTCATGTGGATCATGGCAAAACGCTGTTAGTCCACGCACTCACCGGAATTGAAACTGATCGTCTTGAAGAAGAAAAAGACAGGGGCCTGACCATTGACCTTGGGTTCGCCTACATTGATGACGAATTAGGCGGTCGACTCGGTTTCATCGACGTTCCAGGACACATAAAATTTATCAACAACATGCTCGCGGGTGTCGGTGCAATCGACTATGCACTAATTGTAGTGGCCGCGGATGACGGCCCCATGCCTCAAACCCTGGAGCATCTGGCGATACTGGATCAGCTGGGAATCGCAGCGGGCGCCGTGGCCCTGACAAAAATCGACAGGGTTGATCCAGGGCGTGTTGACGAGGTCAAAGGTCAAATTTCGAAGTTGCTTGAAAATACCTGTCTTGCCAATGCTGCAATCTATCCCTTGTCCAGCATTACAGGCGAGGGAATCGAAGACCTGAAAGAGACACTGTGCATCGTCGCATCAGAGACCGATTCCCAGGCGACGACGGGACACTTTCGCCTGGCTATTGATCGTTGCTTCTCTGTCAAGGGTTCAGGTCTGGTTGTGACCGGGTCAGTATTCGCAGGAGAGATTCGCGCTGGAGACGAACTTTTCCTCGCTCCGCAGGGCGAGACGGTCAGGGTTAGAAATATCCACACCCAGAATCAGCCGTCAACTCATGCAAAAGCTGGCGACAGATGCGCCATTAATCTCAGTGTACATAATCTAAAAAGAGAAGATATAAGCCGGGGGAACTGGCTAACCAGTAACCCCGACCAGCAAGCCACTGCCCGATTCGATCTATCACTCAAAGTATTAGCCAGCGAGAGCAAAGCACTTCGTCATTGGACACCGGTGCATGTTCATACGGCAGCGAACCATGTCACAGGTCGAGTCGCGACCCTGGATGCAGGCGCAATCGCACCAGGCGATGATGGACTTGTACAACTTGTGACTAACGAACCAATCAATGTCTGCTTTGGAGACAAGGTCATTATTAGAGATCAGGGCGCTGACAGGACAATTGCCGGCGGCGTAGTGGTAGACCCCTACGCTCCCAAACGAGGAAGAAACAAAGCAGAACGAATCGAGTACTTGCGTTGCCTGACAGGCCTGAAACCGCAGGCAGCGCTGCACATCATGCTGAATCAGGCCAGAGCAGGATTGAGCCTGAAGCAGTGTATGGGGTCGTTAAACTTCAAATTAGAAGAAATTGACGCAGAACTCGTCGACGAAAAAGTCGAGATTTATGGGGACACCATTATTACATCGGCCAATCTAAGTTTTATAAAAAAGAATTTGTTGACGCAATTCGAGCAGTGGCACGAGCATAATCCCCAGGCAAAAGGATTATCGCTAAATCAACTGAGTCAATTTCTGCCTCGAAAATTTAACATCGTAGAAGTCATTGTCAAGCAACTGGTGGCAGCAAACGAACTCATCATGGCTGGCAACACATTCCAGCGGCCGGGTTTTAGCCTACAACTATCAACCGAGGCCGAGGTGCTATGGGTAAAAGTTGAACCGATCCTCGCCAGGAACAGGACAAAACCACCTGTCTTGCACGATCTGGCTAAGGAACTGGCTATCGAGCCCAAATCGCTGGAAAAGTTACTGGGTGAGTGTTTGCAAACAGGGTTGCTCGTTCGCCCTGTCGCGAACCGTTATTTCCTGCCGGTGGCAATGCAGGACCTGACCTTGTTCTTATCCAGTGCTGCTGATGGTTCTGATTTTACCGTCAAGGAATACAGGGATGCTACCGGCATCGGCCGGAATCTATGTATTGAGATTTTAGAATACTTCGATCGGCAGGGAATCACCCGCAGGCTTGGCGACAAGCGGACGATTATCAATTAACAACCCTTTTTGCTCTTTGCTGATCACGCTTTTCCGATCGCTGCCCCGACGGTGGAGCCAAACAGTTGGAAAGCCATGACGCTAATACCCACCAGGCAAACCTGATCCAACAGTGACTCTATCTGCAAATAGAATACAGTGGCTATTCCAAAACCAATCCCGAGTAGAGCACCCAGCAATAAGCCAACGATTGGTCGTGATGTTTTTTGAGTTTTATGTTCCATCTATTCCTGAATCTATACCTTAATCTATACCTTGGACAGTCGGAGGAGTGAGACGAATCAGCCCGATGCCTGCGCCTGATTAATCCCAGTTTAACCGTGAAGACGCAATCTGCGACAATTAATTGATTAACAGTTAGCCACAAATACGGTATAAGAATCTATATCATATCCCTAATTCAGCCGGAGATTGAAATGAGAACCCTAAAATCACTGCTTTCAGCCCTTTCCATGATTCTGTCCATGAGCCTACTGCTTGGATTTTCCGTATGCAGCGCCGCTGCACCCAATGTAGGAGATCCTGCACCTGATTTTAAGTTAGTGGGTTCAGATGGGAATACCTACACGGTTTCGCAATTCAAAGGCGTAAAACCAGTGGTCATTGCTTTCTTCCCGAAAGCATTTACCGGCGGCTGAACGATTGAATGCAAGGCGCTGCGTGACAGTGACCAGGAAATTCAGGACTACAACGTCGCTTACTTCATGGCGAGTACCGATAACATAGAGGACAATACCGGTTTTGCCAAAAAGAACGGTGCTACCTTCCCAATACTGGCCGATCCGGAAAAAAATATGTGTGATAGTTACGGCGTTCTGTCAGCACTCGGCTACGCAAAACGTTGGACATTTTATATTGATATAGACGGCATCATTCTAAAGATCGACAAGGGTGTTAGTCCGTCTTCTGCAGGAAAAGATCTAGTCATGAACCTGAAGGAACTCAGCTTCCCGAAAAATATGTGAATCTCTAAAGTAGGGGTCAGCTTTGCTGGCCCCAGATTAACCTTCCTGGCAGCGCTTCGGTTGCCACCCCATTTTCGTTAACGGCATCAATTTTGCCGCCTTTGATTTCAATATTAGCAATCTGCTCCGGCTCACCCGTACCATCGATAACGCGACCACTTTTTACTGCCCGATCAAAACTTACCGCCGGTTTAATCTCAACTATGTTTTATTTCTTCTTACCGCACACGGATTTAGGCCATCAATTGTTTCCTCAGCCGTTCCGATCCTGCCCATGGTTTCAAAATCCAAATCGATGCAACAATTCAGGAGAGTAGGTTAGAAGCATGAAACATAAAGATTTGTTTAAGAAAACTTAAGTCCTGCGAATGAGGAATGACGTGGAGTATTAATATTTTCTTTATCAAATATTTATACAATGTAACTATTCTTTACTCGCAACCTTGATACAGGTGGGTTCATCAATGGAGACTATAGGAACATGAAACGAGCTATAGCAATGAATTTTAGTTTACTGATCTTACTCAGTTTGCCAACCAGAGCGGCCGTTACTGACCAGGATTTCGCTAACCTCAAAGCAGATCTGATGGTGCTTGTGGAACGGGTAAATTCACTGGAAACCGAAAATTTAAAATTACGCAAGTCCATCAATCAGGAAGTCGAGCAGCTAAATAAGCAAACAAAATCTTCCTCTGCTGGCTCATGGGCAGACGATGTTAAATGGAAAGGTGATTTCAGGTATCGGTATGAGGGCATTCGAGTCGAAGATCAGGACAACCGGGACCGAAACCGAATTCGCGGTAGAATCGCGTTAATCGCAAATCTTCCGCAGGACGTTGAAGTCGGGTTTGGTCTGGCAACCGGAGGTGACGATCCGGTATCGACCAACCAGACACTGGGTGGCGGGGGTTCGACGAAGGAAGTAAGGTTAGATCTTGCCTACTTCAATTGGGCCGCAACGGACAGCACTAATGTCCTCGCCGGGAAGTTTAAAAATATCTGGGTTCGTCCTGATAAAAATGAGTTGATCTGGGATTCTGACTACAATCCGGAAGGATTTGCCATGACCTACAATACTGGCAAGTTCTTCGTAAATGGCGGCCTGAATTGGCTGGAAAGTGATACCAACAAAGGCAACACCCGTTTCACCTGGGGAATACAAAGTGGTATCACAACGAATATTGGCGACAATATTCTTACGACTGGTGTTAGCTACTTCGATCTCCCAGTGAAAGGCCATGAGGTTTTCATCGGGGATAGTGGGGATTTTTTTGGCAACAGCTTCACCTGTGTTGATCCTCTAGACCTTGTCGATTGCACCTACGACAACAATTATGAAGAGGTTGAAATCTTCGCTGAACTAAGGACCCACATGGGTGAGATGCCAGTAACGTTGTTTGGTGACTATACGAAGAATGTGGATGTCGATGAGTTCGATACTGCCTGGGCTGCTGGAATCAAAATTGGCAAAGCCAGCAATTCCGGTACCTGGGAAGTGGCGTATCGATACCAGGATCTTGAGGCAGATTCGCTGTTTGGTCTCACCGTCAATTCAGATTTTGCGGGTGGTGGAACAGATGCCAGGGGTCATATTTTCAATGGCACCTACGCACTGAATAAGAAATGGAAACTTGCATTTACTTATTACGTGAACAAGCGAAACGGCAATCAAGGGATTGAAGAAGACTATGACAGAATTCAGATTGACACTAAATTTAAGTTTTAAAGCGTATGATTCTTGACTCTGGTAGTGACCTTTTCTTAAACCTGCCCAAAGTTCCAGAAGCAGTTGGCGATGAAGTAACCATGGCGACTCGCTACCTGTTCTTCATCGTCTGTTAAATAGCGTTGCGTTAACATGATGACAACATTTCAATGGCCCGGCTAGCGTGATCAACACAACGGAACATGACATTATCATTATCGGTGCGGGTATCGCTGGTGTTTCTCTTGCAGCGCAACTCGCAGCACATTGCCGTGTCCTGATCCTGGAGATGGAAAAACAACCGGGATATCACTCTACAGGCAGGTCTGCTGCTTATTTCGCGCCTGCTTACGGTAACGAAGTTGTTCGAACTATTACCCGGGCCAGTGAATCTTTTTTTCGCAAGCCTCCCGAATATTTTAGTGAGGCCAAATTATTAAAGCCGAGAGATTCAATGTTTGTTGCA
>SMVA01047899.1_pt1 | contig 12613 bp, 10 predicted proteins | sample 2456451 | NCBI WGS metagenome assembly SMVA01 (sample SAMN11095933, study PRJNA526329) | marine sediment metagenome | biome: Marine sediment; feature: Surficial sediment; material: Deep marine sediment; isolation source: Hadal surficial sediment | place: Pacific Ocean | collected 2014-05 | depth...
CGCACGGATATTGGTAAGGATGAGGATCTCGACAGCCTGATCGAGGCCACAGTAGAAGCCTTTGGCGGCATCGACTTTGTCGTGACTGTGGCCTGCATCTATGATGACGCCGGCGAGGAGTCGAGCCGCGAGCAGTGGCTGAACAGCTTCAACATCAATGTCATCGGCGGTTCGCTGTTGGTGCAGAAGGCCCTGCCTTACCTCAAGTTGAGCGAGGGTGCGGCGGTCGTCAATTTCGGTTCCATCTCCGCCCGAATCAGCCAGGCCAACCGCTGGACCTACCCGGTCACCAAGGCCGCCATTCATCAGCTCACCCGCAGCCAGGCGCTGGACCTCGCCAACTACGGTATTCGGGTCAACACAGTGGCCGCGGGGATCACCTGGAGTGCACCGGTAGCGGGACTGATGCAGAACAACCGTCAACTGGCGGACGAACTCGCTGCCACATGGCAACCGCTGGGTCGGCTGGCGGAGGCTGAAGAGGTAGCGGATGCGGTGCTGTTCCTATGCTCGGACAATGCCTCGTTCATCACCGGCGCTGACATTCCGGTGGATGGCGGTTATTCGTCCATGGGCCCGGAGGCCCGCATCTCCTGCATGCAGGTGATGGGTCAGGCGGCAGCAGAGGCTGCAGAGGCTGCTGATTGATTACAGTAGCATGACGTAGGGGTTGATTTCTTTTCATGAAAAATGAGGGCGCGATCCCGAGCACGGCCCCGGCGCCGCGGTTTTTTTACGGCTGGTGGAACGTTTTTGCCTGCTTCGTCGGCTTGTCGCTCAGCTACGCCATGTTCACGGTCTTCGCCTTCGGCACTTTTGTCGGGCCGCTGGAGACCGAGTTTGGCTGGCAGCGCGGCCCCATGTCACTGGCCCTGACCATTGCCAGTATGACGGTAGTGGTGGCCTCTCCGCTGATGGGCTCCATGGTCGATCGCATCGGTGTGCGCCGGGTCATGCTGGTTTCGGTGTGCCTCATGGGCTTGTGTGTGGCATCCATGAGCCTGTTAAGTGGCAATATCTGGCATTACTACCTGATGCACCTGCTGATTCCCCTGCTGGGGGCCGGCACTTTACCGCTCACCTACTCCAGAGTGATTATCGCCTGGTTTGCTAGGAAACGCGGCATCGCCCTGGGTATTTCCCTGTCGGGATTTGGCGTCGGGGCTGCACTCATCCCGGCACTGGCCCAGTTTATGATCGAGCAATGGGGCTGGCGCGAGGCCTACCTGGCCTTTGCGGCCCTCATCCTGTTTGTGTCCCTGCCATTAACCACCATCCTGCTACGCGAGACGCCAGGGAAGATGGGTCTGAAGGTTGACGGAGAAGATGCCGCCGGCCGGACTACCGAACCCTCCATACACAGCGACGCCAACCTGGGCTTGACCGGGGTGGAGGCACTGCGTGAACGCAGCTACTGGCTGGTGTTTGGCTCTTTCTTGCTGGTGGGTATCGGCATCACCAGTGTCCTGGCCCACCTGGTGCCCATGCTAATCGGTCGCGGTGTGGAACCGGCCGTGGCCGCCCTGTGCATGAGCTCACTGGGGATTGGTCTGATATTGGGGCGTATCCTGGCGGGTTACCTGATGGATTACTTTTTTGCGCCCCATGTCGCGGCCCTGTTCCTGGGTGGATTGCTGGCGGGTGTCATAATTCTCGCCACCGGCGCCTCAGGCCCTGCCGTGTTCCTCGCGGCCGTCCTGATCGGGCTGGCCACAGGGTCGGAGATCAGTGAAATCGCCTACATCGTCAGCCGCTACTTTGGCCAGAGGGCCTTCGGCCTAATCTATGGAACCATGTTCGCCGCCTTTCAGATTGGATCCGCGATCGGTGCTTACGCCATGGGGCGCTACTATGACCACGCGGGGAACTACCTCGATGCCCTATGGGTCGTCAGCACCCTCGTGGCTGTTGGCATTGTGCTGATGCTGATGCTGGGCAGGTATCCTGACTTGAACTGAGAACCGGCATCGTCGCCGGCACGGATGACCGCCTCCGGGCATTATTTGATGACCCGCTGCCGACGCGATAGTCTTACTGTGGCACCTACCATATTACGACAACAGACCTCATACACAGATGCGACGCGTTGGAATGACCAGATTGGAAATCCACGGGTAAATCGGAGCACAGTCAATATGCAAACGCTTGACCATGAAGTGCTGGAACATGTCTCCGTCTGGGTCGACGAGGGTCACTTGACCTGGTTGTGCACAATTGTAAAAACCATTGGCTCGTCTCCGCGCCCGGTCGGATCCATCGTGGCGGTTACAGGCGAGGGGCGCCAGATTGGCTCCGTGTCCGGAGGCTGTGTTGAAGAGGATTTAATGGAACGCCTGCGGGCCGGGATCTACACAGGAGACAAGCCCGAGCTAATTGAGTATGGCGTGAGTGCCGAGGAAAACGAGCGCCTAGGACTACCCTGCGGTGGCAGGATAACGCTGCTGCTACAACGACTGGGAGAGAGAGACAAACCCTGGATAAATGGGGTTCTGGCCGCACTGGATCAAAGGCATTGTACGGTGCGGGAGTTGGACGTCGACACGGGTGAAACAACGCTGGCTGCGGCAGAATACTTCTCTTTGTTGGAGATCGATGATACAAAAATGCGCCAGTGCTTTGGCCCACGCATGCGAATGTTACTGGTGGGTGCGAACCAGCTCGCTCACAACCTCGCAGAACTGGGTCTGGCCATGGATTATGAGGTGATGGTCACCGACCCCCGGGAAGCCTTTCTCAATCAGTGGGAGGGGCCAGCCCTGGAGCTACTGCCCGGCATGCCAGACGATGTAATCAGGGATTATGCCCGTGACCGGCATTCCATAATCATTACTCTCACCCACGATCCGCGGATTGACGATATGGCATTGATGGAGGCACTGTGCACGGACGCCTGGTATGTCGGTGCATTGGGTTCGCAGCGTACCACCAGAAAACGTCTCGACCGGTTGCGGCAACTCGATCTTTCAGAAGAAGAACTTGCACGCCTGCATGCTCCGGTAGGCCTGAATATTGGTAGCAAAACGCCAATCGAAATCGCCGTGGCTATAATGGCCGAACTAACCCAACTCCGCAACGAGCTTGTAGTTTCGTGACCGTTGGTGTCCTGGTCCTGGCTGCAGGTCGCGCCAGTCGCTTTGGTTCCGACAAACGGCTGGCCTCGCTCCCCGATGGTGGCCGGGTTCTGGACACAGTGCTGGATCAAATCGCCAGTAGTGGCCTGCCTCTACTCCTGTGCCTTAATGAGGGTGATAAGGCACTGGCCCGGGATTTGGAACGGCGAAATATAAGAGCTCATTGCTGCTCTCGAGCAGGCGAAGGCATGGGAAGCACTATAGCCGAAGGTTTAGCTCAGATTTCGCAGTGGGATGGAGTGCTGATTACTCTGGCCGATATGCCCTGGATCAAGGCTTCTACCTACAAGATCATCACCGCACAACTGGAACCGGGGAGCATCTGTGTTCCCTCCTATAGTAACAAACGGGGTCACCCGGTCGGATTCGGTAAAGAGTTTTTTACAGAGTTGGCTGCACTGAGTGGTGATAACGGAGCTAGCGGGCTGCTTGAAAAATACAATAGTCGAATTCGCGAACTGCCGGTGGACGACTCGGCGATTCATCGCGACATCGACACCCCTTCAGACCTATTTCCCAATGTAGGGGCATGAAAACCTGGTTCACCTGATTGCATAGCCTCTCACCCCTCACTGACTCCACGCGCTGCATTCTGGGGCAATAGATTATTCGCTCTCAAACAAGACGGGTAGACCTGATAGCCCTACTGTATAGCTGACAATTATCCACTGAAAAATATTGAAAATAATATGCCTATATCATTTCACATTGGCTGCCTACCCAATCGTCCCGTGCAGGAATGCCTGCGCATGGGCCAACTCAGCGAGGAACTGGGTTACGCCGGCATCTGGATAGCCGACTCCCATTCCGTCATGCGTGACGCCTACAGCATCCTATCTGTGTTGGCCACACAAACCAACTCGTTACAGCTGGCGGCGGGTGTCACCAACACGGTTACCCGCCACCCCGCCGTGTTAGCCAACAGCTGGGCAACGTTGCAGGAACTATCCCAGGGAAGGGCTATCTGCGGCATCGGTGTGGGCGAGAGCGCTGTTCACAACCTGGGTATGAAACCGGAACGCTTGGCACTCTTCGAACAAAAAGTGACGGTGATGCGGGCGTTGCTTAACGGTGAGACTGTTGAGTACGAGGGCAAGGAAATCCAGATGCCCTGGTCAACACAGCCAGTGCCCATCATCATGGCCAGCTCAGGGCCCAGATCACTGCAACTGGCCGGCCGCATCGCCGATGGCGTCTTGTTCCAGGTAGGCTCCGATCCCCGGTTGGCGCAATACGCACTCGATAATATTCGCAAAGGCGCCGAGCAGGCGGGGCGCAAGCTGGAAGATCTGAAATTGTATATGCGCATCGCCACCGCGGTGGATGCAGACCGCGACAAGGCGCGCAGGGAAATCAAGGGCTACGCCTCGGTGGCTGCGGGCACGGTTTTCAGCACCGTGCCCAGGGAATACTTCGACGACGAGTTATATGAAGACCTGACCCGGATGAAGGCTGCCTATGATTATGCTGATCATGGCAGTAATGAATCCGCGCACAGCGATTTATTAACCGACCGCATCTTCGACGCAATTTCCGTGGCCTGCACACCAATAGAGGCGATTGAGCGGTTCACAGCGCTGGCCGACATGGGCATTGATGGCTTTGTCTGGCCCGCCGGCATGAGCAACCCCTACCCCTACATGGAAACCTTTGCCGAGCAGGTCATGCCCCAGGTGATAGCTGCATCTTCAAGCTCGACGGAGAACCGCTCATGAAATCAATACACCTGGCATTCAAAGCCTATGATGTCCATGAGCTTCTGTGTCACGCCATCGCCGAGTCAGTGGGGCTTTACGCGGACGCGGGTCTGTCGATAACACTGGTGGATACAACCTTTGTTCCGGATGATGCGCTACCTGAAAATACCTTTCACGTCGCTTGCGGCGCCGCCCTGGCCAGTTTTCTAACCGGACAGCGGCTTAAAGTGGTGTTCGTTGCCTGTGATAAGCCCATGTTCTGGCTTTATGGCCGCAAGGGTATAGACTCCCTTGAGCAATTAAGTCAGGCACGGGTGGCGACCTTCCCGGATGTTGCCCCGCCATCTCATTTTCTACGTAAACTGCTTGCCGATGCGGGGATTGCGCCGGGATTACTACCCTGCCGTGACGATACCGCCCGTCTTGCATTGCTCACCTCCGGCAGTGTGGAAGCAGCCTTGCTCAGCTCACTGTATCTGCCGCACGAGGTAGAAGCTCGCGGCCCGGGGCGGCTTGCGTTTATTGGCGAATCGCTGCGCTTGCCCAGTACCGGGCTGGCGGTTACCAGCGAGCTACACGAAAAGCAGCCGGAGCTGGTGACAGAAATGGTAAGGATTTACCAACAGGCGATGAAATACGTCTATGATAATAATGAAACTGTTTTACGGTCTGTACTGAGGAGAGATTTTTCCATGCCGGAAGAAGGCCTGGATAAAGCGATAGCGGTAGTACGAGGTTGCTACAACCCCTTCGGTTACAGTTACGACAGTCTGTTGCAGGGCGCTGTTGACGGTATGGCCGGGGGCATGGGTTTAGCATTGCGTGCAGCGGGAGACCTGTACGAATTCAAATACATAAAGTCCTATAACTAAACATCCAATCAACTATATAGGGGGGTCTATGTACCCAGCTCCATTTCGCTACCATCGCCCCGACAGCCTCGCCGCGGCGATTAAATTACTCGAACGCCTGGGAGAGGACGCCAAGCCTCTGGCGGGCGGGCAAACGCTTATCCCCATGCTGAAAATGCGCATGGGCGATGTAAACGATTTGGTCGACATCGGTCGCTTGGCCGGTCTCGGCGAAATCCAGCTCGATGAAAAAGAGGCCCGAATTGGTGCGCTGGCGACCCACTCCCAGGTGGCGGCCTCGGAGGTCGCTACCCGCATACCTGCGGTGAGGGACTGCGCCGGCGGTATCGCGGATGCCCAGATTCGCGCCCGCGGCACCATCGGCGGCTCGATCAGCACCGGCGACCCCAGTACAGACTGGGCCCCCCTCCTGCACTGTGTCCGCGCAACTGTTGAAATTCAGGGCCCGGCGGGAAAGCGCGAGGTGGCCATTGATGATTTCGTAACCGACGCCTACACCACCGTCCTCAAAACGGCTGAACTGGTGACGGGCATCCGTATTCCCTTACCGCCAGCTCGTAGCGGCAGTGCCTACATAGGCTATAAGCGGTCCGCGCCCGCTTACCCCACTTGTGCAGTGGGCATTGCACTGTCCCTGGATGAGGGTGGTGTTTGTGTCGCCGCGCGATGCGCCCTGAGCGCCGTTGCTTCCACCCCGGTAACCTCCGACGCGGCCGATGCCGCACTGATTGGCACCCGGGTAACCGAAGAAGACCTGAAAACGGCAGGTGAACTGATTATTGCCGGTACCAATCCGCCCGCCGATACCCGCGGCTCTGCCGAATATAAACGCAGCGTATTGCGTGGCCTGTTTCTGCAGGCAGGAGAAAAGGCAATGCAACGGGCTCGTGGGGAAGATATTGAGGGAAGTCATAACTATGTCTGAATTTGTGGAACCTGTAGACGTCGAGATCAAGGTCAACGGCAAGTCTTATCACCGCTCCGTCGAGCCGCGTATGCTGCTGGTCGAGTTTTTACGTGAGGAGCTCGGGCTGACCGGTACCCACATTGGCTGCGATACCAGTTATTGCGGCGCCTGCACGGTGCATGTGGATGGCGACGCGGTAAAGTCCTGTACCTTGTTTGCGGTGCAGGCGGATGGATCTGAAATAACCACAGTGGAAGGTCTGGCCACAGATGCCGGGTTACATCCGCTGCAAAGAGCCTTTTCCGAGCACCATGGCCTGCAGTGCGGTTACTGCACGCCGGGCATGTTGATGTCTGCCAAAGCCCTGCTCGCTGAAAACCCAAACCCCACCGATAAAGACATCAAAAAGCGGATTGCCGGCAATGTCTGCCGTTGTACCGGCTACCAGAACATCATCAAGTCGGTGCAAGCCGCCGCTGCTGAAATGCGGGAGTCTTAATCCATGGAAATGAAATTTAACGGTGAATTCAAAGTTGCCATCCCTCAGGACGAGGCCTTCGCGCTGTTGTCCGATCCGCAAAAGTTTGCCCCTTTGTTGCCCACTTTTCACAGCATGACAATGAGGGACGAAAAAACCGCCAATTTGAAGGTTAAGGTGGGAATCGGCCGGATCCACGGTGTGGCCTCTACCGAGCTGACCCTGGAGGAAGCCGAGGCGCCAGTGCGCGTGGCGTATGTGGGACGAGGCAAGGTCATGGGTGGCGCCTACAATATGATTGCCAGTTTCGACCTGGAAGACGCAGGGGACGATACGCTGGTCAAATGGAGTGGCGAAACCCAGATAGTGGGTAAGGTGTTGTCCCTGGCCGGCGGCAGTATGCGCGGCTATGCAGAGAGTGAAATCAAACGCCTGATTGGCAGCCTGCAACTGGCGCTGTCACCAGAAGCTGAAGTGGCGGCAATTATGGCCGCCAGGGCAGCCGAACCCCAGGGTCTGTGGCAGAAGCTCCTCGCTCTGCTGGGAATGTGGTCACCGCCGCCTGCGCCCGTGATCCAGAGCCAACCGGAACCGGAAAAGAAAGCGCCCGTGCGCCTGCTCGCCAAGCCCCCGGAACGCAAAATACTCAAGCCCGACGAGGCACCAGATAAGCTTTCACCGATCCCCGCTGCCGATTCCATCGAGATGGATCGCAATGGCCACAAAACCTGGGTGGGCAGTCACTTGCGTCGCAAGGAAGATTCCCGTCTGGTCAGGGGCACCGGCTACTTTGTCGATGACTACCAGTCCAGCGATATGTATCATTTGGCACTGGTTCGCTCTCCCTACGCACACGCCAAAATCCTTAGTATTGATGTCAGCGCGGCAGAGGCCCTGCCCGGCGTCATTACTACATTGACCGGAGCGGAGATTGGCTCGGCGATGGAACCCTATATGCAAATTGGCCCAGAGCCCGGCGCCAGTATCAATGACTACCCCATGGCGATAGACAAGGCAATTTACCAGGGTGAGCCCGTAGTGGCGATAGTCGCCGAATCCCCGCGCATCGCAGCCGATGCTGTGGAACTGGTAGAGGTCGACTATGACGTTCAGGAAGCCGTACTGAGTGTAGAGGCGGCGGCAGAGGATAAATCCATCCTGCACACCTCCTCCGGCACCAATATGACCTGGGAAGGCGTGTACGAATTCGGAGACCTGGACAGCGCCTTCGCCGATGCTGCCCATGTCATCAAGATCGACCGTCTGCACTTCCACCGTTTTTCCAGCACGCCGCTGGAGACCAATGGCTGTGTGGCCACCTGGGATAAGCGCGGGGAAATTGATTTCTTCACCACCAATACTTTCCCCACCATCGGAATGCAAATGATGGCACCTGCCCTGGGTGTAAGTATCGACAATATCCGCTGCCGTACCCACGATATTGGTGGCTCCTTCGGCAACAAAATTACCAGCTACCCCAGCATGACCATCGCCGCGCTGGCGTCCCGCAAGGTCGGCGGTCGCCAGGTAAAGTGGATAGAGTCCCGCAGCGAAAACCTATTGGCCGGCGGCCACGGCGGCGAGCGTACCTTCCTCGACACGGAGGTAGCGCTGGATGCGGACGGTGTGATTACCGCAATCCGTTCGCGCCACCTGGATGACTGTGGCGCCTTCCCACGCTACGAGCCGCTGGGATGTGTGATCTGGTCCCAGGTATTACCGGCCACCCTGAAAGTCAGGAATCTGCGCATAGAGTTCAAGCAATACACCACCAACAAGTGTCCGGCGGCACCCAATCGGGGCTACTCTCGCCTGCAACACCTTTGGTTTATGGAGCGGGTACTGGATATTTGTGGCCACCAACTGGGTATTCCCACCGATGAGATGCGCAGCCGCAACTACATCTCGGAATTCCCCTATACAACACCCAATGGTTGCGTGTATGACTCCGGCGATTATCACAAAATGCTGGCAACGGCCAAGGACCTGGTCGGCTGGGACGACTGGAAAGAGAAACAGCGCCAGGCGCAGTCCGAGGGCCGCTGGTTGGGCATTGGCATTGGCACAACCCTGGATTCCGGTACCAATAATTTTGGCCAGGCCCAGATCGTCAACCCGGATGCGCCGTTTTCAGGCAACTCCGAGGTCTGTAACCTGAAGGTCGATATCGACGGCACGGTAGTGGCATCCCTGGGCACGGTCCCCTCGGGACAGGGCCATGAAACGGCCACGGCGCAGGTGGTGGCAGACGAACTGGGTTTAGGCCCAGACTTGATCCACGTACGCGCGGGTACTGACACGGCACGCAATAGCCACACCGGCCACTCGGGCACTTATGCCAGTCAGTTTGCGGTGACCGGCCTGAGTGCGGTGCACGGTGCAGCGGTCAAGCTCAGGAAAGAACTCCTGAAGCTTGGCGCCTACGCCTTACAGGCAACAGAGGATGAGCTGGAATTTGGCATCGGCGACATGGGTGCCCAGTTGAGTGTCCCGGGCACTGAGAAAGTCATCCCCTTTATGTATTTGGCCAATATTATTAATACCAACAACGCCGGTTTGCCGGACGACCTGGACGAGGTCACCCTCAACGTTCGCCACGTATTTCGACCCAAGTTTGAGCTGCCGGACCTCGAAAAGAAGTATGGCAACCTGGCGCTGACCTATGCTGCCCAGCTCCACATTGCGGTGGTAGAGATCGATAAGAGCAGCTATAAGCCCAGGATTCTGGAATACGTAATCGTGGACGATTGTGGTAAGCAGATCAATCCGAAAATCGTGGAGGGGCAAGTTCACGGCGCTACCGCCCACGGCCTGGGTGCCGCGCTCATGGAGAATTACCTGTACGATGCTTCCGGCAGTCTGATGACCAGTTCGTTCTCGGATTATACGCCGATCACCTCCATGAATATGCCGGATTTGAAATGTGCCAGCCAGGAAAGCCCTTCGCCATTTTCCTACAATGGCGCCAAGGGCTGCGGTGAAGGTGGCGGCGCGCCCCTGCACACGATTTCTGCTGCAGTCCAGGATGCCCTGTCCGGAGAAGGTGTCATTGTTGGCGATTCCTTCAACTCGGCCACGGAAATTTTTGAACTGCTGCAGGGCAATGGTACTCGCTCGAATGTCGAGCACGAGTCGCGCGCTCAGACGTAACGCAACCACTTTGCCCCGAGCTCCGAGGTGAGGAGCACTGCCCCACCTTGCAGGAGTTGAGCGGCAATGATACATAATGTATCCGGCGGCGAAAATATTAACGGAGAGATCACAATGAGCGAAGGTGAACACAGCTGCGCAGAACACTACGGTATATTTACCATTGGCGGCGACCTGGCAATTCAAGGCGCGTATAGAGACATTTGTTACCAGCCGGTGCGCGACAATATCTGGACCGCCAGCGAGGGGATTTACCGCACCATATTCCTGGAGGGCAACAAGGGCTGTATCGCCTTCGATACCTTTGGTACGCCGGGCACTGCCCGGGCCTACCAACAGGCGATTGGCCGGGTCTTCCCGAAAAAACCGATCCATACCGTGGTCTATTCCCACGAACACCTGGATCACTGTGGCTATGCCGCCGACCTGGCCCCGGATGCAAAAATCATTTGTCATGACTACGCCAACCAGGTTGTCATCGGCCGGCAGTCCAGCGGCCAGCTGGCGGCTCACGAAACATTTGCCGACGAACGTATCTCCCATGAAATCGACGGCTGCTATTTCGAGCTGATCTATCCCGGGCACACCCACGGCGATGGCAATATCGCGGCCTATTTCCCCCAGAGCAAGACCCTCTTTATGGTCGACACGGTTGCCGATGGTGTCGGTTACACCACTCTGATGGACTGGCACCTGACGCACTACGTGCCGGTGATGAAACGGTTTTTGAGCCTGGATTGGGACTTGTTCGTCCCGGGCCACTTCTGGCCCGTGACAAGACCGCGCTTTATCGAGATTCTGGATTACTGGGAGCGCATGTTCGATTTTGGCCAACAGGCCATTTTCGACGGCGTCGACCCCCACGACTGGGATGGGCTTAACCAATACACGGATGAAAAGCTGGGCCCAGTATACGGCGAGGAGTTTCGCTATCACGAATATGGCGCCATGAACCTGACCCGGTTTATGCAGGAATACCTGACCGGTGGCTGGGGGATAGAAGGCAATTTGAAACCCAATTTGAGCCCATTGTAGGAGCCGTAACATGAAAGAAAATCGCGGATTATTTACACTCGATGGCGCCCAGGCCTACCTGGCAGCGGAACCGAAAATGACGACCGAGCAGTTGTCGGAGCGTCTATTCACCGTGACGGATGGCCAGGTGCGTACCATCTTCCTGGCTGGCGAGCGCAGTGTCATAGCCTTTGATACCTTCGGGACACCGGGCAAGGCACGGGCCTATGGCAAAGCCATTGCGGCGGCGGTACCGGACAAGCCCATTGGCACCATCATCTACTCCCACGACCATCTTGATCATGCCGGCTTCGCGGCCGATCTGGCACCCGATGCAGAAATCATCGCGGATGAAATATGCGCCAAAGTCATCAAACTTCGCGGCGCCGAAGGCCAGCTTCAGCCCACCCGCGTACTAACGGGAGAGCGCAATGAGCTGACAATCGATGGGATCGACCTCGTATTGCTAAATCCGGGGCCCACTCACGGCTCGGGCAATATGGCTGCTTACTTCGCGGAAGAAAAAACTTTGTTCTCTTCCGATACCATTCTCGCGAACGCCAAATACGGCTTTATGCCGGACTACCATTTCTGTAATTTCATCCGCTTTATGCGCAGCTTCCTCGAACTGGACTGGGATTGCTTTGTGCCCGGTCGCTACGAGCTCACCGACCGCGCGGGCTTCGAACGCGGCTGTGATTTCATCGAGGCCGTAATGACCACCTGCCAGGAGGCCTTCATCGGCTTTGTCCCCATTTGGGCTTATGAGCCAATGAAGGGTTACTGCATGGGACAACTGGGCGAACGTTTTGGCGAGCTGGATGGTTTCGAAAACCATATCGGCCAGATGGCGATACGCATCGTCCACCACTACCTGATGGGCGGCTGGGGACTGGAGGACACACCGGAGCCACGTGTATTGCTGGAAAATCAGATTTCCCTCTGAATGCGTGCATAGACAATTACCAGTGCATTTTTAGTAAAGTAATTCTCTTTCGCATAGGCCTATTATGGCGTAAATAGAGATAGAGATAGTGTAAGTATAACAAAAACCTATAAGTCCCAATCTGGAGCACAGCATCATGACTACAGCACACTTAAAAAAATCACTACTGACTCTGGCAATAGCCAGCGCCGTCGGTGCGTCGCCAGTTGTTCTGGCGCAAGCCAGCAGCATACTTGAAGAAGTTATTGTCACCGCACAAAAGCGCGAACAGAATGTCCAGGACGTGGGCATCGCTATCACTGCCTACACCGGCGACCAACTGGAGCAACTGGGTTTTACCAAGAGCTCGGACATCGCCAGGTTTACCCCTGGCGTGAGTGTGGGCGGCAATCTGGCCGGCCAGAACCTGCAGTTTACC
>SMVA01213060.1_pt1 | contig 12613 bp, 5 predicted proteins | sample 2456451 | NCBI WGS metagenome assembly SMVA01 (sample SAMN11095933, study PRJNA526329) | marine sediment metagenome | biome: Marine sediment; feature: Surficial sediment; material: Deep marine sediment; isolation source: Hadal surficial sediment | place: Pacific Ocean | collected 2014-05 | depth 0-1...
AAGTTTCGACGTTGCCGGCAACGACTGCAGCAGGATAGGACGGGCTGAGCATGCTGTCTTTCGGAATCCTGATCTTCAACGGTTCGAGGCAACCCTCATTCATTGGTATCTCTTCTTCGATGAGACTGCGAAAAACGTACAGCACGGCAGCACGTGTGACCGCTTCGGGCGCATTGAAGTTCGTTTCTGATTGTGGCGAGGTGCCGGTGAAATCAATGCTTGCCTCGCGCTTTTCGTGATCGACTTCAATACGGGCGCAGATTCTCTCGCCCGAGTCGAGTTCGTATTCGAACGCACCATCTTTGAGTGTTCCGAGCAGCCGGCGCACACTCGTTGCAGCGTTCTCGCGCACGAATCTCAAATAGCTTTGCACTGTTGACATCCCGTAGCGCTCGATCGCCTTCTCGAGCTGACGAATGCCCTGTTGATTGGCGGCGAGCTGTGCTTTTAAGTCTGCAATATTCTGTTTCTGGTTGCGTGCCGGATATTTCGCACCGGCCAGCAACTGAACAACTGCATCCATCTGGAATTCACCGGCTCGAACCAGCCAGAAGTTATCGATCAATACGCCTTCTTCGTCGATGTGATGACTCTCCGATGGCATCGAGCCTGGCGTGATGCCGCCAATGTCGGCGTGATGAGCGCGTGATGCGAGGAAGAACAGCGGTTTGTCCGAATTTTCAAACCATGGTGTCACCACGGTGATGTCAGGAAGATGCGTGCCGCCGTTGTAAGGCGAGTTCAGCATGATGGTATCGCCTGGTTGCAGTTCGCTGCCTGTTGCGGTGATGACGCTGCGTACACTCTCGCCCATCGAGCCCAGGTGCACCGGCATGTGCGGTGCGTTCGACACCAGCCGACCCTCCTCGTCGAACAAGGCGCAGGAGAAATCGAGTCGTTCACGAATGTTGACGGACAACGCCGTGTTCTGCAGCACCGTGCCCATTTGTTCCGCGATATGCATGAACAGGCGGTTGAAAACTTCGAGCCTTACCGGGTCAGGCTTTGTTTCTTCAGCTACGGCATCCTGATGCGATTCACCTTGTTGTTCGAGCAGCAGATGGCCCCTGTCATTAACCGTCCCCGCCCAGCCGGCGTCGACCACTGTCGTGCTGTTTGCCTCGGCAATAATCGCCGGTCCGTCGATCGTCCGTCCGGCTCCCAAGGCATCTCGTCGGTACACCGGCACTTCCTGCCACTGATCTGCAACCCACATTTTTTCGCTGCCGGCAACCAGGGATTCTGCTTGTGCTTCGATGAGCGGATCACTGATGACCTGCTCAATGCCGGTGCCTTCAAGCCGCAGTGTCGCAATAAGCAGTTGCCCTGCATCCGGCTCGGTTCCGAATCGATTGCGGTACACCTCGGAGAACGCTTCGATCATGTCGGCAATATTGCCGTAGGGCACGTTAAGGATCGTGTCGGAGCCGCTGATGCGCAGTCCAAGGCCGACCTGAAAGCTGCGGTTTTCCGTCGGCACGTTCTGTGCGGCGAGCGAATCGTCGCAGTGCTTGCGGAGGTCCGAGATTGAGGGCTGCATACGCGAGATTTCTTCGTCAGAGAATGGCACTTCGATCGATTGCTGTTTCTCGACCCGAATATCAGAAAGCCCCATGCCGTAAGCCGACAAAACGCCCGCCATTGGGTGCAGCCAGATTTTTCGCATGCCAAGGACTTCGGCGACTGCACACGCGTGCTGGCCACCGGCACCGCCAAAGCAACACAAAATGAAATCACGCACATCTTCACCACGTTCGATCGTGATCTTGCGAATGGCATTAGCCATGCTTTCAACGGCCACGGTCAGGAATCCGGATGCGACTTTTTCAGGCGTAACTGCAATACCGCTATCTTTTGAGATCGCATCGGCCAGGGCAGAAAACGCTTTTCCGGATGCAGCAGCATCCAGTGGCTGATTTGCATCGGAACCAAACACGCTCGGGAAGTAATTGACCGGAACGCGTCCAAGTAACACGTTCGCGTCTGTGACCGTCAACGGACCATTGCGCCTATAGCAGGCTGGACCGGGATTCGCACCTGCAGAATCGGGACCGACCTGGTAACGCTGATCCCGGTACTTGAGTATCGAGCCGCCACCGGCCGCGATCGTATGAATCTTCATCATGGGTGCACGCAGGCGCACGCCCGCCACTATGGAATCGTTGCTGCGCTCGTATTCCCCGCTCCAGGCCGATACATCGGTTGACGTGCCACCCATGTCGAAGCCAATCAGCCGTTCGTGTCCTGCCCGCGATGCGGATTCCACCATGCCGACTACACCAGCGGCCGGACCCGAAAGAATGCTGTCTTTGCCCCTGAATTTGTCGGCGAGCACGAGTCCGCCATTGCTTTGCATAAACAAAAGCCGATTTGGCGTCGCGATATTCTTGAGCGCGCGTTTCAGTCCATCAATGTAATTGTTTAATACAGGAGTGAGATAGGCGTCGGCCAGCGTTGTTTCTGCACGGCTCACAAACTTGATCAGTGATTCGACATCGTGCGACACAGAAATCTGTTGCAGTCCCGCTTCTTTTGCGATTGTGGCAATTTGGTTCTCGTGCTGCGGGAATTTGTACCCGTGCACGAGGCATATTGCGACAGATGTGATGCCATCTTCGGCGCAACGCCGCAGTGCGGCAGTTATCGAATCTTCATCAAGCGCTTGAATGACGTCACCATCAGCATTCAGTCGTTCTGATGTTTCGATGACGCGAGCATAGAGTGGTTCAGGCTTGATGATGTTGAGCGCGAAGATATCAGGTCGATTCTGATAGCCGATTGCGAGCGCATCGGCGAACCCTTTTGTGACGACCAACGCCGTCGGCGATCCCTGGCGTTCCAACAGCGCATTGGTGGCTACAGTTGTACCCATTTTGACGGCTTCAATCGATACAGCTTCCGGCCATTCCGCGACCATCCGCCGAATGCCTTCTGCAGCCGCGTCGTCGTATTGCTCCGGGTTCTCGGATAGCAGTTTCGCGGTCTCGAGCGAACCGTCAGGACGGAGTGCCACGACGTCGGTAAAGGTGCCGCCTCGGTCGATCCAGAATTGCCAGCTGCCGTCTGTCATAGCCCGGAAGTTAGCGGAAATATTGACCATGCACACCTTTTTTGCCGGTATCATGTGGCCTTGCTGGGGGCAGGCCGGTATGGTTCTTCGCCACGCCGGCTACGCAAAGCATCCGAAATATTTGCCACGATCGAAGGCTATGAGCCTTACCGCTCTGTGGGACTAACGAGGTTCACCCGATCATTGCAACAGATTGGACGACGAATGGGTATGCGAATAATGGCCGTTCGTGGAATGAAATGAGGAAGATGATGAACAGGAAATACTTCGGCCGTGCAATTGCGGTGACTGCGATGATTGCGTTGGCAGCCCTGGCTTATGCGCAGGACGATGAATTCGAACCAGTCGATCTGCCCGGCAACATCGCTGAAAAAGTTGCAGGTTTCGACCAGGAGAAGATCGATTTCCTGAGGGGTGATGGGATATTCGAGTTTGCTGGCAGCCACGAACTTTTGTTTGATCGATTCAAGAACAAATCGCCAGAGGATGTCGAGGCCTACATCGATGCGATGATGCGCGTAAAGGAGTTGATGAAATTCGATCCCGAGACGGATATGGAATCGATTCCGCTTAACACGGATTCGCCGGGCTTCAATAGTTGGAAAACGAGGCGGCCGGCTGAATTCGATACACCGCGCGATGCCGGGCCGATAAACATAAACCGCTACCTGAGTGCTTCACCGAAGCAGGGCATTCCGACGTTTTTCAATCTGCCAGTGGCGCTGACGCCGGAAGACCTCGTGGCGGGCGAAGTTGACGTTGCGATCATGGGTATTCCTCTCGATACCGGAACCGGTTTCCGCGGTGCGGCGTACGGCCCGAAAGCTGTTCGCGCAGGTCTTGTTTATGGCGGTATCGGCATGTCGAACCTGCCACACATGCACACGATGGTGTCACCTTTCGACGAATTGACGATCGTCGATTACGGCGATATTGCGGTCGATTACCTGAGTCTCGAACGAAGTGTCGGGCATATCCGGAAAATGGTTCGCGAGGTTGCGGCAGCCGGGACGATTCCGATGATCGTCGGTGGTGATCATTCATTGATGTATCCGGATGTCGCCGGAATCGTGGACGTATACGGTGCCGGCAATGTTGGTGTCATCCATTTCGATGCGCACTACGATGCCGGACGCGGCGGCACGCATCTTCTGTCACACGGCAGGCCGGTAAGACGTTTGATCAACGAAAAACTCGTTCTTGGTCCAAACTTTATCCAGGTTGGCTTGCGCGGTTACTGGCCTGGACAATCCGGTTTTGAATGGATGCAGGAGCAGGGCCTGCGTTATCATCCGATGGCCGAGATTGAGAAGAATGGTTGGGATGTGGTGATGGATCGTGTATTGAAGGAAGCGCTGGAAAACGGTCCGGAATATATTTTCATTTCCTTCGATGTTGATGTGCTCGATCCGGCTTATATGCCGGGTACGGGGACGCCGGAACCTGGTGGTCTGACGACACGGGAAGTATTCCCGATCGTTCGCGGCCTTTGTGCACAAAAACAGATCGTCGGCTTTGAACTCGTTGAGCTAAATCCGTTGGTCGATCCGGGATATACGTCGGCACAGAACTCGAATCGGATTCTCGCGGAATGCCTGACCGGCATCGCGATGCGCAAGAAGGGCATAACCGATCCGAAATACCTGAGTCCGCTGACGACGGAACACGGGCACGATAATTGAGGCAACTGTTACTAATTATTTGCCTGTTACCTGTTGCAGTTTTCGCCGACAATGCGGCGCCGGCGAAATGAGCGGTACGATCTGGTCTGCGCAAGTACAATCGTCTCGAAGAGACCCGATAATAATTCGGACCCATGGATAACACCGCTGTTGTACTTGTAACGCTTGTTATCTACAACGCCTTGCTGATTAGTGTTGGATTGTGGGCGAGGGGACGTAACAAAAGCGCTGAGGATTTTTTCCTTGGGGGCCGGGGTCTCGGGCCTTGGGTAGCAGCGATCAGTGCGTCGGCCAGTTCCTCATCCGCGTGGACTTTGCTTGGCGTCAGCGGCGCCGCCTATGCGTGGGGCCTTCCCGCGTTGTGGTTATTTCCGGCAACGGTTGGCGGATTCCTGCTCAACTGGGCCTGGGTTGCGCCGCGACTGCAGCGTCTCGCAAGAGAAGAGGGCGCGGTGACACTGAGTGAGATTGTCGCGCCGTCGACTTTGGGTGAGCTGCGCCAGGTAATTTTGCGAGTCGCCGCACTAATTATCGTTTTCTGTTTTGTTTTTTATGTTGCGTCGCAATTCGAAGCCGCCGGCAAGGCCTTCGAATCCGTGTTTGGCCTGTCGAAAGCGACCAGCATTCTCGTGGGTGCCGGCATCGTGCTGGCCTACACGATGCTGGGCGGATTCTGGGCGGTCAGCGTTACCGATTCGATCCAGGGAATACTGATGGTGGTTGCAGCCATCGTGCTGCCATTTGCAGCATTGACGGCCGTCGGCGGATTTGGGCCGCTGACCGGTGGACTGGCAGAGTTAGGCAATGCCGGTTCTCCGCTCAGTAATGGGTCGTTCGGTGGATTGACGAGCCTGTTCTTCGTACTCGGGCTTTTTGGAATCGGCATCGGCTATCCGGGACAGCCGCATGTCGTGAACCGTTACATGGCATTGAAAGACGAAAAAAGTCTCAGGCAGGGTCGCATCATTGCGCTGAGCTGGGCCGTGATTGTCTATTCGGGGATGTTGTTGCTTGGTCTGTGTGCGCGAGTGATGTTTTCCGACCTCGGCGATTCAGAACAAGTGCTCTTCCGTGCTGCTGGCGTTCTGTTGCCACCAGTGATTGCTGGCGTGATGCTTGCGGCAGTTTTGTCCGCGATCATGTCGACGGCGGACAGTCAGTTACTCGTCGCATCGTCGGCCATCTCCTACGACTGGCATCTTGCATCGCAGCGGGCAAAGACCGGATTGAGCGGCATGCGCACGACAGTGGTTGGAGTTTTGATACTTGCGACGATTCTCGCTTTGGTCTGGCGTGCGGACATTTTTTCCAGAGTTCTGTTCGCATGGTCCGCGGCAGGCTCCGCGTTTGGTCCGATCCTGATCATGCGCCTGCTCGGACGCTCATTGTCGGATCACAGCACATTGGCGGCCATGTTGACGGGATTCGGTTTGACGGTCGTCATATCCTGGCTTCCGGATATGCCGGGCGACTTTGCCGAACGCATCCTGCCGTTTATTGCAGCGATTACGATCGCCTCTCTCGGCAGCCGGCCCAGCAATTAAGGGGACAGTTGATTCAATTCATTCGCCCGCTGGGGCGGGCTCCTACAAGCCTGACGTAGGAGCCCGCCCCAGCGGGCGATGCCGTACTCCTACAAGCCTGACGTAGGAGCCTGCCCCAGCGGGCGATGCCGTACTCCAGATCTATTCCGCGGTTACAGCACCGCGGAAATCACTCATTTTTGATTTGAAGTAACGTGCGATGTCGTCGGCAATCATCATGTTGGTTGGTATCAGGATCAACGTGATCATGGTGGCGAACAGGATGCCGAATCCCAGCGAAATTGCCATCGGAATCAGGAACCGGGCCGATGACGACTGATCCAACAGCAACGGTGTCAAACCGAAGAATGTCGTCAGCGACGTCAGCATGACCGGACGGAACCTGACCACCCCTGCGCGCTCGACGGCCGACAGAAGCGGCTCTCCCGCGTTCCGGTGGCGCTGATTAATGAAGTCGACGAGGACCAGGCTGTCGTTGATGACCACACCGATAAGCGCCATCAGTCCGAGTACGCTGAGAATGGTCAGTGTCACGCCCATGATCCAGTGGCCGATGATGGCGCCAATAACGCCGAACGGTATCACCGACATCACAATCACCGGCTGTATATAGGATTTCAGGGGCAGTGCCAGCAGGCAGTAGATCGCGAACAATACGATGATAATGCCGAGCTGCAAGCTGCCGAATGTTTCTGCCTGTCGTGCCTGTTCTCCCTCCAGCGTGTAGGAAATCGACGGATATTTCACCAGCAACGAATCGACGTAGGCTCGCAGATCCTCCAGCAGCACGACCATGTTCGTGTTGTCCTTGTCGACGTCGGCGGTGACATTCAAAACGCGATAGCCATCGATGCGCGTAATCTGCGAGGGACCGCGTCCCGGATTGATCGTTGCTACGTTTGCGAGTGGAATCAGGCGTCCGTTCGGCGCGGCGATCAGCATTTCTTTCAAGGACGCAACGGTTCGCCGTTCATCGATCGGGAAGCGCACCAGCACGCGAATGTCGTCGCGACCGCGCTGTATGCGCTGCGCCTGTAGACCCTTGAATGCCTGACCAACCTGATTGACAATTTCGTTTCGCGTCAGACCAACGAGGTAGCCCTGTGGGCTCAAGTCGATCTGAAGTTCTTCCTTGCCATCCGACAAGCTGTCGGCGATCTCGAACACACCCGGGTAAGTGGCCAGTTGTTTTTTGACTTCTTCACCAACCGCGTTCAGCGTTTCAAGTGAGTTGCCGCTGAACTGGATATCGATCGGATCTCCGGCGCGGAAAAACGATGCCCGGAAATTAAGACTTTCAGCGCCGGGGATCGGCCCGGTCAGGTCGCGCCATTCATTGTTCATCTCGGCTACCGAGAAATCGATCGTCCGGTTCTGTCGCGGCACAGTTTCCAACTGCACGCGAGCGAGATGCGAACCATTGCTGCGACCACTGGAACCAACACTCGACAGAATGTTGATGATCATGCTGTGCCCGGTATCGGGATCGGTATATTTTTCCTGCAGGATGTTCGCCGCGGCAACCAGTTTCTCTGCATGCCGGCTGGTCACGTCAAACGGCGTGCCGACTGGCATCGTGAGTGCCGCCCTCGCGGTTTCACCCTCCAGCCTTTCGAACATCACGAATCGAGTCCAGCCGCTAACGATCAGCATGATCAGGACAATCAGTACGCCAGCGAATGCCGCAACGGTCGAATAACGATTGCGCAAGCAGAATTTCAGTGCGGGTTCGTAGTATTTGAGAATGAGTTTTTCGAACCCGTCGGCGAAGCGGCTTTGCCAGGCCTGGAATCCGGACGCCTTGTGGTCATGCTCGTGCAGTTGGATATGTTTCAGATGCGCCGGAAGAATCAGCTTTGATTCGATCAGCGAAAACATCAGTACCGGAATCACCACGGCGGGGATAGGCGCGAAAATTTGTCCCATGCGACCTTCTATGAACGCCAGCGGCATAAACGCGGCAATCGTCGTCAGTATTCCAAAGGTCACCGGAATGGCAACCTCCTTGGTGCCATGGATTGCTGCAGACAGCCCGGAATCACCCTGGCGCATATGTGAATAGACGTTCTCGCCGGTCACAATCGCATCGTCGACGACAATGCCGAGCACCATGATAAAGCCGAAGGCGCTCATCAGGTTCAAACTGATGTCGAAGTAATACAGTACGATGAATGCACCGAGGAAACTGATTGGAATTCCCAGGAAAACCCAAAGGGCAATGGCAGGCCTGAGGAACAGCGATAACAGTAAAATGACCAGCACGCCACCCTGGATCGCGCTATTGGTCATGATGCCGAGTCGATCCTTGAGTCGCGCGGAATCGTCATCCCAGTACGAGAGTTCCATACCGACGGGTAATGTGCCCTGCTTGGAGTCAATGTAGCCTTTGACGATCTCAGAGATCGTAATCGCGCTCTGATTGCCGACCCGTTCGACATCGACGAATGCGGCATACTTGCCGTTAAACCGCGTGCGCAGAGACTCCTCCTCGAATCCATCCAGAACTGTTGCGATATCGCTGACCCTGACAATACTGCCGTCCGGGTTGGTCTTGACGACAATTTTTTCAAAATCCGCACGTCGATAGGCCTGACCTTTCGATCGGATCAGTACGTCACCGCCCTCGGTCCTTACATTTCCTGCAGATATATCGACAGAGCTGCCGCGAATTGCACGCGATATGTCCTCCAGCGAAACGTCAAATTCCCGTAACCGGTCCGGTGAGGCTTCAATTGCGATTTCGTAGCGGCGTACGGATCCGAGGCTTACCTTGGTAATGCCGTCGACTCTCAGCAGGTCGTCGCGAACCCGCTCGGCATAGAGACGGATCTCGTCTTCACTGTAGTCGCCCGCAATGACGACGCTAATGACGGCCCAGGAATGCTGGCTCAGACTGATAACAGGTTTTTCGGTGTCAGCGGGAAATACATTGATTGCGTCAACCCGGCTCTTGATGTCATCCAGCAACTCGCGTGGGTCGTAATCGGCATCGATCTCGATCCAGACGCGCGTGCTGCCCTCGACGGATCGCGAAGTGATCTTGTCGATGCCCTCGAGATCCTGCACGGCCTCTTCTATTCTGACCGCAATACCGAGTTCGACGTCTTCGGGCGTTGCGCCGCGTAACGGCACTGAAACGGTGACCGTATCCGGATCCGAGAACGGGAAAATTTCGAGTCTGACGCCATCGTTCAGGGCAAGCGCGCCGCCGATCATGATCGTAACCATCAGCAGGTTCGCCGCAACGGAATTTCTTGCGAACCAGGAAATCATTTCCTAGCTTCCTGCTGATTGTGGCCCATGCGTCGATCGCCTTCTTCTCCGACGACGGATACCCTGATGCCCGATGTCAGCTGGCCGAGCGGCGTCGTCACCAGTACATCGCCTGGCTCCAGGCCAGCGGCGATCACGGCTTCATCGTCGTTTTGCCACGCGATCTCGATATCAACGCGCCGCAATATCTCGTCCTCCACGATGTACACGTAGGTTCCCTGATAAATGGTGTTGTTCGGGATCACCAGTGCACCGGGAATCGTCTTGCCCTCAAGTCTCGCGGTGACGTACTGGCCGATTTTGAGCGGAGCATGATCTTCGTTGCCACGGCCGAAGGGATCCTCGATCTGCGCGATGACATGCAGTTGCCGCGCGGTTTCATCGATTGCACCTTCGGTACGGATCAGCGTCGCGTCCCAGGATTCTTCCCCACCCAGATCCGAGTGGATCTGTACCTTACCGCCCACTTCACGCGATACATTGCCGAAACGATAAGATTCAGGCAGATCGATGAAAGGCAGGTCCCTGTTTCTAAGGGGAAGACGAATCTCGACGACGTCCGTCGCGTAGATTTCGGCGAGCTGCGTATTCGGTGATACGACCTGGCCTACGTCGGCCAATTTACGCAGTATCCGCCCCGCAAATGGCGCAACGATATGGGTGCGTTCCAGATCGAGCTCTGTCTTGCGCAACACCGACTCGGCGGAAACTATTCCTGCTTTCGCTGATTCAAGCTGGGGAATACGCAATACTAGATCGGGCGCCTCGCCAGTGTTGCCCAGACGATCCCAGTCTTCGCGCGCCTGATTGGTTCTCGCCTCTGCCTCCGCAAGCGTCTGCTGCGCATCCGTCAACAACGCGCCGGCGATACGTACGTCCGCTTCGTAGTCGCGTGCATCGATATTTGCGAGAACGTCACCTTTCTCAAAGAAGCCGCCATCGCGAACATTGGGATTGACCGACACGATTTGTCCACCGACTTGCGCCACCAGGATGCTTCGCGTTCGTGGCTGCACTGTGCCGTAGCTCTCCAGCACGATCGGGTAGTCCTGCTCGGCCACGACCCTGGTTTCCACGGTCATCACCGGACCTGAAAATGGTGGTCTTTGTGGTGCCTCGGGCGGGTTCATCCGGATAATCATGGCAACAAGCAATAATCCGCCAAAAATAGCGAGCGGAATCAGTTTTTTGTTTTTAAAATCCAATTTTAATATTCGCTTGAGAATTCGCCGCCTAATGCAAGGTACAGGGAAATGCGATTCTGCAGAAGGAGATTCCTGAGTTGCACAACCGTCGACTCGGCGTCGAATGCCTGGCGCTGCGATTCGAGCACCGTCGTGTATGGGACCAGCCCTCGTTGATATTGTTCAAGCGCCAGCTCGAGCGCGGCCGCGGAGTTGGTTTCCGCGTCCAGGAACGACTCATAGCGCTCTATTAAGGAAACCGAACGAGAGATCGAATTCTCTACGTCGGCGAAGGCCCGGAATACCAGGTCGAGATACTGCTGTTCCGTCTGCCGTACTTGTGCGACCGCCTGTTCTTCGATCGCCTCGAGCCGGCCGGCGTTGAAAAGCGGTTGAGTCAGGCCGCCTGCGATCGACCAGACCGATAGATCGGTTTTGAGCAAGTCCGAAAATTCTGCAGAGGCTACGCCTGCGCTGCCAACTAGTGACAAACTCGGAAATCGTGCTTTGTGGGCCGCCGCAACGTTAGCATCCGCAGCCAGGAGATTCAGCCAGGCTTCCTGCACATCGGTCCGCCGTGTGAGTAGTTCCGATGGGAGACCGGAAGGAATAGGCGTTGTCAGTACCGGTAACCTGCCCGGCATTTCCATACGCCCGTCGGGATAACGAGCAAGCGACAACTGCAAATCAGCAATTGTCTCAGACAGCGTCTGTTCCTGCTGCGCGTAATTCGCCTGCTGCCGCTCAACCTGGTTACGCGCCAGGTAAAGATCAAGCGCGTCATTCAGCCCCTGACGGTAACCGCTGGCAGCGATGTCATGACTCACGATCGCGTTGTCGAGACGGCGCCTGGCCACTTCGAGCAATTGCTGCGCTTCCATTACGCCGAAATAGGCGCCGGTTGTTGCAGCAGCCAGGTTCCGTTGCACGGATTCGAATCTTGCCTGCTGAGCACCCAGCGCAAGTTGAGCGGCCTGTTGTTGTTTGCTAAGGCGGCCCCACAGATCTACTTCCCAACGGGCGTCGACGCTCGCAGCAAATGATTCCGCTGTGGCTCGCTGGTCGGACGCATCGGTAAATCCGCGGCGCGAGCCGTCAATTGAAACGTCAAGATCGGGAAAACGGTTGGCACGGACAATAACCACCGTTTGCTCGGCCTGGTAAAGTCGCGCACGCTCCTGCTCCAACAGGTAGTTATTCGAGATTGCCTCGTTGACAAAATTGCTTAATTGCGGATCGTCGAAGCTTTCGAGCCAGTTCAGGTCGACTGTTCCGCTGTCGCCGCCACGAACCCAATCGGCCGGCATGCCTAATTCCGTGGCCTCCGGAGTTATTGCTGATTGCGTGCAGCCGCCGAAAACGCCGGCCGAAATTGCCATAAAAGCACATAAAAACAATGATTTATTGTGAAATTGGCCGAGCACTGGTGAAAATCCGCGAGGTCGTGAAACCGGCTGGCTAGTATCCCAAGAACGCGCGATGCAGGAAAGGTGTCTTATCCCTTCTTTGCAAACAAAAACAATCCCGGGCAGTCTTGCCGACCATGAAGCTGGATCGGTTTATCAGGCTTGCGGTCGGACTACTGATACTGCTGGTTTTTGTCATCGCGATCGCAGCAATGCTGTTTGTGACTGAATCCGCCCTTAACGTGTGGGACCGGCTTGTACAGGGACCCCGATTCCTGTTGTACGGCTATTTTGCGGCGATGACAGGCCTGATCATGGCGGCAATCTGGCTGGTCATGCGTCTTGTTGTCAGGCGCAAAATCCGTGACACGAAATCATCGTCCCAGCCATTGCGGCAGGCCGACATAAAGCAGCGGCTGCGCGAGGCGGAAAAAACAGGTGTTGGCGTGGAGAA
>SMVA01175438.1_pt1 | contig 12609 bp, 10 predicted proteins | sample 2456451 | NCBI WGS metagenome assembly SMVA01 (sample SAMN11095933, study PRJNA526329) | marine sediment metagenome | biome: Marine sediment; feature: Surficial sediment; material: Deep marine sediment; isolation source: Hadal surficial sediment | place: Pacific Ocean | collected 2014-05 | depth...
ACGGCTTCGTCGCCGTCGCCGAGTTGGACAAGCTGCGCGCGCGCCGGGTCATGGTGGTCAAGCACGGCAAGAAGCAGATCGCGATCTTCGCCTCCGGGCCGGAGGTCTACGCCTGCAACAACCGCTGCCCCCACGAAGGCTACCCCTTGAGCGAGGGCTCGCTCAGCGAAAACTGCCTGCTGACCTGCAATTGGCACAATTGGAAATTCGATCTCGAATCCGGAAAAACCCTGATCGGCGGCGACACGTTGCGCCGCTATCCGGTGCGCCTCGCCGACGGCAAGGTCTGGCTCGATGTCAGCGACCCGCCGGCCGAAGCGCGCGCCGCGGCGGCGCTGGTGGGCTTGCGCAAGGCCTTCGAGAACCACGACCGGTTCCGGGAGTACGAGCACATGGCGCGCGAGCTGGCGCGCTACATGAAGGCCGGCGGGGATCCGCTCGAAACGCTGCGCCAAGCCATCCACTGGGCCCACGACCGGCTCCAGTACGGCACCAGCCACGCGATCGCCGCCGCCGCCGACTGGCTGGACTTGCGCGACTGGAAGGCGAAGGACGACCCGGTCGCAAATCTCGCGATCCTGACCGAGGCGATCGGCCACTTCGCCTGGGACTGCCTGCGCGAGCCGAGCTATCCCTATCCCGAAGGCCAGGCGCCCTACCGGCCCGCCGATCTGGTCGCCGCCATCGAGGCCGAGGACGAAGCCGCAGCGGTCGCCCAGGTTCGCGGTGCGCTGGCGGAAGGCCTGAGTTTTGCCGATCTGGAGGCGCCGCTCGCCGAAGCCGCGTTGGCCCACTACGCCGATTTCGGGCACTCGGCGATTTACGTCGCCAAGACCGGGCAGTTGATCGCACACCTGGGCCCGACGGTCTCGGAGCCTTTGTTGCTGGCCCTGGTGCGCTCCCTGAGCTACGCCTTCCGCGAGGATCTGATCCCGGAATTTCGCGCCTATGGCCCGGCCCTGGCCGACTGGCCGGAGGGGGTAACACCGGGGGCGGCGGCGCCCCGCGCGCAGGATTTCATCGGTTTGGCGACGCCGGCGGCGCTCGCGCGTGCGCGGGATTTCGCCGCCGATCCGCGAGGCCTCCACCGCGCGCTCCTGGGCGCGTCGGCCTGGCAGATGCTGCACTTCGACGCGAAATCCGAGGCGCGCAACGACGGGCCGGTCCAGGACAACGTGGGCTGGCTCGACTTCACCCACCCGCTCACTTTCGGAAACGCGGTGCGCGAGCTGTGCACACGCCATCCGCGGCTGTGGCCGCGCGGGCTGTTGCAAATGGCCTGTTTCGCGGGCCGCAACGCCAGCTATGTGGACCGGGATCTGGACGTGACGCCGTGGCGGGTCGAGGCTCTTGGGCCCCCGGGGGCGGGAGGGGCCGGGGGGGCGCAGTTCCTCGAGGACGCGGCGGCACGCCTGCTCGACCACGGCCAGCCCGAATACATCCTCTCCAGCCACCTGCTCAAGACCTTCATGGCCGTGCGCGCGGAGACCGCCGAGTTATTGGAGGAGTCGTCATCCGGGGAGTCGTCGTCTGGGAGGTCGGTGTCCGGGGAATCGGGCGGGCCGGACTCGGCGGCGGTGCGGGCCGACCTCCTGGCGGCGCTCAACCGTTTTTTGAACGCACCGATCAAGCGCAAGTTCACCCTGCGCAGCGCCCACCAATCCCTCGACTTCGTCGCCCGCGAAGACTGAATAAAAAGGGGACTGACCCCTATATTTGGCTATTAATTGTTTATTTACAACGTGTTGTGAGTCAGGCTTCGGCTTCGATGCGCTCCATGTCGTCGTCGGAGAAGCCGAAGTGATGGCCGATCTCGTGGATCAGCACATGGCGCACAACCTCGACCAGGTCGTCGCCGGTCTCGCACCAGTAATCCAGGATCGGCCGCCGATAGAGGAAGATCATATCGACGTTCTCGGGCACGTCGGACACAGAGCGGCGCACCAGATCGACGCCCGCATAGAGCCCGAGCAGGTCGAAGGGCGACTCGCATTCCATCTCCTCCAGGACGTCGTCGTCCGGGAAGTCCTGGACCCGGATCGCCACGTCGCCCACATGCCGGCGCAGCTCGGCCGGGATGGTGGCGAAGGCCTCGCGCGCATAGGCCTCCAGATCGGCCAGATCCGGCGACGTGGCGAAGCGCGAGGTATCGTGCATGCGGGCCATAATTTTCCTTGCCGGGCCGGTTTCGGGCGCATCCATACCACTTGACCGCGCGCGCCGGCCCGCCCAGTCTCGAAACCAGCGGTTGGTTCGCGTCTCCATAGCGCAAATTACGGGGGTTGGCCATGGTCGAGAAGCTAAATGCCGAGGCCCGCAACCGGGCGCTGGCGGAACTGCCCGGCTGGGACCCGGTCGAGGGCCGCGATGCGATCGAAAAGTCCTTCCGGTTCCAGGATTTCAATCGAGCCTGGGGGTTCATGTCGCGGGTCGCGCTGGCGGCCGAGGCGATGAACCACCATCCGGAGTGGTCGAACGTCTACAACAGAGTCGAGATCGTCCTCACCACCCACGACTGCGGCGGTCTCTCCGAGCGCGACATCCGGTTGGCCGAGACAATTGAGGAAATTGCGGGGGGACTCTAGCACAAGAGGCGCCCCGGCCGGCTCCCCCTACTCAGGTTCCCCCGCAAGCGGGACCTAGATCCCGGGCCCTACTGCATGCGCATGGCGCCGTCGAGGCGGATCGTCTCGGCGTTGAGCATGACGTTGTCGAGGATGTGCATGACCAGGCGCGCGAATTCCTCCGGCTTGCCGAAGCGGTGCGGGAACGGCACCTGGGCGGCCAAGCTGTCCTGAACCTCCTGGGGCATGTCGAGCAACAGCGGGGTCCCGATCAGGCCCGGCGCGACGGTCAGTACCCGGATGCCGATCTTGGCGAACTCACGCGCGGCGGGCAGCATCATGCCGACGATCCCGGCCTTGGAGGCGGCGTAGGCGGCCTGGCCCAACTGGCCCTCACCGGCGGCGATCGAGGAGGTCGAGACGATCACCCCGCGCTCGCCGTCACCGAGGGGATCGGCGGCGGCCATATCGGCGGCGGCCAGGCGCAGCAGGTTGAAGCTGCCGATCAGGTTGATCTGGATGACCCGCGCAAAATCGTCGAGCGGCATCGGGCCACTGCGGCCGACGATGCGTTTGGCCGGGGCGATGCCGGCGCAGTTGACCAATACCCGGGCCGGCCCATGGGCCTCGCGGGCTTGCCCGACCGCAGCCTCGGCCGCCTCGGCGCTGGCGACGTCGCAGGCGATGCCGAGGCCGCCGACCTCGGACCCGACCGCCGCCGCCTTGTCGCCGTCGAGGTCGAGCACGCAGACCTTGGCGCCCGCCTTGGCCAGGTGTCGTGCGGTCTCCGCGCCCAATCCCGATCCACCGCCGGTGACGATGGCGCCGTGTCCCGCTACATCCATATCCTCAGCCTCCCCAAGTGCCGGTTGCCCCAAGTGCCGGTCGCGATTTTCCAGGCTCTATACCAGATGACCGGGCGACGGGCGAGAGTGGGCGGCCGTCACATTGCGCAGGCTCCCGCGCCGCCCCATATTGTTGCCATGAGTGAGGACCCCCAGCGCGCGCCCGAGCCCGGCACGGAAATCGTCCCCTACGACCCCGAGACCTACGCCGAGGATCGCGGCCGGGTCGAGACCGGGTTCTGGGCCAAGGTGCGCAAGACCCTGGGCCAAGTCCCCTTCGTCGAGGAAGCAGTGGCCGCCTACTACTGCGCCATCGATCGGGACACCCCGCTCCAGGTCAAGGCGATCATCATGGGTGCGCTGGCTTATTTCGTGTTGCCCACCGACATGATCCCGGACTTCATCGTCACCATGGGTTTTATCGACGATGCGGCGGTGTTTTACGCCGCGCTGCGCGTCGTCGCCCCCTACATCAAGGACCGCCACCGCGATAAGGCGCGCCAAACCCTCGATGGCATCGCGCCCGAGGGGGAGGACGACGTTTTGTAGGCTCCCCTCTCGGGTCGCCCAGCAGCCCCACCCGGCCACCCACGGAATTATGATCGCATGGGTGGCCGGGTGGGGCTGCTGGGCGAGCGCCAACGCGCGAGCCTGCAAAACATGGGTGGCCGGTGCCGCGTTCCGTGCAAGCGGAACCTGTATTAGCTCACCTTTGACCCATGGCGCGCGAGATAGATGGTGGCGGCGATGATGATCGCGGCGCCCAGGTACGACCAGGGGTCCGGCGCCTCGGCAAAGAGGTAGAATCCGAGGGCGGCAGCGAACAGCAGGCGGCTGTATTCGAAGGGCGCGACGAAGCTCGCCTCGCCGGCGCGGAAGGCGCGGATCATCAGCGACTGGGAGGCGATGCCGAGCGTGCCGATCGTGACCAACAGCAACGCCTCCGTCGCCGTCGGCGGGCGCCACACCAGGGCCGCCGGCAGCGCCGACAGGGCCAAGGAGATCAGGCAGAAATAGGTCAACATGGTGACCTGGCTTTCGCTCGGCGGCAGGCGCTTGACCAGCACCACGGTGATCGAAATGCCCAGCGCCATGACCAGCACCCACAGCGCGTTGGGATCGAAGGCCCCGGCGCCGGGGCGGGTCATCACCAGAACGCCCAGGAAGCCGACGGCGACCGCGCCCCAGCGCCGCGGACCCACGCGCTCGCCAAGGATGAGGCCGGCAAGCAGCAGGATGAACAGGGGCGTGGTGAACGACAGCGCCGTGAAATCGGCCAGGGGGATCTGGGTCAACGCAAAAAACGAGGAGATCATGGCGGTGCCGCCGGCGAGCCCGCGCGCGAAGTGAATGCGCAAGTGATTGCTGCGCAGCACCCCGGGACCTGCGCGCCAGATGAATGGCAGCATCGCGACCAGCGCGACCACGGAGCGCCCGAAGGCGATCTCGAAAGGGTGCATGCCCTCGGCGCCGAGCAGCTTGACCAGCGCGCCGTTCAAAGTGAAGCCGGTGGTGCCGATCAGCATCCAGATCGCGCCGCGATGGTTGCCCGGCAAGGCGCACCAGGCGGCGCGCAGGCGGCGCAATCTATCTCCGTGGTTTGCAGATCGATCGCGCGTCGTCACGGGCGCGACCGTGGCGACTCGCTGGCCGCGCCCGACTTTTCGACCCCCAGCCTTACGGTTTGGGCCTCGCGGTGCGCGATGTAGATTGCCGATGCGGCGATCACCGCGGCGCCGACCCAGGTCCAAAGATCCGGAATTTCGCCGAACAGGATATAGGCGATGACCGCCACAAAGGGTAGGCGGGCATAGTCGAAGGGAATCACTGCCGAGGCGTCGGCCTTGGCGTAGGCGATGGTCAGCAGCAGATGGGCGAGCGCGCCCGCACCGCCCAGGCCGATCAGGTACCCGAGGGTCTCCAGATCCGGCCACTGCCAGACGAACAGCGCCGGTACCAACGACAGCGGTGTCAGGATCAAGGTCATGTAGAGCACGACGGTCGAGGCGCGCTCGGTTCGGGACAGCGTCTTCACCGTGAGCGTCGCGCAGGCCATGAAAAGGGCGGCCAGGACCGGCAGCGCCATGGCCGGCGTCACCTCGGTAAAGCCGGGGCGCAATATTATCAGTGTCCCCAGGAAACCGACCGCGGTCGCGGTCCAGCGCCGCGCGCGCACCGTCTCTCGAAGTATTAGCGCGGCGCCGGCGGTCGCGAACAGCGGCACCGTGAAGTTGAGCGCCACCGCCTCGTTCAACGGCAGCAGCGCGAGCGCGCTGAACCAGGTGATCATGGTCGCCAGGGCGAACAGCGAGCGCAGCAAATGCATCTTGAAGCGCGTGGTGCGCAAGGGCTCGAGTCCGGCCCGGATCAGCCAGGGCAACAGGAACATCAGCGCAAAGAAATTGCGGAAGAAGGCGACCTGAAGCGCCGCCATCTCCTCGGTGGCGAGGCGCACGAAGACATTCATGACCGAAAAGCAGAAGGCGGCCGCGGTCATGAAGAGCGCAGCCTGGAGGGGTGCCGGAATCGCGCGCAAGCGCGCCGACAGATCGTCTACAATGGCCATGATGGTGCAAGTCTAAGGGTTCCGAGACGCTGCCGCCAGCCGGCGCGCGCAAGCGGGCCTCAGGTCAGGGCAGCGGATCGCCTTCGTCGCCGGTGGTTTGGAAGCGCGGCAGGCCGTCGGCCATGTGCAGCCACGGCAGTTGCTCGCCGACGTGGACGTGGGCCGCGGGCTCGAAGGCTTCGGGCCGGTCCAGGGTGGAAATGTAGAGATGGACCTCGCCGGGCCAGCGCTCGGCGGCATAGTTGAGCGGCGTGCCGCAGGTCCCACAGAACGAGCGCGCGACTCCGGGCGAGGAGGCGTAGCTCTGCAACGCGCCTTTGGTGACCCGGACCTGTTCCCGCTTGTAGCCGACGAAAGTCGCGAAGGCGGAACCTGTGTTGCGGCGGCAGGAGCGGCAGTGGCAATGGGCAACCCACAGCGGCTTGCCCTGCGCCTCGAAACGTACCCCGCCACAGAGGCAGCCGCCTTCGTTGGTCTCGTCCGGTCCGATCATTTTCGAATGTCTCTTCGTAGCCACGCCGCCGTTCCCAGATAGCACGGAATCGGGGTGTTGTGTCATACTTCAGCGTACGGCCCACGAGATCGGGACAAGGACGCGCCCCCATGAACGCACCCCTGTGGCAACCCTCCCCCGAGCGCATCGCGGAGGCCAACCTCACTTCCTTCGCAACCCAGGTCGAACGCGATTGGGGCGTGAAGCTGGACGGTTACGATGCGCTTTACGACTGGTCGATCGAGGAGATGGAGAAATTCTGGACCTCGGTCTGGGACTTCTGCGGCGTGATCGCGGAGACCCGGGGGTCGCGGGTGCTGATCGACGGCGACAAGATGCCCGGTGCGTCGTTCTTTCCCGACGCCCGGCTCAGTTTCGCCGAGAACCTGCTGCGCCGCCGCGACGAAGCCGACGCCCCCGGGGACGCCATGGTCTTCTGGGGCGAGAACCGGGTCCGGCGCCGGCTCACTTACGCGCAGGTCTACGATCAGGTTTCGCGCCTGGCCCAGGCGTTGGAAGCGGCCGGCGTTGGCGAGGGCGACCGGGTCGCCGGCTTCCTGCCCAACCTGCCCGAGACCGTGATCGGAATCCTTGCGGCCAACGCCATCGGCGCCATCTGGTCGTCCTGCTCGCCGGATTTCGGAGTCCAGGGCGTGCTCGACCGCTTCGGTCAGATCGAGCCCAAGGTGCTGCTCTGCGCCGACGGTTATTTATATGGCGGCAAGGAAATCGATTCGCTCGCGCGAGTGCGGGAGTTCGCTTCGCAGATCCCGAGCCTCAGCCGAATCGTGGTTGTGCCGTATTTGAACCAGACGCCGGACATCTCCGGCCTGGACCGCGCCGTCACCTATGGCGATTTTCTGGCGCCGCACTCGCCGCGGGAGATTCCGTTCAAGCGTATGGGGTTCAACGCACCGCTGGTGATCATGTATTCCTCCGGCACCACCGGAAAACCAAAGTGCATCGTCCACGGCCAGGGCGGCACGCTCATTCAGCACCTCAAGGAGCACTGCCTGCAGTGCGACGTGAAGCGCGGCGACCGGGTGTTCTACTTCACCACCTGCGGATGGATGATGTGGAACTGGCTGATTTCGGCGCTGGCCTGCGAGGCGACGCTGCTGCTCTACGACGGCGCGCCGTTCTTTCCCGACGGCAATGCGCTGTTCGACTTCGCGCAAGACGAGCGCTGCACCCTGTTCGGCACTTCGGCCAAGTACATCGATGCGCTGTCGAACGCCGGTCTCGATCCCAAGTCGAGCCACGACCTGGGCGCGCTGCGCAGCCTGACCTCGACCGGCTCGCCGCTTGCGCCCGAGGGTTTCGACTACGTCTACGGTCACATCAAGGACGACCTCTGCCTGTCTTCCATCGCCGGCGGTACCGACATCGTCGGCTGTTTCGTCGGCGGCAATCCGATCGGGCCGGTGTGGCGCGGCGAAATCCAGAAACGCCATCTGGCCATGGCGGTCGATGTCTTCGACGGGGACGGCAAGCCGCTGCGCGGCGAGAAGGGCGAGCTGGTCTGCACCCGGCCCTTCCCCTCCATGCCGATCCAATTTTGGAACGATCCCGGGGGCGCGCGCTACCATGCCGCCTACTTCGAGACTTATCCGAACGTCTGGCACCACGGCGACTTCATCGAGTTGACCGAACACGGCGGGGTGGTGATCTACGGCCGCTCCGACGCCACGCTCAATCCCGGCGGCGTGCGCATCGGCACCGCCGAGATCTATCGCCAGGTCGAGCGCATGGACGAGGTCGAGGAGGCTATCGTGATCGGCCAGGAGTGGCAGAACGATGTCCGCGTGGTGCTGTTCGTCCGGCTCGCACCGGGCGGCGTTCTCGACGACGATCTGACGACGCGAATCAAGGCGCGCATCCGCCAGGGCTGCACCCCGCGTCATGTGCCGGCCAAGGTGCTCCAGGTCGCCGACATTCCGCGCACCAAGAACAACAAGATCGTCGAGCTCGCCGTGCGCGAGGTGGTCCACGGCCGGCCGGTCAAAAACCGGGAAGCCCTGGCCAACCCGGAAGCGCTGGAACTCTACCGGAACCTTGAGGAACTGGCCGGTTAAGGCATTAAATATCCGAACGCCGGCCATGCCGTTTTTTGCATGGCGCGGCTGTTAATCGGGCATTGGCTCTCGAAAGCCCCCGGGGTTCATGTTCCGGTTCAAGACGCGAACCTAATCCCACACATCGGCGGGACCCACGAGGGCCCCGGCCCCAAGCAACAAGGATTGAGAGCCATGGCGAACCACCCCTTCAATGGCGACACCGCCATGCCCGGCCTGGGCGCCGGCGACTTGGCGAACATCATGGGCGCAGGCTTGGTGATCGGCTTCGGCGGCCTCGAAAGTCAGACCCAGCCAAAGCCGCGGCGTTCGCTCATGGGCCTGCTGCGCAAGCTCGCAAAAAAAGTGGGTGGCCCCCGCCTGTCCCAGTGTTAGTCGAATAGATTCAATTGGTTAGATCTGAGATGGTTTTCGTCTCTGCGTTTGGTTTCATGAAGCAATCGAAAGAGCGGTGTTTTCTCGAAGACTGTGACGCTTGGACCATTGAACGCCGATATTGAACCATAGGGACCGCCTGGGCGATCCGCCGGAGGCTTCGCCGAGGCGAGAGCGGGGCCCCCGGGTCAACACCCGCCGGAGCCCCGGGTGTGGGTGGGTGTGAAGAAACGCACTTGGAGCTTGGGCCAAATGATTAAGGTTTGGGGGTGAAATAGCGGAAAAAAATGGTGCCGCCTGGGTGACTCGAACACCCGACCCCCGCATTACGAATGCGATGCTCTACCAACTGAGCTAAGGCGGCACGTGGCGGAACGGATACGCCGGTCGCAGGATCGACGCTCTCGAACGTAGTCACGGCTCCGGCCGGCGTCAATGTCGGCTGCGCCGTCCAGCCCGCTTTTGCGCGAGGCTCTCTCATAGACCTGCGGGTATTAAGGATTGGTTTTTCCGAGGATGCGGCCGACCGCGGGTTGGGCCGCCGGCGCCACGGCGATTGCGGTGGATTCGGGTGCGGCCAGCGCCTCGGGCGCGTCTTCGGGGGCAATTTCCGGCGTCGCGGCGGCCTGGGGCGGCGCGGTCCAGGCGAGCGCGTCGAAACTCTCGCACTTGCCGCAGCGCGGGCGCCAGCTTGCCGCGCGGGTGCCACAGGTGCCGCAAATCCAGGCCGGGTCCGGCGGTGCGGTGGCGGCGCGGGCGAGCCAAGCGCGCGAGCCCTCGATGTCGGCGTGTTCGGATTCCGCCAACTCGGCCATCAGCCGGCAGACCGCCTCGGAGGGATTTCCATTCAACCCAGCCGGGCCGGCGGCCGCCTCCAGGTGGCGCCGGGCCTCGCCCCAGAGCCGCGCCTCAAGCGCCGCGCGGCCGCGCGCCAGGTGGCTTTCCCCGTGGGCCGGATTGCGCGCGACCAGCTTCCCCAGGGTCTTGAGCCGCTCCAGACTGTCATCGCTCGGCCGCGCTCTGAGGTAGAGCACCGCAAGATCGGGATGGGGCGCCCGCGTCCAACCCTCTTCGAGGGCCTTGGCCGCCTTGCGTGCCTCGCCGCCGTCGAGCAGCAGCTCGGCCAGAAGCGCGCTCGCCGCGATCAAATCGGGGGCCAGTTTGTGGGCCTCCCGCGCGTGCCCGATCGCGCGCGCGCTGGTACCGGCGGAGTCGCCCGCCTGGCGCGCCGCCAGGGCGCGTTCGACCAGAATCACGGCGCGTTTGCGCTCGGTCTCGGCCTTGGGTAGCGCCTTGGCGCGCAGGGATTCCCGGAGCGCACCTTCCGCCGCCTCCAGATCGCCGCCGCGCTCGGTCAGCTCGAACAGCGACTGCAGCACCCAAGGGGTGCGCGGGCGCATGTCGTGGGCCTCGCGCACCAGCTCCAAGGCGCGCGCCGGCTCGTCCTCTCGCAGCGCCTGGGTCAAGAGCCCACGCAGGCCCAGGAAACGGGTCTCCTCGTTGTCGAGCATGGCGGTGAAGTAGCGCCGCGCCGCCGCCTCGTCGCCGCTCAACTGTGCGGCCTGGGCCGAGAGCAGCATGGTCAGCGGGGGTTCGTCGAGCAGGACCGCGGCTTTACGCGCCCAGCGCGCCGCCTCTTCGCGTTCGCCGGCCGCAACGGCAACCATACCCTGGGTCAACGCCCGATAGCCGCGCCGGCGCCGGCCGGCTTTGACCGAGTGTTTGAGCTCGCGCGGCGCGCGCCGCAGGAAGCGCCAGAGGCGGTAGGTCAGGGCGGCCAAAGTCGCAAAGCCCAACAGCGCCAGCACCAGGATACCGGCCGAGGCGTCGAGATAGAGATCCGGCCATTCCAGGACCCAGAACCCGAGATCGAGCCGGTAGCCGGGCAGCTCGGCGGTCACCCGGCCGGGCCAGTCGGCCAGCCAGGCGGCGATCACCAGAACGACCCCGAACTTCAGCCCGAAAAGCAGCACCCGGACCATGGTTCAGTTCCCCGCCGCCCGCAACCGTGCCGCCAGCACCTGGCCGAGCCCGACCAGCGTTTGGCGCGCGGCCGCGCGGGCGCCGGCGGACTCCCGCCATTCGCGCACCGCCTCGGCCTCTGGGCCTTGAAGCGCTGTCAACGCGTCGAGCGCGGCGCTCGGGTCGTTGGCCCGGATCAAGGTTTCGGCGCGCGCCAGGACCGCGCCCGTGCTCTTGTCCTGGGCATCGACTTCGCCGACCGGGCGCAGGATGACCAACCCGGACAGGCGCCGCACGACCCCGGCCCACCAACCGTCGCCAGCGCCGCCGCGCGCCGCGATCAACGCCGCGCGCGCGACGGCCGGAAAATCGGCCTTGAGCCGGGCCAGGCTCGGAATGCCGGTCTCGGCATGGGCCGCCAGCGGCGCGATCAGCGCGGCCACCTCCGGGCCCTCGGCGAGCGCACCCGCGGCGGCCAGGTCGCCCAGCAGGACGAGTTCCGCGGCGAAGGAGCCAGAGCCCTGAAGCGCCTCGCGCAGCTGCAGCACGGCAAGCGAGAGCGCCGCGTGGGCATTCGCCGCCGCCTCGGTTGCGGCGCGCGCGGCGGCAAGCTCGGCGACCTGCTGGGTCAACATGGAGATTTCGGGGGCCGGGCCGGGGCGGGCGGCCAAATCTTCGATCCGCTGGCGCGCCTCGTCCAGCGCCGTCCGGACCTGCGCCGCCTGGTCCTGGGCTTGGGCTGCGATCTCGTCGAGGCGTCCGTCGAACCGATCCTGGCGCTCCAAAAGTTCGGCGCGGCGCGCAGCGGCGGCGGCGTCATCGTCGGCGGCCCTGGCGGCGGCCCCGGCCGCGAGCGCATCGATCCGGGCTTGCAGCGCTTGCAGCGATTCGGCGAGCGGTGTCAGTGCATCGGGTCCGAGGTCCTCGGGTCTCTCCATCTCGGCCGTTTCCAACGCGGCGATGCGGCGCTCGAACGCCACCAACGCGCCGCCGTCGCGCAGCCCGTATTCGGGATCGACGAGCGGCACCCAAAGATCGCGTGCCAGGAGCGCGCCGCCGGCGCCCGCAGCCAGCAGCAGTGCGCCGAGCAGCGCACCGGCCAGCCAGCTCCGTCCCCGGTCCGGCCCCCGGTCCGGCCCCCGGTCCGGCCCCCGGTCCGGCCCCCGGTCCGGCCCCCGGTCCGGGCCCCGGTCCGGCCCCAGGTCCGGCCCCAGGTCCGGCCCCAGGTCCGGCCCCAGGTCCGGCGCGGTGTCCTCGGACGGCGGCGTTCCGGAAGTGGGCCTGGAGATGGGCCTGGATGTGGGTCTGGAGGTGGGCTGGGCGGTGGGTGGAACCGGCGCCGCCGGGCGGGGATTCGGAACCGGCCTCGGCTCGATTTTGGCTTCGGGCTTCGGCTTGGGCGCCGGTTTGGATTGGGGCGGGGGGTCCGATGCTATTTCTCGGGCAGCGCCCAGGCCAGCGGGACCGATCTCGATTCCAGCGGAATGGGCGGCCTTTCGGACCCGGTCATGGTGGCGCGGAGGGATCGCGCCGCGCTCGCGCCAGCCTTGGACTGTCGAGACCGCGACCCCCAACTTTCCAGCCATGGGGCGAATACCGCCGAACTGCGCAATGACCTTCTGATCCGGGGTCATGTCGTCGTCCGCCGGCGCCGGCGCCTTGCCAGGAGTGGTGGCGAGGGCGTCGAGCCGAGCCAAAAGCGAGTCTCGATGGGGCCGCTCGGCGACCA
>SMVA01215177.1_pt1 | contig 12602 bp, 10 predicted proteins | sample 2456451 | NCBI WGS metagenome assembly SMVA01 (sample SAMN11095933, study PRJNA526329) | marine sediment metagenome | biome: Marine sediment; feature: Surficial sediment; material: Deep marine sediment; isolation source: Hadal surficial sediment | place: Pacific Ocean | collected 2014-05 | depth...
AAGAAGTCATTCCGAAAAGATCTCGAGAGGTTTACCAAGAACTGGGCTGGTAGATTAGAGTTTGAATCCATTACAAAACAAGCTTTACGCGTAACAAGAGCCTTCATCGATTAGAAAGTCTTCAGGTACGTAAGGAGAGCTATGCTGCTATCAAAGAGAGCCTTCAGCCAATAAAAGGTAGCCTTCACCTAGTAATTAGCGGAGCGTTACCCAGTTAAAGAAGGCATGCAGCAAATAATGGAAGTCCATAGCGCGACAAGAAAGTTGAGGGGTAAATAAAAAAGAATTGACCTCGCAAGAGACACAAATGAAATTATTGAGTCGTTCGAAAAAGGCAGCATAATGGCACTGATAACTTTAGGGCTATCAGGTGCGATTGGACATGACCCGGCAGCGGCATTATTTGTCGACGGAGACCTGGTGGCGGCTGCTGAAGAGGAAAGGTTCATCCGACGCAAACATGCCAGGAATGAACTTCCTTACCATGCAGCAAGATTCTGTATGCAATATGCGAGGATTAGCCCTGCCGATATTGATATTGTCGCTATTCCACATGCACCCGTATCCTTGTTCAGTCGAGCTCGCTGGCATTATGCTAGAAGACACTGGTATGCACCGGACCGTGCCATAGATAGTATCTTCAATGGCAACCGGAGATATAGGCGGCATGTAAGAAAGCTTAAAGTTTTTCTAGAGCAACTCCATATTCCCTGGGGCCAGATAAAATTTGTACCAGTTGAGCATCAGCTGGCCCATGCTAGTAGCTGTTACCATCTCAGTGGTTTTAAAGGAAATACAGCAATCCTAACTATTGATTCCCGGGGCGACTATGCGGTCATGCTGCTGGCCCAAGGTGTTGATGGAGAAATAAGAAAGATAAAGGAATTTTATGATCCAGATTCACTTAGCGGCATGTATGCGGCTATAACTGATTATCTCGGATTCGAAATACTCGATGGTGAATTCAAAGTGATGGGCCTGGCGCCCTTCGGTGATTCCGAAAAGTATGATCTTTCTAGCCTGGCGGAATTCAATGGGAAAAAGTTCAAAGTAGACAATAAGCTAATAAGTACAGTTGGGTTTAGACGATACAAGGAGAAATCCAGGGGACACTATTTCAGTCGAAAACTGGTTGATATGTTGGGGCCTCGTCGAGAGGGTGCTCTTGTAGATGACCCGTACATACATTATGCCGCTGCTATTCAAAAACTCGTTGAAGATATTGCGACGGGATTAGTGACACAATATTTGTATCCCATTTTGAAAGACAGTGGTCAACTTGTTTTTGCAGGTACAAGTTCGATGAATATCAAGCTGAGTCAAAAACTCGAATCATTACCCTCAGTAAAGGAGTTTTTTGTTCATCCTGCCTGCGGTGATTCTGGAACAGCAATCGGCGCAGCCAGTTACGCCGTCTCGAAACAGGGGCAGGATATTCTGCCGTTGAAAACTGTTTTCCTTGGACCAAAATTTTCCAAGGCCCAATGCATCAACGCTTGTAGAAATCATCGGGAAAAACCACAGTGGCAGGAACTTGAAAATGCACCGGAAAAAGCGGCAAAACTCTTGGTGAAAGGAAATATTGTTGCCTGGTTTCAAGGTCGTATGGAGTTTGGAAATCGGGCACTGGGAAATCGCAGTATTCTCGGAAATCCGGGAAAGCCTGGGGTGAACGACATGTTAAACAGTCGTGTAAAGTTTAGAGAACGATGGCGTCCATTCTGCCCCAGTCTGCTAGATACTTTTGCTGAGGAATTTCTTGATTCTAAATTACAACCCAGACACATGTGCATCAGTGTGCCGGTGAAGGAAAAGTGGCGACAAATATTTCCAGGTATTGTCTATTGTGATGGTACAACCCGGCCCCAGGTAGTGTCCCATGACGCCAATCCTAGATTCTATCAATTGCTTAAGTATATGGAACAAAAAGCGGGTTTCGGAATTGTTATTAATGCCTCACTAAATCGGCCGGGGGAATCTATGATCTGTTCGCCGGAAGATGCGGTAGATATGTTTATCGGATCTGAGTTGGACTATATGATCATGGAAGATATATTGGTAACAAAACGTAAAGAGTCGGAAAAGTGGTAAGGATTGTTTAGCGGCTACCTAATCTGTCAGTTTTCTGTAAACAATTAACCTCGGATTAGTTTCATCCGGAAAGGCAATTATAGGTTGAACCTTTGAGTTGATTGCTTCGTTGTTAAACAATTGTGTCATATCGTAAGTCACCTCTACGGCAATCAGACTTCCCGCCTTTGCCAGTAAAATCTCCTCCTCAGTCAATAAGCGCATTGTTAGATCGTAGTTTTCCACTCGACCACTAAAGTAAGCTACAGCGTGATTGTTTGTTATTACTGCATTGCTTTCACTATTGAGTGCCACCCAATCGGCGGCATCGTAGAGATAACTTTTGTTGTAACCAAAACTAATGTAGGCATCAAAGGCGCAATAAAGCAGAAATATTCCCATCACATTAAGGACAACTTTTTTTCTATTGGTCTCTTCAGACCATTGCAATAAACGGTCTAACACCAAGGGAACGAACAGTGACAGTACTATGCAAAACAACATGGTATAACGACTGGAAAGAAACCGTGTAATCAAAATAAAGAGCAAAAGAATCAGACTGTTCGCCAGAAGAACGGTAAGTAGCGGTAAGAAGTTGTGTTTTGGAATTGTCAGTAATTTTCTGAAATAGCCAATCAACAGGATGATAAGGAAGGGGCCGCCAATGCCAGTAATTACATTGGCAAACAGGATCGCGATCAGCCCGACTACCAAAAATAGTGTAATGTACTCGCTGGAATAAAATGCTGCATAGTCATTGAATACAGCTCTTCCCATCTCAATGGCTTCTCCTTCCGCAGGAAAAAGAGTGCTTGTGATGAATGGCGTATAGACAGAGACAAAGTCTAAAAATAATCGGATGAGGTTCAGTCCACCAAGACGAAATATCAGAATAACTAGAGTTATCATTGCAATTGAGCCAGCACTAAAAAGGAAACCATATCTAATGCGTTGATCCTTCGCGATGCGTGTATCAAATAGTAGGGACAATGGAATTACCAACAGGTAGTAAACAGCTTCGGCGCGAAACGTCGCGGCTAGCAAAAGCGCAATACAAAAAGCGATAGCGTTGGGATAATTGTGGCTTCGCCCGAACACCATAAATTGCCAAAGTGAGAATAAGGCTAGTGACCAGAATCCGATGTCTCGAATAATTTCCTGACGAAACTCATTAAGCTGTGGGTAAACCAATACCGTTATAGCTGTCAGGATCAACACACGCTGCGAATCGTTGATTTCTTTGACAATACTGATAAACGAATAAACCAGCAATCCATAGAACAAGGCGTTCAACAGGTAGCTTGCGCTAAACAGGTCAATGCCGAGTAACTTATGCAAAGTTCCAATCAGTATTGAATAAGTAGCCCATTGATAGTGAGCAAAGGCAGCGGCGATGCCGTCATCGGTAAATATCTCTGCTGTACGAATATAAGTGTAGGCATCGTCATTGGGTGTAGTATGGAAAATTCCCGTGAACAGGGAAATTAGCAGACTGGCAGCGACCGCAATAAAACGAATATCAATCTCAAGCCAGCCATTTTTATTCACAATATTCACTATCTTGGTTTTTTATAATAGGGGCTGGCCATTTTTCCGGCCGCCTGAGTCTTGAACCTTTTGTGCATCCACAGGTATTGATCGGGAGCCTTGCGGATTGCCTTCTCGATTATGTCATTGATTTTCGTTGCATCTGCTACTTCGTCGTCACTGGGATAGTCGTTTATTGTCGGGCTGATTTCCAGGAGATAGCCGGTATTGTCCTTATTGCGGTAATGAGCGAAAAACAAAACCGCAGAATCATTAGCACTGGCGAATCGGCTGGTGGCAGTTATGGTCGCGGCTTCTACCCCAAAAAAAGGTACAAACACGGAGTGTTTTGCTCCGTAATCCTGATCCGGCGCATACCAGAGAGTATGACCTTGCTTCAGGCGTTTGTAGGTGTCACGTACATTCTTCCTTTCAACAACCGCCAGAAAATGGCGTTTTCTGGCGTTGGACATGACGGCGTCAAATAGAAGATTCTTGTGCTTTCGGTAGGTTACGTCCATATCCTCGAATAGGGTAAGTAATGCACCGGCAAACTCCAGAGTTGAAAAGTGGGCGCAGACAAGTAATACGCCCCTGCCTCTTGCTTTGGCCGCGCGTAGGTTTTCCAATCCACTAATTGAAACACGGCTACGAAAGTCTTCGATATTTCTACACCAGCCAAGGGCAACTTCCATCACGGCTATACCGTTAGAGATGAAAGACTTACGTACGAGCTCTTGCTGTTCGGTTGCAGTGAGTTCTGGAAAACAAAGCTTGATGTTTATGCGACAGATCTCACGCCGTTGTCTGGCAAGATAATAGGCTAATAAACCGAGAAATTGACCAATTTTGACCTGAAGTGCAAAGGGCAAATGGGCGAGCAGCCACATAATCCAGAGGCCAATCCAGGTAGGCCAATATTTGGGACCAGTGAACTGGGTTAAGGGAGTCTTCTCGTTAATCGCGGAGTTCACCTGGCATACGCTCGCTTTCCAGAACCGAAAATACAGGTCAGCCTAGTTAAGGCGCGAATTGTAACAAATGCATAGTTGAATCACAGACGTAGCCTAAGTAAGCAACTCCTGGCTAGATTCTAGCTGTACGCTGTCTTTAAAAACCCACAAAACATATAAATAGCGCAATAATACGAAGGTAAAACCCCACAATAACTCTAAAAAGAGCCGTTTTGGGCACCTCCATTCAAAATCAACAATAACAATGGCCTGTGCTATGATCAGCGGCCAACTAAACCTATGGTGTAAAGGCCCGCCTAAGTGATGAGTTTCGAAATACCGCCGTTCCAGCAAGCCAGGATATTGGTCGTTGGTGACGTAATGCTTGACCGTTATTGGCATGGAAAGGCAACTCGGGTATCTCCTGAAGCACCTGTACCGGTGGTTGCAGTCGAAAACCAGGAAGAAAGGCCTGGTGGGGCCGGCAACGTAGCGCTCAACATCGCTGCATTAGGTAGTGCAGCATCACTGGTAGGGGTAATTGGTGATGATACAAATGGGGAGCATCTCAAGTCCCGCTTGAATGCGGCGGGAGTTTATTGCGATTTCTTGGTGTCCGCCGATAAGCCAACCATTACTAAACTTAGAGTAATCAGCCAGCACCAACAACTTATCCGACTTGATTTTGAGCAGCTCTTTATCGAGGAGGAGTTGGGTAGTTTACACGGCAGAGTTGAAAAACTCATTTGTAATGTGCAAGCTTTAGTACTGTCAGATTACGGTAAGGGAGTACTAACTAAGGTTGATAAACTAATCACCTTGGGGCGATCAAAAAATATTCCAATCATTGTAGACCCCAAAGGAAGCGACTTTGAAAAATACCGGGGTGTGACCTTGATTACGCCAAATTTAAGTGAGTTTGAGTCTGTAGTGGGCCATTGTCACAATGAAGACACCCTGGTTGCAAAAGGAAAGGGCTTGTTAAGGCAACTTGAATTAGAGGCATTATTGATTACCCGTGGCGAAAATGGCATGACCTTGCTCAGACCAGATGCCCCGGAGTTACACCTACCGGCAAGGGCGCAAGAAGTTTTTGATGTTACAGGTGCCGGCGATACGGTGGTATCTGTATTGGCGGCTGCATTGGCAGCCGGAGATTCGCTAGCAGAATCAACGGCACTGGCAAATCTTGCCGCCGGTCTGGTCGTCGGTAAGTTGGGTACCGCCGCAATTAGTTCACCTGAATTGCGCCGAGCTACATTACGTGAACAGGGGTCAGGTCGTGGTGTAATGAGCTCTGATCAGCTATTGATCGCAGTACAGGATGCACGAGCTCATGGTGAAAAAATTGTCTTTACCAATGGATGCTTTGACATAATACATGCAGGTCATGTCGGCTATTTGACTGAGGCTCGAAAGCTCGGAGATCGACTGGTTGTAGCGATTAATGACGATGACTCGGTAACCAGCCTTAAAGGTGCCGGACGTCCCTTAAATCCACTAGATAGGCGAATGGCCGTTTTGGCGGGCCTGGAAGCAGTAGACTGGGTTGTTTCTTTTTCAGAGGATACGCCTGAAGCACTGTTAGAAAAACTGAAACCAGAAGTCATAGTTAAAGGTGGAGACTATACTGTTGATGAAGTAATTGGTGCTGATTATGTCAAAGGCTACGGCGGAAGTGTACAAGTCTTAGAATATTTAGATGATTGTTCCACATCGGCAATCGTAGAAAAATTGCAGGAAAATAGTTCTTGATCATGTGTTTTTTCCATCGAGCACATCAATCGTGCATTTTACGTTTTCTCTTAGATGATCTATGTTGATGGTTCCGACGATCACACTGCTAACACCCGGTCTTTGAAAAATATAATCCAAACTGTCTTTTACTGAATCACTGTCATCGCCAGTCAGGGACATCAGATGCCCACTGGATAAACCTTTCTTAATTAACACTCCTTTGCCGTGGTTATTAGCAACATCAATTATCAGGCCATCTTCAGCTGTCAGAGGATTATATGTCACCATAACGATGTCACAATGTTTAACTGCCTCTATACCCCCGGAAATTGATTTAGTTGACATACCAAACGCTCTGATTAAACCGGCATTTTTAAGTTTCTGCAGGGTCTCAAAACAATCGGAGTTGGCAATTATATCCTCATCATTACCATCAGAATGAACCAGTACTATATCGAGGTGGTCGGTGCGTAACCTTTTAAGGCTGCGCTTTACGCTATATTCAATATGCCTAGATGAAAAATCAAAGGAAGATACACCTTGGTCAAATTCTTCGCCCGCTTTGGTACAGATTATCCATTGGTCACGATTGCGCAGCAGTTTACCTAGCCGTTCCTCGCTTTTCCCATAAGCAGGAGCAGTGTCCAGAAGATTAATACCCAGATTTTGCGCTTCTTCGAGCAAGCGCGACACCTGTTTGTCATCAGGTAACTCAAAATGCCCGGGGTATTTAACGCCGAGATTGCGCCCGAATTTAACCGTACCCAGACCGATACAGGATACACTGATGCCGGTCTGGCCTAATGATCTCTGCTCAAGTGCTTTCAAACAGACTCTCCCAGGGTGGTTTTGCTACGGCTGGTGTTGGAAACAGTTTACAAAGAAATTCAGGCAGGTGACAGTACTCGGGTGTAACGCCTTGGGTTTTCAAGCTTGACAGTACTTTTTCGGCTAACGCAGGACTTAGAGTGAGCTTGGTTGGCCATGCAACAATTATGCGGGATTCAATTTGCATAAATACCGAGTCAGGTCGATGTTGGTCAATTGCTTTACCCTCAGCTCTGTTAATTTCCAGGCAATTCCAACGACTATCTGCAAGGTTTACCCAAGGAAACAGTTTTGTTAGTAGATTCTTTGCCGCCTGAATCTGCTGCCGGTTGTTCTCCCCAACCCCTGATTCTGCAAGCTCACCCCCTAAATACCAGGCCACCTCTCCGTCTTCACATTTGTGCGAGGTCAGTGTCAAAACTGGAGTAAGTGAAAATCTGTCGCCGATACAATGTACGTAGACTAAGGGCAGGGTACTATTTCGAACCACTACCATATTTAACGGCCGAACCTGCATCTGCGGTGAGGTTAAACCGGCTTTCTGCATCAATTCGAGATTGCCTTCGCCAGCAGTGAACAGAAATCGTTGAGGTTCGATGACCTGGCTAATGCCCGAGCTGGAAATCTTGATACGATCAGCATTAGCTTCTCCATCGAACAGGAATTCAACACTAGATCGCTCAACCTGAAATATTCTGTCTTTATGTGGTGATGATAAGATTTCGACTAGTGACGTAGTATCAACCACAAAGTCAGACAGTTGATAAAGCGAACCCGGTTTTGAGCTGCTATTAAAAAAAGGCGGGTATTGCGTTTCGGTTAGGGCATCAATATTGCCCCGTAGCGATTTACTACCAAAAAATGTTTTTAGACGTGAGCGTATCCCATCACCAGACCACATATAGTAATGTTCAGATAAGAGCCTGCAACCGGTGAGATTGACATCGCCCTTACCGTCCAAGCAGGAGCGCCAGCGGGATGGCATTTCTGCGATTGCACTGGCTGCACCAGTTAAAGTGCCACTCAATGCGTATTTAAGCCCACCATGTATGATGCCTTGTGAAGCCATAGATTGGCCGCTGCCCAAAGACGTGGCTTCCAATAGAATTACATTGAATCCCCTATTGCAAAGCAGGTTTAGTAACCAGAGCCCGGCGATGCCTCCACCAAAGATGACAATATCAACCTTGCTGTTCTCAGAGATAGGATCAGGTTCAACCATACACGGTAGAGTGATTAACTAAAGGCGAAGAAAACTTGCGTAAGTATACCGACCTGCGAGAGTATTCCCAACCAGCCAGTTAACCTTCGACTGGCAGCAAATTTTAAAGTACTGCCGAATGATACGGTCTATTTACAGCTTTGTATTTTATCTTGCAGTTCCGTTGTTGCTTCTCAGGTTGCTTTACCGCTCCATGAAGGCTCCAGCTTATCGTAGCCGATGGCTGGAAAGATTTGCTTATATTGATTTACCGAAAAACTTCAACAATAAGGATAAATCAATCTGGGTTCATGTTGTTTCAGTGGGCGAGACCTTGGCGTCGGTGCCACTTATAAAACATTTGTTGAATACTTACCCGCAATATTCAATCGTAGTTACTACCATGACTCCCACAGGCTCAGCACGAGTCTTGGAAATTTTCGGTGACTCGGTGTTTCATACTTATATTCCCTATGATCTTCCGGGCGCAATGGACCGTTTCATTCGAAAGACCAATCCCGGCGCATTCATTATTCTGGAAACTGAGCTGTGGCCAAACGCATTGTACCAATGTCGCAAGTTGGGTATTCGGACTATGTTGGTTAATGCCAGGCTGTCTGAAAAGTCAGCAATTGGCTATAAGCGAATAAGTTTCATAAGCCGGGAAATGTTAGGGGGAATTGACTGCATAGCCGCTCAAGGGCAGCCTGATGCGCAACGATTTATTGAGCTTGGAGCGGAACCCAGCAAGGTCGTAGTAACCGGCAGCCTGAAGTTTGAGATGGAATTGCCAGAGACTAAAGCGCAGGAATTACCAGCTATCCTTCTACAGGTTAAAGAAAGCAATAGGAAGGTAATTATTGCCGCAAGCACCAGGGAGGGTGAGGACGAAAAAGTATTGTCGGCTTTTCACCAGTGTCTAAAACAGCATCCTTCACTGTTATTGGTACTTGTCCCCCGTCATCCAGAAAGGTTTGAGAGCGTGGCTAACCTGTGTGAAAGACAGCAGCTAAACGTAATACTTCGTAGTGGTAACAAACCCGTTGCAGAAGATACACAAGTCCTTATAGGTGACTCAATGGGGGAGATGTGGCTCTACTATAGCCTGGCTGATATTGCCTTTGTGGGTGGGAGCTTGGTTAACACCGGTTGTCACAATGTGCTGGAACCTGCGGCTCTGGGGATCCCGGTATTGGTAGGCCCGTCTCAGTATAACTTCGAATTGATTTGCCGTCAGCTTCAACAGGCAGGCGCCCTTAATACGGTGAGAGACGCAAATGACTTGGGGCAACAACTATTGCAACTGTTGTCAAATCCTGAAAGGTGCCGTGTCATGGGCGCAGCGGGTAAGAACCTGGTTGAGTCCAACAAAGGTAGCGTGGAAAAGTTGAAAGTACTGATTAAGGAACAGTTGCGATGGTAAATCAGCCGGTTAAAAAGTTATTGCCTGGTTAGGTTCACCACTGAAGATTTTCTTACCAACACATTATCCTCCACGCGGATGCCTCCCAAGGGGAGGAGCTCATCAATCAACTTCCAGTTAAGGTTTTTACCCTTTGGCGTGCTCCGTTCTTGATTTAGTAATACGGGAATAAAGTAGAGGCCAGGTTCAACCGTGAACACCATGTTTTGTTCCATGACCCGGGTATTTCTCAGGTAAGGAAATTCCTCGGGCGGCAATTTTTTCCCGCCTTTGGCATCACAATAGTGGCCACCAACATCATGCACTTGAATGCCAAGCAAATGGCCAATGCCGTGGGGCATGAACAGTGATGCTAATGACTGTCCAAGTGCCTGATCGATAGAACAGTTGATTAATTCATGCTTTATTAGGGTATGAGTAAGAAGTTCTAGAGCGGTTCGGTGAAAATCAATATAACTAAGGCCAACACTTACTCTGCTCACAAGATTTAGTTGGAGCTCTTCCATTTCAATCGCCAATGACTGAAAAACAGCGTGAGTATGAGAGCGGGTGGATGTTCTGGTTATGTCCGAACAGTAGTTATTAACTCTACAGCCTGCATCAATAAGTAACACCTGGCTCTTTTCAGAAGAGTCTTGCTCCCGGCGGCGAAGCTTGTGCTGGTAATGCAATATGGCTGATTTTTCATTCAGAGCAACTATATTAGTGTAGGGGCTGTCTTCCTCAAGGATATTGCATGCCTGCAAAAAAGACATATGAATATCGTATTCACTTCCGTCATTTTCAAAACAGTTTTTTGCTGCATTGTGGCCTATAAACGCTTCTGTGTTTGCCGCCCTGATCTGTTCTATCTCATAATTACTCTTATAGGCGCGGTGAAAGTCAAGATTGTGTATCAGCGCTGATGGATTGACCAGCCGTTGATCGAGTCCCAACTCTCTGGCGAAGGTAGTGTTTTCACCCAAAAACGCCACCCTTCCACTGTTGTCCAGGTAATGAGCAATTTGGTTAGTAGCGGTTAACGTAACAATCTCGAATTCGTCGCACCACCAACTGGCATTCTCGATACTCTGGTCAAACCAGTAGTCGGAGGGAATAACCTGAAAATAAACAGGATTTTTACCCGGCGAAATCAGCAGCATCTGATCAGGTCTGTTAATTGGTAACCAGTGGCAAAAATGGCCGTAAGCGCGAAAGGGACTGGCTTGATCGTCAGCGTAATGAAAATTTTCCGAGCCACTGTGTATTAGAAGGCCATCTATAGGCTGCCCGGATTGCTCCTGTTCTTCGATTAGTACCTGATACCGGGCCCGCAAAACGGCAATGTGTTGTTTGTAGTGGTTGACCATGGTTTGTGAAAGAGACTGAATGTGCCGGCTACTATAACAAGCATGGACGTCCACTTGAACAATTAACACGTGGTCCTACAATGATATCGCTGGCCAAAAATCAAATGATTGTGTCTGTGATTGCCGCCGTAAAGAGAGGCCAGGTAAAAGTGAAGTGCCGTGTTCAGAGGCTACTAGTAGACTTGGCCTACGTATATCATGCTGGCTCAACAAAATGCCAACAAGGCATTCTTTATGTTGCTTTTTGAACCGAAGCGGCAAAGCCGACGACTTTTTACTGGATGGATAAAACCAAGAACCAGAGCTATAACGAATGGCTGGTAATTAATAGCCAGCTTGGTGATTCCAGGGCTCTCAATGAACTGTTAAAGAGTTGGCATCAGCGATTGTTCCTCTATGCTGTTCGAAAGTTGGGTGATCAAGAAGCAGCAAAGGAGGTAGTTCAGGAATGTCTTTTATCCATTACCAAGAGCCTTAACAGCCTGAATAACCCGGCTGCTTTTCCAAAATGGTGTTATAAGGTGCTGGATCGACGCTGCACCGATTACATTCGAAAATCCATGAAAATATGGAAGTATCAAAGCAGCCTATCAGACGAAGTGATTGAACAAATCCATGACGGGACGGATCCAAGCTGGCAGTTCGAAGAAAAGCTCACAATTGAGCAGGCGCTTAAACAGTTGAACCCAAAATTAGCGTTACTGTTGAAACTCTACTACCAGGAGTCGTTCAGTATCCTGGAAATTGCAGAGATTACAGGACTTCCTGAAGGCACTGTTAAATCACGGCTCTTTTATGCACGTAAAATGCTGACATCTATATTGGAGGATTGATAATGAATGACATAGACGAAAAAATTCGCCGTGCACTCAACGCTGAAGATCAAAAAATACTTGATCAGTTTGGTGCGGAACCGGGGCCAATTGGTATGGTTCTTGAAACTTTTAAGGGAAACCAACGGTGGTTTACCACGGGAATCTGGCTTTTTGGATTTGCCGTGTTTGCATTGTTTTTGTATTTTGGCAGCAATTATTTTGCCGCTGAAAACGTCATGGAGCGTCTGACATGGGGTATTGGTGTACTGTTATGTGGAATGGCCTTCGTCATAGCAAAAATAGGTGCGTTTCAGCAGATGCAAACCCAAACACTAATGCGGGAGATAAAAAGGTTGGAATTGCGTTGGTTGGCATCAATGAAACAACAGAACTAGTGAAGCCGGTTTAATCAGCTCTTTGTATAAAACGCCTTGGTTCACCAGCCGACGAGCGGCTATAAGTGGTTCTTTCTAATTTGTATCAGGTTGCGATAGGATAATGCCACCGTATTTCGTGTTGCAATTCCCTATAAATCCCATAAGGTTAACGGGAAGATCATGTTACTTGTCTATGAACACCAGGAGCATAATGCCATCCGGTTTTTTAACTCTCTAGCTGAAGCCCGAGATTGATTGTTATCTTCACAGTGATCCTTTTATAGTAAGCATTCACTTATAAATATTGGTGTTAATTTATTAT
>SMVA01340424.1_pt1 | contig 12598 bp, 6 predicted proteins | sample 2456451 | NCBI WGS metagenome assembly SMVA01 (sample SAMN11095933, study PRJNA526329) | marine sediment metagenome | biome: Marine sediment; feature: Surficial sediment; material: Deep marine sediment; isolation source: Hadal surficial sediment | place: Pacific Ocean | collected 2014-05 | depth 0-1...
AGATGCCGGGCTGCCTGCGGCTGCGATTCAGATGGTGCCCACGACGAGCCGTGACGCCGTGGGGCTGATGCTCGCGGGGCTGAACGGCTGCATCGACGTGATCATTCCGCGGGGCGGAAAGAGTCTGATTGCGCGTGTGCAGGCCGACGCACGCGTGCCTGTTATCGGTCATCTCGAAGGCATTTGCCATGTCTACGTGCACAGTTCGGCGGATGTCGACATGGCGAAGGCTGTCGTCGTCAACGCGAAGATGCGGCGCACCGGCATCTGCGGTGCAGCGGAAACGCTGTTGATCGATCAGGCCTGCCTGCCGAGTCATCTGCAGCCCATCATCGATGCCCTCATCGAGGCCGGCTGCGAAATCAGGGGAGATGCACGGATCTGCGCTCTGGATCAGCGCATCAAACCGGCTGACGATGAAGACTGGACCACGGAATATCTCGACGCAATCCTGTCGATCAGGGCCGTGGCCGGCGTCGACGAAGCGATCGAGCATATCATCCGCTATGGTTCCGGTCACACGGAATCGATTTGTGCGGAGGATTCTGCGGCCGTGGAAAAATTCTTCCATGATCTGGATAGCGCGATCCTGTTGCACAATGCCTCGACTCAGTTCGCCGACGGCGGTGAGTTCGGTATGGGCGCGGAAATCGGTATCGCGACGGGCCGTATCCACGCGCGTGGGCCGGTCGGCGCAGAGCAACTGACGAGCTACAAGTATCTCGTGCATGGCACGGGCCAGACGCGGCCATAGATAAAATGGGGTCTGACCCCAATTTTTCCTGACTAAGTAATGTGATGCGGAGATCCTCAAAAAAAATGGGGTCAGACCCCATTTTGTTCGACCTCATCGTCATCGGCGGCGGCATCAATGGCGCAGGCATTGCGCGCGACGCGGCGCTGCGGGGCATTCGCACATGTCTGCTCGAACAAGGCGATATATGCAACGGCACGACGCGCTGGTCGAGTCGCCTGATTCATGGCGGACTCCGCTACCTCGAGCATGCCGAACTCGGGCTAGTCTACGAGTCCCTTCACGAGCGCGAGACCTTGTTGCGCATCGCGAATCACCTCGTGCGCCCGCTGAAACTCATGATTCCAATCTATACGGGCGGTCGGCGCGGGCGCTTTTTGATTGCCTGCGGCATGTGGCTGTACGATCTGCTGTCGATAGGCAAGTCGCTGCCCCGTCACCGCATGCTGAGCGCCGGGGAAACGGCTGAGGCGGTTCCTGGTCTGCAGCGAGCCGGACTCATGGGGGGCACCACCTATTACGACGGGCAGGTCGAGTTCGCCGAACGGCTGGTCGTCGAAAACATCATTGCCGCCCGGGAAGCCGGCGCTGACATCCGGACATATAGCCGTGTTGATCGCATCCTGATCCGCGAGCATTGCATTCACGGCGTGCGCTATACGGACCTGCGTTCCGAGCAGCGCCACGACCTGACCGCCCGCGTTGTCGTCAATGCGGCGGGACCGTGGGTCGACCGAGTTCTGCAGGGTATGGAATGGCCTTTGCGAAAATTCATGGGCGGCACGAAAGGCACGCATATCATCGTGTCGAGATTTCCGGAGGCACCATCGACGGCCTGTTATCTCGAAGCCAGAGCCGATGGAAGGCCGTACTTCGTCATACCCTGGAACGGGATGTTGTTGATCGGCACGACGGATATCCGTTATGACGGCAACCCGGGTGCAGCGACTGCGGATGACACTGAAATCGAGTATCTCCTGAACGAGACCAATCGATTCTTCCCGGATGCGGGACTCGCCCGGCGGGACATTCTGTTCAGTTATACCGGGGTCCGTCCGTTACCTCGCCGTATGAAAAAGGCCGTAGGCGATATTACGCGCCGGCATATCATCAAACACCATCGCCGCGTCGCGCGCGGCCTGTATTCAATCGTCGGCGGCAAACTGACGACCTACCGTAGCCTGGCCGAAGAGGTCACGAATCGTGTCGCTCGACGGCTCAAGCTGCCCGCCAAACGCTGTGTAACAGCGACACTGCCGTTGCCCGGCGCGGTGGTGGACATCGAACAGATCGAGGCAGAGCTCGCCATGAGCCCGGACATTACGCCGGAATCGCGGCGCCATTTGCTCGCCGTGTATGGCAGGCGGTCACTCCTGATAAAAAAACTCGTGGACGAGAAGCCCGAACTGGGTCGTGCTGTTTGTCCGCACAGCCACGCTATCGGCGCAGAAATTATCTTTGCCTTTGAGCAGGAACTCGCGATGACGCTCGCCGACGTCCTGCTCAGGCGCACGATGATCGGTCTGTCATCCGACCTGGGGTGCACGGCCTTGCCCGCCGCGATCAGAATCGCGCGCGAGCACCAGGCCTGGAGCACGGCGCGCGCCGACGCCGAAGAGCGGCGCTATTTAAAAGAGATCGACCGGCTGCGTGTCGAACCGGCCGGGGACTCAGACCAAGGGCCCCAGAAAAAATAATACCGCTTGAGCCGTTGCCGAATCTCTTCCGGCGACGCGATGGGGTCGGCCATGCATAGCCTCACTCAGAGGGTAGAAAAAATGTCAGCGAGGCCCAGAAGCTTTCCCAGTCCGCGCGCTCGTCTTCCGGCTGAGCCGGTATCATGTGCACGGCCTTGACGAGCCAAATTCCGGAATGTGGCAGCTTGAGGTTCACTCGGCCCCGTTCGTTGGTACGCGCCTCGAGTTTCTCTTCGGGCTTGTCGCTCGCGAACGCGACGACGAGGGCGTTCTCGAGCGGCTGTGATTTGTACAGCAGTTGGATCGGCAAGGATTCGCCTGGTCCCAATGCGTATGGATTGCGCTCGGGCACGAGTTCCAGCGTGTAGCCGAGGAGCGTGTTGAAACCATCATCCGATTCGGGCGTGCCGACTCGAATCAGCGATTTCGCGCAGCGTGAATAAGTTTCGCGTCCAGCCGAACCCGCCTCACCGCTTTCGGCCCGCAGGGATCGAATACGGTCGAGGCCCTCGGCTCGGAGGTAGCGGTCGAACTTGGCCGGGGCCATCTCGACGAAGTTGCGCGTACTCCGGTAACCAATAACGTAGATACCCGGTGTGCGCGGCACGAAATCACCAGCCGGATCGTCCCCGATGATGCCGTCGATGGGGTATTCTTGCCCTGCGCCGACAGCGCGATAGTCGGAAAACCAGTCGGTGATATACGGCAACCGGTCGCCGCTGAAATTCTGTCCGACACGCAAGGTCAGTGACACGGTCGCCCCGACGGTGGCCTCGTAGGCCGAAGGTTCGATCCAGAAATCGTGCGCAACGGCCGCCGCGGCCGGCGTCATGACGAATACACCAGCAATCAGATCGGAAACGAGGGCTTTGCGGGAACGAGCCATACAGAACGCTCGGGTACTCCTCATTCTTATTGTCGGTTTGATCGCGGCGTTTGAGTCACCAATGGCCGGAGCGCATCGGCTACGGCCTGCAATCGCGACGATCACGTTGACTGATGGTGGCATGTTCGAGGTCGGCATCGTTCTCAATATGGAAGTGCTGTTGGCCGGAATCCGGCCCATCCATGAGGACACCAACGAGGCGCCTCAGGCCGGCGAGTATAATTCTTTGCGGCGGTTGGATCCTGATCTTCTCCGGACGCGCATTGAGGCGTTTTCACCCCGTTATCTCGACGGTATCGCAATTGCGTTCGACGGGGCAAGATCGACGCTGAGCGTTGTTTCTATTGATGTGCCCGAGGTCGGGAATGCGGACCGGGAGCGCCTGACCACGATCAGACTGACGGGCCGGATTCCTGCCGGTGCGCAAAGCCTGACTTGGGCCTATGCGGCCGAATTCGGGGCCAGTGCCGTACGCGTCGGCCGGGTCGGTGCGGAGGCAATCCAGTCCGCGTTTCTGAACGACGGCGCGACGAGCGACCCGTTTCCGATCGGCGCTGACCTCACACCGAAATCGCGCTCGCAGGTGGTCGCGGACTATATCGCGCTCGGGTTTACGCATATCCTGCCGAAGGGGCTCGACCATATTCTGTTCGTGCTCGGCATCTTCCTGCTGAGCCGGCACTGGCGACCGCTGCTCTATCAGGTCACGGCTTTCACCGTTGCGCATTCGATTACGCTCGGATTGTCACTGTACGGGATCGTGTCGTTGCCAACGTCTGTCGTCGAGCCGCTGATCGCGCTGTCGATCGTATACGTCGCCGTAGAAAATATCCTGACCGCGGATCTGAAACCATGGCGGGTTTACGTCGTATTCGGATTCGGTCTGTTGCACGGTCTCGGTTTCGCAGGGGTGCTCACGAAGCTTGGACTGCCGCGCGACGAGTTTGTCACGGCGCTGATCGGCTTCAACGTCGGTGTCGAGTGCGGTCAACTGACCGTGATACTCGGTGCGTTTCTCGCGGTCGGTTTCTGGTTCAGGAATCGCTCCTGGTACCGGCGCGCGATCGTGATGCCGGGATCGGCTGCAATCGCGCTGACCGGCGCGTTCTGGACCGTTGAGCGTCTGTTCGGGGCCTGAACGTTCTTACATGTTTTCGATGAGCAGCGTGCCGAACTCGCTGCACTTGACCTGCGTCGCGTCGTCCATGAGCCGCGCGAAATCGTAGGTCACTGTTTTATTGCCGATCGTTGTATCGATCGCGGCCAGGATCAGGTCGGCCGCTTCGGTCCAGCCCATGTAGCGCAGCATCATCTCGCCTGACAGGATCAGGGAGCCGGGGTTGACCTTGTCCTGGTTGGCGTATTTCGGTGCTGTCCCATGCGTGGCCTCGAATATTGCCAGGCCCGTGATGTAGTTGATGTTGGCGCCTGGCGCGATGCCGATGCCGCCGATCTGGGCGGCCAGCGCATCAGACAGGTAATCGCCGTTCAGGTTCATCGTCGCGATGACGTCAAATTCTTTTGGCCGCGTCAGAACCTGCTGGAGCGTGATGTCGGCGATCGAGTCCTTAATCAGGATCGCACCGCGGGCCAGCGCCGTCTCCTGCTCTTCATTGGCGGCCTGCTCACCCTGTTCGGCCTTCGTGCTTTCCCACTGCGGCCAGGTATAAGTCGTGTCGGCAAACTCGCGCTCGGCTAGCGCATAGCTCCAGTCGCGGAACGCGCCCTCGGTGAACTTCATAATGTTGCCCTTGTGGACGATCGTTATGCTCTTGCGCGCATTCGTAATCGCGTAATCGATCGCCGCGCGCATGAGCCGCTCGGTGCCTTCGCGGGATATCGGCTTGAAGCCGATCCCCGATGTGTCCGGGAAGCGAATCTTGGCGAACTCTTCAGGGAAAGATTCTTTGAACAATTGCATGAATTTTTTGGCGCTGGCGGAACCCTGCTCGAATTCGATACCGGCGTAGATGTCTTCCGTGTTCTCGCGGAAGATGACCATGTCGACATTTTCCGGCCTCTTCACCGGCGACGGCACGCCGTTAAACCAGCGCACGGGCCGCTGGCAGACATACAGGTCCAGTCGTTGCCTCAGGGCGACATTAAGCGAACGGATGCCGCCGCCGATCGGCGTCGTCAGCGGGCCCTTGATTGAAACGAGGTATTCCCTGCAGGCCTCGATCGTCGTATCGGGCAGCCAGGTCCCCCATTTATCGAAGGGCTTCTGTCCGGCATAGATTTCGACCCAGTGAATTTTTCTTTGGCCGCCATAGGCTTTCTCGACGGCCCCGTCGAGGACGCGCACGGCTGCAGCCCAGAGATCCGGTCCGGTGCCGTCGCCTTCGATAAAGGGAATGATCGGCTTATCGGGCACCTGGAGCCGGCCATCAATGATCGTCATTTTGGCGCCGCCTTCCGGGGCCGTGATCTGGGGTTCTGACATGTGCTTCGTTCTCCTGCTTGCTTGCGCCGGCGCGCCGGTGCCCAGTGATCGGGGGCCGGTATTATAAGGTCCGGTACGCGACTTGCACGAAAAGTTCGCGGCCGCGGCCCGGAAAGAAACGGTAATCGCCGAACGCGTAATCGGCCCGGTCAGCGTAGAGTTCGTCAGTTAAATTGTTGACCCTGAGAGCCGCGGTCCAGTTTTCGCGGAACCGCCATATTAACCTGAAATTCAACAGGTTATGACCGCTATATTGGTGCGCGTTGGCCGCGTCGAGGTAATAGGAGCCGAAGTGCACGAACTCGAGTTCGGCAAGTCCGATGGCCCGGTCATAGCCGAGGCGGGCGCTGCCGAGGGTCCGGGGTGCCGTATCGACATCGTTGCCGGGGGTGATCGTCTCGCTCGACGCCGGGCCATTGTCGCGGAAAAAATCATAGGTGTGCCGGGCCCAGGTGCCGACCACGCCCCCGTAAATGCCGTTCTCGAAACTGAGTAGCGCTTGCAACTCCATGCCCCAGTGTTTGGTCTTGCCGTCGCTGATATTGAACCGGTTCGCATCCTGGAAAATGAAGTTGTCTTTTTTCATCGCGAACGCCGTCGCTTCAATCAGATGCGCTGGCGTTTGCCAACGATAGGCAACCTCCAGGCTGTCGATCGTCTCAGAGTCGAGGTCCGAGACGCTCTGGCCGGCCTGAAGCCGGTAGAGTTCGGTCGCCTGCGGCGCGCGAAAGCCGCGGCTCAGGCTCATGGATGTGGACATCGAATCATTGATCCGATAAAGCAGTCCGACGTTTGGCGCGAGGTTCAGGAAGTCATTCGTGCGGTCGGCGGGCCGGCTGTAACGACAATCAATGGGCATGCTCATCGAATTCATACATGGCGTAATGCCGTCATCGGTCGTGTTACCGTCCACCATGTTATTGTCGTAATCGTAGCGCAGGTATTCGAGCCGCAGGCCGAACATAAACTCCCAGTCCGCGTTCAACGGCACCTCGATTTGTACGTAGGGCGCCGCCATGACGCTCGTGACGTCGTAGTCGTAATGCTTGCCCTGCGGGAAAGGGCCGAAACCCGGTCCTTCCTGGGTCTGTTTCAGGAAACCGTCCATGTATTCGAGATCCAGCCCGGTGGTCAGTGCGGATGCCTTGCCCACGGGACCTTGGCGATACCACATCAGGCCGCCGCTGATCTGGCCATTTTCCTCGAGAGGCTGGCCGGGCAGAAAGTGTTGCAGGAACGCCATCTCGGACCGCCGCAAAAAGACGCGCAGATCCGATCGGCTTGACGTACCGTCGGCCGACGGTGCCCAGCGCATGTAGAAGCGCTGGCTGTCGGCGTCGCGGAACGCCTCGGGATTCGGATTGCTGGTGCGCAGAACCGGATCCTTGTAAGCATATTTGTCCCCGATGGACGCGATTGCGTCTTGGCCTTCTATGAAACCTGCCGTTTCCTGATCGAGGTTCGTCGCCGTGAAGCCGAATTCGAGATCACCCGACTTCAGCGGTCGAATAAGCCGGACAAAGCCCTTCTGTTGTGCATAACCCGAATCGTCGCGCCAACCATCATAGGTGTCGGCCAGCAGGCCGAAGGTCATGTCGCTCTTGCCGAGTGCGCCGCCCCAGCCGAGCTTGCCGCGATAGAACTCATCCGGGCCAATTTCCCCACTGGCTTTCCAGCCGGGATCGATACCCGGTTCCGGCATCAGGAAATTGATCGTGCCGTGCAGCCCATTCGAGCCGTACAGCGCGTTGGCCGGCCCGCGAATGACTTCGACGGCCCGTGCCATTTCAGTCGGAATCTCGAACAACTGATTCACGTTGCAAAAACCGGTCGGCCGCGTCGGGATGCTGTCTTCGAGCGTCAGGAAAGCGCCGCAGGCACCCGGTCCGGTCAGTACCGGCGAACGGATAGCGGTCAGATGTTCCTGGCCGCTGCCGCGGCTGATCCAGGTGCCGGCGGCCTGCACGCCGAGTTCGTAGATATGCTGGTGATTCGTGATGTAGATATTTTGGCCGGGAATCTTTGCGGTATTGCCGATCAGGTCGAGATACGATCGTTCGTCCTTACCGGCCGTGACGACGATCTCGTCCCCGAGCCCCTCGGTCCGGGTTTCCGCCTGCCCGGTCGAAGCCATGAATAGCACGGCCAGAACGACAAAAAGGCCGGAAATCGGACAGTAACGGTAAATTATTCGCATTGTTATCAAGCGTAGCGGATTCGGGGTGATTCTACGAAAATGTTAAACTCTGTTCCGATCCTGCGGACGTTCCGATCAAATCCCGCTTCTTGATGCAATGACCACGGCGAAAAGAAACACTAAATATTATGTGGTCGGCGGTCCGGTCCCGCCGGATCATGCCTGCTACATTTTGCGCGACGCTGACACGAGCTTTTACGTGCGACTGTCCGACGGCGAATACTGCCACGTGTTGGCGCCCGATAACATGGGCAAGACCAGCCTGATGGCGCACACGGCAGCAAGGCTCCGCGGTGACGGGATTCGGGTTGCCACGATCGACCTCGCCCAGATCAGCGGCCGCGATACGGCCGACGACGTCGGCCGCTGGTATTACAGCATCGCCTATCGGATTATCCGCGAGTTGCGCATCCGGTCCGATATGCAGACCTGGTGGCAGGAACGCAGCGGACTGACGAACATGCAGCGGCTCCGGGAATTCTTTCTCGACGTCGTGCTCGCGAATACGGAAGAGCCTCTCGTCATTTTCATCGATCGAATCGAGGCCGTCATCGGCCGGCCGTTTGCACGCGAACTGCTGACGGCCGTGCGTGCCTGTCACGACGCGCGCGCGACGGAGCCCGATTATCAACGCCTGACGTTCGCCTTGCTCGGCTCGACAGGCATCGCTCAGCTCGTCGCGGGCGGGCACGATTCGCCCTTCGATATCAGCGCCGAGATCAAGCTGCCGGATTTCGGCGCTGTGGAATTGCGCCAGCTGACGGGTGCCCTGGGATGCGATGCGCGCACGGCGGGCCATGTGTCGGACCGCATCTGGTTCTGGACTCGGGGTCATCCCTATCTGAGTCAGAAAATCCTGCGCGCGCTCGCGCGCCGCACCGATGAGCAATTGACCGAATCGGTCGTCGACGAGGTCGTCAGTGCCCTTTATCTGAGTGGCAGCGCCCCGGGTCAGGAACCGCATCTGGCGGCGGTCGCCAAGCAACTGCTGCGCGAATCGCCGGGTAAGGTCGCGCGTCTTAGCGTGTACGGGCGCGTGCGCAAGGGCGCGAAGGTCGTTGCCAACCTGGCGCTCGACACCCATCGGGATATTTATCAATCCGGCATCGTTATCATCGACAGCGCCGGCTGTTTTAAAGTTCGCAATGCCGTTTACGAACAGGCGTTCTCGGCGCAGTGGGTCAACCAGAATCTGCCGTTCGGCTGGAAAGGTCTCGCCACGGCGGCGTTGGTGGCGATCGCGGTCCTCGGGATTCCGCTCTGGTATTCCCAGTATTTGCCGAAGCCATACATGCGGATTTTGACCGACCCGAATCAGGACTATGTCACGGCGCTGGAGTCCTACCGGCGGCTGCATTTTCTGCCCGGATTTGGCAGCACGGCCGATCAGCTATTCGCGGACTATCTCGTCGCCCAGAGTCGCGCTGCCAGACGCCTCGCAGAAGTCGAGCGCTTCAGTGAGCGGCTGGCGGAAGTTCCGGGTCGTGAGGCATTCAGCGAGTCGTTGATCGCGGAATTCTGGGATCGACAGGCGGCGCGGTCCATGGACCGCGGCGACCGCGACTCGGCATTGCTGTTTGCGACGCGCGCGGTCGCGAGCCCGACGATCGCACGGCGGAAACTGGTCGCGGAGTTGCTCGGCACTGACTATGGCAAACTGCAGGGCACGATTCGAACCCCGGTGCCGTTACAGGCCTTGGAATTGGATGAGGAGTCGGGATTGCTGACGAGCCTCGATCGCGAACACCGCGTCGAAGTCTGGCATGTCTCCGACGGGCCGCCCCGCCGGATTCAACGCTTCGAGTTGCTGGCCGAGGAGATCATACCGCTGCAGCGCAGGTTAATTTACCAGGGCCAGACGGCCGGCCGGCGCCTCGAGTTCGTCATACGCACCGACCACCCGCGTCCGGCGGATATCGTGGTCGAATTGCGCGCGCCGTCGGGTCGCCAGGTTCGATTGGCGCTGGGACCGGAATCGGCCGGAAACCTCGTCGATGAGTATCGGTTTGACTCGGCGCGCAACGAAAATCTGCGCGCATTGCTCGACGCGAACGTCGACGGAACCTGGTCGGCCTATTTCGTCGATACGCAGCAGGGCGTCGTCGGCCGCCTGCTGGATTGGGAGGTTCGCGTCGATGGCAAGGCGGCCACGCCCCCGAGTGGCATCAACCTGGAGCCGGTGCCGATCCCCGAGTCGGGCGTAACCGACCAGGCGCGCAGTGTGCTGGCGCCCGGGGGCCGGCGGGCGCTGACCTGGCCCGATAGGCGCGATGTTCGCGGCGATATTCTGGTTTGGAACGTGGCGGGTGGCGAAATCCTGGCGCGGATTCCGCGGCCGGAAAATTTCGTCGATGCGCGCTTTGCCCGCGGGCAAGAGGCCGTCCTGATTACGACGGTAAACACGATCGAAATGTGGGGGATCGAACCTGCCAAGGTATTGGCCAGCATTTACATCGAGCCTTCGCTGACGCCGGTCTTGTCCGCCAATGGCCGGTTCCTGGTCGTCGATTCCGTGCTCGACGACCTCGAAAACGTGTTGGCCGTTTGGGATCTCGATGAGATTCGGGAAGTCGGCCGGCTCGTTACGGGCACCTTGGCCAAACTCGTCGCGACGGGCCCGGCGGGCCGCATTCTTGCGGTTAGCGACGGTGATCGGCTCGTGCGTTTATGGTCGGTCCGCGACGGCAAGCTCGTGGCCGAATACGAACACGGCGCGACGCCGACAAGCATCCGATTTGACGCTGAGGGCAAGTGGCTCGTGACGCAGGACGCGGCGCATAGTTTGCGGCTCTGGTCGCTGGCCGAACACGGCAAGCCCGTCGTTACGCGAACGGGGAGCAGCGCCTGGAGCACGAGCATTGCAGGGAATGCAATGCTGTTCGGTTCGCTGGATCGGGGTTTTGAGATTATGGGCCTGCCGCTCGGCGACGCCATCGGCGATGGTTTCAGGCACGGTATTCCGGTGCCGCGCACAGCAGACGACGCGTTTGTCGCGCCGGTCCGACTGGCGGCCGAGCGGGGATTCGCCGTGACCTACGACGGCAGGGAAGCGGTCAAGATCTGGACGCTACCGCAGTCCGGCAGGGAAGAAGGTGTCGCAGGCAAAGTCGTGACCGAAACGGGCAACCATGCGGCCATCAGTCGGGATGCGCGGCAACTCGCGATCGCCACCAAAGCCGGCGACGTACGCATACTGCCCATCGCTGAACGTGCGTTGCTGTTGCCCGGCAACGCGGATGATCCGGGTTTCATCGGCCACCTCGACAGAGTGACGCGCACGATCTTCGATGCATCGGGCGACCTCGTCGGCAGCGGTGCGATCGACGGCAGTGTGCGTGTCTGGGAGACTGCTTCGGGTGCGCCGCGGGCATTTTTCAGCAGCCACGCGGACGGGGCTGTGCACGACCTCCTTTTTTCGCCGGACAGCCGTCGGTTGGTTTCGGCGAGCCGGCAGTCGGTCATGGTCATCGATGCGGCAACGGGCGAGACGCTCGCACAGATGGCCATTCAGAGTCAGCGGCCGCAGCTCGCGATCAGCCGCGACGGTCAACACATCTATATCGCCGGAGATCGCGGCGGGCTGACCCGGTGGCTCTGGCGGGGGGACATTGCCGAGTCCCTGATCGGTCCCGACGCCGGTATTCGACATGTCGCAGTTAATATGGATGAGAGCCTGTTCGTTACGGCGAACCGTCGGCGCCAGATCCAGGTCTGGGATGCGGCGACCGCGACGCCACGCGACCAGCACGTGCGCAGTGCCGCGGCCGTCGATTTTCTCTGGCTCGATCCGGCCGGAGAGCGGGTTATCGTGCAGGCAGGTACCTGGCTATACGGCCTCGAGGTCAATAATGCGGGGCTCGGCAATCAGTTCACGCGCCTGTTGGAAGGTGCGCCCTCGGCGATCTATCCGGTCGATGGTGGTCGCGGGGCTAACGTCCTGTTGCGGCACAACACCTCGCGGCCCGTGCTGCGGTATATCGATCTCGCGCAGCCCTGGCCGGTGGCGCCGGGGGAATCTCTCGATCAGCTCGTTACGGGGATTGAAACCAGCCTCGCACTGACGCTCAACGACTGGGGCGAACCGCAGCCGTTGCAGCCGTTTTGACGCCGGCAGGCGGCCTGTCCTTAGCGACCCTTCAGTAACGATATGAGACTCGTTTTGACCGGTTTTCATCGCGTTGCGCGTTGAACCTGACTGAAAATAAGGCAAAACATCAGAAAGCGCCTGTAAGCTACCGTTTTTATTGGCAAGCACTTGACATAACACATTTTTTTGGTGCCTCGGGTAGACAGTGGCCGTCGTTAGGTGCATTCTGTGGCAGCGAGCTTGACCGATGACGCAATCACCGCGCAAGCCACGCACGCTAAATTTAAAGAAGGACAAGCCAAACCGGGTGTGAGCCCGGGTCGGAAAGCCACGGATCTTGCGCTCAAGCTGCCATCACAGCAGTTCTGGAAGCAAAAAGGGGAAGATCGCCGGGTTGCAACCTTCAAAGAGTACATGAACGTTTAATAAGTACTTGGAGGATCTTCGATGAAGAAAATAATTGCCATCATGGCATTCATGCTCGTTTCGGGCGTTGCCAACGCAACGATCTGGACGATAACCAGTTCCGCTCAG